>Ga0335078_10000101_pt1 | contig 150901 bp, 155 predicted proteins | sample Lox_Sample_32_FD_206711 | JGI IMG/M metagenome (GOLD analysis project Ga0335078, IMG submission 206711) | Soil microbial communities from Loxahatchee National Wildlife Refuge, Florida, United States - Lox_Sample_3.2 | ecosystem: Environmental > Terrestrial > Soil > Wetlands | place: USA... | reverse complement strand
GCGCGGCCAGAACCCGTGGGGGCGTGCGGCGCGGCCAGAACCCGTGGGGGCGTGCGGCGCGGCCAGAACCCGTGGGGGCGTGCGGCGCGGCGGGAACCCCCTGGGCCCCGCCGCGCCGTTGACGCTAGCTGCCGCGCTGTCTTAGCTGTTCCCCCGGACCCGGCGTCACCGGGTTTCGGCGGCCCGGGCGGGCTGGCCGACTCGGGTGCCCGGGGCGTGCGGGCGCACGGCGGGCCCGGTCGCGTGCCGGCGGCCAGGGATCACCCGGTGTGGGGCCAGGTGCCGCCGGGCCACGGTCAGCCCGTCCACCGCGGCCACCGGGCCGGTCGGCACGAAGTCGCTGACGTGCGGCTCCGCGGCGGCCTTGGCGCGGAAGTAGGTACGCGCCTCGGAGTAGTCCGGGTGCTGATGTGGGCGCTTGAAGGTGATCCACAACGGCACCCCGACGATGCCCAGCACGATCAGGGCAATGATGGGGAAGTTGGCGATCACGATGCCGGTCACGGCGATCTCCTCTTTTCCGTCCAGCCCGGCGGCGGGCCCGCCGGCGTCTATGGCTTCACGATGCCCGGGCGCGTTCTGCTGGCCGTTGGCAGCGCCTCTGCGCAAGCTCTCAACGTGCCGGTAAGCCGGTGACCCGTGGTCCTGGGACTGTCGGTACCAGGCCGTAACGTGCTGAGTATCAGTCCGGGAGGGAGATCCACCATGCCTGACCCCACCGCCGCCCCGGCCCAGCGCGTTGCCACCGGCGAGCGCGCCGATCTGCTGGCTGCGCTGGCCAAGCAGCGCTATTTCCTGCGGCATACCGCCCGGGACCTGACCGACGAGCAAGCCGCCCAGCGCACCACCGTGAGCGAGCTGTCCATCGGCGGCATCATCAAGCACGTCACCATGACCGAGCGGCAGTGGGTGCGGTTCATCCAGGTCGGCCCGGGCGCGATGAGCGGGGCCGGGGCCGACGTGTCCGACTGGCTGGCCGGATTCCGGATGCAGGCCGGTGAGACGCTGGCCGGGCTGCTGCAGGCCTACGAACAGGCCGCCCAGGAGACCGCCGAGCTGATCGCCACGCTGCCCGACCTGGACGCCGCTCACCCGCTGCCCAGCGCGCCCTGGTTCGAGCGCGGCGCGAAGTGGTCGGCCCGCCGGGTGCTGCTGCACATCCTGGCCGAGACGGCGCAGCACGCCGGGCATGCCGACATCATCCGCGAGTCGCTGGACGGCGCCAAGTCGATGGGCTAACTGCACGGACCGGCCAGCTGCACGGACCGGCCAGCTGCACGGCCGCCCGCCGGTCAGCCGCGGCCGGCCCGGCTGTGCTCGGCCAGCAGATCGGCGACCAGGTAGCTGGCCTGCGGGGTGCCCAGGCCGGTGGCCATGTCGTAGCCCCGGACGGCCCGGTAGCAGGCCCGGCCGCGCCGACCGTCGTAGCGGCAGGTGTGGTGCGAGTAGCGGCCGTTCCGGGACAGGTAGTCGTTGTTACCCGCCACGACGTCGGTCAAGGCCCGCGGGTCGGCCCGGTCGATGCGGTACAGGCTGGGTGCCAGCAGGCCGAGGCGGTGCCCGGCCGCCTGCTGGTCGGCCAGCGCGGTCAGCGCCGCCCACAGCGGGGTAGCCAGGCTGGTGCCGCCGCTGGTCTGCCAGCCCTCTCCCCGGAACACCCCTGCGGTGCCGTAGATGACGTAGCCCCGGGTACCGCGTATGCCATGCCGCGGCAAGTTGGGCACACCGACGGCCGCCAGCGCGGACACGTCGGGGACTTCCCGGCAGTCCTGCCCGCGCCGGGCATCGCACGGCGCACTGCTGGAGTTCCCGCTGTGATCGAATCCAGCCTGCCAGGCCGGCATGAGCCACACGCGTGAGATGCCGCCCCCACCCACGAGGTTGCCCGGGGTTTCGGCTGGACGGCCCCGCCGCCCGTCGAACGGGGCAGGAAAGCCCTGCCCGTACGGGCTCTGGTTCCAGGCCACCTGCACCGGCGGTGAGCCGAAGCGGGTGATCTCGGTACCCCCGACGGAGGTCACGAACGGCTGGCTGCCCGGGTCATCGACCTGCAGGCTGTAGTCAGCGCGGTGCCGCGGGACGGGCGGCAGGCAGTCCTCCGAACCCTCGTCGCCGGCCGCCGCCAGCATGGACTGGCCCTGCAACGCCATCTCCTGGAACAGTTCGGCCTCGGTCAGCAGGACGCGGCCGCCCAGGGACGGCTCGCAGCCACCCCACGACGTGCTCACCACCTGGGCCCGGTCCTGCTGGACGATCGTTCCGTAGTTGTCCAGCCCAGCCGCGGCGCCCCCATTAGTGGGTGCCTCATAGACCAGGATGCTGGCCCGCGGGGCCATCGCCGCGACCACCTCGATGTCCGCGGTCACCTCTTCGGTGCCATCGCCGCTGGCCGCCACGGTCGTGCCGCCGTCCACCCTCACCCGGCGGACTGACGGACTGATCCCGTAGCACCGGCCGTAAACCCGGATGTCCCGGTTGGCGTAGTTGGCCTCCTCGAACAGGGCCACCGTGATGTGCTGCCCGAAGTCGCCCTGGCGGTAGAGCGGATCGAACTTGTACGCGTGGGCCAGCCAGGCCGCGGTGTAGACGTGCCGGGTGGCCCGCGCCGCGCGGCAGGCCCGCGGTCCCGGTACCGAGCTGGCCCCGCCCGGGCCCCAGGCCGGCCGCGACACGGACTGGCGGCGGCCGGGCCGGCGTGCTGACCCGCGGCCCGGGTGGGACGCTGACCCGCGCACCAGCTCGGGGTGCAGCAGGCTCACGTTGTCCAGGCCGGTCACCGCAGTCACCCACAGGCCCAGCCCGACCGGCAGTTCCGGGGCGGACAGATTCAGCCACGCGAGCCGGCCGCCCGGCAGCCTGACCCGGGCGATTTTCACGTGGAAGGCCGCCTCGACCTGGCCGACCGACCCGATAGCCGGCAGCAGCAGGCCGTCGCCGAGCACCGGCTGGGTGGTCAGGTGCTGGCGGCGCAGCCAGGCACCGAGACCGGCCAGGGCACTGGGGGGCGGCCCGAACCGCCGCTGCACTTGAGCTGGGTGCAGGAAGTGCCGGAACCTGGCCGTGCCCGACGTGGCCACCTGGGTGGCCAGCCGGGCGAGGCCGGCCGGGTCGGCGGGCCGGAGCGCGACCGTGATGTGCAAGGTGGCGGACCGGCGGGCGGGGCCGGCCAGCCGGGCACCCGGCGGCAGCGCTGGCGCTGCGCCGATCGGCCCCATCCGCGGGCCTGAACGGGCCAGCCGGGCCGTCGCGGCGCCGGGCGGGGCGGTCCCGGCCACGGCGGTCAGGCGAGCCGCGCTCGCCGTCCCGGTGGAGGCGGCCGTCCCGGCCGCACCGGCCAGCAGCGCGGCCGCCGCCAGCGCGGCCGGGTACACCGGCCACATTCGTTGCTTCAGCATCGCTGGGCCCCCTGGAAACTCGAAGCTCATCGGCATGCTAAGCGGGTCGGCTCCCTGGGCCCGTGACCAGACAATCCGCGCGAGCACGCCGCCACCCTGGGCAAACCCGCCCCAGGCCGGCCCGGCCGGCTGGCCGGCCCGCGGCGCTCAAACGATCTTGTGTCGAATCTCTGGGCGCTGACCGGTGTCTGCGCCAGGGCCGATAACCAGGCCAGACCGGCCCTCAGTCAGCGGCATTCAGTCAGCGGCATTCAGTCAGCGGCATCGTGCCCGGGGAACAGCAATCGCCTGATCACGAACGACAGCCGGCCGAGCGGCCAGGCGGCAGACAGCACCTGTCACATCAGTACCACCAGCAACCAGCCGGACCAGGCGCAGACCAGCCACCGGCCGCCGATCACCACATCCTCGGGCAGCAGTGGCAGCGGGGCACCGGCTGATGGCGTGACCGACCTGGCTGGTGGCGCGGCCGGCCCGGCTGGGGTATTGGTGGGCAGGTGGAACCGGTAGAAGCGTTGCGCGAGATCGCATTCCAGCTGGAACGGGCCGGGGCCCCGACCTACCGGGTGCGGGCGTTCCGCCGGGCCGCTCAGGTGGTCCGCGACCTACCTGCGGCCGAACTGGAGCGGCGAGTCCGGGACGGGACGTTGCGCGCGCTGCCCGGCATCGGCGCCAGCACGGCGGAGGTCATCACCCAGGCGGCGGCCGGGCAGCAGCCATCCTACCTGGCTACGCTGCTGGCCGAAGCGCCGACCAGCGGCCCGGATGGCACGGCCGGCCCGGATGGCACGGCCGCCCCGGAAGACGGCCCGGCCGCTGAGCGGGCCGGGCTGCGGGCCGCGCTGCGCGGCGACTGCCACACCCACTCGAATTGGAGCGACGGCGGCAGCCCGCCCGAGGAGATGGCCGACACCGCACGCCGCCTGGGCCACGAGTGGATCGCGCTGACCGACCATTCGCCCCGGCTGACCGTGGCCAACGGCCTGACCGCCGACCGGCTGCTGGCCCAGCTCGACCTGATCAGCCGGCTCAACACCGAGCTGGACCCGTTCCGCATCCTGACCGGGATCGAGGTGGACATCCTGGACGACGGGACATTGGACCAGCGCGACGACCTGCTGGCCCGGCTCGACGTGGTGGTCGCCAGCGTGCACTCCAAGCTGCGGATGCCCGCCGGGCCGATGACCGAGCGGATGGTGACTGCGATCCACAACCCGCACGTGGATGTGCTCGGGCACTGCACTGGGCGGCTGCTGTTCGGGCGGGGCCGGCCCGAGTCGGAGTTCGACGGCGAGGCGGTGTTCAGCGCCTGCCGCGAGCACGGCGTCGCGGTCGAGATCAACTGCCGGCCGGAACGCCGGGACCCGCCCGGCCGGCTGCTCCGCCTGGCCGTCGAGGCGGGCTGCCTGTTCGCCATCGACAGCGACGCGCACGCCCCCGGGCAGCTGGACTGGCTGGGCAACGGCGTGACCCGGGCCGAGCGGTTCGGCATCCCGGCCGAGCGGGTGATCAACACCCGTACCACGGGCGCCCTGCTGGCCTGGACGGCCGCGGCCTAGTGTGGCCGGCGCGGCGGCGGGCGCTGGCCCCGCACGCCCGGGGCCAGGTCAGCTCAGCCCGCCGGGTGAGCCAGCCCGGTGTCGCCCCGGCCCAGCTGGGCACCGGCCCGGCGGCAGGCCCCCGCGGACCGGGTGCGGCAGAATCGCAGTGCGCAGCCGCACAGCGAACGAGCCGGGCACGGAAGGCGGGCCGATGCAACCAGTCGCGGTGGTCACCGGGGCGAGCAGCGGGATCGGCGCGGCCAGCGCGGTCCGGCTGGCCGGTGCCGGGTACCAGGTCATCCTGGCCGCCCGGCGGGCGGACCGGATCGAGGCCCTGGCCCGGCGGATCCGGGCCGACGGCGGTCAGGCCGACCCGGCTCTGCTCGACGTGACCGACCCGGACGCGGTCCAGGCGTTCGCCGGCGACCTGGACCGCTGCGACGTGCTGGTCAACAACGCGGGCGGCGCGTTCGGCGCGGACACGGTGGCGGACAGCGACCCGGCCGACTGGCAGGCCATGTACGACGTCAACGTGCTCGGCACGCTGCAGGTAACCCAGGCCCTGCTGCCCAGGCTGATCGCCAGCGGCGCGGGCACGATCGTGATCATGGGCTCCACCGCCGGGCTGATCTCCTACGAGGGCGGCGGCGGTTACGTGGCGGCCAAGCACGCCGAGCACGCCATCGCCGAGACGCTGCGCCTGGAACTGTATGACCAGCCGGTCCGGATCATCGAGATCGCGCCGGGCATGGTGCGCACCGACGAGTTCGCGGTCAACCGCTACCGGGGCGACGCCAGCCAGGCCGCCGCGGTGTACGCCGGGGTGGCCGAGCCGCTCACCGCGGACGACGTGGCCGACACGGTGGCCTGGGCGGTGACCCGGCCGGCGCACGTGAACGTGGACCTGCTGGTCCTCCGCCCGCGCGCCCAGGCCGCGCAGCACAAGGTCTACCGGGAGAACACCTGACTCAGCCGGGCGGCCAGGTCACCCAGGTCAGGTCGGGGACCACCCGGTCGGCCGCGGCCAGCTCGGCCGCGTCGTGCGACGTGGCCACGGCCACGCAGTACGCCCCGGCCGCCTTGGCCGCGGCCACCCCGGCCGGGGCGTCCTCGAACACCACGCAGGCCGCGGGCGGCTCGCCCAGCGCCCGGCACGCGGCCCGGTACCCTTCCGGATCCGGCTTGCCCACCGTGACGTCTTCCGCGGTCACCACCACTGAGAACAACGCGCGCACGCCCAGGGCGGTGAGGGATTCTTCCGCATAACGCCGGCCCGCCGAAGTCACCAGCGCCAGTGGCGCGCCCGCGGCGCTGATCGAGCGGACCAGCCGCACCGCGCCGGGCAGCGGCCCCAGCGGCGGCTGGTCCGGGGCGTGGAAGTGCGCGCTGGTCGCGGCCATCAGCTCGGCCGGGTCATGGTCCGGCAGCCGGGCCAGCAGCAGGCTGTGCATGTCCACGCCGCGGCGGCCGATGAACGAGCGGATCAGTTCCTCATCAGGGGGCAGGCCACGGGTTTCGAACACATGCAGCCAGGCCTCCCGGCTGCGCGCCTCGCTGTCGATGAGCGTGCCGTCCAGGTCGAAGACGGCCGCGGCCAGGAACCCGCCCATCAGCTGGTCTGGGTGACCTTGCTGAGCCCGCGCGGGCTGTCGGGGTCGATACCCAGCCGCCGGGACAGCGCCTCGGTGAGCAGTTGGCCGGGCACGATGAGGCCGAACGGGGCCAGCCACTCAGGCAGCGGCAGGCCGGGCACGGCCCGGCTGCTCACCGCGGCCAGCCCTGGGCCGCCGCCGATCGCGTAGGCCCGTGCCCCGGCCGCGACCACCCGCCGGGCCAGCTCGATGGTGCCGGGCAGAGCCGGCCCGGAATCGGCGGCCAGCAGGATGGCCGGGGTCGCCGCGTCCACCACCGCGATCGGCCCATGCAGCAGGTCGGCCCAGGACAACCCCATCGCGCGCAGGTAACAGGCTTCCTTGAGCTTGAGCGCCAGCTCCAGGGCGGCCGCGTAGGCCAGCCCGCGCCCGGACACGACCGCCCCGTCCACCCCCTCCAGCCCGGCCACGATCGGCGCCAGTGCGCCGTCCAGGCCAGTGGCCAGCATCCGCTCGATCTCGTCCGGCACGCTGCGCAGCAGGCCCGGGTCGAGCTGCGCACCGAGCCCGATGGCCAGCACGGCCAGCGCGGCGAGCTGGGTGGTGAACGTCTTGGTGGCCGGCACCGCGTGCTCCGGCCCGGCCTCCGTGACCAGGGCCAGGTCGGCCACCCCGGCCAGCGCGGAGCCGGCCCCGTTGGTGATGGCCAGCGTCCGCGCGCCGCAATCCGCCGCCCAGGCCAGCGTGTCCACGATCTCCGCGGTCTGCCCGGACTGGGACAGCGCCACGGCCAGTACGCCGGACAGATCCAGCCGGCTGTGGTACTCGGTGGCGACGGACGGCGAGGCCAGCGTGGCCAGCAGGCCGGCGTGCGTCTGCAGCAGGTAGCTGCCGTACACGGCCGCGTTGTCCGAGGTACCCCGGGCGATGAAGAGCACCTGCCGGCCGCCCGCCGCGAGCTGCCCGGCCTCGGCGGCCCGGGGCAGCAGCGCGTCCAGGGTGGCGCGCAACGCGGCCGGCTGCTGCCCGATCTCGGTCCGCATCGCGGTGGGCACGGTCACGTTCACGGGTACACCTTCTCACCCTCGATCCAGGTCGCGGCAGTCCGCAGATCATCACCCAGCCAGACCAGGTCGGCCGCGGCCCCGGGGGCCAGCCGGCCCAGGTCGGGCCGCCCGATCAGGTCGGCCGGAATCCGGGTCGCCGCGGCCACCACCGCGGCCAGGTGGCTGCTGTCCGCGCCCGCCCGGGGCGGCTGGCCGCCGCCCGGCGCAGGGCGGCGATCGGGGGCGGGCGGTTCCGGGGGGCCGTCCCCCCGGGCCAATACCCCCACCATGTTGGCCACGGCCCGGTCCAGCCGCAGCGCCGAACCCGCCAGGGTGCCGTCGGCGCGGCGCGGCGGCGCGCCGTCGCCGGGCAGCAGCACGATCCGCTCGCCGCCGAGCAGGTACTCGCCGGGCGGCCGGCCCGCGCACGCCGCGGCGTCGGTGACCAGGCAGATCCGGCCCGGCGCGGCCGCGAACGCGACCAGGCAGGCCACCGGCGACACATGGTGCAGGTCGGCGATGAGGCCGCTGGTCAGCCGGGGGTCGGCCAGGGCCTGGCCGACCACCCCCGGTTCCCGGTGGTGCAGCGGGCGCTGCGCGTCGTACAGGTGCGTGACCATCCGCGCCCCGGCCCCGGCCGCGGCGGCGACCTGGGCCGCGGTGGCGTCGCTGTGCCCCACGCTGACCAGCACCCCGGCCGCGGCCAGCTGGCCGACGGCGGCCATCCCGCCGTCCACCTCCGGGGCCAGCGTGACCAGCCGGAGCAGGCCCTGCCCCGCGGCCAGCAGCTCACCGACGGCCGCCGGGCGGGCCGGGATGATCCACTCGGGGTTGTGCGCCCCGCGCCGGGCCGGCGAGATGAACGGCCCTTCCAGGTGCACGCCGAGCACCCGGGCGCCACGGCCCGGCAGCCGCCAGGCGAAGCCGGCCGCGCGGCGCAGCGCACCGGCCAGCCGGCCAACTGGCGCGGTCACGTAGGTGGGCAGGAAGGCGGTGCACCCGGTGGCCGGCAGCCCGGCGGCCACCGCTGCCCAGCCATCCGGATCCGCGTCCATCAGCTCGACCCCGGAGTACCCGTTGACCTGCAGGTCCACCAGGCCCGGGAGGAGCACGCCGGAGGTCAGCTCCAGATCCGGGCGGCCGGGGGCCGGCCCGCGGCCGACCTCGGTGATGCGGCCTGCGGCGATCCGCACATAGCCCGGTTCGAGCACGCCGGAACCGGGCTGGGCGGGAATGACCCGCGGCGCGGCGATGATCACGGACGGTGACTCAATGGCCGATGTGGGCCATGAACTCGGCCGGGTACCGCTCCCCGGCGGCCGCGTCCCGGGGTACCGCCGCCGCCAGCGCGGCCAGGTCCGCCGCGCTCAGCACGATGCCCGCGGCGGCCACGTTCTGCTCCAGGTAGCTGCGCCGCTTGGTGCCCGGGATGGCCACGACGTCGTCACCCTGGGCCAGCACCCAGGCCAGCGCCAGCTGGGCCACGGTGACCCCGCTGGCCCTGGCCAGCTCGCGGACGGCATCGGCCATGGCCAGGTTGCGGGTGTAGTTCTCGCCCTGGAAGCGTGGGGCGCGGGACCGGAAGTCGGCCGCACCGAACCCGGCCGAAGCGTCCAGCGTGCCGGTCAGCAGCCCGCGGCCGAGCGGGCTGTAGGACACCAGGCCGATTTCCAGCTCGCGGAACAGCGGCCGGAGCTCGTCCTCCGGTTCCCGGCTGAACAGCGAGTACTCGTACTGGCCGGCCGCCACCGGGTGCACCGCGTGCGCCCGCCGCACGGTGTCCGGCGCGGCTTCCGAGATGCCCAGGTAGCGCACCTTCCCAGCGCGCACCAGCTCGCTCATCGCGCCCCACGTCTCCTCGACGGGGACGGTGGCGTCCACCCGGTGCTGGTAATACAGGTCGATGTGGTCGGTGCCGAGCCGCCGCAGCGACGCATCGCACGCCCCGCGGACATACCCGGGGCGGCCGTTGACGGTCCGGGTGCCGTCCGGGCGGCGCTGGTTACCGAACTTGGTGGCCAGCACGACCTCGTCCCGGCGGCCCTTGATGGCCGCACCGACCAGCTCCTCGTTGGTGAACGGGCCGTACGCGTCCGCGGTGTCCAGGAACGTCACCCCGAGGTCCAGGGCCCGGTGGATGGTCGCCACTGACTCCCCGTCGTCCGGCGTCCCGTAGGACTGGCTCATCCCCATGCAGCCGAGCCCGAGTTCGGTGACGGTAAGCCCCTGGCCCAGCGTGCGCGTTCTCATCAGCTGCCGCCTCGTGTCGGTTCCCTGGCTGGTCAGGTTACTTGCCGAGTGGCGTTAGGAAGGAAGGGCCCGCGCTCAGGCGCTGGCCCGCTTGCGTGGCGGTCGCTTGGCGGCGGCGCCGGCCCGGTCCTTGGTCGCCGCGTCCAGGCTGGCCTGGAGCGCGTCCATCAGGCTGACCGGTTCCGCGGCGGGCGCCTGCGCGGGCTCCGGCGGGGCCTGGCCGGCCACCTTGGCCGCCACCAGCTCCTCCAGCGCCTCGCGGTAGCTGTCGTGGTACTGCTCCGGGTCGAAGTCCACGGTCATCGAGTCGATCAGCGAGGTGGCCATCTTGAGCTCCTGGGACCGGGTCTCGATGTCCTCGTCCAGGAACGCGAAGTCGGGCTGGCGCACCTCGTCCGGCCAGAGCAGGGTCTCCAGCACCAGCAGGCCGTCCCGGGTACGCAGTGTGGCCAGCGCCTCCCGCTGGCGCAGCGCGACCCGGGCCACCGCCACCCGCCCGGAGCGCTCCAGCGCGTCGCGGAGCAGCGCATAGGCCCGGGTGCCCGCCTGCTCCGGCTCCACGTAGTAGCTGCGGTTCATCAGGATCGGGTCGATCTGCTCGGCCGGGCTGAAGTTGAGCACCTCGATGCTGCGGGTGGTCGGCAGCGGCAGCTGGGCGAAGTCCTCGTCGGTCAGCACGACCATCCGGCCGTCCTCCAGCTCGTACCCCTTGGCCACGTCGGCGTACCGGACCTCCTCGCCGTCCAGCTCGCAGATCCGGCGGAACCTGATCCGGCCGCCATCCGCCGCGTGCACCTGACGGAACGTAACGTCCCGCTGCTCGGTGGCCGTGTAGAGCTTGACCGGGATCATTACGAGCCCGAACGAGATGGCACCTTTCCACATGCTGCGCATGCAGTGTCAGTACCCAGGTGGGCGGAATGTGCCCCTCTGCGGCAGGCCGGGGCGGATCCGGCTGTCAGAATGAACGGACCGGGCCGGCCTGGAACGGACCGCGTAGGCCTAGCGAGGCGGGGGAGGATCAGCACATGCCTGACTTCGACGTCGTCGTGCTGGGCGGCGGGACATCCGGCACGCTCATCGCTACCGAGGTGTCCCGGGCCGGCCGCTCCGTGGCCCTGGTGGAAGCCGGCCTGGTCGGCGGTGAGGCTCCCTACCTGGCCGACATGCCGTCCAAGTCGCTACTCCAGTCGGCCCGCCGGGGCGAGACCTGGGAGCATGCGGTCGCCCGCCGCGACGAGGTGGCCGGCCACCTGAACGACACCGTGGCCACCGCGCGGCTGGCCGAAGCCGGGGTCACGCTGCTCCGCGGCGCCGGCCGGATCAGCAAGCCGGCCACGGTCGTGGTCGTACGGGGCCCGGTCAAAGCCAGCCCGGAGGGCACGGCGCCATCCGGCACCGTGGCCCTGCGTTACCAGGACCTGGTGCTGGCGACCGGGAGCGAGCCGGTGGCCCCGCCGGTCGAAGGGCTGGCCGACGTGCCCACCTGGACCAGCGCCGAGGCGCTGACCTGCCCTGACCTGCCGCGGCGGCTGATCGTCCTGGGGGCGGGCCCGGTCGGCTGCGAGCTGGCCCAGATCTACGCGGCGTTCGGCTCCCAGGTCACGCTGCTGGAAGCAGAACCGCTCGTGCTGCCGGGCGAGGCCGCGTTCACCGGGGAGATCCTCGGCGACTCGCTCCGCCGCACCGGGGTGGACCTGCGGCTGGGCTCGCCGGTGGTCAAGGCCGAGACGCTGGATTCCGGGCTCGCCCTGACCGTGGGCGACGGAACCCGGATTGAGGCCGACCGGGTACTGCTGGCCACCGGCCGGCGGCCGCGGGTCAGCGGGATCGGGCTGGAGGTGCTCGGCATCCCGGCCGGCGAGCCGCTGCCACTCGACGGGACCGGCCGGGTAATCCTGGCCACGCCGGCCAGCGCCACGCTGCTCGGGGCGGGCCAGCGGGCCAGGAAGCCGGCCGGGCGGGTCTGGGCCGCGGGCGACGTGACCGCGGTCGCCCCGTACACGCACACCGCCCGGTACCAGGCCAGGATCGTGGCCGCCAACATCCTGGGCGGGAACCGGCGCGCCGACTACCGCGCGGTGCCCAGGGCCGTCTACACGTCCCCGTCGGTGGTCACCGTGGGCATGCCGCCGGCGCTGGCCGCGGCCAGCGGGGTGGACCTGGTCACGGTGAGCTGCGACCTGGCCGAGACGGCCCGGGCCACGGTGGAGGACGACGACCGGGGCCGGGTCGAGCTGTACGCGGACGCCGGCGACGCCGACGTCCTGGTCGGCGCGGCCGCGGTCGGCCCGTACGCCGAAGAGTGGATGGGCGAAGTGACGCTGGCCATCCGGGCCCGGATCCCGCTGGACGTGCTGGCCGACATGGTGCACGCGTTCCCCAGCTACGGGGAGGCGGTCGGGGCGCCGCTGCGCGGGCTGGCCCAGCGGACCGCGGCCGGCCCCGGGCCGGGGACGCCTGCCGACGGTGCGGCACCGGGCGGGGGTGCGCCAGCTGGGGGCACTCCCGCCCCAGCGGCGGCGGGGCCGGGCGGGGCGGCGCCGGGCGGAGCCGAGCTGGGCGCAACGGGGCCGGGCGGAGCGGGGCAGGCGGCCAAAGCGACGGGTAACCCGGACCCAGCTGCGAGAGACTCAGTGATGCCGGATCCTGGACCGGCCAGACAGGCGCCGGACGGCCAGGTGCCGCAAACCACGGCCCAGCCGTGACAACCAAAGGTGTGTTGATGAGCAACGTGAGCTGGGACCCCAGCGAGGACATAGAGACGCCGACGGACGACGCGGTCGAGCAGCATGAGCCGCTGGCCGGGCAAGACGAGCCCGCAGACCCCCAGGCGTTCGAACTGCCGGGCGAGGCCAACGAAGCCGACGTCGCCGAGCAGAACCAGGCCGTGGAAGACGACGACGACGAGAGTTACCGCTGAGCCAGCCCGCTCCGGGTCACGTTCTGTTACCGGTCCGGGCGCGGCCGGGGCGGTCGTAGGATGGCACGATCAGGCGGGTTTGCCGCCGGACAGACGCATCGGAGTCTCTCGTGACCGCAACACCACAGGCCCGTACGGCCGGTACGCGGCTGCCGAGGCCCGCCCGGCGCCGTCAGCTACTGGGAGCTGCCCAGGAGGTCTTCGTCGCGCAGGGCTACCACGCGGCGGCCATGGACGAGATCGCTGAACGGGCCGGGGTCAGCAAGCCGGTGCTGTACCAGCACTTCCCCGGCAAGCTCGAGCTCTACCTGGCGCTGCTGGACGAGAGCGCCGACGCGCTCACCGCTACGATCCGTACCGCGCTCGCCTCGACCACGGACAACAAGCAGCGGGTCACCGCCACGTTCCAGGCGTTCTTCGACTTCGTGACCGACACCGGGGAAGCGTTCCGCCTGGTGTTCGAGTCCGATCTGCGCAACGAGCCGGCCGTCCGCGACCGGCTCGACCAGACCATGCACGACCACGCCGACATGATCAGCCACGTCATCCGCGAGGACACCGGGATGAGCGACGCCGAGGCTCACCTGCTCGGCATCGGCCTGGTCGGCATGGCCAGGATCAGCGCCACCTACTGGCTGGGCACCGACCGGGCCATTCCCAAGGACGCCGCCGAAGAGCTGATGGCCCGGCTGGCCTGGCGCGGCATCAGCGGCTGGCCGCGCACCGGCTGACCCTGGCCGGGCACGGCTGACCCAGACCGGGCACGGCTGACTCGGGCCGGGCACGGACGGACCGCTGCGACAGACGACAGGAGCGCCGTGGAAGTCAAAATCGGGATCCAGTCCATCCCGCGGGAGCTGGTCCTGGAGACCAAGGTGTCCGCGGACGAGGTGCAGCAGCTGCTGAGCGACGCACTGGCGCCCGACGGCAGCGGGCTGCTCGTGCTCCCGGACATCCGGGGCGGCAAGTTCCTGGTCCCCGCCGACAAGATCGCTTACGTCGAGTTCACCGACGCGGAACAGCGCCGGGTCGGCTTCGGCAGCCTGTAACCTGACGCACCACGTCAGCGCGGTGCTCCTGTGGTCGGTCGCGTGGCTGGCTGGGTGGTTGTGGGTGTGGTGTCTGGGCTGGTGAGGGTGTTGTAGATGTCGCGGGCCAGGCGGCAGCCGGGGGCTCAGCCGGCCAGGCCCAGGGCGGCCATCCGCTGTGCGTGGGCGTCGGTGATCCGGGCCAGCATCCGGCCGATGTCGCCGATGTCGCTGTCCGGGGCCGGGCTGGCCTGCCCGGCCGAGAGCAGGCCGGCCAGCGGGCGCCGGTCGGCGACCACCCGGTAGGCCTGGGCCAGCGCCTCGCCGACCAGCCGCCTGGCCCACAGCGCCAGCCTGCCCGCCACCTGTGGGTCAGCCGCGATAGCCGCGCGTACCCGGGCGGTCACGAAGGCCGCGTGCCCGGTGTCGGCCAGCACCTGGAGCACCAGGTCACGGGTGCGCGGGTCGACCAGCTCGGCCACCGCGCGGTAGAAGTCGGCCGCCATGCCATCCCCGACGTACGCCTTGACCAGGCCCTCCAGCCAGTCGGACGGGGCGGTGCGGGCGTGGAAGGCGTCCAGCGCCGCGGTGAACGGGAGCATCGCCTGGTCCGGCTGCGCACCGAGCGCCGTAATGTGCTCCCAGAGCAGCCTGAAGTGGCCGAACTCGGCCACTGCCATCTCGCCGAGGGCCGCCTTGTCGGCCAGCGAGGGGGCCAGCGCGGCGTCCTCGGACAGCCGGAAGAACGCGACCAGTTCCGCGTACGAGAGCAGCCCGAGCAGGTCGAGCACGCCTGCGGGGTCGGGGCCACCGGGCTGCTGAGGCGCATCCTCGCGCCGGCGTGCTGCGGTCACCCGCGAAGCGTAACAATCTGGCCCGGGCGCGGCGGGAGTGTGGCAGCGGCAGAACGCACCAGCGGCGGGACCCACCGGAGGCGGCGCGGGGTCCCGCCGAGCCGCCGCCTCCGGGGGCCGGGATTCCCCGGATGGGCACCGCCGCGCGTCAGATCACCGGCACGCAGTGCACATTGCTACACTGGGTGCAGTTTCTTGCTGGGAATGCGGCCGCCCCCGGCCGTGTTCCTGGTGACAGGAGGGCTCGTCGTTCTGGAGGCCGCAGGCACTGCGGCGGCCCCGGAGCATCTGACCGGAAGCCCTGCTGTGCCGGTGGCTGACGCCGCCGACTGAGCCACTAGCAAGGCCCGACGGCCATCACGCACGCGCAGCGTGCCGCCAGCCAGCGGGCCACTGATGGAAGCTGATTGAACTGACAACGCACACACTGACCTCGTCCGTAGCAGAACCCCCGGCGGAAAACGGCCTGGCAGCCGGTTCTCCGGACGAGAACGCACCGCAAACCTTCCGTGACCTCGGCGTAGACGAGCGCATCTGCGTGGCCCTGGAAGGCGTGGGCATCACCGCCCCGTTTCCCATCCAGAGCCTGGCCCTGCCGGTCGCGCTGGGCGGGCACGACATCATCGGCCAGGCCCGGACCGGCACCGGCAAGACACTCGCGTTCGGCATCCCGATCCTGCAGCACCTGGCCGGTGGCCCGGCCCGCCAGTCCACCGCGCCGGCCGCGCTGGTCGTGGTGCCGACCCGGGAGCTGGCCATCCAGGTCGCCGACGACCTGCGGGTGGCCAGCGTGGCCCTGGGCACCAAGGTGCTGACCGTCTACGGGGGCCGTGCCTACGAGCCGCAGATCGACGCGCTGCGGGCCGGCGTGGACATCGTGGTCGGCACCCCCGGCCGGCTGCTCGACCTGGTCGGGCAGCGCTACCTGGACCTGTCCGCGATCAGCGCCCTCGTCCTCGACGAGGCGGACAAGATGCTCGACCTTGGGTTCCTCCCCGACGTGGAGCGGATCCTGGAGCTCACCCCGGCGGAGCGGCAGACCATGCTGTTCTCCGCCACTATGCCGGGCGAAGTGGTCACCCTGGCCCGGCGGCACCTGCGCCAGCCGCTGCATGTGCGCGGCGAGCAGCACGACGAGCCGGACCTGGTGCCGCTGACTGTGCAGCACGTGTTCCGCGCGCACCAGATGGACAAGATCGAGATGCTGGCCCGCATCCTGCAGGCCAACGGGCGCGGGCTGAGCATGGTGTTCTGCCGCACGAAGCGGTCCGCTGACCAGGTGGCTGATGCCCTGACCACGCGCGGCTTCGCCGCCGCCGCCGTGCACGGCGACCTCGGTCAGGGCCAGCGTGAGCGCGCGCTGCGGGCGTTCCGCAATGGCAAGATCGACGTGCTGGTGGCCACCGACGTCGCGGCCCGCGGGCTCGACGTGGATGACGTCACGCACGTGATCAACTATGAGTGCCCGGAAGATGACAAGGCCTATCTGCACCGCACCGGGCGCACCGGCCGGGCGGGCCGGGACGGCGCCGCGGTGACGTTCGTGGACTGGTCCGACATGCCGCGCTGGAAGCTGATCAACGAGGCGCTCGGCATGGGCCAGCCGGAGCCGCCGGAGACCTACTCCACCTCGGAGCATCTGTACGCCGCGCTGGACATCCCGGCCGGGGTCACCGGCAGCCTGCCCCGGGCCAGCCGGGAGCGGCTTGGCCTGGAGGCCGAGGAGCTGGAGGATGTGGGCGAAACCGGCCGGGCCCGGTCCCCGGTTCCGCGCCGTGGCCAGCGCGGGGACCAGGCGCCACGCAAGCCCCGCATCCGCAGGCGGACCAGGGGCGGCGTGACCGTGCGCGACGGCGAGGCGGCCAAGCCTGAAACCGAGGCCCAGCCGCGGCACCAGGCGCCCAGCGACGGCAGCACCGAGCCCGGCCAGCCGCGCCGCAGACGCCGGCGGCGGTCCCGGCGCGGTGGCCAGAAGGACAGCACGGCGGGCTGAGCTGGCGTCCGGCCAGTACCCAGCAATCACCAAGGGCGGGCCAGGCGTATCCGCAGCATCCGTGGGTAGGCTGGCCGCCTGTGAGCACACCCAAAACGCTGCAACTCCCCTCAGGGGTGCGGCGGCGGACCATCGAGACCAGCCGGGGCGAATTCGCCGCGCTCGAGGCACTGCCGGTCACCGGCGTGCACGAGCGGCAGCCTGCGCTGCTCGTTCCCGGCTACACCGGCAGCAAAGAAGACTTCCTGCTCATCCTGCAGGCGCTGGCCGCGGCGGGCCGGCAGGTCATCGCGATCGACATGCGCGGGCAGTACGAGTCGCCGGGGCCAGACGATCCCACGGCCTACCAGCTGGACGCGCTGGCCGCGGACGTGGCCACGATCGCCGGCTGGCTGAACCCCGGCCGGGCCGGCGCCGAGCCCGCACCGGGTACCCGGGGGATCCACCTGCTCGGCCACTCCCTGGGCGGCCTGGTGGCCAGGGAAGTGCTGCTCGCCCGGGCGGCCCGGATCAGCTCCCTGACCCTGATGAGCTCCGGTCCCGGGGCGCTCAGCGGACCGCGCGCGGCGGTGCTGAGCGAACTGCTCACCGAGCTGGACGGGACGGGCCCGGCTGAACTGCGGACGGAGATCGAGCGCATCTGGACGACCCGGATGGAGCCGGAAGCGGTGGCCGGCGGCGTGCCGGCCGGGATCATCGACTTCCTGCGGACCCGGATGCTGCAGAGCAGCCCGGCCGGGCTGCGCGCCATGGGCCAGGTCCTGCTGTCCTGCCCGGACCGGGTCAGCGCGCTGGCCGGGCTGGACGACGACCCGCTGATGGTGGTCTACGGCGAGAACGACGACGCCTGGGAACCGGCCGCCCAGGAGGACATGGCCGTCCAGCTCCGCGCACAGCGGGTATGCATCCCGGCCGCCGCCCACTCCCCCGCGGTGGAAGCACCCGAGACCACCGCGAGCACCCTGACCAGTTTCTGGAACGCCGTCGAATGCCACCGGCGCCGTCCTGCCCGCACGCCCTGACCTGGCCGCCGCGCACCGGCCCGGCCGCCGCGCACCTGCCCGGCCACCGCACACCGGCCCGGCCGCCTCACGCGGGCCCGGCCGCCGCACGCGCCGATGGCAGGTCGAGCCCATCCCACGGACGGCGGGCTGAGGTGGCAGCCGAGCCCTCTGGGCACAGCGCACGGAAGTCACACCAGCCACAGCCCGGCCCCGGGCTGGGCGGGAACACCTCGTCCACGGCACGCTGATCACCCAGCCCAGCCCGGAACCGGTCGTCGGCGGCCGCGCACTCGGCCGCGATGTCCCCGGCCCGGCCCAGGTGCCGGGCCAGGGTGGCGTCGGTGTGGGCCCAGGCGTGCACCGTCCCGGTCGGCAGGTGATGCAGTTCCACCTGGTGGCACGGCCGGCGCAGCACCCGGCCGGCGGCCACCGCGTACACCGCCAGCGGCAGCGACGTCCTCGCGTCGTCGGTGCTCAGCGGCCGCCGCCCGGTCTTGTAGTCGACCACGACCAGCTCAGCCGGGCCGCCCGGGCCAGCAGGCCGGTCATCCAGCCGGTCGATGCGGCCAGACACCGCGATCCGCTCGGTGCGGGTTGCCACCGTGCGCTCCACACCGGCCGGCTCGGCGGCCGGGTCCAGCCGGGCCGCGTACCCCTCGACCATGCTGGCCGCCCAGCCGCGCACGTCGGCGGACTGGGCGTCGCTGGCGAAACCCTCGTTGATCCAGCCCTGCTCCAGCAGACCGCCTGCGGCCCCGGCCGTCCGCTGCCCCCGGGGCAGCCGCCACCACGCGGCCAGCGCATTGTGCACGCTGGCCCCGAGGCTGTTGTGCGCCCACGGCGGGCCTTTGCGCGGCTGGGGCCGGTCCAGGTAGGTCATCCGGTACAGCCGCCGGCAGCCTAGCCAGGTGGTCAGCCGGGTCGGGGTGCACGGATACAGCCGGCGCGGCATCCCGTCCAGGCCGAGTTGCTCCCCGTGCATCATGCCCACTCAGTCCGGTTCGTCCAGGCGGGCCAGCACCGGGCCCCCGGTCACCCAGGAGTCGAACCGCTTCTGGGCGGCCGCCACCGTGGTCTCCGCGCCATGCCCGGGCAGTACCCGGGTCGCAGCGTCCAGCGTCAGCAGGTGCTCGCCGATCGCGCTGAGCTGGGCCGGGAAGTCCGGGAACGAATCCCCGTGCGGGGCCGGGCCGGTGGCCAGCAGGCAGTCCCCGGCGAACACGGCCGCGAGTTCCTCGCTGTACAGGCAGACCGACCCCGGGGTGTGCCCCGGCGCGTGGATAACTTCCAGCGAGATGTCGGCGACCTCGAAGATCCCCCCGTCCTCCATCCCGATCTCCGGGTCGTCGCCGGCCTTCGCGGTCCGCCAGGCCAACAGGTCGCGGGAATGCAGCGCGATGGGGGACTCGTCCCGCCCGGCCACCGCGGCCGCCGCGGCCACGTGCGAGGCGTGCCCGTGGGTGCAGATCACGGCGAGGATCTCGCGTTCGCCCACCGCGCCGAGTACCGCGCCGGCATCGGTGCCCGGGTCGATGACGATGACCTCCGCGTCATCACCCACGATCCAGGTGTTGCCGTCCGGCGCGCCATCGCGGCCCGGCGAGGACACCTGTTCTATCCGCGCCTCCATGCCAGCCCTTCCTCTCAGCCGTTCCGCCGTGCGTGACAGGTGCCCGGACCGCCCGGGCGGCCAGCCGGACCGCGCTGGCGGGCAGCAGCAGGCCGCAGCTGCGGGTGACCAGCTGCACGCCGCTGTCCCGGCGCAGCCGGCTGATCACCCGCGAAACCGGCCACCCCGCCCCATTATGGATCCGCCGGGCGGGCAACATGGTGGCAACGATGACGCCGGGGAACTAGCCGGCCGGGGTCTGCGCCATCAGCTGCCCGAACGCCTCCGGGCTGGTGGTCTCGCAGCCCAGCCGGTGCCCGGTCAGGCTGCCGTGATCGTCGCTGCCGCCCGTGGCCAGCAGGCCAAGCCGGGCGGCCAGCGCGCGCAGCCGGTCCCGCTCGGCCGGGCCGTGATCGGGATGGTCCACCTCCAGGCCGGCCAGCCCGGCTCCGGCCAGCTCCGCGATGGCCTGGTCGGGGATGCGCCAGCCCCGGGACACCGCGCCCGGGTGGGCCAGCACCACGGCGCCGCCGCTGCCGCGGACCAGGCCGATGGCGCGGACCGGGTCGAGCGCGTACCGGCTCACGTAGGCCCGGCCGCCGGGCCCGATCCAGTCCGGGCTGAACGCCTCGGCAGGCTCGCCGATCGCCCCGGCGGCCACCATGGCCCGGGCGATGTGCGGCCGGCCCACGCTGCCCCCGCCGGCCAGGGCCGCCACCTGGTCCCAGCTGATGTCCAGGCCCAGCTCGCGGAGCCGGGCCACCATGGCCTGGCCGCGGCGCACCCGGTCCTCCCGGATGGCCGCGGTCTCGGCGGCCAGGCCCGGGCTCATCCCGGCCGGGAGGTAGCTGAGCAGGTGCACGCTGTGCCCGTCCAGCCGGGACGACAGCTCCATCCCGCTGACCAGGGCCAGGCCCGGCGGCAGCGCCGCGCGGGCCGCGTCCAGCCCGGCCAGCGTGTCGTGATCGGTCAGGGCCAGCACGTCGACCCCCGCGGCGCGGGCGCGGGCCACCACCTCGGCGGGCGGGTCGGTGCCGTCCGAGGCGGCCGAATGGGAGTGCAGATCGATGCGCACGAGCGCACATCGTACGGCGCGCCGCCCCGGTTCCGCTGCTAGCCGGCCATTAGCGCTTAACGCCCGCGGCGGGCCGCTCAGCCAGGCAGCCGCGGGGACTTCGCGCCGAATGGAAGATCGAGGTCCTGGCCGGGGTCGCGGAGGTCGCGCAGCGTCAGGGTCTCCAGCAGCAGGGTGCCGGCTGTGTCGGGCCACAGGATGATCCACAGCCAGTTGCCGAGCACCTCACCCGCGAACGCCGCCGCACCGGGGGTGTCCACACTCCACAGCGGGAACTCGTGGTGGCCGAACTGGACCAGCGCGGTCGGCGGCCCGGCCGCGAAACTCTCGCCGGGATCGGGCCCGGTCAGCCCGGCCAGCCCGGCGCCCAGGCCGAGCCCCGGCTCCTCCGAGACGAGCAGCATCTCGGCCAGGCCACCCACCGGGTTGGGCCCGGACAGGGCCACCGCGCAGCCGCGGGTCCCGCTCCGGTCATCGCCGGCCCCGGTGAACCCGGTGACCAGCCAGCCAAGCGGGATCGGCCAGGGCAGCCAGACCGGTACCCGGGCCGCCTGGAGCAGGGCCTGCAGGCTGCCCGGGGACGGGCTGCGGGTCATCCGGAGGGGCTGGACCGCGCCATGCAGCTCGCACTGCCACGTGCTGTGCCAGGCGCTGGGCTCACTCAGGGCGCCCTGGCACCGCGGGCAGACCGGATCTTTCATCATGAGTACCGACGTTGATCGCCGCCACGGCTCACGTCAAGGACCTCCAGCCGCATACTTGTCCGGTGGGCGGCAGCACGGCGGGGAGGCAGCGCATCCGCTGCGTTGGGGCGATCATCAAAGACCAGGCCGGGCGGCTGCTGCTGATCGAGCGCGGGCACGCCCCGCAGGCCGGCCGGTGGTCGCTGCCCGGCGGCCGGGTCGAGCCCGGGGAGACCGACCAGCAGGCCGTGGTCCGTGAGATCCGTGAGGAGACCGGGCTCGAGGTCCGGTGCGACCAGCTGGTGGGCAGCGTCGAGCGGCCCTGGCCGCCGGATGCGGTGATGGACATCAGGGATTACGCGGCCACGGTCACCGGGGGCACGCTGGCCGCCGGGGACGACGCCGCCGCGGCGCGCTGGGTCAGCCCGGCCGACCTGGCCGGGCTGCCCCTGACCAGCGGGCTGGCCGAGACGCTGGCCGGCTGGGGGGTGCTCGGCTGAGCCCGCGCGGCCCGATGGTGGGCCCGCCGGGCAGCGGCGCAGCCCGGCGCAGGACCCCGGCTGGCCCGGTCCGCATGGCACCCTGGTCCGGTGGCAGACACGCAGCCGGGCGCAGCGCGGCTCGCGCTCATCGCGCAGGCTTCCAAGCGGGCCGGGCTGATCTGGATCACGGTGCCCGGGGCCCGGCCGCGGGCGGCCTGGCACGTGTGGCGGCAGCCGCCCGGCCAGCCCGCCGCGGCCTACGTGCTGACCGGCCCGGGCGAGCAGTCGGTGCCCGGGCTGGACTCGGCCGGCCAGGTCGGCGTCGACGTGCCGAGCAAGGACACCGGCGGCCATCTGGTGTCCTGGACGGCCCGGGTGAGCCGGGTGCCAGCCGGCTCGGCGGAGTGGGCCGCCATCCTCGGCGCGCTGCTGGCCGGGCGGCTCAACCCGGCCCGGCCGCGGGGCGGGCCCGCGGCCGCGCTGGCTGAGCGCTGGGCCGCGGACGGCGCGGTGTACCGGCTCAGCCCGGTGGCGGGGGGCGGCGCCGCGTTCGACGCTGCCCCGACGGCTCAATAGCATGAGGACATGGTCAAGCCCGCTGTCGCCACGCCGCCCACCGCCGAGCAGGTCACCCAGGCCCTCGGCACCGTCCAGGACCCGGAGATCCACCGGCCGATCACCGAGCTGGGCATGGTCAAACGCGTCGACGTGGACCCGGCCGGGCTGGTCCGGGTGGATATTTACCTGACCGTGGCCGGCTGCCCGCTGCGCGACCGGATCACCCAGGATGTCACCGCCGCGGTCAGCAAGCTGCCCGGCGTGTCCGGAGTCCGGGTGGAACTGGACGTGATGAGCGAGCAGCAGCGCCGGGAACTGCAGGGCCAGCTGCGCGGCGGCCGCCAGGAGCGGGACATCCCGTTCGCCCAGCCAACGTCGCTGACCAGGGTGTTCGCCGTAGCCAGCGGCAAAGGCGGGGTCGGCAAGTCCTCGGTCACGGTGAACCTGGCCGCGGCGCTGGCGGCGGAGGGCCAGCAGGTGGGCGTGCTGGACGCGGACATCTACGGGCACTCCGTGCCCCGGATGCTGGGGGTCACCGGCCGGCCCACCCAGGTCGAGCAGATGATCATGCCGCCCGAGGCGCACGACGTCAAGGTGATCTCCATCGGGATGTTCACCACCGGCAACGCCCCCGTGGTGTGGCGCGGCCCGATGCTGCACCGGGCGGTGCAGCAGTTCCTGGCCGACGTGTACTGGGGCGACCTCGACGTGCTGCTGATGGACCTGCCGCCGGGCACCGGGGATGTGGCCATCTCAGTGGCCCAGCTGATCCCCACCGCGGAACTGCTGGTCGTCACCACCCCGCAGCTGGCCTCCTCGGAGGTGGCCGAGCGGGCCGGGGCGATCTCGGTGCAGACCCACCAGCGGATCGCCGGGGTCATCGAGAACATGTCCGCGCTGGCCTGCCCGCACTGCGGCGAGGAGGTACCGGTGTTCGGCTCCGGGGGCGGCCAGGCGGTGGCCGGCGCGCTGACCAGGGTGACCGGCGCCACCGTGCCACTGCTCGGCCAGGTGCCGATCGACGTGCGGCTGCGCGAGGGTGGCGACCGCGGCCTGCCGCTGGTGCTCAGCGACCCGGACTCGGCGGCCGCACGCCAGCTGTCCCGGATCGCGAACGGGCTGGTCAGCCGCTCCCGGGGGCTGGCCGGACGGCGGCTGGGACTGACCCCGGCCTAATCCTGGCTCAGGTGGCCTCGGGGTCGAACGGCGTGGGCAGCTCCTCGCGGGCCAGCGTGGCCGTGGCCTGCCGGTCGGCCCCGTACCCCACGGGTTCCGCCGCGGCCGCGGCGGCCGCCGCCGCGCTGCCGTCCATGTCATCGTCGAACAGGTGCTTGCGCACGAAGTTGCCCGGATGCAGGTCCCGCAGGTCGAAGTCCTCGAACTCGGGACCCAGTCCCTCCCGGAGGTCACGGGTGGCGCCGTCCGCCAGCTTGCGCAGCTCGCGCAGGGTGCGCCCGGCTTGCGAGGCGATCTTCGGCAGCTGGTCCGGGCCGAACACCACGATGGCGATCACGGCCAGCACCAGGATCTTGCCAAAGGACAGGTCGAGGAACACGTCAGCTCTCCACGCCAGGTACGCCACCGGGGCGGCGCGCACGGTCTGGGTTCCACTGTAGACCCCTCATCGCGGCTGCGCCGCCGCCGAACACCGGGCGGCCCATCAGCGGAACGGGTTCAGCCACGAGGCGAGCCGGCGCAGGCCACGGTCCATCCGGCCGAAGAACCCGGGCTTTCCGCCGTGCGGCAGGGCGGTGACCGCCTCGTCCACGGTCTGGGCCGGGGCGTCGGCGATCAGCGTGTACACGAAACCGCGGGCCGACCAGGCCACGCTGCGCTGGTCCGGGTCGGCGGTATAGACCAGCTGGCCGCGGACCGTCACCGCCTGCCAGCCGCTCATCGCGGACGGCAGGTGGCCACGCTGCAGGAACAGCGAAATGACTGACAGGCCGTCGGAGTAGGCGAGATCGACCACCCGCCCGCCTGGGGTGCCGGTCTGGCCGGCCTGGACGAGGGTGAGGTTGCCGGGCAGCCGCCCGGGCAGCGGCCAGCCTGCCGCGCGCAGCCGGAGCAGCTGCGGGCTGGCCAGCGGGGTGCTCGACGGCATGGACCGGGTGGCGGGCAGCTCGGCACCGGCCAGGGCGCCCAGCTGGAGGCTGACGAACGTGTCCTCGGTGACCAGCCGGGCCCGGGTGTCGAACGTCTCCCGGCGCAACGGCAGCTTGGTTCCGCGGTCCAGCCAGAACCGCGCGGCCACCACGGCGGACCGGCGGCGGTACAGCACCACCTCCTGGGCCGGCCGGCCGGCGATCCAGCCCTGGCTGCCCAACGCGACCCGGTAGTTGGCCGCCAGCAACGCGACCATCTGCGGGGTCACGCTGATCACGCTGTCCGGGCCGCGCTGGTCGGCGTCGGCCGCCCCGTCCGGATCAGCTGTGTAGGCCGCGCGGAGCGGCTGGGCGGCCTGGTCGGCCGGCACCGCGGCCGCCTGGACCAGCGTCTGGCGGCCGCGCTGGTGCCAGACGTTCAGCACCGACGTCCAGCTGCCGCCCGGGCCGTGCCACTCGGTGAGCTGCACGCCCTGGTAGGACACCCGGCGGCAGGCGGTGGCCGCCGCACTGAGCAGGCGCAGCCCGGCGTTGCCGGATTCGGCCGGGGTCAGCGTGACCGGCGGCAGCTTCATCGGGTCCTGGCTGGGCGCCGTCACGCGGTCGGAGGCACCGGTCAGCAGCAGGCCGTTACGCGCGGACATGTCCCGCCAGACCACGGCGACCCCGCCCGCGATCAGGCCCAGGACCATCACGGCGGTGGCGATGCGCAGGTGCAGCGGATCGTGCTCGGGAGCGCTCCGGTCACCCGGCGTCGTGCGGCGGAACATCCCTCAGCTCACGGTCCCTGAGTCGCGCTGGTCATCACACCCGCCCGGGCCGTGGCCACCCGGGAAGCGGATGCCTGGCTGGCCGCGGCCCGCGCCGGGGCTGACCGCTGGCTGGCGGTCGCGTGGCTGGCCCGGCCGGCCCGTGCAGCGGCCGGGCCGGCCACCGCGGCACCGGCCGGCCCGCGGCCGGGCGACCTGGCCGCCACCGGGGCCACCGGCAGGTCTCCGGTGACGACGGCATGCTGAACCAGGAACGTGTCCACGGCCGGGGTGACCCTGGGCCCCGGCGTCCCCGGCGCGCCGCCGGCGAAGAACGCGGCCGCGCCCAGGCCGGTCATGGCGGAGGCCAGGATGCCCGCGGTGAGCAGCCGGGTGGCCGGGAACGCGGAGCGGGTCCGCCACGGCGCACGGGCCGCCCAGCCACGGTCCTCCCCGGGCCCGGCCATGGCCATCAGCCGCCCAGTCAGGGCGGCGTCCACCATGGCCTCACCCAGCGAGTGCATCCGCTGCTTGAGCGCGCGCAGCGCCACCGCTTCCTGGCGGCATTCGTCGCAGCCCGCGAGGTGGGTGAGCACCCGGTCCCGTTCGGCATCCGTCAGTTCCCCGTCGATCAGGGCGGAGATGCGCTGGCCTAGATGGCTCACCGGTCACCAGCCAGCGGGACGATGACCTCCCGGGCGGGCGCCGCGCCGGTGGCGGCAACTCCGCTGCGCCGTGGGCGGCGATGGTCGAGCGCGGTCCTGAGCTGTGCCCGGCCGCGGTGGATCCGGCTGCGCACGGTGCCCAGCTTGACGTCGAGCGTGTCAGCGATCTCCTCATACGACAGGCCCTCGATATCGCACAGCACCACCGCGGCCCGGTACTCGGGGGCCAGCGCCTTGAGCGCGGCCTGGATGTCGCCGTCCAGGTGCCGCTCGTCGAACGCCTGGGCGGGCGTGGGCTCGCCGCCGCGCAGCCGCTGCGCGGTATCCTCGCCCAGGCCCTCGAACCTGATCCGCTGCTTGCGCCGGGCCATGTCCAGGAACAGGTTGGTGGTGATCCGGTGCAGCCAGCCCTCGAACGTGCCGGGCGTGTAGCTGGACAGCGAGCGGAACACGCGGACGAAGACCTCCTGGGTCAGGTCCTCCGCGTCATGCGAGTTGCCGGTCAGCCGGTAGGCCAGCCGGTACACCCGGGCCGAGTGCTCCCGGACGATCTCCTCCCAGGTCGGGGGCGTCCACTCGGGTGCCCCGTCTGGGCCAGTTGCGAGCTCGCCCACTGTCTCGCTCTCCTGACACGTGCCGTGTGCCTGTACCACCATGGTGCCCAGGCAGCCTCTCTCCGCACCAGCCGCGGCCGGATCGGCCGGCCCGCGTCTGTGTCAACGTCGCAGCCCGCCCGGCTAGTTCCCGGGTCATGGCGGGTCGCCAGCAGCGTGTGACGATAGGCTGCCGGGACTGGGCCGTACGCATGCACCGGGAGGGCAGCCTATCTTGAGCACTGAGGCGAACCTCGCCTATGTCGAGGGCTACCTCCAGGAGGACGAGCCGCTGCTGGCCGCGCGCCGCGCGGCGGCCGAGGTGGGCGGGGCGACCCCGGTCGGGCCGGCGGCTGGCGCGGCGCTGCGCTTCATCGCGGCGGCTATCAGCGCCCGGTCGGTGGTGGAGATCGGCACCGGCTGCGGCACGTCGGGCATCTGGCTGCTCCGCGGGATGCGCCCGGACGCCGTGCTGACCAGCGTGGATGCCGAGCCTGAGCACCAGCGGCTGGCCCGTAAGGCATTCACCGAGGCGGGATTCCCGGCCAACCGGTACCGGCTGATCAGCGGGAAGGCGCTCGACGTGCTGCCCCGGCTCACCGATGGTGGGTATGACCTGGTGTTCTGCGACGCGGACAAGCAGGAGTACCCGGACTACCTGGCCGCCGCGCAGCGGCTGCTGCGCCCCGGCGGCGTGCTGGCCTTCGACAACGCGCTGTACGGCGGCCGGGTGGCGGACCGCAGCGCCTGTGACGCGGGCACGCTGGCCATCCGGGATGTGGCTGAGCAGGTCAGGCAGGATGAGCGGCTGATTCCGGTACTGCTGCCGGTGGGCGACGGCCTGCTGACTGCGGTCAAGCGGTAGCCGCCAGCGAGTTCCCGGCCAGCCAGTGCAGTAGCAGGCGGGTGCCGAACCCGGTCGCGCCCTTGGTGTTCTCGCCGTCATCGGCGGTGGCCCGGGCCGCCCCGGCGATGTCCAGATGTGCCCAGGGCCGGCCGCCGGTGAACTCGCGGAGGAATAGCGCCGCGTCGATCGACCCGGCCCGGCCCGCCCCGCCGGCCACGTTAGCCAGGTCGGCCACGGGCGAATCGAGCCCGGCCCGGTAGTCGTCGGCCAGCGGCATCCGCCACAGCCGGTCACCGCTGGCCGTCCCGGCGTCCAGCAGGGCCGCGGCCAGTCCGTCGTCGGTGGCGTACAGCGCGGCCAGCGCCGAGCCCAGCGCCACCCGGGCCGCTCCGGTCAGCGTGGCCACGTCGACCACCACGTCGGGGTCGAGTACCGCATCCGCGTAGGCCAGCGCGTCGGCCAGCACCAGACGGCCCTCGGCGTCGGTGTTGAGCACCTCCACGGTCCGCCCGCCGTAGTGCCGGATCACGTCCCCGACCCGCAGCGCGGTTCCGGACGGCATGTTCTCCGCGGCGGCCACCAGCCCGGTTACCCGGACCGGGGCGCCGAGCCGGGCCAGCGCTGACATGGTGGCGATCACGGCGGCCCCGCCGGCCATGTCGGTCTTCATCAGCTTCATGTTCTCGGTGGGCTTGAGTGACAGGCCGCCGCTGTCGAACGTGATCCCCTTGCCGATCAGTACCACGTGCCGCTGCGCGCCCTCCGGCTGGTAGCTCAGCTCGATCAGCCGGGGCGGCCGGGTGGATCCGGACCCCACCCCGAGCAGCCCGCCGAACTGGTCCCGGGCCAGCTCGGCCTCGGTCCAGACCCGGCAGGACAGGTCACGGCCGGCCGCGATCCGGGCCGCCTCGCCGGCCAGCCAGGCCGGGGACTTGGTCATCGACGGGGTGTTGCCGAGATCCCTGGCCAGCGCCACCGCCCCGGCCGTGATAGCGGCCCGCTCGACCAGGGCCGTCCCGTCCCTCGGCCCGGCCACCAGCAGCCGGACCTCGGCCGGCCCCGGCGGTTCCGGCGGGCTGGATTTGAGCGTGTACTGGTAGCTGCCGAGCAGCACCCCCTCCACGAACGCGCGCACCGACTCGTCCGGCTCGGACACCACCGCGCTGCACACTGCGGCCCGGCCGGCCGGCAGCCCGCGGGCCAGCGCCGCGCCGGCCCGGCGCAGCGCGGCCGGGGCACCATCGCCGGTACCGAGGAACAGGACCGTGCACGGGCCGGGGCCAAGCTGTATGACGGACTGTGCGATTTCGCCCGGGCGGCCGGCCAGTTCGCTGCTCGCGATGATGTCGGCGGCCCGGACCGGGAGGTAGCTGTCCAGCTCGGCGGCACCAGCGCCGGGAACGGCGGCGCCGCCCGGCTCGTCCGGGCGGTAGACCGGGATGACGATGACCGTGGCCTCCGGGCGCGCCGAGAGGCGGCCCGGCTGGCTGCTCACCGCGCCGGGACCGCCCTCGGCGGCAGCACCGAGAAAACGGCCCAGTGGTTCATGGTCAGCCGCTGGAACAGCGGTAACCGTGGCCCTGACCGGCAAGGCTCAGCCGGTGACGGATTTGAGCGCGTCCGAAAGCCGGGCTGCTTCGTCCGCGGACAGTTCGACCACCAGCCGGCCGCCGCCTTCGAGCGGTACGCGCATCACGATGCCACGGCCCTCTTTGGTGACCTCGAGCGGACCATCGCCCGTCCGCGGCTTCATCGCCGCCATTCCGCATCCCCTTCCTAAACCGGGGCCGCATGAGACCTCGCGGAGGCCTGCCGCGCCGAGATCCCGGCACCTGCGGCGGGTCCGGCCACCCACAGCCGAGTCGATCAGTATCTCTATTATCCAGAGTTCCGGCCTACAGTGGTAACGATCAGCACTCCCTTCCGCCCCCTGCCGTCGGTAACTAGGGCATCAGCAGCAACTTGTGCACCTCTGGTCACGGGCGGTTAGGGGTTGTCTGCAGCCAAAGGAGAGTTCAGTGACGGACCCGCTGCCGGACACGGTGCGCTGGGACTTTACCGAAGCGGTCGGCACCATCGTGCTGAACCGGCCGCAGGCCCACAATGCGCTCACCGCGGACATGAAGACGGCGCTGCTCGCCGCGCTGCGCCAGGCGGCGGCCAGTCCTGAGGTCCGGGCGGTTCTCATCACCGGGGCCGGGCCGGCCTTCTGCGCCGGCCAGGACCTGCGGGAGCACGCCGGGCTGCTGGCGGCCGCCCAGGCGGCCGGGACGGCCGGACGGCCGGCCGGGACGGTCATGGATACGGTCCGGCAGCACTACAACCCGATCGTGCTGGCCATCAGGTCCATGCCCAAGCCGGTCATCGCCGCGGTCAACGGAGTGGCCGCAGGGGCCGGGGCGTCCCTGGCCCTGGCCTGCGACCTGCGCATCGCGGCGCGCAGCGCCAGTTTCCTGATGGCCTTCGCCCGGGTCGGGCTGGCCGCCGACAGCGGCGCCTCGTGGACCCTGCAGCGGCTGGTGGGGGCCGGGCGGGCGGCCGAACTGCTGCTCCTGGCCGAGCCCCTCCCGGCCGGCCGCGCGCTGGAACTAGGTCTGGTCAGCCAGGTGGTGGACGACGCGGAGCTGCCCGCGGCGGCCAGCGCGCTGGGCGCCCGGCTGGCCCTCGGCCCGACCGCCGCGTATGCGGGCATCAAGGAGGAACTCGACTACGCGGCCGGTCACGACCTGTCCGCGGCACTGGAAAAGGAAGCGGAGGTGCAGGTGGCGCTGGGCCGCACCGTGGACCACCAGGCGGCTACGGCCGCCTTCGCCGACAAGCAGCGGCCCACCTTTCAGGGCCGTTAGGTCCGGTCCGCGCTGGCCAGTTCCTCGTGCGCGCACACGATCTGCTCGGCCGCGTCCACGAGGTCGGAGAACTCCCGCCACTCGCGATGCCCGCTGCGGCTGGTCCAGGACACCACCCGGCTGCGTATCCACACGGTCAGCTCACGCCGAATGGACATTACTGACATGCCGGAGGCGGGCGCGTCGGCCCGGACGATATGGGCGAGACCGCGATCGGACAGCATCCGCTCCAGCACTTCGGCCGCCTCCAGCGAACCGAGCTGAGCCCGGCGGAACCGGTCCAGGACGCTGCCGGGCGGCACCGGCTGGGCGAACCACACCGCCTTGCCGGAGACCTTCCAGCCGCCGAGCCGGGCCCGGGTCAGATGATGTCCCCAGCGCCCGTGCGACAGCGCGTGCACGACATGCAGGCCACGCCCGCTCTCCGCGTCATCGGCGGGCACCGCGGCCAGCGGGTCCGGCAGCCGGCCGTTCGCCCAGCCAGGCAAGGCGTCGAACACCTTGCAGACCAGTTCCTGCTGGCCAGCGGCCCGGCGCAGGTAAAGCCAGAGTTCCGGCGCAGCGGTCACCGGACCGCCCAGGGCGCCGTCGAACTGGGCCGCGGCCCCCGCGTGCATGCTGTTGGCGGCCAGCTCGCTGGCCATCGTGACACCGTCACAGACCACGTCGTCCGGCAGGCCGATCCCGGCCGCCGCGGTACGGAAGAGCTGCCGGGCGGTGGCCGCGCAACTAGCGTCCATCGGCAGCGGCGAAGCCGAGCAGCCGCCCGCGGACACCGTCGCGGCCGGGGGATGCGCCGCGTCGGAGGGGTGCGGTGGGGCTGCGGCAAGTGACGCTAACATGATCCCTTAGCCTTCCGAGAGCCGCAATCTGTGAAACACAGATTATGAGTCGTGCGCCCGTGGCGCAACGACATCCGCCACGGAAGTGCCGGCTTGAACCAGTCTTTACTTTTCTGTCCGGACAGATTCGTCCCGAATAGGACATAACGTAAAGGAATAGCTCCTGTGGCTGGCAGGTAACGCAAGCTACGTGGCCTGGATGTTCCGGGCCCATGAACCGCGCAGTACAGTCGTGCCGCGGCGGATATCAGCACAGGGCCGCCGGACCTCGAGACAGGTCCAGCATGAGAAGAATCCCCCGGGTGGCGGCCCGGGGGACTCTTCCATTTCGTGCCTAGGTGGCTCAGCCCACCGCGGGGCCGTCGAGGTCGAAGCGGCCCGCCTTGGTCTCGGCCAGGAACCGCGCGAACGCGGCCCGGCTGACTACGTGCGCGCCGGCGCCGGGACGCGTGCTGTCCCGGACCGCGACGATGTCTGGCAGATTGGCTGCGATTTCCACGCAGCCGCCGTTGGATGTGGCGCTCAGGCGTGCCTTCCGCCACTCAGCTCGAGACAGGTCGGTCATGATTACTCCAGTTGTTGTGCGAGGTGTTCTAGATAAACCGTGGTGTCTGCGGGCTCCTGCGAGGAGTCCCGGATTCGGCCAAATGCCTGGATGTACAAGTTCACCTCTTCTTGCCTGCTTACCTCCTGGATAGCCGTATCGGTTTCGGTGAATACCACAGCCGGCTCGTCGCCGGGCAGATCGAAGATGTTGATCGAGGACGTCACGCCGGGGCTGGGGCCGTCCGCGAAGCGCTGGATGCGCAACTCGACGTTGGGGCGGCGGCTCATCTCGATCAGATGCTCGATCTGCTCGCGCCGCTCCGGGCGGGTGCCCCAGTGGTACATCAGCGACGCCTCGGTGATCACCGCCACCAGGCGGGGCGCCGTTCCGCCGCTCCGGTCCAGGATCTCCTGGCGGCGCTGCCGGGTCTCCATGGCCTTCCGCCGCCATGCGGGCGGCCGCGGCCCGGCCCGCATGAACGCCTCGGCGTAGTCCTGGGTCTGCAGCAGCCCGGGCACGACCAGCGGCATGCACACCTGGATCCGCTCCGCGTCGTTCTCGAAGCCGGGGAACTCGTTCTCGAAGATCTCGCTGTAGTCCCGCCACCAGGGCCGGGCACGGGCCCGGATGGCCAGGTCCTCGAGTTCTTCCGCGGTGCCGCTGTCCACGCCGTAGATGCGCAGCAGGTCCCGGATGTCGCTCATCTCGGGCCGCTTCCACTGGTTGGCCTCGAACCGGCCCACCTTGCCCCGGCCCCAGTTGAGGATGTCGCACACGTGGTTGGCGGTGTGCCCGCTGTTCATCCGGAGCTCGGCGAGACTGCGGGACAGCCGACGCTTGGCTACGGTCGCCCCGTAGGCGTCGTCGGACATCCGGCCCCTCCTCCTTGACAAGGCGCTTGATTCAGCATAGCGCTACCTAACTTGTGAATCACAGATTACTGGCCACCCGCCTGAGAGTCTCAGGTTGAGTTCAGGGTAAGCACAATTCGGCGCCCGGGGCGGCATTGTTTGCCCGGAATACCCGGCTGCGGCCAACTGGCGCGGCTAACTGGCGCCCCGGTCGAACTCGCCGCCGCGCACACCGTCAAGAAAGCACTCCCACTCGTGGCGGTCGTACACGAGAACCCGGCCGTCCGGGTCACCCGCCACGCGCATCAGCACGTACTCGGTACGCCGGGCCGGCCGCCCGCTCCCGCCCGTCCCGGCCAGCGTGCGGGCCGGCACGAACGCGATCTCGATCGCGCCGTCCCGGTCCCCGGACCGCCGCCACTCCTGCGCGTCCAGGTCGACGCCGAGCTCGTCCACGGTCGGCTTGCTGGTCACGGCTCCTCCTCGTGCCGGGCGGCCCGCCGCGGACCGCCCCGCCGCCGACTGTGCTGAGCCACCCGGCCCTCTCCACAGTAGAGCAGCAACCACTCGTTACTGTCCGCAATCGCCGGATCGGTGTGATCCGGGCGCCGCGGTGCGGGCACCCGGGCCAGCCCGGCGTACCCCAGCGTGCCCCGTCGCTGCCCGCCAGTTCGGGATCCCGGCCCTCACGGACGTGACGACCAGCCGCGGCGGCCCGCCCGGCCGGGCGGCACCAGGTCCGGGCCGGTGCCGAACCGCCCGGCCTCAGGCCGCGGGCGGAGCTGGATGTTCCCGGTAGGCCCCGCGCCGGAAGCAGTCCCGCAAATGGTCATCCACCAGACCGCACGCCTGGAACGTGGCATAAACCGTAACCGGGCCGGTGAACCGGAAGCCACGGCCGCGCAGTTCCCTGGCCAGGGCCCGGGATGCAGCCGTCGACGCGGGCAGGTCCGCCAGGCTGACCGGGGCGGCCGCCCCGGCGGCCGGGTTTCCGGCGTAGCCCCACACGACGGCGGCGAGCCCGCCGGGTATGGCCAGCGCCGCACGGGCGTTATTTATCGTGGCCTCGATCTTGGCCCGGTTCCGGATGATGCCGGCGTCAGCCAGCAGCCGGTCGACGTCCTGGTGGCCGAAACCGGCCACCGCAGTGAGCTCGAAGCCGCGGAACGCAGCCCGGAAGTTGCCCCGTTTGCGCAAGATGGTGAGCCAGGACAGGCCGGCCTGGAAGCCCTCCAGGCTCAGCCGCTCGAAGATGCCCTGGTCGGTGCGGACCGGACGGCCCCATTCCTGGTCGTGGTAGCCAAGGTACTCCGGGCTGCTCATGGCCCACGGGCAGCGCAGCCGCCCGTCTGGGCCGGGCCGCACCGTGCCGGGCCGGTCAGCCATCGCCGGGCGCGGCCACCTCGTCGGAGGGCGCCGCCTGGACCGGCGCGGCCTCCTCCTGCGGCTCGGCATCAGCATCGGGGCGGCCCCGGTCAGCCTCGGCGGCAGGCTCGGCGGGCGCCGCGCCGTGAGGTGCCGGCCCGGTGGCGGTGACGTCGGCCGGGCGGGCCTGCGCGACAGTCACCGGGGCGGCCGGCTGGGGCCGCGCGCCGCCTCCCGACCGGAGCTCGGCGAGCTGCTGGCGCAGTACGGCGATCTCGACGTCGCGCTCGGTGACGATGTGCGCGATCCGGGTCAGCGCCTCATTGGTCACCTGCGTGTTGTAGCCCCACAGTGCGGACGGCGGCCGCAGCACCGCCACGTCGGCGGCGGTGAGCAGGTCGCCCAGCTTGGGCGGCACGTAGTCGCTGGGGAACTGCGCCATCTCGCCGCCGTGGCCCATGGCCACGGCGACCACGCCGGCGAGGATGACGGCCCCGGCAAGTAGCAACAGAACGGGCACAGTAAGCATCGTGCCACGCCCAGCCGGTGCTCACGCACAGTGCCGCGGACGTGCCGCCCGGGTCAGCTGACGCCGGGGGCCGGATCGGCCCCGTTCCGCTGCGCGTGCGCCCGCTGGATGATGCTGACCACCTCGGCGGGATCGTCCACCACGGCCAGCAGGTCCTCGTCCCCGGCTGTGATCTTGCCGGCGTCGAGCACGCTGCGGCGGATCCAGGACAGCAGGCCCGACCAGTACTCGCGGCCCACCAGGACGATGGGGAACTTCGTGATCTTGCCGGTCTGGACCAGGGTCAAGGCCTCGAACAGCTCGTCCAGGGTGCCAAATCCGCCTGGCAGCACCACGAACGCCTGGGAGTACTTGATGAACACGGTCTTGCGGACGAAGAAGTAGCGGAACTCCAGGCCGATCTCGACGTAGTCGTTCAGGCCCATCTCGGTGGGCAGCTCGATACCCAGGCCGACCGACACCCCGCCCGCCGTGGTGGCGCCCTTGTTGGCCGCCTCCATAACGCCCGGGCCGCCTCCGGTGATTACCGCGTATCCCGCCTCGGCCAGGCCCTTCCCGATCGCCTCAGCCTGGTCGCACTCCACGCTGCCTGGCACGGCCCGGGCACTGCCGAATACGGCCACGGCCGGGCCCAGTTCGGCCAGCAGCCCGAAGCCCTCCACGAACTCGGCCTGGATCCGCAGTACCCGCCACGGATCGGTATGCACCCAGTCGCCCGGCCCGCGGCGGTCGAGCAGCCGCTGGTCGGTGGTGGTCTTCGGGATGAAATCGCCGCGCAGTGTGGCCGGCCCCTGCCGGCGGATGCGGCGACGTGATTCTGATTGCACTCTCCCGATCCTGCCATGCACCCCGGGCTGCTCAGCGCAGGTGAGGGGAGGCGCCCCGCAGGGGTGTTCTCCCCGAGCCTGCGCTCCCGGGGGTTCCGGGGGGTCGTCCCCCCGGGCCAAAACGGGAGGCGCCCCGCAGGGGTGTTCTCCCCGAGCCTGCGCTCCCGGGGGTTCCGGGGGGTCGTCCCCCCCGGGCCAAACCGCCGCCGCAGTCGGCACCTGCCGGTAGCTTCGGCATGTGCCAAGAAGCCGGCCCGGCCCACCGCCACCGAAGCGGCGGCGCCGCGCGCTGACCGTGACCGCTCTGGCCGTAGTCCTCGCCGCCGGCGCGTTCCTGGTGGTCCGCGCGTTCGCGCCGGAGATCGCCCCGGTGCTGACCGGGTCGGGGTGCGTGGCCACCGGCGATCACCAGAGCATCCTGCTCGACAGCGAGCAGGGCGCCATCGCGGCCACCATCGCGGGCGTCGCCCACCAGCAGGCGATGCCGCGGGTGGCCGTCACCATCGCGTACGCGGCCGCGATGCAGGAGTCCAAGCTGCACAACCTGAACTACGGGGACCGGGACTCGGTCGGGGTCTTCCAGCAGCGGCCCTCCGAGGGCTGGGGGCCGCGGAAGGACCTGGAGGACCCGGTCTACGCCACGACCAGGTTCTTCCACGCGCTCAAGACCGTGCCCGGGTACCGGAAGATGCCGGTCTACCAGGCCGCGCAGGCGGTGCAGCACAGCGCGGATGGAGCGGCCTACATCCAGTACGAGAAGATGGCCGCGGCCATGACCCCGGCCTTCACCGGCCAGCGCGGGCACGCGGTCTACTGCTGGTCAGCCCCGCCCAGCCCGGCCCGGGCCGACATGACCGGCATTACCAGCGAGCTTTCGGCCACGTTCGGCCCGGCGGTGGCCCGTGAGGTGACCGACCAGCGCAGCGGCCGGGGCAGTGTGGCCGACGGGGCCGCCCGCCTGATGCTGGTCCGCGTCGTCGCGCCGCGTTTCGGCTGGGAAGTGGCCGGATGGCTGGTCACCCACGCCAGCATGTACCACATCCACGAGATCCGCTTCGGCGGTTACCAGTGGCGGGCCGCCGCCAGCAGTAAGGGCTGGCTCCGGGACGCGGGCGCACCGCCCGCGGGCAGCATAGAGCTGAGCTGAGCTGATAGCCTGCGGCCGGCTGGTGAATCTCGGCACCCAGGGTGCGCCCAGCCCGGGGCGGTCGGGATACTTGCGTGGACCCGGGATACTGGGAGCCCCAGTCCCCCACCGGGACAGTGCGGGAAAGAGGAGTTCGGAACGTGACGTATATCATCGCGCAGCCCTGCGTCGACGTGCTCGACAAGTCGTGCATCGAGGAATGCCCCGTCGATTGCATCTACGAGGGCGAGCGCATGCTCTACATACACCCGGACGAGTGCGTGGACTGTGGCGCATGCGAGCCGGTGTGCCCGGTCGAGGCGATCTTCTACGAAGACGACGTGCCGGACCAGTGGAAGGACTACTACAAGGCCAACGTGGAGTTCTTCGAGGACCTCGGCTCCCCGGGCGGCGCAGCCAAGGTCGGCAAGATCAACAAGGATCACCCACTGGTCGCCGCGCTGCCCCCGCAGGCCGAAGAGAGCTGACCCTGGCCGTGCGGCTGCCGCGCTTCCCCTGGGACCTGCTCGCCCCGTACGGGGCCAAGGCACGGGCCCATCCCGGCGGGATCGTGGACTTGTCCGTAGGCACCCCGGTGGACCCGGTGCCGCCGGTCGTGATGAGCGCGCTGAGCGCCGCCGCCAACGCCCCGGGCTACCCGGCCACCCATGGCACGCCCCAGCTGCGCGAGGCGGCGGCTGGCTGGCTGGCCCGCCGGCACGGGGTGGTTGTGCCGCCGGACGCGGTGCTGCCGGTGATCGGCACGAAGGAGTTCATCGCCGGGCTGCCCGGGCTGCTCGGCTGCGGCCCGGGCGACGTGGTCGTCTATCCGGAACTCGCCTACCCGACGTACGACATCGGCGCCCGGCTGGCCGGGGCGCGGGGCGCGGCGGCCGACGGGCTGACCGCACTGGGCCCGGAGCCGGTCCGGCTGGTCTGGGTCAACTCCCCGGCCAACCCGACCGGGCGGGTGCTGCCGCCCGGGCACCTGGCCAAGATGGTCAACTGGGCCCGGGAGCGCGGGGCGGTACTCGCGTCCGACGAGTGCTACCTCGGCCTGGCCTGGGACGCGGAGCCGGTATCGGTGCTGCACCCCGACGTGTGCGGCGGCTCGGCCGAGGGCGTTCTCGCCGTGCACTCACTGTCCAAGCGGTCGAACATGGCCGGCTACCGGGCCGGGTTCGTCACCGGCGACCCGGCCCTCATCGCGCGGCTGCTGGAGATCCGCAAGCACGCCGGGATGATCATGCCGGCCCCGGTGCAGGCGGCGATGGCCGCCGCGCTGGATGACGACGTGCACGCCGGCCAGCAGTACTCGGTGTACGCGGCGCGCCGCGGCCGGCTGCGGCCCGCGTTCCAGGCCGCCGGCTGGGAGATCACGCACTCCGAAGCCGGGCTGTACCTGTGGGCATCCCGGCCAGGCCACGACGGCTGGGGCTCCGTCGATCTGCTGGCCGGCCTGGGCATCCTGGTCGCCCCGGGCGAGTTCTACGGCCCGGCCGGCCGGCAGCACATCAGGATCGCGCTCACCGCCACCGACGAGCGCATCGACGCCGCGGTGCGCCGGCTGGCGGAACTGCCGTAGCCCTCCGGGATCGTTGCCGCCAGGCAGAAAGGAGGGGACGATGACAGTCGTGGCCAGTCCCGGCAGCGTCGCGCATCCCGTCACGGTGTCCGGCCTGGAGGAGATGCCCGATGACGGCCGCCGGTACGAACTTGTCGACGGGACGGCCAGCCAGCCGTTCCCGGTGCGCGTCGTACCCGCCGACCTGGAACGGGGACCGCGGCCCTGATCGCGGGCGCCCATAGGCTGGGGGGGTGCTGCGGCTTTATGACACCCGCACCCGGCAGGTAGAGCCGATCGAGCCGACCCACCGGGGCGGCTTGCGGATGTACAGCTGCGGCCCGACCGTGTACCGCTAGGCCCACGTCGGCAACCTGCGCACCTACCTGCTCGCCGACCTGGTCAGGCGGACCGCGGAACGGAACCGGCTGACCGTCACCAGCGGCCAGAACATCACCGACGTCGGCCACCTGGCCGACGACAGCGAGGCCGACCCGGCCGGCCAGGACAAGATCATCGCCCAGGCGCGGGCCGAGGGCCGGACCGCGCTGGATCGCCAGGCTGCTGGAGGCCGACCAGGCCTACCAGACGCCGGCTGGGTCGGTGTACTTCGACGCCCGTTCTTTCCCCAGCTAAGGCGAGCTGTCTGGCCACCGGCTCGAAGACCTCCGCCCCGCCCCCCGTGGTGACCAGCGGAGCGCCGACCCGGACAAGCGCTTCCACGCCGACTGGGCGCTGCGGAAGAGCGCGCCCGCCGGCCGGGAGCTGACCTGGGCGGCGCCCTGGGGTACCGGGTTCCCGGGCTGGCACACCGAATGCCCCGCGATGTCCCTGCACTACCTGGGCGACATCATCGACGTGCACACCGGCGGGATCGACCTGCGCTTCCCGCACCACGAGGACGAGCGGGCCCAGTCAAACAGCGTCACTGGGCACGAGGTGGTCCAGCACTGGGTGCACGGCGGGCACCTGCTGTTCGAGGGCCGCAAGATGGCCAAGTCGGCGCGGAACGTGGTGCTGCTCGGCGACCTGGCCGGGCGCGGGCTGGACCGCTGGCCCTGCGGCTCATCTTTCTCGAGCACCGGTACCGGCAGCAGATGAACCTGAGCTGGAGCACGCTGACGGCCGCGGACGACGTGGTGCACCGCTGGCGGCAGCGGGTGGCCGAGTGGGCCAACTCGCCGAGCCGGCCGATGTGCGCCCAGTACGTGGCCGACTTCACCGCGGCGTCCGACGCCGACCTGGACACTCCGGCCGCGCTGCGCGTGCTGCGTGCCCTGGAGCGGGACAGCGAGATCCCGCCCGGCGCCAAGTTCGAGACGTTCGCCTACGCCGACCAGCTGCTCGGCCTGGATCTGGCCCGGGAAATCGGCCGGGTCCCGGCCGCGCCGCCGCTGCCCCCGGGGGCGGCCGAGCTGCTCGAGACCCGGGCGGCCGCCCGGGAGGCGGCCGACTGGCCGGCCGCGGACCGGCTGCGCGCCGGCCTGGCCGCGCTGGGCGTCACCGTCCGGGACACCCCGGAAGGCCAGGACTGGACAGCCGCCGCCCGCTGACTACGCAACGATTCGCCGTTCCGGCGAGAATTTCGCAACGAATCAACGGCTAGACGCAGCTCACACGCATTCATCCTTCCGGATGCAGCTCATACGCTGGATTCGCTGATCGCTCCAGCCGGCCGTACCCGAGAGGAGCTCGATGACCGCTACCTACCCTGCCGCCATGACGGCCCCAGTGCCCGGCGCCAGCCTGGCCGCCCAGCCCGCCGGCCGGACGCCGGTGCCGAGGTCCTACCTGATGTGCCGGCCGGAGCACTTCACCGTGCGGTACACCATCAACCCCTGGATGGCCAGCGGGGAAGCGGTCGACACGGCCCTGGCCACCTGGCAGTGGCAGGGTCTGCGCGACGCCTTCCTCAGCCTCGGTCACTCGGTGCAGTTGATCGACGGCCACCCGGACCTGCCGGACATGGTATTCGCGGCCAACGGCGCCACCGTGATCGGCGGCAGCGTACTCGGCGCCCGGTTCCGCCATCCTGAGCGGGCCGCCGAAGGCCCGGCCTACCTGGACTGGTTCCGGGGCCAGGGCTTCCGCTCGGTGCACGAGCCAGGACGGGTCAACGAGGGCGAGGGTGACATCGTGTCCGCGGGCGGGGTGATCCTGGCCGGGCACGGCTTCCGCACCGACATGGACATAAGGGACGAGCTCGAGACGCTGTTCGGGCTGCCGGTCATCAGCCTGCGCCTGGTCGACCCGCGCTTCTACCACCTGGACACCGCGCTGTGCGTGCTCGACAGGAATACCGCGGCCTACTACCCGGCCGCGTTCGACGCGGCTGGGCGGGCTGCCCTGGCCGCGCAGTTCACCGAGCTGATCGAGGCCAGTGCCGAGGATGCCGCGGTGCTCGGGCTGAACGCGGTGAGCGACGGCCGTCACGTCGTCCTGCCCGCGCAGGCCACGGCGCTGGCCGCCAGCCTGGCCGCCCGCGGCTTCGAGCCGGTGCCGGTGGATATGTCGGAGTTCCGCAAGGCCGGCGGCGGGCCGAAGTGCTGCACACTGGAGCTGCGGCCATGATCGGGGGAACAGCCGTGCGAGGGGGAAGTACCGTGAGCTCATCGGCAGCAGGCCTGCATGCCCTGGCCGAGGCGCACAGCGCGCACAACTATCACCCGCTGCCCGTGGTGATCGCCGAGGGCGAGGGCTCCTGGGTGACCGACACCGAGGGCCGCCGCTACCTGGACATGCTCGCGGCCTACTCGGCGCTCAACTTCGGGCACCGCCACCCGGCCCTGGTCGCCGCCGCGCGGCGCCAACTGGACCGGGTCACCCTGGTCAGCCGGGCGTTCGAGCATGACCAGTTCGGCCCGTTCTGCGCCGAGCTGGCCGAGCTGGCGGGCATGGAGATGGTGCTGCCGATGAACACCGGCGCCGAAGCGGTGGAAACGGCGATCAAGACCGCGCGCAAATGGGGCTACGAGGTCAAGGGCGTGCCCCCGGACCAGGCCGTCATCGTGGCCTTCGCGGGTAATTTCCACGGCCGGACGACGACCATCGTGAGCTTCTCCACCGACCCCGACGCCCGGGCCTCGTTCGGCCCGTACACGCCGGGGTTCCGGGTGGTGCCCTACGGCGACGCGGACGCGCTGGCCAGGGCCATGGACGAGGTCGTGGTGGGAGTGCTGGTCGAGCCGATCCAGGGCGAGGCGGGGGTGGTGGTGCCGCCCCCGGGCTTCCTGGCCGCGGTGCGCGAGCTGTGCACCGCGCATGGCGCGCTGATGATCGCCGATGAGATCCAGTCCGGGCTGGGCCGGGCCGGGACCACGTTCGCCTGCCAGGCCGAGGAAGTGGTCCCGGACATGTACCTGCTGGGCAAGGCGCTCGGCGGTGGCATCGTGCCGGTCTCCGCGGTGGTGTCGTCCCGCGATATCCTCGGCGTGTTCCAGCCCGGGCAGCATGGGTCGACGTTCGGCGGCAACCCGCTGGCCTGCGCGGTGGGCCGCGAGGTCATCGCCATGCTGGCCACCGGCGAATACCAGGACCGGTCGGCCAAACTCGGGGCACTCCTGCACGGCCGGCTGGCCGCGCTGCCCGCTGACGTGGTCCGCGAGGTGCGCGGCCGGGGCCTGTGGGCGGGCCTGGAGTTCACCTCACTGCCCGGCCGGGCCGTGTGTGAGCGGCTGGCCGCCCGCGGGGTGCTGGCCAAGGACACGCACGGCACCGCGATCCGGCTGGCACCGCCGCTGGTCATCAGCGAGCCCGACCTGGACTGGGGCATCGACCAGCTCGAGGTGGCCATCCGGGCCTGATCTCGGTCAGCGGCCGCGGAGCGGCGGCCGGCCGTGGAGCGGCGGCTAGGGGTTTTTGAGGGTGCGGTAGCGGCCGCTGTAGTGGATCAGCGGCCGGCCGTCCGGGTTCGGCGCGCTCACCCCGATGACCTCGCCGACCACGATGCTGTGGTCGCCGCCGTCGTGCACCGCTGTGGTCCGGCATTCCAGCGCGCCCAGCGCGCTGGCCAGTACCGGGGCCCCGGTCACCGGGCCCGGGAAGTGCTCGATCCCGGCCAGCTGGTCCTCGAGCGGGCGGCCCCGGGTGGCCAGCCACTGGGCGGTCTTCTCCGCGTCCTCGTCGAGGACGGACACCGCCCACACCCCGGTGCGCAGCACGGTGTCGTGAAAGCGCGCGATCTTCTCCGCACAGAACAGCACCCGCGGCGGCTCCAGCGACACCGAGCAGAACGCGGTGACGGTCATCGCGTGGTCGGCGCCGTCCAGCGAGGTCGAGACGACCATAATCCCGCTGGCGAACTGCCCGGCCACGTGCCGGAAGCCGGCGCCGTCGACCGGTGTCATGAACCGAGGTTCCGCGGCAGCACCGGCCTGGTCTGCAGGCTGCGCCGGACCCGGGCCCGGCCCCGGCTGACGAACGCGATCACCACGCCGGCCGCGGCGCACACCGACCCGCCGTACAGGTACCAGGCGCCCGCGGCGGTGTTGGACACGATCACGCTGCCGCCCGCGGTGGGCAGGGTGAGGATCACCGACACGATCAGCCAGCCCAGGGCTGGGACGACCGCACCCGCCGCCGAGCCCATGCCCGCCGCCCCCAGCACACAGGTCAGCAGGATCAGCCCGGCCGCCGCGATGGCGGCCAGCGGGACCGGCCCGACGCCGCGGCTGTACTGGAAGCAGCCGATCAGTCCCTGCAGCGCGCCGAACAGGAACAGCAGTGCGTACCCGCCGCCGGTGACGAAGGCCTGGCTGTCCCGCTGCGGGGGCGGCGGCGGCAAGCTGTCCACGGATTGCAGGTTATACGTACGCACCCCGCAGCCCGGCGAACAGATCGGCCTCCCGCCCAGCCAGGCCAGCCTCCCGACCAGGCAGGCCAGCCTCCGGCCCAGCCAGGCCCGCCTCCCGCCCGGCGCCAGCCCCCCGCCCAGCCGGCCCGGGCCCGCGCGGCCCGGCCAGCAGCGTGTAGTACTCCCGGCCCAGGATGCGCTGGCCCACGCCGTTGGACAGGGCGAAGAACGGCTCGTGCACGGTGATCTGGGTGCGGTGCGCGCGCATGGCCGCGACCTTGGCGTCCAGGTAGCGGGTGGCGTCGATCTCGGTCGTCACCTGACCGTCCGGGACGCCGAACGGCAGCTCGCCGATGGTGGCGACCTCGGTGAAGCCGGGCGGCGGCACCGGCCCGGCGCCGGGCCCGGCCTCCGGCCCGGCCAGCCGGACCGCGCCGGCCAGCACCGACCTGGGCAGTGCGGTGGCGTAGAACCTGGCCACCGGGCCGGAACCGGCGGCCAGCCCGAAGGCCCGCCAGGCCACCCGGTGCGCCTGGATATGGTCGGGATGCCCGTAGAAGCCGCGGTCGTCGTAGGTGATCATGACCCGGGGCCGCACGGCCCGGATCACGGCGGCCAGCTCGCGGGCGGCCTCGTCCACGTCGGCCTGCCAGAAGCAGCCCGGGTCCGCGTTGCTGGGCAGGCCCATCATCCCCGAGTCCCGCCACCGGCCCGGGCCGCCCAGGAAGCGGTGGTCGGTCACCCCCAGCGCCGCGCATGCCGCGTCCAGCTCGCCGATCCGGTACCGGCCCAGCCGGTCCTCCCGGTCCGCGGCCAGGTGACGCAGCTCCGGCGGGATGACCTCGCCCAGCTCACCCAGCGTGCAGGTGACCAGGGTGACCGGGACGCCCTCGGCCGCGTACCGGGCCATGGTGGCGCCGGTGTGGATGGACTCATCGTCCGGATGGGCATGCACCAGCAGCAGCCCGCCCCCCGGTTCACCGGGCCCCGGTCCACCTCGCGTCATGCTGGGAGCCTAACCGGGTGGCCGGACTGGCAAGATCGGGGCATGATCGAGAGCTTCCCGCGGCAGCAGGCCCGGACCCGGCGGTTCAGCCTGGGTGTGCCCCGCTCGTTCCGCGTCTCCCCCGACGGCAGCCGGGTCGTTTTCCTGCGCAGCCAGTCCGGCACCGACTCGCTGACCTGCCTGTGGCAGCTGCACGTGGCTACCGGGCAGGAGGAACTGGTCGCCGACCCGGCCGCGCTGGACGCGGCCGAGGGTGAGCTGCCAGCCGCGGAGAAGGCGCGCCGGGAACGGGCCCGTGAGCAGGCGGGCGGGATCGTCGGCTACGCCACCAACAGCGACCTGCGGGTGGCCGTGTTCACCCTGGGCGGCCGGGTCTTCCTGGCCGAGCTGGCCGAGCTGGGCAGCCCGGCCGGGCCGCCCCAGCAGGTCGGCGCGCACGCCCCGGCCCACGACGCCCGGCCGGACCCGGCCGGCCGGCTCATCGGGTACGTGTCCGCGGGCGCGCTGCACGTGCTCGACACGAGGACCGGCCAGGACCGGGTGCTGGCCAGCCCGGACGGCCAGCCTGGCCTGTCGTTCGGGCTGGCCGAGTTCATCGCGGCCGAGGAGATGGGCCGGCTGCGCGGCTACTGGTGGGCGCCGGACTCCTCGGCCATCCTCACCGCCCGGGTCGATGAGCGTCCGGTGCAGCGCTGGCACATCGCCGACCCGGCCAACCCGGGCCGGCCGCCGGCCGAGATCCGCTACCCGGCCGCTGGCACGGCCAACGCGGATGTGTCGCTGCTGCTGGCCCGGCTGGACGGCAGCCAGGCCGCGGTCCACTGGGACCGTGCCGCGTTCGAGTACCTGGTCGCCGTGGACTGGTCGGCGGGCGACCCGCTCATCGTGGTGCAGAGCCGGGACCAGCGCCGGATGCAGCTGCTCCAGGCCGACCCGGCCACCGGCCGGACCACGCTGATCCGCGAGGACACCGACCCGAAGTGGGTGGACATCGTGACCGGCGTGCCCGCGCGGACCAGCGACGGGCGAATCGCCTGGACGGCCGCTCAGCAGGGCGCCTGCCGGCTGCTGCTGGGCACGGCCGGCGAGCACCGCGCGGGCACGGCCCCGGCCGTCACCCCGGCCACCATGCAGGTCCGGGACGTCCTCGGCACCGACCAGGACACCGTGCTGTTCACCGCGTCCGGGCCGGAGCCCACCGAGATCGGCCTGTGGCGCTACTGCCCGTCCACCGGCCTCGGCCAGGTCAGCCCGCCGGGCGGCGTGCACGGCGGCACCCGGTCGGGCGGCACCACGGTGCTGGTCAGCCGCACCCTGGCCGAGCCTGGTGCACGGACCGAGACCTGGCGGGACACGGAACCAGACCGGCGGATCCCGGTCGCCAGCCTCGCGGCGCGGCCCCACCTGCCCGCCCCGCGGCCGGACCTGTTCCCGGCCGGTCCCCGGCAGGTCCGCACCGCGCTGCTGCTCCCGTCCTGGCACCGGCCGGGCTCGGCCCGGCTGCCGGTGCTGCTGGACCCGTACGGCGGCCCGCACTCCCAGCGCGTGCTGGCCGCCCAGGACGCGTTCCTGACCTCGCAGTGGCTGGCCGAGCAGGGCTTCGCGGTGCTGGTCGCGGACGGCCGGGGCACCCCGGGCCGGGGGCCGGAGTGGGACCGGGCGGTCTGGCACGACCTGGCCGGCCCGGTGCTGGAAGACCAGGTCAGCGCGCTGCACGCGGCCGCGCAGCGGAACACCGACCTGGACCTCAGCCGGGTCGCGATCCGCGGCTGGTCGTTCGGCGGCTACCTGGCCGCGCTGGCCGTGCTGCGCCGCCCCGACGTGTTCCACGCCGCGGTGGCCGGCGCCCCGGTCACCGACTGGGCGCTGTACGACACCCACTACACCGAGCGCTACCTGGGTGACCCGGGACAGGACCCGGCACCGTACCAGGACTGCTCGCTGATCCGCGCGGCGCCGGGGCTGAGCCGGCCGCTGCAGCTGATCCACGGCCTGGCCGACGACAACGTGGTGGTGGCGCACACGCTGCGGCTGTCCGCGGCGCTGCTGGCCGCCGGGCGGCCGCACTGCGTGCTGCCGCTGTCCGGGGTGACGCATATGACACCGCAGGAGGAAGTGGCCGAAAACCTGCTCCTGCTCCAGGTCGACTTCCTCGGCCAGGCCCTCGGCCAGGCCCTGGGAATGGAGCCGGCCCAGGGTAAGCACCCGATGTAGTGAGAGTCACACGGATGGAAACGCCCGGACCGGCCGCATAGTGATATGCAGTTGTCTAACGTTTCGCTTCGCTTTCCGCGAATCCGGCTGGCCGGACACTGCCGCCGCGGCGCGAGACGTTCCCATTGAGCTGCAAGGGCGGAGACGTCACCGATGACGCAGGTAAGCCAGGCGCCGGCCAGCACCCGGGCGCAGATCAAGGAAGCCACCCTGCGCAAGGACCAGTGGTGGCGCCAGCCGGCCATCACCGCCACCGCGCTGGCCGTGGTGGTCATCTACCTGACCTGGGCGTCCCTGGTCAACGCGGACTACTTCTGGAAACCGTACATCTCGCCGCTGTACTCCCCGTGCCTGGCCACCACGTGTACCAAGGGGTCGGGCTTCGACTGGATCCCGTGGCTGACGTGGCTGACCCCGGCCATCATCATCATCGGCGGCCCGATGGGCTTCCGGCTGACCTGCTACTACTACCGCAAGGCCTACTACCGGTCGTTCTGGCGCGCACCCGCCGCATGCGCGGTCCGCGAGCCGCACGCCAAGTACACCGGTGAGACCCGGTTCCCGCTGATCCTGCAGAACGTGCACCGCTACTTCTTCTGGATCGCGATCGTGTTCAACGTGATCCTCACCGCCGACGCGGTGATCGCGTTCCGCAACCACCAGGGCCAGTGGGGCCACATGGGCCTGGGCACACTGATCCTGCTGGTCAACGCGGCCCTGCTGTGGCTGTACTCGCTGTCCTGCCACGCCTGCCGGCACGCGGTCGGCGGCCGGCTCAAGCACTTCTCCAAGCACCCGGCCCGGTACTGGATGTGGACCCAGGTGTCCAAGCTGAACGTGAAGCACCAGCAGGCTGCCTGGGTATCCCTGTTCTGGGTGCTGTTCACCGACCTCTACATCCGCCTGGTGGCCAGCGGCGCCATCTCCGACCCGCGGTTCTTCTAGGCCGCCCGCAGCAAGCCGAGCCAAGCGAGGCAAGAAGGCCCACATGAGTGACACAGACATCGAACGGCTCTCCTACGACGTGGTAGTGATCGGCGCCGGCGGCTCGGGGCTGCGGGCGGCCATCGAGGCCCGGCAGGCGGGCAAGAAGACCGCGGTGATCTCCAAGTCGCTGTTCGGCAAGGCGCACACAGTGATGGCCGAGGGCGGCTGCGCCGCGGCCATGGGCAACGTCAACCCGAACGACAACTGGCAGGTGCACTTCCGCGACACCATGCGCGGCGGCAAGTTCCTGAACAACTGGCGGATGGCGGAGCTGCATGCCAGGGAGGCCCCGGAGCGGGTCTGGGAGCTGGAGGCCTGGGGCGCGCTGTTCGACCGGACCAAGGACGGCAAGATCAGCCAGCGCAACTTCGGCGGGCACGAGTACCCCCGGCTGGCCCACGTGGGCGACCGCACCGGGCTGGAGATGATCCGCACCCTGCAGCAGCGGGTCGTCGCGCTCCAGCAGGAAGACGCCAGGGAACTCGGCGACCCCGAGGCGATGATCAAGGTTTTCGCGGAGACCACGGTCACCGAACTGCTGAAGGACGGCGGCCGGATCGCCGGGGCGTTCGGCTACTTCCGTGCTCGCGGCCAGTTCGTGGTGTTCGAGGCGCCCGCCGTGGTGCTGGCCACCGGCGGGATCGGGAAGACCTTCAAGGTCAGCTCGAACTCCTGGGAGTACACCGGGGACGGGCACGCGCTCGCGCTGCTGGCCGGGGCCAGGCTGCTGAACATGGAGTTCGTCCAGTTCCACCCCACGCACATGGTCTGGCCGCTGTCGGTGCGCGGACTGCTGGTCACCGAGTCGGTCCGCGGCGACGGCGGGGTGCTGCGCAACTCCGAGGGCCAGCGGTTCATGTTCGGCTACGTGCCGGACGTGTTCCGGGCGCAGTACGCGGAGACCGAGGAAGAGGGCGACCGCTGGTACACCGACCAGGAGCACAACCGGCGCCCGCCGGAGCTGCTGCCCCGCGACGAGGTCGCCCGCTCGATCAACGCCGAAGTCAAGGCCGGACGCGGGTCCCCGCACGGCGGGGTGTTCCTGGACATCGCCTCCCGGCGGCCAGCCGAAGAGATCCTGCGCAAGCTCCCGTCCATGTATCACCAGTTCAAGGAGCTGGCCGACGTGGACATCACCAAGGAGCCCATGGAGGTCGGCCCGGCCCAGCACTACGTGATGGGCGGCGTGGAGGTGGACCCGGACACCGGGGCGTCCTGCGTGCCCGGCCTGTTCGCGGCCGGCGAGGTGTCCGGCGGCATGCACGGCTCCAACCGGCTGGGCGGCAACTCCCTGTCCGACCTGCTGGTCTTCGGCCGCCGGGCTGGAATGGGCGCGGCCGACTACGTGGCCAAGCTGACCGGCGACCGGCCGGCGGTGGCCGCCGCCGACATTACCGCGGCGCAGGCCGAGGCGGCCGCCCCGCTGGAGCGTTCTGGCGGGGAGAACCCGTACACCGTGCACGCTGAGGTCCAGCGGACCATGAGCGACCTGGTCGGCATCATCCGCCGGGAAGACGAGATCAAGGCCGCGCTGGCCGAACTGGAGAAGCTGCGGGAGCGGGTCGGCCGGGTCAGCGCCGAGGGCGGCAGCGCGTACAACCCGGGCTGGCATCTGGCCCTGGACCTGCGCAACATCATGCTGATCGCGGACTGTGTGGCCCAGGCCGCGCTGGAGCGGCAGGAGAGCCGGGGCGGGCACACCCGCGACGACTTCCCCGGGATGAACCCGGAATGGCGCAAGATCAACCTGGTCTGCGCGCTGGACGGCGACCGGGTGTCGATCACCCGGCAGCCGATCCCGCCGATGCGCGACGACCTGATCAGCCTGTTCGACCCGGCCGAACTGAAGAAGTACCTGACCGAGGGGGAACTGGCCGCCCTGCCGGCCCAGCCCGCGCCAGAGGAGACACACTGATGGGCTACAAAGCACAGCTGCGGGTATGGCGCGGTGACGCGGGCCAGGGCAGCCTGGCCGACTACACGGTCGAGGTCAACGAGGGCGAGGTCGTGCTGGACATCCTGCACCGGCTGCAGGCCACCCAAGCCGGCGACCTCGCGGTGCGGTGGAACTGCAAGGCCGGCAAGTGCGGGTCCTGCTCGATGGAGATCAACGGCCGGCCCCGGCTGGCCTGTATGACCCGGATGTCGGTGTTCGCCGAGGACGAGACGCTCACCGTCACCCCGCTGCGCACATTCCCGGTCATCCGCGACCTGGTCACCGACGTGGCGTTCAACTACGAGAAGGCGCGGGAGGTCCCGTCCTTCACCCCGGACCCGTCCATCGGCCTGGGCGAATTCCGGATGCAGCAGGTGGACGTGAACCGGTCGCAGGAGTTCCGCAAGTGCATCGAGTGCTACCTGTGCCAGAACACCTGCCACGTGATCCGGGACCACCCGGAGAACGAGCGCCCGTTCGCCGGGCCGCGGTTCCTCATGCGGGTGGCCGAACTGGAGATGCACCCGGCCGATGAGGCGGACCGGCGGGAGATCGCCCAGGACGACTTCGGCCTCGGCTACTGCAACATCACCAAGTGCTGCACCGAGGTCTGCCCGGAGAACATCAAGATCACCGACAACGCGCTCATCCCGATGAAGGAGCGCGTGATGAGCCGCAAGTACGACCCGCTGGTCTGGCTGGGCAGCAAGATCGGCCGCCGCCCGCGGCACGACACTCCCGCCGTGCCGGGAAAGAAGAGCTGACCACCCCCGCTGCCTAACGCCCGCGCCGGGGCACTGCGGCCGGGCTGGCCCGCGGCCCGCCGGAGGCCGGGCGAGCCGTCCCGGCGGTGGCCCGGGCCACCCCAGACTGGGAGCCAGGCATCGTTCAGATTTAGTTCAATAGCCGCACCGCGCAGCGCGGTCCTGGGCTCTGGCCCGTACGATGTGACCTGCGCACCGGCCAGCGGCCGCCTCGGGGGCAGCGGCGCCCGGGCGTCTTGACACCCCCGCACCGGGAGCGGATGGAAAGGCTGCCATGTCTCACATCACCTATCTCGAAGCTGCGGTGGTCGGCCTCGTGCAGGGGGTCACCGAGCTGTTCCCGGTGTCCAGCCTGGGGCACAACGTGCTGATCCCGGCCCTGGTCGGCGGCAGCTGGGCCAGCGACCTGAACGTGGCCCGGGCGGAGTCGCCCTACCTGGCCTTCATCGTGGGCATGCACGTGGCCACCGCGCTGGCCCTGCTGGTCTACTTCTGGCGGGACTGGGCCCGGATCATCAGCGGCTTCTTCAGCTCGCTGCGGCTGCGGCCCACCCGGCCCTGGCTGCGGCTGGACACCCGGGACCAGAAGCTGGCCTGGATGATCATCCTGGCCACCATCCCGGTCGGCCTGGTCGGCCTGGTCGCCGAGCACGCGTTCCGGGTCATCTTCGGGCGGCCGATCGCGGCCGCGTTCTTCCTCATCGTCAACGGGCTGATCCTGTACTGCGGGGAGAAGTTCCGCACCCGCCAGTCGGTGCAGGCCGACCAGGCCGTGGCCGCCGAGCGGGACCGGGAGCGGCAACTGGTGGCGGCCGGCCCCGGGCCCGCTGACCCGGCCCGGCCAGCCTCGCACCAGGCGGTCCGCGAGGAGGAGATGGCGCTGGCCGAGCGGGCCGACGAGCGGCTGGCCAAGATCGGTTATCCGCGGGCCGTGCTCATCGGCGCCGCGCAGATCCTGGCCCTGCTGGCCGGCATCAGCCGGGACGGCGTCGCCATGGTGGCGGGCATGACCGCTGGCCTGTCCCGCGAGGACGCGGCCCGGTTCGCGTTCCTGCTCGCCACCCCGGTCATCCTGGCCGCCGGGGTACTCAAGGTGCCCGACCTGACCGGCCCGCTGGGCAACGGCATCCACGGCCAGATCCTGCTCGGCAGCGCGCTGTCGTTCATCGGCGCCTACGTGTCGGTTCGTTTCCTCATGAAGTATTTCCAGACCCGCACGCTCACGCCGTTCGCCATCTACTGTTTCGTAGTCGGGCTGGGCAGCGTGATCTACCTGGGCCTGATCAAGTAGCGTCGGCAACCTGGGCCGCCCGGACGGGCCGGCCTGAAAGGCGTTCATGTCGCACATCACGTACCTCGAGGCGGCCGTAGTCGGCCTGATCCAGGGCGTAACCGAGTTGTTCCCGGTGTCCAGCCTGGGGCACAACGTGCTGATCCCGGCGCTCATCGGCGGCAGCTGGGCCAGCGACCTGAACGTGGCCCAGGCGTCCTCGCCGTACCTGGCCTTCATCGTCGGCATGCACGTGGCCACCGCGCTGGCCCTGCTGGTCTACTTCTGGCGGGACTGGGTCCGGATCATCGGCGGGTTCTTCAGCTCGGTCCGGCACCGCCAGGTGCGCACCCGTGATCAGAAGCTGGCCTGGATGATCATCGTGGCCACCATCCCGGTCGGCCTGGTCGGCGTGGTCGCGGACAAACCGTTCCGGGAGATCTTCGGCAAGCCCATCGTGGCCGGCGTCTTCCTGATCATCAACGGGGTCATCCTGTACTGCGGGGAGAAGTTCCGGCCGCGGGCCTCGGTCCGGGCCGATCAGATCGTGGCCGCCGAGCGGGAGCGCGAGCTGGTTCCGGCCGGCCCGGGCTGGCCGGGCCCGGCCACATCCCGGGGGCCGGACCCGGTCCGGCACGCCCGGCACCGGCAGGTCTCCGGCCACCAGGCGGTGCGCCAGGAGGAACTGGCCCAGGCCGTAGCGGCGGACGAGCGGCTGGTCCGGATCGGTTACCTGAAGGCCGTCACCATCGGTGCCGCGCAGATCCTCGCGCTGCTGGCCGGGATCAGCCGGGACGGGGTGACCATGGTGGCGGGCATGGGCCGCGGCCTGTCCCGGGAGGACGCGGCCCGGTTCGCGTTCCTGCTCGCCACCCCGGTCATCCTGGCCGCCGGGGTGCTGGAACTGCCCAAGCTGACCGGGCCGCTGGGCAACGGCATCCACGGCCAGATCCTGCTCGGCAGCGTGCTGTCCTTCGTCGGCGCCTACGTGTCGGTGCGTTTCCTGATGAAGTACTTCCAGACCCGCACGCTGACCCCGTTCGCTCTCTACTGCTTCGTGTTCGGCCTGCTCAGCGTCGCCTACCTGGGCGTGATCAAGTAACGCCGGCGCGTCCGCGGCGGCGGCCTACTCGCCGCGGGATCGGCGGGCGCGCATCCGGGCCCGGTCCTTGGCGTCCAGGATGACCTTTCGCAGCCGGACCGTGGCCGGGGTGACCTCGGCGCACTCGTCGCTGGCGCAGAACTCCAGGGCCTGCTCCAGGCTGAGTGCGCGCGGCGGCACCAGGCGCTCCAGTTCCTCGCCGGTGGACTGCCGCACGTTGGTCAGCTTGCGTTCCCGGGTGATGTTCACGTCCATGTCGTCGGCCCGGGAGTTCTCCCCGACGATCATCCCCTCGTACACCTCGGTGCCCGGCCCGACGAACAGCGTGCCGCGTTCCTGCAGCGAGAACATGGCGTAGGCGGTGGCCGCCCCGGACCGGTCAGCGACCAGCGAGCCGGTCGGCCGCATCCGCATGTCGCCGGACCACGGCTCGTACCCCTCGAACACGTGGTGCGCGATGCCGGTGCCGCGGGTGTCGGTCAGGAACTGGGTGCGGAAGCCAATCAGGCCCCGGGCGGGCACGATGAAGTCCAGCCGGACCCAGCCGGTGCCGTGGTTGGTCATGTGCTCCATCCGGCCCTTGCGCAGGGCCAGCAGCGAGGTGACCGCGCCCAGGTACTCCTCGGGCACATCCACGGTGAGCCGCTCCACCGGTTCGTGCAGCTTGCCGTCCACCTCGCGGGTGACCACCGTGGGCCGGCCCACGGTCAGCTCGAAGCCCTCCCGGCGCATCGTCTCGACCAGCACGGCCAGGGCCAGCTCACCACGGCCCTGCACCTCCCAGGTGTCCGGCCGGCCGGTGGGCAGCACCCGGAGCGAGACGTTGCCGACCAGCTCACGGTCCAGCCGGTCGCGGACCATCCGGGCGGTGACTTTGCTGGCCTGCCGGGGGGTTCCGGGGGGTCGCCCCCCCGGGCTAGCACCGCCCCGGCCGACCAGCGGCGAGCTGTTCACCCCGATGGTCATCGAGATAGCCGGCTCGTCCACGGTGATCAGCGGCAGCGGGCGCGGGTCGTCCGGGTCGGCCAGCGTCTCACCGATCATGATGTCCGGGATGCCGGCGACCGCGATGATGTCGCCTGGCCCAGCGCTCTGCGTCGGCACCCGGTCCAGTGCCTCGGTGCGGAACAGCTCGGTGATCCTGACCTTCTCGATCGAGCCGTCCCGGCGGCACCAGGCCGCCTGCTGGCCCTTGCTGATCTCGCCGGACTCCACCCGGCACAGCGCGATCCGGCCCAGGTAGGCGGAGGCGTCCAGGTTGGTGACGTGGGCGCGGAGCGGCTCGGCCGGGTCGTAGGACGGCGCCGGCACGGTGTCCCGGAGCACGGTGAACAGCGGCTCCAGGTCCGGTGAGCCGGGCAGCGTACCGTCCGCCGGGCGGGTCAGCGAGGCCCGGCCGGCCCGCGCCGAGGCGTACACGATGGGGAACTCGATCTGCTCCTCGGTCGCGTCCAGGTCGAGGAACAGCTCGTAGGTGGCGTCCACCACCTCGGCGATCCGGGCATCCGGCCGGTCCACCTTGTTGATGACCAGGATGACCGGGAGGTTGGCTTCCAGCGTCTTGCGCAGCACGAACCGGGTCTGCGGCAGCGGGCCCTCGCTGGCGTCCACCAGCAGCAGCACCCCGTCCACCATGGACAGGCCGCGCTCCACCTCGCCGCCGAAGTCAGCGTGCCCCGGGGTATCCACGATGTTGATGGTCAGCCCGCCGTGCGCCACCGCGGTGTTCTTAGCCAGGATGGTGATGCCCTTTTCCCGCTCCAGGTCACCGGAGTCGAGCACCCGGTCAGCCACCTGGGCGCCGGCCCGGAACGCGCCGGACTGCCACAGCATGGCGTCGACCAGGGTGGTCTTACCGTGGTCGACGTGCGCGACGATGGCCACGTTACGCAATTCATCACGGGTGGCGAGCTGGGCCTGGCGTGCGGGCATACGGGATCTCATCTGCTTAGTGGCTGGGGCTGCCGCGCACCGGGGCGCAACCGCTCCAGTCTATCCGAGTGGTCCTCAGCACCGGCCGGCCCGCGTAGCACCGCCAGCACGTGAGCCGCCTTATCCCGGCGCCCTCCCGGAGATAAGGCATTCGCCCGATGCGGGGCCGCCCACCTTACGGCGAGCCTCGATGGTGTACGGCCGCGACCTGCGGCCGGCACCGAGGAGGATTTCGTGCATCCGGTGATCCAGACCGCAATCGCCACCCAGCGGATCAGGGAGATGCAGGCCGACGCGGCCCGGACGGCCCAGGCCCGTGCCGCCCGCCGGGGCCGGTCACCACGCCTGGCCTGGCTCTTTGACCTGGCCGACCGGCGCGGGGCCGCCCGGGCGGCTCAGCACCGCCCCGACGCCTGCTGCCCCGACTACCTGCTCACCGGCCAGTGCGCGGAGCATACCCAGCCGCGCCAGATGACGGCGGGCAGCCGGCCATCGTGACCGCTGCGCGCCCGGCCTAAGGCGGCCGGGGGCTTAGCCGGGCGGCCCGGCCCAGAGATAAGGCGTCCGCCCAATGTGCCGGGCACCCCCTTAGCACGAAGCTCAATGATGAGCGGCCGGGACCACGGCCGCCGGCCCTGGAGGACATCATGTACTCAGCGATAGGCGCGGCAGTTGCCGCCCAGCACGTCAAGGATCTGCTCGACCAGGCCGCCCAGGACCACCGGGCCAGCACGGCGCGGCGGGCCCGCCGGACGCGGGGCGCGCGCCGGCCGGCGCCGGCCGGCCCGGCCCGGGCCGCGGGGCACGGCACCACGACCGCCCCGTGCTGACCTCACCCCGTGCTGACCTCACCCTGTGCTGAGCTGCCCTGGCGTCCCCTCCCCGGGGCAGGTCAGCTAGGTCTCGGCCGCGAGAATCCGCACCGGGTCGCCAACCCGGATGGTGCCGGTGCCATCGGGAATGAGGTTCTGGCCGAACACCAGTTGCTGGCCGAACCGGCGGCGGCGGCCGAGCATGGCCAGCGGCTCCCGGCCGCGCTCTCCGGTGTGCTGGTCGATCGTGGTGACCTGGCAGCGGCCGCACGGCTTGGCCACCCGGAACGTCACCGGGCCGATCTGGATCAGGCGCCAGCCGTCCTCGGCCCACGGGGCCGTGCCCGCCAGCACCACGCTGGGCCGGAACCGGTTCATCGGCACAGCCGGATGGCCATCGCGGGTCAGCCACTGGCCCAGGGCATGCAGTGAGCCCCGGGTCGTGAGCAGCAACGGATAGCCGTCCGCGAAGCTGACCCGGTCGTCCGGCGCCCCGAACTCCGGATCGACCTGGCGGCGGGTGGGGTCGTCCAGGTGCACCAGGCGCGCCGGCCGTCCGAGGTAGCGGGAGAACCAGGCGTCGGCCTGACCGCCCGCCGCGGCCGCGCGGACCTTCGACCGCCACACGCTGACCCAGAGCATCTCGGCGCCGCGGTCCTCGGCGGGCGCGGGCACGGTGAGCGCTGGCTGCCCGTCCGCCGACAGGCTCAGGCTCCCAGCGGGGGCGTAGTGAGCGCTGACCCGGGCCAGGGCCGGCGCGGTGCGCTGGCTGACGAACTGCCCGCCCGGCTCGGTCACCAGCCAGCGGCGGTCACCCGCCAGCCCCCACGGCTCGACTTGCGCCGCAGCCAGGTCGACCGCCCGGGTGGCCTTGACCGGGTAGATGTGTATCGAGGCCACACTGGCCGGCTCGGCGGCATCCATCGCAGGCTCCTCGTCGCGGGTGCGGTCAGCCAGGATACCTGCCGCCTGCCCCGGCCGCGGGACTGGTCCTGGCGGTATTGGGAACACATGTTCGATATTTGCTACCGTGGTGGGATGGCAGAGTACGTTCCGCCAGGCTGGCCGGCCGGGGTGCATCCGCCAGGCACACCGGATTTCGAGGCCACCGCAGTGGCCTGGCTGCTCGACGTGGTTCCCCCGGACTACCGGCTGTACGGCGTGCTGCGGCGGCATCCGGTCGCGCTGGCCACCATGGCCAAGCATCATGTGGATGCCTGCGTGCACGGGGCGCGCCAGGGCTACCGCAGTACCCGGACCGAGCTGGGCGGGGCGCTGCCCGCGGCCGGGGTGGACGCGGTGCTGGAGGCCTACCGCGCGGAAGGCCGCCGCCTGGTGGCCACGGCCAAGGGCGTCGACCTGATCGGGCGCGCGCTGCGCGGGGAGGTGTTCCGGCCCCGGCTCCGCGCAGAGTAAGGGAGCCAGCTCCCGCCACGGGGGTAAGCGGGCCAGCTCCCGGCGCGGGGTAAGCGGTCAGCTCCTGGCGCGGGGTAAGCGGGTCAGCTCCCGGCGCGGAGGACCAGCACGGCCATGCCGTCGGCGGGCGGGCGGCCGCCGAAGCCGCGGACCTCCTCGTGCACCTTGGACGCCACCACCTCGGCGGTCAGCCCGGCGCAGCCGGCCAGCAGCCGGGCCAGCCCGTCGTCGTCATCGAACAGCCGGTCGCCGTTCCGCCGCCGGGTTACCCCATCCGTTACGCACAGCAGCAGGTCGCCCGGGTCCAGGTGGCCCGGCTGGGCCGTGAAGCCGAGCCCGTCGATCACCCCCAGCACCGGCTGCGGCGCCGCCGCCGGCCGTGGTGCCGCGCCGGACACCTGCAGCACCAGCGGCAGCGGCTGCCCGGCACAGGCCAGCGACACGGCTACCACGCCGTCCGGCCCGGGCTCGGCGATCTCCCCGTGCACCAGGGTCAGGAACGTGCCCGGCGCCCGCTCGTCGAGGATGAGGTGATTGAGCCGGCCCAGCACGGCGGGGATGCCGAGCCCGTCCGCGGCCAGGATGCGCAGCGTGTTCCGGGCTAGCGAGGCGATGGCCAGGCCGGCCGGGCCGGCCCCGCACACCTCCCCGACGGCGAACCGCCACCGCGCAGGCCCAGCTGGGAAAACGTCGCAGAAGTCACCGCCCGCGGCGGCCGGGGCGCCCGCTCCGGGCAGGTCGTGCGCGACCGCCAGCTCCACCCCAGGGACCCGGGGCAGCTCGGCGGGCAGCAGGATGGCCCGCAGCGCCTGGCCGGCCGCCAGCTGCTGGGCGGCCAGCCGGGAGTTCTCCAGGCCGAGCGCGATCCGGCCGGCCAGGTCCCCGGCCAGGCTGAGCACTTCCCGGGACGGCCGCCCGGAATGCGGGCCACCGAGCACCAGCAGCCCGAACGTGCCGCCCGGGGTGGCCAGCGGGAAGCACCAGGCATCGCGGGCGGCCAGCTCGGCCGCGCCCGAGGGGGCCTCAGCCGGTGCAGCGCCGGTCAGCGGCCAGCGCAGGCCCGCGCCTCCCCGGGTCTGGGCCCCTGGCGCGCTGCCGCGGGCCCGCTCCAGCAGCCAGGCCAGCGCCGCTGCGTGCTGCTGATCGGCATGACGCGCGGCCAGCACCCGCAGCTCGCCGTCCGGGCCGGCCGCCAGGACCGCGCACCAGTCGGCCAGCCGGGGCACCGCGACCTGCCCGGCGATGGCCAGGATCCGCTCCGTGTCCAGCGGGCCGGCCAGCAGTTCGCCGGCGTCGGCGAGTACGTCGATCCGGGCCCGCCGGGCTCGTTCCAGCCCGGCCAGCCGGGCCCGTTCCAGCGCCGGGGCCATCCGGTCAGCCAGTTGCTGCAAGCGCTGCAGGTCGCTGTCGCCAAACCGGCCGGGCAGCACGGCGGCCACCGCCAGCACCCCGGTCACCTGGCCGTCCACGATGAACGGCACGGTCGCCACCGAGGGGGCGGTGCGGAGCAGCGCGGCCGGGCTGATCCCGGTCGCGGCGCGCACGGACAGCGCCCCGTCCTCGTCGGCGGCCAGGGCGTAGGCCGCGTCCCCGGCGACCAGGACCCGGGCCGACCCAACGGCCTGGCGGAGCAGGTCGTCGTAGGACGGCTCGGTGACGGGCTGGCCGGTGGCGGGCGGGCCCGGGGCCCGCACGCTCCAGCACGCCGCGGGCACGGCCGCGTCGGTGGCGTCCGGGTCGGCCGGCTCGGCCAGGCTGGCCTGCTGGCCGGCCAGTCCCATCCGGAACCAGACCGCCTTAGCCTCCGCTCCATAGCTCACCCCCCAGGCCGACGCCAGCGCGGAGGGCAGCAGCAGCCCGCGGCCATGGGTCCGCTCGGCCGGGGTGCTGTCGTCCCCGGTAGGGCCGGGCACCAGCCGGGCCGGGTGGCTGTCCCGGACCACCACCTCCACCGCGCTGCCCGCCAGCTTGCACGTGACCTGCACCTGGGTGCCCGCGTGCACCACGGCGTTGGTGACCAGTTCGCTGGTCAGCAGGACCGCGTCGTCGACCAGTTCAGTCTCGGCCAGCTCGGTGTCGGCCGGTGCCGCCTCGGCGTCCAGCCAGTCCTGCAGCGTCTCCCGGACGAACTTGCGCGCTGCCGCCACGGCCGCCGGCTCCGGCCGGTACGCCGCGCTCACCACGAGATCGCTACGCGCCTTCACATGCCCCCTCCGCGAGGTGCGGGATGACCAGCCCTATCGAATAGTGAGCCGTCAGGGGACGCGACCGCCCTCATCGTGACCGAGTCGTGACCTACGATCCGGGCGATCAGGACCAGTCGTCCAGCACCGGCGCCGGCCGGGACCAGCCGTCGCCGGCCACATACTCCCGTACCACCTTCGCGGGAACTCCAGCGATTACGCACCGGTCCGGCACCCGGCCGCGGACCACCGAGCCCGCCGCCACCACCACGTTCCGGCCGATGTGGGCCCCGGGCAGCACGATCACCCCGGCTCCGAGCCAGGTCCCCGGGCCGATGGAAACCGCGGTGTTGCTCGGCCACTGCCGGCCGATGGGCACCTCAGGGTCGGTATAACCGTGGTTCTGGTCGGTGATGTACACGTACGGGCCGGCGAACACGTCGTCCCCGATCACGATGGAGTAGTGCGCGACCAGGTGGCTGCCCCGGCCGATCACGCACCGGTTCCCGACCCGCAGCACCGGCGAGTCGCCGAGCTGATGGCCCGGCACCAGGCCCGCGGACATCGAGACCTGGGCGGCGATCATCGTCCCGGTGCCGATCTCGATCCACTTCTCGCCGTACAGCGCCCCGGCGGGAAACGCGATAACCGAGCCGGCCCCGAACCCGGCGAACCGGCGGCCGGCCGGGGTGCCGGCGCTGATGGCGCCCGCCCGCTGGGCGGTCCGCCAGGCGCGGTGCACCAGCCGCCAGGCCGCGCCACGGCCCGCGCTGGCGAGAGCGTCCCGGCCCGGCATGGCCGGCTACGGTACCCGTGGGGTGAGCGGCAGCGCCCGGCGGCCCGAGGCCGGCGCGGCGAGCTGGCCACAGGCACCGTCGATCTCGCTGCCCCGGGTGTCCCGGACTGTGACCGGGATGCCCCGGTCCGCCAGCCGGGCCTCGAACTCGCGCATCACACCAGGCGCCGATGCCGTCCACCGGGATCCGGGGGTCGGGTTCAGCGGGATCAGGTTGACGTGCGCCAGCTGCCCGGCGAGCAGCCCGGCCAGCCGCCCGGCCCGCCACGGCTGGTCGTTGACGTCCCGGATCAGGGCATACTCGATGGACACCCGGCGGCCGGTAGCGGCGGCGTAACCCCACGCCGCGCCGAGCACCTCAGCCACGTTCCAGCGCCGGTTGACCGGCACCAGCTCGTCGCGCAGCTCATCGTCGGGTGCGTGCAGCGAGACGGCCAGCCGCACCCCGAGTCCTTCCGCGGCGAGCCGCCCGATGGCCGGCACCAGGCCGACGGTGGACACGGTGACCGAGCGCTGGGAGATGCCCAGCCCGTCGGGCACCGGGTCGGTGATCCGGCGCACCGCCCGGAGCACGCTGGCGTAGTTGGCCAGCGGCTCACCCATGCCCATGAACACGATGTTGGAGACCCGGCCCGGGCCGCCTGGTATCTCGCCCCGGGCCACCGCCCGGGCCCCCGCCACCACCTGGGCCACGATCTCGGCCGCGGACAGGTTCCGCGTCAGCCCGGCCTGGCCGGTGGCGCAGAACGGGCAGGCCATCCCGCAGCCGGCCTGCGAGGACACGCACATGGTGATCCGGTCGGGGTAGCGCATCAGCACCGACTCGATGAGCGCGCCGTCGAACGCCCGCCACAGCGTCTTGCGCGTCGTGCCCTGGTCACAGGACAGCTCGCGTTCCGCGCTGAGCAGCCGGGGCAGCAGCGCGCCGGCCAGCTTGTCCCGGGCCGCGGCCGGCAGGTCGGTCATCTCGGCCGGGTCGTCGGTCAGCCGGGCGAAGTAGTGCCGGGCCAGCTGATCCGCCCGGAACGGCGGCCCGCCCAGCTCGGCGGCGGCCTGGCGGCGGTCGGCGGGGTCCAGGTCAGCCAGGTGCCGCGGCGGGCGGGTCAGGGTTCGGTTACCAGGCACCTGCGCTCCGTGAGATGGCTTGCAAAACGCTTAACAATATCCTGGGTGCGGCCGCGATGACCTGCGGAGAATCAGTATCTTTTCGGGCATGCCGACGTTGCGCAGGGGTGGGAGAGACACCGGTCTCGTGGCCCGGCCGCCGCGGCCTGACGTCCTGCTCAGCAGCGACAGCCCGTACGGCGGCCGGCGCCTGGTGGTGGAATACGACGGCTCGACCACCGCGGCCTACGTGTACGGCCAGTCCTCGGTCATCGCCGCCGTGTGGATCGCCAACCACCAGCCTGCGCCGGAGGTGGCCGACCCGGCCCCGGCCGCGGCGGGCCAGGCCCCGGTCATGCCGGCCGGGCACACCAAGCACCCGGAGGGCCGCCCCCAGCTTGACCCCCGGGTGCTGCGCGCGCTGTGGTTCGAGGAAGGCGACGGGGTGGCCGTGGTCGAGGGCGGCCGCCTGCTGGCCGTGATCCCGGGCTGGTCGGATGTGTCCCGCGGGATGCCCGGCTACAGCCGGGAATGCATCGGCCAGACCCCGTTTGCCTGGGCGCTGGACGATGCCATGGAGGGCCTGGCCCCGCGCGCCGACCGGGCCACCGCGTTCTGGCGGTGGCGGGCCAGCGACGGCGCCTGGGCCGGGTTCCAGCAGGCCCTGCTCGGGCACCTGCTCGGCCGGCTCGGCCCCGGCTCGCGGTACTGGGACGTCAGCGCGGGCAAGATGCCGCTGGCCGGGGTATCCGAGCGGCCGCCGACCCGGGACCGCCCGTTCACCGTGCTGTCCACGATCGGCATGAGCTGCCAGCGGATGCCAGTGCTCGAGCAGTACGCCGAGGATCCGGCGTCCTCGGCCCGGATCGAGCTGGCCCTGGCCACCACGATGCCCAGTCCCGACGCGGCGCGCATCTTCCTGTGGCTCGCGCACTACCCGTGGCGGGCCGTCACCTGGTTCGGGCCGGGGCACACGATCCGCTGGTACCACGAGCCGGCCACATTCCCGCTCGGCGGCGGCAACACCGCGGTGCTGCTGCTGGACGACCCGGCCCAGCTCATCGGGCCGGAGGTGCCGGACATGTCCGGGTTCTCGTTCGGCGGCGACCCGGTGCGCTGGCTGTGGGTGCTGCCGATCAGCGAGCGGGAGCGCCTGTTCGCCAAGGAGCGCGGCTCGGCCAGCCTGCTCACCCAGCTCGCCGCGCACCGGCGCAGCTGGGTCGTCGGCAATTCGTGATCATGACCTAAGGGGGAATAGACCCCCACCAAAGTCATGATCACAATTATGAATGGCGCGGGAAGGGCGGGGCCTCTGCCCCGTCAGCGGCCCCGCCGATCAATCCGGTTCCGGGTCAGTGAATATGCAGGTTGACCCCCAGCAAGGCCAGCCACCACAGGAAGATGGCCAGCAAGGCGGAAAGTATGCCCTTGAGCAGGCCGACGGTGATGTAGTGCTTTTCCCAGGCCACCACAAGACCGATGATCACATAAAGCAGGAAGACGAGGCCGAACCGGCGTCTGAAAATCCACATCCTGATTTGCTCCGCATCTCCCCCGCCTGGTACGTACGAGCCGCACGCAAAGTCCCCTGGGAATGCGGGCACAAACGTCACTTCAGGAAGATCGTGAGCAGCAGCCAGACCACCGGCGCGGTGATGAGCAGCGAGTCGATCCGGTCCAGGATGCCACCGTGCCCGGGCAGCACCCGGCCCATGTCCTTGATCTGCAGATCCCGCTTGATCATCGACTCGGACAGGTCGCCGAGCGTGGCCGCGGCCACCGCCGCCACGCCCAGCACGATGCCCTGCCACCAGGTGCCGTGCAGCAGCAGCGTGAGGACCAGCACCCCAGCCAGCACGCAGCCGGCCACCGAGCCGGCCAGCCCCTCCCAGGTCTTGCTCGGGCTGATCACCGGGGCCATCGGGTGCCGGCCGGCCAGCACGCCGACCAGGTAACCGCCGACGTCACTGCACACCGGCAGGATGAGGAACGCGAGGGTACGGCGCGGGCCGACCGGCGCGGCCAGCATCAGTCCCACGAACGAGGCCATCAGCGGCAGGTAGGCCAGGGCGAACAGGCCGGCGGTGGTGTCCCGCAGGTACCCCGCGCTGCCGCCCGGCATCCGCCAGGCCAGCACGCCGATCACCGTCACGGCCAGCGCGGCCACCAGGGGACGGGTGCCGCTGGTGTACGCCAGGGCCAGCATCAGCGCGCCGCCCGCCGCCACCGGGGGCAGCGGCAGCCGGATGCCCCGTTCGCCCAGGGCCCGGCCCAGCTCCCACAGGGCCAGGCCGACCACCGCGGCCATGTAGATCAGGAACGTCCACTTGACCGTGAACAGGGACACGATGGCCAGCGCGCCCAGGGCCACGCCGACCGCGACCGCGGCGGGCAGGTTCCGTCCCGCCCGGGACCGTTTCGCCGTCGGCGGCGCACCACCGGGGGGCGGTAGGCCCGGCTCGGGCGCTGGGCTGGACGGGTTGTCACTGGGCGCGGGCCCGCCCGTGCGGCCGGCCCCGGTGCGGTCGGGCTCGGCGCGGCCGGGGTCGTTCAGCTCGTCAGTGGCCAAGCTCAGACCTCAAGAAGCTCGGCTTCCTTGTGCCGGAGCAGGTCGTCCACCTGCCCCACATAGGTGTGCGTGAGCTCTTCCAGGTCCGCCTGCGCGCGGTGCACCTCGTCCTCGCCCGCGTCCCCGGACTTGACCATCTTGTCCAGCGAGTCCTTGGCGTGCCGGCGGATGTTGCGGATGGAGACCCGGCTGTCCTCGGCCTTGTGCCGGGCCACCTTGATGTAGTCCCTGCGCCGCTCTTCGGACAGCTCGGGGAAGACGACCCGGATGATGGCGCCGTCATTGGACGGGTTCACCCCGAGGTCGCTGTTCCGGATGGCCTTCTCGATGGCGCTCAGCGATGACTTGTCGAACGGCTGGACGATCACCATCCGGGGTTCCGGGATGTGGAACGACGCCAGCTGATTGACCGGGGTCTGGGTTCCGTAGTACTCAGCCGTGATCTTGCTGAACATAGTCGGGTGCGCCCGGCCGGTCCGGATGGCGCCGAACTCTTCCTTGGCCACCACTACGGCCTTTTCCATCTTCTCCTCGGCTTCGAGGAGAGTTTCGTCTATCACTGCGGCTCCTGTGCGTCCTGGTGCCTTCACGGGTTCGCGCCTGGCGGCCGGGGTGCTGGCCGTCAGTAGTCTCCTGACCGGCATATCAGTGTGCCGATCTTCTCACCGCGCACCGCCCGCGCGACGTTGCCCTCTTCCATCAGGTCGAACACGACGATGGGCAGGCCGTTGTCCATGCACAAGCTCACTGCGGTCGCGTCCATGAACTTCAGCTCGCGGTGCAGCACCTCGCCGTAGTCGATCTGGGTGAACCTGGTCGCGCCGGGGCTGCGCCGCGGGTCCGCGTCGTACACCCCGTCGACCTGGGTTCCCTTGAGCACCGCTTCCGCGCCGATCTCCAGCGCGCGCTGCGCGGCGCAGGTGTCGGTGGAGAAGAACGGCGCGCCGAGGCCCGCGCCGAAGATGACCACGCGGCCCTTTTCCAGGTGCCGGATGGCCCGGCGCGGGATATACGGCTCGGCCACCTGGCCCATCGTGATGGCCGTCTGCACCCGGGTCTCGATGCCCAGCTTCTCCAGCACATCCTGCAGGGCCAGGCAGTTGATGACCGTGCCCAGCATGCCCATGTAGTCGGCCCGGGCCCGGTCGATGCCGCGTTCGGCCATCTGCCGGCCACGGAACATGTTGCCGCCGCCGACCACGGCGGCCAGCTCGACGCCGTCGGCGACCACCGCCGCCATCTCCTTGGCCAGCTGGAACACCACGTCAGGTGAGATGCCCAGCGGCTCGTTCCCGGAGAACGCCTCCCCGGACAGCTTGACCACCACACGCTTCCACCGGCGGTGGGCCGGCTCCGCGTCGAGGGACCGGGGGCCGGGGGCGGCCATGACCTGCGGGCCGGGCTTCTCGCGGTAGGCGCCCGCGGCGGACGGGACGTCCGGGCCAGCGGCGCCCCCCAGACGTTCTGTCCGGGAGGCGCCGCTGGCCGGGCGTTGTCCTCCGCTAGCCGTCATCCGGCCTGGCCCACCTGGAACCGGGCGAAAGCCCGCACGGTGACGCCCTGCTCAGCCAGCAGCTGCCTGATCGTCTTCTTGGGCTCACGCACGAACGGCTGCTCGGTGAGCACCACTTCCTTGAAGAAGCTGTTGAGCCGGCCCTCGACGATCTTCGGCACGGCCTGCTCCGGCTTGCCCTCGTCCCGGGTGATCTGCTCCATGATGCCGCGCTCGTGCTCGACCACGTTCGTCGGCACCTCGTCCCGGGTCAGGTACTGCGGCCGCATCGCCGCCACCTGGTGCGCCACGTCCCTGGCCGCTTCGGCCGACGGCTTGTCCAGCTGGACCAGCACGCCCACGGTCGGCGGCAGGGCCGGGTCGGACTTGTGCAGGTAGGTGGCCACGTAGCCACCCTCGAACAGGGTGTACCGGCCGAGCTCCAGCTTCTCCTTGAGGGAGGCGCTGGCCTCCTCGATGAGCTGCGCCGCGGTGCGGCCGGGGCGGACCTCCAGGCCGAGCAGGGTCGGCTGGTCCGCGACCCGGTGCTCCAGGGCGGCCTGGGCGATCTGCCCGGCCACCTCCTGGAACAGCGCGGTCTTAGCGACGAAGTCCGTCTCGCAGTTGAGCTCCATCAGCACCCCGGCCTCGGTGCCGGCCAGCTCCGCGGTCACCAGGCCGTTCCCGGCGGTCCGCGAGGCGCGCTTGCTCACGTCCTTGGCTCCCTTGAGCCGGAGGAGCTCGACTGCGGCGTCGAAGTCGCCGTCCGCCTCCTCCAGGGCCCTCTTGCAGTCAAGCATTCCCGCGGCCGTCTGCTCACGCAGCCGCTTCACGTCCGCGGCGGTGAAGTTCGCCATGTCCTCATCTCTCGCTGTCTGTCTTGGTCGTGGACGGTGCCGCTGGCTGGGCTGCTGGCCGCCGTGGGCCAGCTGCCACCCGGCCAGGCCGGCCCGGGTTCAGGCGCCTTCCGCCTCGGCCGCGCTGTCCGCCGCCGCACCGGCATCGGCCGCCGCGCTGGCCGCGGCGGGTGCGCTGCCCTCGGCCGGCGCGCTGCCGTCGGCGGGCGCGCCGGCGTCGGCCGGCGCGCTGGCGTCGGCGGGCGCGCCGGCGTCGGCCGCGGGCTGGTCAGCCGCCTGCTGCTCAGCCGCGGGCGCCGCGGTCCCGGCGGCGTGGCTGGTCCCGTTGGCCGACACGCCGTTGGCGCTGGGCTGGGCCACGGCCTCGTCACCGGCCGTCTTGCCCTCCAGGACCTGCAGCTCCCACTCGGCCAGCGGCTCCTCGGCACCGATCTCGCCGGATCCGGCGGGCGCGGACGGCTTAGCCTCGCCGTCCGCCGCGCCGGCCCGGGCGATCAGGCCGTCAGCCACCGCGTCGGCGATCACCCGGGTCAGCAGGGAGACGCTGCGGATCGCGTCGTCATTTCCGGGGATCGGGTAGGTGACCTCGTCGGGGTCGCAGTTGGTGTCCAGGATGGCGATCACCGGGATGCCCAGCTTGCGGGCCTCGCTGACCGCGATGTGCTCCTTCTTGGTGTCCACTACCCAGATCGCGCTCGGCACCCGGGACATGTCACGGATCCCGCCCAGCGACCGCTCCAGCTTGTCCCGCTCCCGGCGCAGCTGGAGGAGCTCCTTCTTGGTCATCCCGGAGCCGGCCACGTCGTCGAAGTCGATCTCCTCCAGCTCCTTGAGCCGCTGCAGCCGCTTGAACACGGTGGAGAAGTTGGTCAGCATGCCACCCAGCCAGCGCTGGTTGACGTACGGCATGCCCACCCGGCGGGCCTGTTCGGCCACCACTTCCTGGGCCTGCTTCTTGGTCCCGACGTAGAGGATGGAGCCGCCGTGCGCCACGGTCTCCCTGATGAACTCGTACGCGGTGTCGATGAAGTTCAGCGACTGCTGCAGGTCGATGATGTAGATGCCGTTGCGCTCGGCCAGGATGAATCGCTTCATCTTGGGGTTCCAGCGCCGGGTCTGGTGCCCGAAGTGCACGCCGCTCTCGAGGAGCTGCCGCATAGTGACGACCGGAGCCATGCCCGCGGTCCCCTTCCTGCTTACGCGCCGCGCCTGATCGCGCCGACGCTCTCGGTTGCTGCCTGGCGCCCGGGCGCACCCGCCGCGGCAGGTCAGCCGCGGACCGGTGGGAAGCGTCCCGCCGGGCTCGTCGGGGAACCCTGGCGGCAAGCGGACGCGCGAATTTAGCCGTGGAGGAACCTCCGCTCGCGCGGCGGCTTCTGCGGCCGGTGCAAAGTCTACCCGCTCCGGCCGGGACTGACGGATCCGCCTAACGCCGGTGCGCAGTGACCGGGCCCCGGCGGTGTACCGCACCTGGTGCGGCTCGAGCTGGCGGGGCCGGTACTGTCTCAGCAGGTGAGACGCGGCAGTGATTCCCGGACCTGGCCCGCCCGCCACGGTGGCGGCTCAAGTCACATTGGCCACACGAGCGGCGCCCGGTGGCTGGTGAGAAAGCCGCTCTGCGGTGCGCTTGGCCACGCATATGGAAAAAGCGCACCACACAGCGCGGGGCGCGGTCCTAGGCCCGCGGGTGGGCCTGGTTGAACGCGGAATGCAGCCGGGCCACCGACACGTGGGTGTAGATCTGGGTGCTGGCCAGCGACGCGTGCCCCAGGATCTCCTGCACGCTGCGCAGGTCGGCGCCGCCTTCGAGCAGGTGGGTGGCGGCCGCGTGGCGCAGCCCGTGCGGCCCGGTGTCCGGGACGGCCGGCACCGCGGCCAGCCGCCCGTGCACCACCCGGCGCGCGGTCCGCGGGCCGAGCCGGCCGCCGCGGGCGCCGAGGAACAGCGCGTGGCCGCTGGCCGGGGTGGCCAGCACCGGGCGGCCGGCCTGGGCCCAGCGCTGCACCGCGCGCTCCGCGGGCAGGCCGACCGGCACGGTGCGTTCCTTGCCGCCCTTGCCGAGCACCCGGACGGTCCGCCGCCCGTGGTCCAGGTCGCCGGCGTCCAGGCCGCACAACTCGCTGACCCGGATACCCGTGGCGTACAGCAGCTCCATGATCGCGGTGTCGCGGAGCGCCGTGGCGTGCTCCCGGGGATCCAGGTCCCCGCCCGCCGCCGGATCCGGCGCACTGGTGCCCAGCGCCGTGGCCAGCTGGTCCGGGCGGGCCACCTCGGGCAGCCTGCGGTGGATCCGCGGGGTGCCGAGCAGCGGGCCGGGATCGGCGGCCAGCAGCCCGCGGGCGTGCGCGAACGCGGTGAACGTGCGGGCCGCGGCGGCCCGGCGGGCCAGCGTGGTGCGGGCCAGGCCGGCCCGGTGCTGGGCGGCCAGCCAGCCGCGGAGCACGGTGATGGTCAGCCCGTCCGGGCTGGTCACCCCGGCGCCGGTGGCGTACTCCAGCAGCGCGCGGACATCCCCGAGGTAAGCCCGGACGGTGTGCGGCGACGTGTTGCGCTCGGCGGCCAGATGGCGGCCGAACGCGTCCAGCGCGTGGCTCAGCGGCTCGGCCAGCTGGCCCGCCGCGCGGTGCTGCGCTGGCTCAGCCATCCACCCAGTGTGGCACCAGCGGCCGGTCACTCCACCGTGACACTCTTGGCCAGGTTGCGCGGCTTGTCCACGTCGTTGCCCAGGGCTACGGCCGAGTGGTAAGCGAGGATCTGCAGCGGCACCGAGAGCAGGATCGGGTCCAGCTCCGGCTCGTTCTTGGGCACCCGGATCACGTGATCGGCCAGCTTGGCGTCCAGGTCGGTGTGCCCTACGGTCACGACCGGGCCGCGCCGGGCGCGGATCTCGCCCAGCGTGGACAGGTTCTTGTCCAGCAGGTCGTCGTCCGGCACGATCGCCACGGTGGGCAGGTCGGGGCTGACCAGGGCGAGCGGCCCGTGCTTGAGCTCGCTGGCCGGGTAGGCCTCGGCGTGCAGGTAGGAGACCTCCTTGAGCTTCTGCGCACCCTCCCGGGCGACCGGGAAGCCGCGGACCCGGCCGATGAAGAACAGGCCCTGGCAGTCCACCAGCGAGGCGGCGATGCTGGCGATGTGGTCCTCGCCGGCCAGTATCTCCTCGATCTGGGCCGGCAGCGCGCGCAGCCCGGCGATGATCCGCCTGCCGTCAGCGGGCGAGAGGTCGTGGATCCGGCCCAGGTGCAGCGCCATCAGCGCGAACGCCACGGCAGTGGCGGTGAACGTCTTGGTCGAGGTGACCGAGACCTCGGGCCCGGCGTGCAGGTACATGCCGCCGTCACACTGCCGGGCGATGGCGCTGCCGACCGAGTTGACCACGCCGAGTACCTGGCCGCCCTTGCGCTGCAGCTCCTGCACCGCGGCCAGCGTGTCGTAGGTCTCACCGGACTGGCTCACCCCGACGTACAGCGTGTCGGCCTCCACCACCGGATTGCGGTACCGGAACTCCGAGGCCGGCTCGGCCGCGGCCGGGATGCGGGCCAGGTCCTCGATGAGCTGGGCCCCGACCTGCCCGGCGTAGTAGGCCGAGCCGCAGCCCAGGACCAGCACCCGGCGGATCTCGCGGAGCTGCCGGGGATCCATGTTCAGCCCGCCCAGGTGCGCGGTGTTGAACCGGTCCTCGATCCGGCCGCGCAGCGCCCGCCCGACCGCCCGCGGCTGCTCGTGGATCTCCTTGCGCATGAAATGCGTGTAGCCCTCGGCGTCGTAGGCGCCGAAGTCGGTGTCGATGGTGAGCGGCTTCTTGGTGGTAGCCCGGGCATCCAGGGTGGCGGTGCGGAACCCGTCCGCGCGCACCGTGGCCACCTCGCCGTCGTCCAGGTGCACCACCTGGCGGGTGTAGCGGACCAGGGCAGCGATGTCCGAGGCGACGAACATCTCCTTGTCGCCCAGGCCGAGTACGACCGGGCTCCCGTTGCGCGCGGCCACGATCCGGTCCGGCTGCCGCGAGTCCAGCACCACGATGCCGTACGTGCCGACCACGGATGTGAGCGCCTGGCGGACCGCTTCCTCGAGGTCGTCGGCACCGCTGGCCGCGATCAGGTGAGCCAGCACCTCGGTGTCGGTCTCCGACTCAAAGACCGAGCCTTCCGCGGCCAGCTTGGCGCGGAGTTCGTCGGCGTTCTCGATGATCCCGTTGTGCACGACGGCGACCGGCCCGCATACCTGCGGGTGCGCGTTGACGTCGCTCGGCTCGCCGTGCGTGGCCCACCGGGTATGCCCGATACCCGGGCTGCCCTTGAACCGGGCGGGCAGCCCGGCGGCCAGGTCGGCCACCCGGCCCTTGGTCTTGTGCACCCGGATCTCACCCGACCGGCTCAGCACCGCGATCCCGGCCGAGTCGTAGCCCCGGTACTCGAGCCGGGCCAGGCCCTCGATCAGGATGGGAACACAGTCCCGGCCCCCGATGTGAGCGACGATCCCGCACATACTGTGCCCCCCTGTCAGCCGTAGATGATGCGGCGCAACTGCCGCTGCGAGTACTGGGGCGGTGCCACCAGCCGTTGCTGCAGCTCAGCGGCAATCTGCTGAAACGCCTCGTCATTGGTGAAGCCACGCGTCTTGAGCTCGCCGTGGCGCCGGCGGACGAAAGCCTCCGCTGGTTCAGAGAAATACCCGACCACTTCAGCGATCAACCGTGCCGCCTCTCCGGGGCCCAGCGCGCTGCTCCGGGTCACATGGCCGATCAGGTCGTCGAACGGTCGCTGCGCACCTGCCACCGCCCCAGCATGAGCGATCTGGCCACAGAAGGCAAAAATCCTGCCCGGAATCGGGCAGGATTTGCCGGTTCAGCCGGGCGGGCGGACCCGCCAGCCGCGGGCGCACCGTTCCACGAAGCCGCCCGCCGCGAGCTGGCCCAGGCACCGCATCACGGTATCGAAGTCCACGCCCGCCGACACCGCGATCCGGGCCGGTCCCCAGCCCGTCCGGGCCGGGACCGCCTCCAGCACGCTGCGGCTCACCGGATCCAGCTCATCGTGCGGCAGCACCGGGCCCGGGGGCTGGGCGCATACCTCGTCCGCGCCGAACGACAGCTGCGCCAGCACGTCGGCCACGCCGGTCACGCACTGCGCACCCCAGTCCCGGATGGCCAGGTGGCAGCCGGCCGACGCGATGGAGGTGACCGGGCCGGGCACGGCCATCAGCGGGCGGTTCAGGTCCCGCGCGTGCCGGGCCGTGTTCAGCGCGCCGCTGCGCAGCGCCGCCTCGACCATGACCGTGCCGCGGCTGAGCGCGGGGATCAGCCGGTTGCGCACCAGGAACCCGGGCCGCGTCGGGGCCCGGCCCGGTGGCTGCTCGCTGACCAGCACGCCGTGCCCGGTGACAGCCTCGAACAGCTCGTGGTGGCCGCGCGGATACGGGTCATCGAGTCCCGAGGCCAGCACCGCGATGGTGATGCCCTCCGCGCTGAGCGCGCCGCGGTGCGCCCAGCCATCGATGCCGAACGCGCCGCCCGACACCACCGCCCAGCCATGCTCGGCGAGCGCGGCGGCCAGCTCGGCACACACGTGACGGCCATACGCGGTGGCGGCCCGGGTGCCGACGACGGAGACCGAGCGGAGGCAGCTGAACCGGAGGTCGGCGGTGCCACGTACCCACAGCGCCCACGGGCAGGCATCGCCGAGCACGGCCAGCTGGCTGGGCCAGCCCGGGTCCCCTGGGCAGAGCAGCCGGATCCCGGCCCGCTCCCAGCCGTCCAGGGTGAGCTGGCTGGGCATGCCCCCCAGCCGGGCCGTCCAGCGGCGCAGCGCGCGGTCCAGGCCGGGGACGGCCGGGTGGGCCGGCCACCGGCCGGCCGTCAGCGCGGTCACGATCTCGCCCGGCGAGCAGGTCCGGAGCAGGGCGGCGAGCTGGACGTCGCCGGGCTCGGCGATGCAGCTCAGCGCCGCCCGGGCCAGCCGCTCCGGCGGGCCCGGCGGCGGGCTGGCCAGCGCCGGGCTGGCCAGCGCCGGGCTGGCCAGCGCCGGCCGGGCCGGTTCCGGTTCCCCGGGCTGCCACCGGGCCGTCATGCCGGCCCGCCCAGCCACAGCCCGAGCGCGTAGCTGGTCTGCTCGGCGCCCGGCCGGGGCAGCCCGGCCAGGTCGGCCAGCGTCCAGGCCACCCGGAGCGCCCGGTGCACCCCGCGGGCACTGATCTGCCCCCGGTCCATGGCCCGTTCCAGCGGCGCGAGCGCACCTGCGGCGGGCCGGAAGCGCCGGCTGAACTCGCGGCCCGGGATTTCCGCGTTGAGCCGCCACGGGGTGCCCCGCAGCCGCTCCGCCGCGCGCTGCCTGGCCGCTGCCACCCGGGCCGCCACCACGGCGCTCCGCTCGGCGAACGCGGCGTCGCTGAGCAGCTCACCGCGGCTCACCGGGAGGAACTCGGCCTTCACGTCCACCCGGTCGAGCAGCGGCCCGGACAGCCGGGCCAGGTACCGGCGGCGGACCGCGGGCGTGCATTCGCAGCCCGACTGGTGCCCGGGGCCCTTGGCACATGGGCACGGGTTGGCTGCCAGAACCAGGGTGAACCGGGCCGGGAACCGCGCGGTCAGCCCGGACCGGGCGATGACCACCTCGCCCGACTCCAGCGGCTGGCGCAGCGCGTCCAGCACGTCCCGGCCGAACTCCGGGGCCTCATCCAGGAACAGCAGCCCACGGTGGGCCAGGGACGCCGCCCCAGGGCGGATCACCCCGCTGCCGCCCCCCACGATGGCCGCCTTGCTCGCGGTGTGATGGGGCGCGCAGAACGGGGGCACGGTCAGCAGCGGGCCCTGGTCGGGGAGCGCGCCCGCCACCGAGTGGATCGAGGTGACCTCCAGGGCGGCGGCCATGTCCAGCCGGGGCAGCAGGGCCGGGATGCGCTCGGCCAGCATGGTCTTGCCCGCGCCGGGCGGGCCGAGCAGGCACAGGTGGTGGCCGCCGGCTGCGCTGATCTCGGCGGCGCGCCGGGCGGTCGGCTGGCCCAGCACGTCGGCCAGGTCGGGTCCCGGCCCGGGCGGCCCGCCACCCGGCGCCCGGCCGGCGGGCTCCCGGCCGCCGTCGATGACCTGCACCGGGTCCGCCGGGCTGGACGCGCCGTCGCGCAGCCAGCGGAGCAGGCCCGGCAGCGTCCCGGCGCTGAGCACCCGGACGCCGGGCACCAGGGACGCTTCGGCGGCGTTGGCCCGCGGCACGGCCACCCGACGCAGCCCGCTGGCCGCGGCGGCGGCGGCCGCGGGCAGCACTCCGGGGACCGGGCGGAGCTGGCCGTCGAGCCCGAGCTCGCCGACGAACGCCACCCCCTCGATCGCCGCCGCGGGCACCGCGCCCGCGGCGGCCAGGATGGCCACCGCGATGCTGGCGTCGAAACCGCTGCCCCGCTTGGGCAGGCTGGCCGGGGACAGGCCGACCGTGATCCGGCGCTGCGGCCACTGCTCGCGGCTGTTGACGATGGCGGCCCGGATCCGGTCCCTGGCTTCGCGCAGCGCGGTGTCCGGCAGGCCGACCAGGAGCAGGCCAGGCAGCCCGTTCTGGATGTCGGCCTCGACCTCAACTAGATGCCCCGCCACGCCGACCAGCGCGATCGCGTGCGTCCGGGCGACCGGCATGTCAGCCCACTCCCCGGACGTGCTCGATGGTGAAGTGCCCGGCCCGGTCCCGGAGCAGCCCGATCACGTCGACGCGCACCTCGTCGAACAGCACCCCATGCGCGTGTATCCAGCAGATGGCCAGCCGCCGGAGCCGGGCCTGCTTGCGGCGGCTGACCGCCTCGAGCGGGCTGCCGAAACCCAGCCCGGACCGGGTTTTGACCTCACAGGCCACCAGCACCCGGCGGTCGACGGCCACGATGTCCAGCTCACCCGCGGCGCAGCGCCAGTTGCGGTCGAGGACCCGCATCCCAGACTGCTGCAGGTACTCGGCGGCTAACTGCTCACCCCGCCGACCCAGGTCGTCCTTGTCCGCCATCCGGCATCACCTCCACGCCGAACGCTGCCGGACCCGGGCGCGGGCGCCCAGCGGCAGTCACGTGGCTGTGGACAGGCAAGAGCAAAACGGCCGTGTTGTGGACAACGCGGCGGATCTGTCGGCTCCGGGTGCTTGAATGCGGGCGGGCCCGGCTACTTGTCCGGCACCTCGAGCTCGGCGCGGGCCAGTTCCTCGACGTTGACGTCCTTGAACGTGACCACCCGCACGTTCTTCACGAACCGGGCCGGCCGGTACATGTCCCAGACCCAGGCGTCGGCCATGATGACCTCGAAGTAGACCTCGCCGTTCTCGGAGCTGTGCACGTTCAGCTCCACCTGGTTCGTCAGGTAGAACCGGCGCTCGGTCTCGACCACATGGGTGAACAGCCCCACGACGTCGCGGTATTCGCGGTAGAGCTGCAGTTCCATCTCGGTCTCGTACTTCTCGAGATCCTCTGCGCTCATCTGCTCCCCCTCCGATCAGCCGGCGAGAGGTCCGATCTGGCTGGCATCAACGATAGGTCAATTCTCCATCCAGCAATTCCCCGGACCTCATCTGGCCGGGCCCTACGGTGGCCAGGTCAGCGCCCTCCGCGAACTCGTCCTCCTCCACCCAGCCGCCCGGCACCGCCGCGCTGCCCCGCACCAGCCCAGTGACGTTCGCGAACGAGGCCCGGTGCTCGGCACACGGCCCGTGCTCGGCCAGCGCCCGCATGTGACTGCGCGTGGAATACCCCTTGTGCTGGGCGAATCCATAGGCCGGGTAGTGCCCCGACAGTTCGGTCATGATGCGGTCCCTGGTTACCTTGGCCACGATGGAGGCGGCGGCCACGCACGCGGCCACCTCATCGCCCTTCCACATGGCCAGCGCGGGCACGCCGAGGCCGCGGACCGCGAACCCGTCGGTCAGCGCGTAGCCCGGTCTCGGGGTCAGCCCGGCCAGGGCGCGCCGCATGCCCTCGATGTTGCACACGTGCAGCCCGCACGAGTCGATCTCGGCGGCCGGGACGATGACCCGGTACCAGCCCAGCGCGGTCCGGATCACCTCTTCGTACGCTTCCTCCCGGGCGGCCGGCGTGAGCTGCTTGGAGTCGGCGATGCCGGTGAGCCCGGACAGCCGGGCTGGGTTCAGCATCACCGCCGCCACCACCAGCGGGCCGGCACAGGCGCCGCGGCCCGCTTCGTCGATCCCGGCCACCGGGGACAGCCCGGCCCGGACCAGGACTCGCTCGTACCCGGTCAGCCCGGCTGCCCGCCGGGGGGTGTACCCGGGGTGCCGCCACTCCGCCCCTGCCACGGGCTCACCCGCGTCCGCGGCGGCGCAGCCGAACCCCCACCCGGCGGCCGGTCCTCCGGCGCAGCCTGCGTTCGGCCACCATGAGCGGCGCCGCGGCGGCCGCCGCGACCGCGGCCGGGGCGGCCGGGCTGGTCAGGGCGCCCAGTGCGGCGCTGGTGGCGTTCAGCTGGCTGAATGTCGCGGGGATGGGCAGCACCCGGAACCGGCTCGGCGGCCACAAGATGAGGAACGCCCGGCCGACCACCTGGTTCTCCGGGATGGTGCCGCCGCCCGGATCGCCGATGTGGCCGCGCGAGTCGTAGGACACGTTGCGGTGGTCGCCCATCACCCACAGCCGCCCGGGCGGGACCCGGATGTTGAACCTGGTCATCGACGGCGGGTTCCCGGGGTACAGGTAGGACTTCTCGTGCAGCGGCACGCCGTTGACGGTCACGTCGCCCTGGGCGTTGCAGCAGGCGACGTGGTCGCCGGGCAGCCCGATGACCCGCTTGACGTAGTCGTGCACGCCGGGGGAGATGCCGAACAGGCCGACCACGGCGTGGCCGAACTCGCTGGCCCACCGGATGATCGGGTCACTGGGCTGGGGCGGGGCCGGCGGATCCCATGAGCCCGACCCGTTGAACACCACGATGTCACCGCGCTCGATCGGCCGGATGTGGTAGATCAGCTTGTTGACCAGGACCTTGTCCCCGATGTCGAGCGTCTCCTCCATCGACGAGGACGGGATGAAGAAGGCCTGGATCACATAGGTCTTGATGACCAGCATGATGACCAGGGCGAACACGAACAGCCCGATGAGCTCCACCCACCAGTTGATCCGCCGGCGCCGGCGGACCGTGGCCGCACTGCGCCGCGCTCCCGCCGTGGCCCCGGCCGCCGGGCCCGCGCCGCCCGGTGCGGCCGCGCCCACCGCCCCTGGGCCCGCCGCCCCGTGGGTGCCGGCCGCCGCAGGGCCAGGCGGCCCGGTGATCGTCTCGGTACCCGGGGTGTCCGGTTCCGCGCCCACCACGCCGTCGCTGCCGGGCCGGGCGGCACCTTGCCCGCCGCTCACCCCCGGATCACCCATTCCCCGGTCATCGTTCATTGAGTCCGAGCCTAACGCCGGGGCAGCAGGAGGTGTCGCGCAGACGAAGACTGCCCCACCGCGGCGCAGGCCTCCCGGCTAAGCCCGCCGTCATCAGTGCCGGACACCGGAAAGAACCGGTCAGCGGGCCGGCTCGCGGCGCTCCCGGATACGCGCGGCCTTGCCGCGCAGCGAGCGGAGGTAGTACAGCTTGGCCCGGCGCACCCGGCCCCGGGTGACCAGCTCGATCCTGTCCAGCGAGGGGCTGTGCACGGGGAACGTGCGCTCCACGCCGACGCCGTAGCTGACCTTGCGGACGGTGAACGTCTCCCGGGCCCCGCCGCCCTGGCGCCGGATCACGACGCCCTGGAAGACCTGGATCCTCGACCGGGTGCCCTCCTTGACCCGCACATGGACTTTCAGTGTGTCCCCGGGGCGGAAGTCGGGGATGTCAGAGCGGATCTGGGCCTGCTCCAGCTCGGCGATCGCGGTGTGCATGGCTAACGTTCCTCAGTTGTCCGCACGCGCGCAGGCCAGCGAACGCGTGGCATCGGTCTGTCGTTGTCCCGGGCCGCGTGGGCGCCCAGGACGCGCACCCGCTGGGTCGGCCTAATGTGGGTGGCGGACTTCAGTGTGCCATACCTTCGGCACTAGTCGGAAAGCCAGCGTCCAGGAGGACCTGCCGGTCCTGGCTGTCCAGCGGCTCTTCGGCCAGCTTAGCCACCAGATCCGGGCGGAACGCGGCGGTCCGGCGCAGTGCCTCGTTACGGCGCCAGCGGGCGATCGCGGCGTGGTCGCCGGACACCAGCACGGGCGGGACCTCGCGGCCCCGCCACACCCGGGGCCGGGTGTAGGCCGGCCCTTCCAGCAGCCCGGACATCGGACCGCCGCTACCGCCGAACGAGTCGTCGGCCGCGGACCCGGCATTGCCGAGCACCCCGGGCAGCAGCCTGGCTATCGCGTCGATCATGACCAGCACCGCCGGCTCGCCCCCGGACAGCACGTAGTCCCCGATGGACAGCTCGTCCACCGGCATCCGCTCCCGAGCGTCCGCGACCACGCGCGCGTCGATCCCCTCGTACCGGCCACAGGCGAACACCAATCGTGCCTGGCGCCCGAGCCCGGCCGCGGCGGCCTGGCTGAACAGGCGCCCGGACGGGGTGGGCACGACCAACCGGGGCCGGGCCGGGTCAGCCCCGGACACCTCGTCCAGGGCCTCGCCCCACGGCTGCGGCGACATCACCATCCCGGGGCCGCCGCCGAACGGCGCGTCGTCCACCGTGTGGTGCACATCGTGAGCCCACCGCCGCAGGTCATGAACGTGCAGCTGGATGGTTCCCCGGGCCGCCGCCTTGCCGAGCAGGGACACGCTGAGCGGGCTGAAGTACTCCGGGAAGATGGTGATGATGTCGATGCGCACCCGGTCACCTCACCCGCGGCCAGGTTCCGCCGCACCGAGTTCGAGCAGCCCCGGGGGCGGGTCGATGACCAGCCGGCCGGCGGCCACGTCGACCTCGGGCACGATCGCGGCCACGAACGGGACGAGCAGCGGTGCCGGCCCGGGGGGGCGACCCCCCGGAACCCCCCGGGCGCCGCTCCGCGCCGAGGCCGGCTCCGCCGGCCGGGCCGGCTCGGCTGGCCGGTCTGCCTCGATCACCAGCAGGTCCTGGCCGGAATGCCGGACGTCGGTCACCCGGCCGACCGGCTCGCCGGACACGGTGACCACGGCCAGCCCGATCAGCTCGTGGTCGTGGAACTCATCGGGGTCGTCCGTGGGCCCGGCCTCAGCGGAGTCCAGGGTCAGCCAGACACCGCGCAGCGTCTCGGCCTGGTTGCGGTCGGTGATGCCCTCGAACCCGACCAGCAACCGCCCGGCGTGCCAGCGGGCCGAGGCCACGGCCAGCGGGCCGGCCCCAGCCGGGTCAGTGGCCAGCACCGACCCCACCGCGAGCCGGCGCTCCGGCTCGTCGGTGCGCACTTCCACCGACACCTCGCCGCGCACCCCGTGCGGCCGGGTGATCCGGCCCACGACCAGTTGCATGACGGGCTAACGGACCTCGTCCACGTCGAGCAGGTCGACCCGCACGTACTTGCCGCCGGCCAGCGAGCCGATGACCGTGCGCAGCGCCTTGGCCGTCCGGCCACCGCGGCCGATGACCTTGCCCAGATCCTCGGGGTGCACCCGCACTTCGAGAACCCGGCCCCGGCGCAGCCCGTGGCTGTTCACCCGGACGTCGTCTGGGTGCTCCACGATGCCCTTAACCAGGTGCTCAAGGGCCTCTTCCAGCATGTCAGGCTCCGTTGCCCTGCTCCGTGGCGGTGGCCGCCTCCGGCTCGCCGGCGTCCGCCGGCCCGGCCTCCCCGGCGCTGTCCTGTTCGGCGCTCTTGTTCTCCGCCTGGGCCGCGGCCGCGGGGGCCGCGCCGGTCTCCGCCGTCTCAGCGCCGGCCGCGCCGGTCTCCGCCGTCTCAGCGCCGGCCGCGCCGGTCTCCGCCGTCTCAGCCCCGGCCGCGCCGGTCTCCGCCGTCTCAGCCCCGGCCGCGCCGGTCTCCGCCGTCTCAGCCCCGGCCGCCCCGGTCTCCGCCGTCTCAGCCCCGGCCGCCCCGGTCTCCGCCGTCTCAGCCCCGGCCGCCCCGGTCTCCGCCGTCTCAGCCCCGGCCGCCCCGGTCTCCGCCGTCTCAGCCCTGGCCGCCCCGGTCTTGGCCGTGCCGGTCTTAGCCGGGTCGGCCTTGGCCGTGGCCTGCCTGCCGCCCGCCCGGCCGGCCGGCTTGGCCGCCTTGCCGTCCGCTTCGGCCTGGTCGTCGGCCTTGCCGCCCTGCTTCCGGCCTCTGCCCCTGGCACCCTCGCCGGCGCCCAGCGCCTCGGCCACCGCCGTCGCGTAGGCGTCCTTCTTGTCCGCCTTGGGCGCGGCGCTCTTCAGCGTCCCCTCGGTACCGGGCAGGCCCTTGAACTTCTGCCAGTCTCCGGTGACCTCGAGGATCTTGCGCACCGGGTCGGTCGGCTGCGCCCCGACGGACAGCCAGTGCTGGGCCCGCTCGGAGTCCACCTCGATGAACGACGGCTCGTTCATCGGGTGGTACTTCCCGATCTCCTCGATCGCGCGGCCGTCCCGCTTGGTGCGGGCGTCAGCCACGATGATCCGGTAGTACGGCGCATGGATCTTGCCCATGCGCTTCAGCTTGATCTTGACAGCCACGGGTGTGGTCTCTCCCAGAACGATCGGATGCAGGCAACGCTCGCGCCGGGTGGGGACCACCGCGTCGGCCCGCTCGGTCCCGGGCCGGCGAGCGTGAGAGGGCGTCGCCGGACCGGGAGGTGTCGCAGACATTGTGCCAGACGTACCGGCCCAGGGCGTAATCGCGGCCGAATCCCGGCGTGGCCCGCGTGACCGGTGGGATCAGTGGGACTAATGTGAATCAGCCCAGCCGGCTGACCTGAATCAGATGCGGGCGGCACTGGCGCGAGCGGGGTTACTCGTCGTCCTTCTTGGCCCGGCGGCGGCCGAGCAGGCCGAATCCGGCCGGGAGGCCAGCCGGGCCGGTGGCGCCCGGGGCACCGCCGGACGCCGGCCCGCCCGGCGCGGACAGTTTGCCGAGATCCGGCATGGCCCGGCGCAGCGCCGGGTTCGAGTTCAGCGCCTCCAGGCTGGCGGCCAGTTCATCCGGCGAGCTGGGCAGCCCGCCGGCCGCGCCCTGGCCCAGCCCCGGAGCGCCCTGGCCCGCGCCGTTGCCCGCATGCTGCCCGGCGCCCGGCTTGCCGCCGGCCTTGCCCGCGGCCGGGTTGCCACCGGGACGGCCGCCCTTGGGCTTCTTCTTCGCCTTCTTCTTGGCGCTCTTCGAGACGGCCCGGCGCATCCCGGGCATGGCCGGCATGCCCGGCATCCCGCCACCGCCCATCATCTGGCGCATCATCTTCTGGCCCTCTTGGAACCGGACCACGAGGTTGTTGACCTCGCCCACCGTGACCCCGGACCCGTTCGCGATCCGGGCCCGGCGGGACCCGTTGAGGATCTTCGGGTTGCGCCGCTCGGCCGGGGTCATCGAGTTCACGATGGCCGCCGCCCGGTCCAGGTCCTTGTCGTCGATCTGGCTGAGCAGCTCACGGTTCTGCGCCGCGCCCGGCAGCATGCCGAGCAGGTTGCCGATCGGGCCGAGCTTGCGCACCATGGCCAGCTGCTCGACGAAGTCCTCCAGGGTGAAGCCGTCGCCCGAAGCGAGCTTCCCGGCCATCTTGGCCGCCTGGTCCTCGTCGAACGCCCGCTCGGCCTGCTCGATCAGGGTGAGCACGTCACCCATGTCGAGGATGCGCGAGGCCATCCGGTCGGGGTGGAAGATGTCGAAGTCCTCGAGCTTCTCACCGGACGACGCGAACATCACCGGCCGGCCGGTGAGCTGCCTGATGGATAGCGCCGCACCGCCGCGGGCGTCACCGTCCAGCTTGGTGAGCACGACCCCGTCGTAGCCGACGCCGTCCAGGAAGGCCTGCGCGGTGGCCACCGCGTCCTGGCCGATCATCGCGTCCACCACGAACAGGATCTCGTCCGGGTCGGTCGCGTCCCGGATGGCCACGGCCTGGCCCATCATCTCCGCGTCGATGCCCAGGCGGCCGGCCGTGTCGATGACGACCACGTTGTGCTGGCGGCGCCGGGCCTCGTCCACCGACTCGCGGGCCACCGCGACCGGGTCGCCCACGCCGTTGCCCGGCTCGGGAGCGAACACCGGCACGCCGGCCCGCTCACCCACCACCTGCAGCTGCTGAACCGCGTTCGGGCGCTGCAGGTCGGCCGCGACCAGCATCGGCGTGTTGCCCTGGTTCTTCAGCCACAACGCCAGCTTGCCGGCCAGCGTGGTCTTACCGGAGCCCTGCAGGCCCGCCAGTAGGATCACCGTCGGCGGCACCTTGGCGAACCGGATCCGGCGGGCCTCGCCGCCGAGGATCTCGATGAGCTCGTCATGAACGATCTTGATGACCTGCTGCGCCGGATTCAGCGCGGCGGAGACCTCTTCTGACGACGCCCGCTCCTTGACCCGCGCGATGAACTCCCGCACCACGGGCAGCGCCACGTCCGCCTCGAGCAGCGCGATACGGATCTCACGGGCCGTCGCGTCGATGTCCGCAGCGGACAGCCGCCCGCGCCCGCGCAGCGAGGAGAAGACCTGGGTCAGCCGGTCAGAAAGAGTCTCGAACACGCCCCCCAGGTTATCCGGTCGGGGCCACCGGGCAGGGCCCCGGCAAAGTCGTTTAGCAGTTCATGATCGTTCGTAGTGGCCGGTCCGGCCGGCGGGCGTGATGGCGCAGGGCGGCGGCGATGCTGATGGCCCCGGCCAGCCGCAGGATGGTGAGGACGAGGTTGCGCAGGCTGGCCATGACGCGGGGGCTGCTGCCGGTGCGGATCTGGGAGCGGTCTTCGTCGAAGTCCATGTCGCGGACCCAGTGCAGCCGGTCTTCGATCATCCAGTGACCACGGATGATGGCCGCCAGTTCGGCGGGGCTAGCCTGGACGGCGGTCAGCGAGGTGACCGCGTAGACGGTCTCGCGGGACCACTTCTTCTTCCCCGGCAGCTCGCGGCGGCGCACGATCTGGATGGCCTCGGCGGCGTGCGGGAAGGCCAGCCCGGCGGCCACGGCGGTGACCTTCAGGATGCGCCGCTCATCACGGCCGTGGCCTCGCTCCCGGGCGTCATGGGCGACCGGTACCTGGCGCCAGGGCAGCGCCGCTAGCTGGGCGAACAGGCCAGACTGGTTGCGCTTGACGGTGAACAGGTAATGCGCGCCGCGGCCGGCCAGGTACGTGGCGTGGCCGCGCTGGGCGTGCATCGCATCAGCCGTGATGACCGCGCGGCCGATCTGTATGCGGTCACACAGCACAGGGAACATCGGGATTTCGTTCGTCTTCGCCCCCACATCCACCTGGCCCAGGACGGCGCCATGGGCATGATCGAGGGCGGCCAGCAGGTGATCCCCGGGTTCGCCGCCGGCCGCTGAGCCACGTAACGTCTTGCCGTCGACCGCGATGACCCGCCGGCCTCGCGGCCCGGGCGCGGTGCGCTGAGCCGCCCAGCTGCCGGCCAGCTCATCGAAGGCATCCGCGTCCAGGCGCTGCAAGGTCCGCCGGAACGTCGACTCCGAGGGCACCACGCCCCCGGCCCCCAGCACGCGCAGCGTCTGCGGGTCTGCGTCAGCGGCCCATTCCGCGATCGCGGTGAACGACCGCGCACCGGCCAGCACCGCGCACACCGCCAGGCCCAGGATCACCGTGAGCCCGTGACGCACACCCCGCCGGTGCCGCGGATCAGCCACTCCGGCCAGCACCGCCAGTAACCCCGGCTGCTCCTGCGCGGCGTCCCCGGCCAGCTGAACCAGGTGGCCGAGAGCAGGGTCCATCCGTGATGATGGCGGCGCGGGCATGGTCCCTCTGGTGATCTGGCTGGCGTGAGAACCGCCATGATCACCACAAGGGCCGTACCCGCGCTCTTACCCGCTCATCACCGGCGTGTCGCTACCGCCCCAGTCAGCACCAGACACGACCCCCCGACCCCCCGAGCCCCCAGCAGCGCTATATGTGCCATGGCGCACTGAGTTCCGCGATGACCTGGGAGAGGCTGTTTTCCTACCGCGTGCCCTGGGGTATCAGGTGATGGCAGGCGTGCACGGCGGTCCGGACCTGCGGCGAGCCGGGGGTGGCGCCCTGGATGGCGAGCCCATTGAAGATCAGCACGGTGTTGAGATTTGAAATGCCCTGGGCTCTGGTCACGTGGACGTGCGGTAGCCCGTGTGCGCGCAGGCACCGCGCGTATGCGTTCATCGCCGCGAACTCCGGGGAGGAACTGGGACGCGGCCGCGCCGGGTGCGAGCCGCCGCTGCACGCGGTCGCCAGCAGTGCGAGCACGGCGACAGCAACGGCCAGCAGCCACGCCCGCGAACACGCCGCCTGCCTGGGCTGGGTGCTGATGGTGCCTTCCTGCACGGTGCGATCCACCCCACTGCGGGGCGAGGGATCGCCTCCACTGATCAGCATGTCGGCGGTCATGGGCGGGTCCCGCCCGTCGTGATCGTTGCCACTATGTCGCCGTGCACCACCATCTTGTGGCCCTCGCCAGGCCAGACAATGGGCGCGGTGCTGGCGCAGGTGTAGGAGTTGGTGTCGATGAGCGTGGCCACCGTCTCCTGGCCGGTCTCCTGGCCTGAGGAGAGCTTGAAGTAGCCGAAGCTCAGCTCGGTGCCGGCAGGCATGGCCGCTGGGTTGATCGTCATGGTGTCCGGTGATGATCTTTGCCCTGTTACGACCTGTCTGAAGCCGGCCGGGCTGGGATGTGAGGAGCAGAAGCGGCCAGTAGTGACCATCGCCGGGATCCCGCCACGCCGCAGGTCGCTTTGCAGAGTCCTGGGTTTCAGAAGCACGTTCGGGTTGATGGTCAGCGTCGCCGTGCCGTTGGCGTGCTCGACAAGCGTGAAGGCCGTGGTCCGGATCGTGCCCGTGCTGCGGGCCGGGGCCGCACCGTGGCCGCCGGTCAGGCCGAATGCCAGCGCGGTGCCCGCGGCGGCGACCGCGGCTAGCCCCATGACTGCGCCGGGAATCCGGCGCCGGGCACGGACCGTCCGGCCGCGGCTGATGATCTCCTCTACCGGGGTGTGCGAGTGGACCTTGTCCCGTTGCTCTCTCACCGCGGTGATCACTTCGTCGTCGTTCACGAGGACTTCTCCTGCTGTCGTTCGGTGGTGAGGTCGGTGCGCAACGTGGCGATGGCGCGGGCCAGGTGAGCCTTGACCGCGCTGGGCGAGATGCCAAGCACCTCGGCGGTGCGGCTGGTTTCCAGGTCAAGGAGCAGCCGCAAGGTGACCACCTGCCGTTGCCGGGCGGGTAGCCGGGCCAGGGCCGCCATGATCCGCGGATCGAGGCGGCTGCCGGTGCCCGCCTGCCTCGCCGCAAGGGTCACGACCTTGCCAGGGTCGGGCAGCGATACTTCCCGGCGACGTTTTCGCCACCGCGAGATGCTGGCGTTCAGCGCCGTGCGGACAACCCATGCCGCTGGTGCTGGATGCCTGCTGACCGACCGCCATGAGGCCCAGGCCCGGGCGAAGGCCTCGTCAACAAGGTCTTGTGCCACATCCCGGTCGCCGACGCTCACCAGGACGGCGAACAGGCACGCATCCTTGGACTCGCGGTAGAACTCCGCAAAGTCCAGCTGCTGGGCTCCCACATGCACATAACGCATAACTACCAGCTACGGACTACACGACCCGGACAGCCGCGTGACCCAGGCCCGGCCCGGTTAGTGGGACGGCGATCGCCCACCAGTGACGGCGCCTGCCTGGCTAGATCATCGAAGTTGTGCGGCACCCGCGCCAGACGGGGTTTGCGTACTGTCCGCGATACTTGTTGGCGCGGCTTCCTCGCCCATAGCCCGAGGATGTCGCGCTCCCCATCAGCCATCAAGAATGACTTTGCCGACCCCCTGGGCCACCGGGTCAGTGCCAGTGGACCGCTGCGGCCTGGTTCGGCTGGCCGCTGTACCGGCCCGGATGACCCGGCCACCCGGTCCCGCCGGCTGACCCGCGGGCCAGTATCGGGCGCGTAACAAATGTCTCTATCGTCCAGCCTTGCCATTCTTCCGGAACGGCCGGGGTCGCCAGGCCGCGGGGGGACTAAAACGCTTCGCTGCGCTGCGGGCCGCACGCCATATGGTGGATTCGGGCCTTTCGGCTGCGCGTGCGGGACGTCCTGCTCTGCCGTAAACATGGGGAGGGCCTGCCTATTTAGCCCAGGTGGACTGTGAAAGGGAAGTCACCCGCGCTGAAAGTTCGCCATAAGCCTTCCCATGTGGCCCGCGGCGGCGACCCTCAATCAGGAGGCCACGCAGCTCAGCAACACTCACGGCTGCCGACTGACAGTCGCGCCATCGAGGGAAAGTATATCGCTATGCAAGGAACACCGAATCGCGGGCTTGCCCGGCAATTCCGGGAAGACCCGCACGGCGGCCGTCGCGGCAGTGACCGGTATCGGCCTGGCGGCCGGGCTCGCCGCCGCACCGGCGGCAGTTGCCGCGACCACCATCTACCACGGCACCGGATCCCGCATTTACGCCACCGACCAGGCTGGGTATGCGGCTACGGGCGCGGCGTTCCAGACCGCCTCGGCCACCGTGTACCTTCGCGCCCCGGGGCAGTACACCAAGGTCGATGACGGGATCAGCTGGGAGACGCACCTGTACGGGACGGACACCAAGACGGGGAAGAAATGGGAGATCGACCTTGGTGCCGGCGGCGACCCGGCCAGCCTGACCGGCGGCAACTACAACGTGTGGGCGTTGACCGCGGACGACACGGCCCAGATTCCGGGGGCCAGTTCGACCTGGAACGGCGCCGCCGCGGCCGGCAACCAGCAGCCCGGCGCGTTCCCGCCCGGTGACACGGTCACCGAGTCCATCCACTACGCCCGGGCCAGCGGCTTCGTGTTCTGGAGGGTCAGTGACGCGGCGGCCAACCTGTTCTCCGGCCGGGCTTACCTGGGCAGCAATGTCACGTTCGGTGAGACGTCAGTCATCGGCGGATTCGATCCGGGCAGCAGCTTCGCGCCCCCGCCGGCTCCGCTCAGGCTGGCCACGTTCACCGGGATCCGGCTGACCAGCGCCAGTGGCCACCAAGCCGGGTTCGCGTCCTGGTGGACGCACAGCAAGATCGTCGCCACCAGCGACGGCACATCGGCTGGCACCGTGCGAGCCACGCCAGCCGACCTGCCGGGCGGCGGAACCTCGTTCTCGGTGTCCTTCGTGCCGTAACCGGGTCCAGGATGGTGCCCGGCACGGGGATCCCCGGGCCGGGCAGCGCTCCTGAGACCGGCGGGAGTCAGCCGGTCAGCGCGGCCAGCACCTGGGCCGCGATCTTGCCGCGGATGCGGGACCCGCCGACCGGGCCGCCCGACGCGTCCACCACATAGAACACGTCCACCGCTTCCGCGCCGAGGGTCTCCACCCGGGCGGCCCGCACGTCGAGGCCGCAGTCGCCGAGCGCCCGGCCGATCCGCCACAGCAGGCCGGGCGCGTCGTGCGCGCGCACCTCCACCACGGTGGCCGTGCGGGAGGCGTCATCGAGCAGGGTGACCTTGGGCGGCGCGACCGGAACCGGCGCTGGTGACTCCCGGTGGGACCGCATCCGCCGCTCCAGCCGCTCGGCCACGTCCAGCCGTCCTTCCAGGGCCCGGCGCAGGTCGCTGCCGACCAGTTCGGCGTCGGGCGGGTCACCGAACTCGGGGGCTACGGTGAACGCCGCCACGGCCATCGTCCCGCGCGAGGTCGCGTTGGCCGAGCGCACCGCCAGCCGGTGCGAGGCCAGCACGCCCGCCGCCTGCCAGAGCAGCCCCGGCCGGTCCGGGGCCACTATCGTCACCTCGTGCCCGCGCACCCGGGCCGCGGGCACGCCCTCCTCGGCCAGCGCCGCCTGATCCGCCCGGAGCGGCAGCGGCTCGGCCGGCGGCTCGCCGGCCAGCCGCGATTCGACCCGCCGGACCAGGTCACCGACCAGGCCCTCTTTCCAGTCGTTCCACGCGGCCGGCCCGGTGGCCAGGCCGTCCGCCGCGGCCAGCGCCTGGAGCAGCTCGAGCAGTGGCCGGCTGCCGACCACCGCGGCCACCTGGGTTACGGTGACCGGGTCGTCCAGGTCGCGCCGGGTCGCGGTCTGCGGCAGCAGCAGGTGGTGCCGGACCGCGCCGGCCACCAGCTCAGCGTCGGAGGGCCCGAGCCCTACCCGGCGGGCCACGTCCCGGGCCACCACCTCGCCGGTGACCCGGTGGTCGCCCGGCCAGCCCTTGCCGATGTCGTGCAGCAGCGCGGCCAGCAGGAGCAGGTCGGGCCGGCCCACGTTCCGGGTCAGCACGGCGGACCGGACGGCCGTCTCCACCAGGTGACGGTCCACGGTGTAGGTGTGCAGCGGGTTGCGCTGCGGCCGGTTCCGCACCCGGTCCCAGTCGGGCAGCAGGCTGGCCACCAGGCCCTCCTGGTCCAGCGCCTCCCATACACCGACGGTGGCCGGGCCGGCCCCGAGCAGCGCGACCAGCGCGCCCCGGGCCTCCGGCGGCCAGGGCACCGGCAGCGGCGGGCATCCGGCCAGCCGGGTCAGCGTGCGGGGCGCCAGCACCAGCCCGGCCTGGGCGGCGGCCGCCGCGGCGCGCAGCGGCAGCGCCGGGTCAGCCGCCGGGTCGGCGGCCCGGGCCAGCACCACCTCGCCGTCCTGCTCGACCAGGCCATCGGCCAGCGGGCGGCGTTGCGCCTTGTTCCGCCGCCGGCCGCCCCGGCTGCGCTGGGCCTGGCGGAACGCCTGGTCCACCGAGTAGGCGACCGCCCGGCCGGCCCCGGCCAGGTGCCGCATCAGCGCGTCCGCGTCCAGCAGCCCGAGGACCCGGGCTACCTCGTCCTGTTCCTGCAGCACCAGCCGGTCGGTGGGCCGCCCGGTAATGTCGTGCAGCGCGTGCCGCGCGTCCATGATCGACTCGTACGCGGCCCGGACCCTGGGCCCGGGACCAGGCGCCACCCAGGCGGCCGCGATGGCCTGGATAGCGTGCACGTCGCGCAGCCCGCCGCGGGCTTCCTTGAGGTCAGGTTCGAGCAGGAAGGCGAGTTCGCCACTGCGCTCGGTCCGCTCCACATGCAGCGCCTGGAGCTCGGCCAGCCTGGTACCGGCGGACGCCCGCCAGTCCTCCAGGGCGCCGACCCGCAACGCGCTGGTCAGATCCGGGTCACCAGCCACGTGCCTGGCGTAGAGCAGGCCGAGGGCGACCTTGAGATCTTTCCTGGCCACCCGGCGCGCCTCGGCGGTCGTCCGCACGGCGTGATCGAGCCGGGTCCCGGAGTCCCAGATCGGGTACCAGATCCGGTCGGCCATGGCCGCGATGCCGTCCCGGCCGGCGTGCAGCAGCAGCACGTCCAGGTCGCTGCCGGGCAGCAGCTCACGGCGCCCGTACCCGCCCACCGCAACCAGCGCGACGCCGGGCTCCGCGCCGAGCAGGGATGCCAGCCAGCGGTCCGTGTCCGCACTCCGGCGGGCCCGGTCGCTGGCAAAAGAGGTGAGCGGTGGCCCGGCGGAGTGCGGCCGGGCCGAGGGTGCGGACATCACGCCTGCCCCCCCTGGCCCGCTGCGCGCACTCCGATCAGACCTCTACCGTTTCCCCGGGCTAGAGCGCGCCGGAACCGCGCTCACCAGTGCGCACCCGCACCACGGTCTCAACTGGGAGCGACCAGACCTTCCCGTCGCCAATCCGGCCGGTCTGCGCCGCCTTGACAATCACACCGATCAGGTCGTCGGCATCCTCATCGTCGCAGAGCACCTCCAGCCGGACCTTGGGCACCAGGTCAACCTGGTATTCGGCACCCCGGTAGACCTCGGTGTGACCGCGCTGCCGGCCGTAGCCACTCGCCTCGCTCACGGTCATCCCATGGACACCAAAGGCCTGCAGCGCCGCCTTCACCTCGTCCAGCTTGAACGGTTTTATCACGGCAGTGATGAGCTTCATGCGACCACCTTCTCGGGGCACCCTGTCCTGTGCCGACCCTCCGCCCAGGGCGTTTCACCCGCCCGCACAGAGTGTTTCGGGGGCGTGAAAGACGGGGCTCACATGTTACGCGCACGTTTCACCCCCCTTCGAGCCGCACAGCGGCTGCCCGCTGCGCCGCTGGCGGCCGGTGCCGGCCAGCCAGTGCCAGTACCGGCGCCGCCCGCCCTGCGTACGCCGCCCGAGCACGGCCGGAACGGTCCCGGGAATCCCGGCCATGCCCGGATCAGCGGGGCACCAGCCGAGCACCGCCCGGCTCATGATGCCCTGGCCGGCGCACGCTGGGAGCACCAGCGCCGGCGCCGGAACGGCGCCAGGCCGAGCACGGCCGAAACGTACGCAGCTCAGCCCACCCGGTCGGCGACAAGCCGGACTATTGTCATTTTTAGGACATCGCTTTAGCTTGGGTCGAGCCTAATCCAGGCTCCGTTCGGCTAATGAGGCTCTTGCGCCCTGATGGACGGCGCGATATACACCTGGCATGGCTGACGACATTTCTCTCTATGATCGACTGGGAGGGGCCGGCGCGGTTCGTGCCGCCACCGAGATTTTCTACCGTAAGGTCCTCTCCGACCCCCTTTTAGAACGCTATTTCGATGACGTCGACATGGACCGGCAGATCGCCAAGCAGACTGCCTTCCTGACCATGGTGCTCGGCGGTCCCGGTGCCTACGGGGGACGAGACCTGCGCACCGCACACGCTGGGCTGAATGGCCTGGACGACCAGCATGTAGACCGGGTAATCGCGCATTTGTCGGCAACCCTGAAAGAACTCGGGGCGGCCGACCCTGATATCGACAGCGTCGCGCAGGTGGCTGCGAGCGTCCGTGACGATGTGCTCAACCGCTGATAACGATGCGCGTCACCCTGGCGGGCCAGGACTATGAGCTGCGCCCTGGTGAATCCGTTCTCGAGGGGATGGCCCGGCACGGTGTCCGGCTGCCGTGGGTGTGCCGGGCAGGCGCCTGCCATTCCTGCCTGGTGCGTGTGGTGCATGGGGATCCGGGTACCGGGAGCCGTCACGGCCTGAAGGATGCCTGGCGGGATCGCGGGTACGCCCTGGCCTGCCTGGCCCATCCGGGCTCGGACCTGACCATCAGCTTTGCTGACGACGACTCCACCACCCCAGCCACGCTGCTGCCAAGCAGGATGCTCAGCCCGCAGGTGCTGCTGGCCAGGGTACGGCCGGTCCGGCCGGTGACCTTCCGGCCTGGTCAGCATGTCGTGCTGCAGGGAGCCGGGATGGCCAGGAGCTATTCGATCGCTAATCTGCCTGCCGAGGCCGAGCACGATGGCATCGCATTCCATGTCCGGGTATACCCCTCGGGGGCGTTCAGCAGCTGGCTGGCCCGCGCTGCGCCGGGCACGCCGGTAACCATCGGCGCACCAGCAGGTGAGTGCTGCTACCTGAGCACCGACCGGGACGGGCCGTTGCTGCTCGCCGGCACGGGTACCGGCATTGCGCCGCTGACCGCCGTGGCCCGCGACGCGCTGGCGAACCGGCACCGGGCGCCCATCGTGATCATCCACGGTGCGGCCCGCCCGCAGGGACTGTACCTGGACCGGCGGCAAGCGCTACTGGAGCCAGATCAGGGCCACGGCCAGCCAGCGGCAGCAGCCGGGCACCGCCCGGTCCGCTGGCGCGCCTGCGTCCACTCCCGCGGCGGGGACATCGCCGAGACCGTGGCCAGGGAGGCTGCGGCCCTCGGGGATCCCGGCCGGATTCGCGCTTACCTGTGCGGCGGGCCGACGAGCGTGGCACGGATGCGGCGGGCACTGTTCATGGCCGGGATGTCACTGCAGAACATCCACGCGGACGCCTTCCTTCCTGCCGTCCGGGCTGCCGCGGCAGGCCGGACGGAGCCGCCTGGCACCGCCGCCCCGGCCAGGGGTCGGCCCGCCAGCTGAACCGGCTGCTCACAAGTCGAGCTCAGAGGGCCTGGGTGGGCGCTCGGTGCGGATGAGGGCGACGGAAGACTTCTCGGCTTTCTCCCACTCATCCACGTTTCGCAGCAATGCGTCGAGATACGCGCGCAGGTGCGTCCGGTAGACGTCACTGTAGGTTCGCAGGTAAGCCAGCTCGGCCTGGAGTTCCTGACGTTTGCTTACGGTCGGCAGATCAGGCCCGTCCAGGGCGTCGGTGGCGGCCTGGCTGGCTCGCTGGTGCACCTCCTCGAGCACCCGCTTCGCGTTCGAGTGCGCCTCAGCCAGCACCTGGTCACGGTGTCTGCGGGCATCCTTAGCCAGGTCATGGCTGTATTGCTGGGCATCAGCCACGTAGCGGTCCGCGGTCTGCTGAGCCCTGGACAGGATCTGCACCGCCTGGACGTGACCGTCCTCCGGGCGGTACGTAAGGAGTCCGCCCTTCCCATCGGCACCGTTCATCCGCTTGCGCAGCCGGTTCACCTCTTCGCGCAGCGAGTTCTTCTCGCTGAGCAGCACGGCCAGCTCGCTGCCGACCTGGTCGCAAAAGACCCGCACGTCCTCCTCGTCGCAACCGCGCCGCCCGAATCGTGACATGGCGAACGTTGTCGACCGGACTGCCTCAGGGCTCAGCGGTCCGTGGCGGCGGTAACTGACAGTCATGGCTCGCTCCAACAGAAATCCTCGACGTGGACCTCATCCGCGGGTACGCCTAGCGAGGCGAAACTGGCGATGGCCGCGGCCACCAGGGAAGTGGGACCGGACACGTAGATGTCGCGCCGCTGCCAGGCATGGCTGCGGGCCACGACGTCGGGAAGCTGGCCGCACTCACCCAGGTAGCCGGGTTCACCCGATACGGCGGGGACCACCGTGAGCCAAGGCGACCTGGCACTCATCTTCTCCAGGGCCGGGAGGTCGTACAGGCCTTCGGTGGTCCGGGCACCGAAGAACAGATGCGCCTGGGGTGGGCTGGGAAGCCCGCCGATCTGTTCCAGGATGGCCTTGAGCGGGGCTAGGCCGGTGCTTCCGGCGACGAGCAGGACATCGCGGCCGGAGGCCGCGTCGAAAGTCAGCGCCCCCACGGGCGGCCCCAGCTTGAGCCTCGACCCTACGGCCAGCTTCCTGGTCAGCGCCATGCTCAGCGCCCCGCCATCGATCAGTCGTACGTGGAAGTCCAGCGTGCCATCGCCGCGCGGCGCGTTCGCGACCGAATAAAGGCGCCAGACACGTGGCCGGCCCGCGAACTCCATGCTCACCGACTGCCCGGGTAAATACGGCAGTGGCTGCTCGGTGCTGACCCGGAACACAGCCACGTCGTGCGCCCGCATCTCATGGGAGATGACGGTGGCCTCCCAGAACGCCGGCCGGTGCTCATCGTCCTTCGCCGCCTGGATCATGACCTGGGCAATCAGGTCATAGGCCGCCGTCCAGTCCGCGGCCACTTCCGGGGTCCAGTCGTCCCCGCTGAAATGCGCCAGAGTGGCGAGCAGGCTGGTGCCGACCGCCACATAGTGCTCGGCTACCGTGCCGAACTTGCGGTGATCGCGGCCCAGGCTCTGCAGGAACACGCTCAGGTAATCGACGTTGTCAACGTCGGACACGATCCGGGCGAGCGCGGAAACCAGTCGATCACGCTGGGCAGCCATCGACACCGGGAAGAGATCTCGCGCTTCGGGATGGCGCAGGAAGAGATCCGAGTAGAAAAACAATGGGACCGCGTCACCATACTCGGCGACGCGCGCGAAGCTGTCTTTGAGACGCTGTGCGTCCACCTCACCCTCCCCCAGGCAGACCGCACAGGAAATCGCTTCTGTGCGTCAGGCCAGCCTATATGAGGGTAGTCATATCGGTCAGGTGTTCGCCCCAAAGCGGCCGTTTATCGTCGTGACCAGGATTGATGCGCACCGGGCGGTGGACCAGGCCAGTGCAGCCGATTCTGCGCTTATCTTCTTAGTTGCTAATTCTATTAGTAATTGAAGACGCGGACCGGTCCGGCCTTTTGCCACTGCGGGATGTCCCGGAGGCCGCCACCACACGATGTCCCGCGCGGGATGGCCGGGCTAACTGCCCAGGATGGCGTCCACGAACGTGTCCGGCTCGAACGGGGCCAGGTCGTCCAGGCCCTCGCCCAGGCCGACCAGCTTGACCGGGACGCCCAGCTCACGCTGGACCTGGAAGACGATACCGCCCTTGGCCGTGCCGTCCAGCTTGGTCAGCACGATCCCGGTCACGTCCACCACCTCGGCGAACACCCGGGCCTGGCGCAGCCCGTTCTGCCCGGTGGTGGCGTCCAGCACGAGCAGCACCTCGTCCACGGTGGCCTTCTTCTCGATGACGCGCTTGATCTTGCCCAGCTCGTCCATCAGGCCGGTCTTGGTGTGCAGCCGCCCGGCGGTATCCACGATGACGCAGCCCACCCGCTGGTCGATGCCGGTACTGACCGCCTCGAACGCCACGCTGGCCGGGTCCGCGCCCTCCTTGTCGGAGCGGACCACCGGGGCCCCGATCCGGGCGCCCCACGTCTGCAGCTGATCGGCGGCCGCGGCGCGGAACGTGTCCGCCGCCCCGAGCAGCACCGTCTCGCCCTCGCCGAGCAGCGCCCGGCCGAGCTTGCCGCACACGGTGGTCTTGCCGGTGCCGTTGACCCCCACCATCAGCACCACCGCGGGCCGGTCGCCGTGCGGGGCGGTGTGCAGGCTGCGGTCGGTGTCCGCGCCGAGCTGGATGATCAGCTCGGCGCGCAGCATGCCGCGCACCTCGTCGGGGGTCCGGGTGCCGGCCACCTTGACCTGGGTCCTGAGCTCCTCGACGATCCCCCGGGCCGGCCCGACGCCCACGTCCGCCGTGATCAGCGTGTCCTCGATCTCGTCCCAGGCCTCGTCGTCCAGCACATCCCGGGACAGCAGGTTGAGCAGCACCGACCCGAAGCCGCCGCGCGAGGCGGCCAGCCGCCCGCGCAGCCGCGCCAGACGGCCGCGCAGCGGGGCCGGCGCGGGCTCCACCGGGGCCGGCTGGGCCGCGGGCGGCAGCACCTCCTCCACCCCCGGGGTGGCGGTGTCCACCTCCCGGGCGGCCGGCGCAGCGGTCTGCTGCCCGTCCGGGGGGGCGGGCGGCGGCATTTCCGGTGGCGCGGGCGGCGCGGCCACCCGGCGGCGGCCCGGGCGGACCAGCAGCGTGGTGCCGGCTCCGGCGACGAGCACGATGAAGATCAAGCCAAGAATGATCGCAAGTTCCATAACGGTCCCAGTCTGGCAGACACCCCAGCCCGGCTAATCCCCCATCCGCGGAGGCTCATGCCCGCGGCACGGCATCAGCGCGGCGCATTCGTGGTCACGCGGCCGCGCAGGTGATCAGCTGCCTGCGGTTGCCGGGACTGAAGTGACTCAGGTGACGGCCACGAACCCGCGGCCGCCGCAATGTGGTGCGAACATCCACGCATATCGGAAAAATGCACCGCACAGGCCCAGCCCCAGGGTTGGCGGTGTGGTGCTGGGCGGGCGGGGCTAGCTGACCGGAGGGCTGGCGCCCGGGCCGCGGGCCCGGGCCGGGGGCCCGGGCGGCCCGGTCAGGCGGATTCGAGCTCGCGCAGCCGCTGGCTGACTACGGTGGACACGCCGTCGCCGCGCATGCTGATGCCGTACAGCGCGTCAGCGATCTCCATGGTGCGCTTCTGGTGCGTGATGATCAGCAGCTGGGAGACCGAGCGCAGCTCCTCGAAGATGTGCAGCAGCCGCTGCATGTTGGTGTCATCGAGGGCCGCCTCAACCTCGTCAAGCACGTAGAACGGGGACGGCCGGGCCTTGAAGATGGCCAGCAGGAACGCGATCGCGGTCAGCGACCGCTCACCGCCGGACAGCAGCGACATCCGCTTGACCTTCTTGCCCGGCGGCCGGGCCTCGAAGTCGATCCCGGTGGCCAGGATGTCGTCCGGGTCGGTGAGCACCAGCCGGCCCTCGCCGCCGGGGAACAGCCGGCCGAAGATCCCCTCGAACTCGCGGGCGGTGTCCTCGAAGGCCGACGCGAACACCTCCTGCACCCGGTCGTCCACCTCCTTGACCACGGTCAGCAGATCCCGGCGGGTTTTCTTCAGGTCTTCGAGCTGGGTGCTGAGGAACGCGTGCCGCTCCTCCAGGGCGGCGAACTCCTCCAGCGCCAGCGGGTTGACCTTGCCCAGCTGGTCGAGCTGGCGCTGCGCGGTGGCGGCCCGGCGCTCCTGTTCGGCCCGGACGTACGGGATGGTCAGCTGCTCGGCACCGGCCAGCACCGGCTGCTGCTCCCCGTACGGCTCACTTCCGTGGCCCGGCGCGAGCCCGTTGCCCCGCGCGAGCCCGTTGCCCGGCGCGAGCCCGTTGCCCGGGACGAGCGCGTGGCCGGGGGCGGCTCCGTTGCCGTGGCCCTCAGCGCCATCCTGCGCGCCGACGTGGCCATCCTGGCCGGAGCCCCCCGTACCGGGTGCTGCGGCGCCCTCAGCGCCGTTTGCGGCCTGGCTAGCCGGAACCTCGGGGGCGGCCAGCGGGACCGGCACGTCCGGGCCGTACTCGGTGACGAGCGCGCCGGCGGCCACCCCGAACTCGTCGGCCGCCCGGGCGGCCAGCTGCTCCAGCCGCATCCGGTGCTCGGCCCGGGCCATCTCGGTGCCGTGCGCGGCGTCCACCACCCGGTCGAATTCGGCCGCCAGGTCGCGGACCTGCGCCCGGACTTCTTTGAGCGCCACGGCGCGGCCCTTGCTGGCCTGCTCCGCGGCCTGCCGCTGCTCGGCGGCCGCGGTCAGCGACTCGGCCAGCCGGGCCAGCGCCCGCGCGGCCCCTTCGGCCACCGCCCTGGCCACCACCGCCTGCTGCTCACGGCGCACCCGCCGGGCGGCGGCCTGCTGCGCGGCCTGACGTTCCGCGCCGGCCGTGGCGACCAGCGCGCCGGCCCGGCCGGCGATGGCCCGCAGCCGCTCTTCGGCCGTCCTGACCTCCAGCCGGGCGTCCATCTCGGCGTTGCGCCCGGCGCTGACCGCGGCGGCCAGCGCGTCCCGGTCCGCAGCGGGCTCCTCCGCCGGGCCGGCCGGGTCCCCGGCGGGCGGCCCGGGCTGATCCGCCGGCTCCGGCCCGGGCTGATCCGCCGGCTCCGGCCCGGCCCCCGGCTCCTCGGCCGCGGCCAGGCTGGCCTCGAGTTCGCTGGCCGAGGCGTCCCCCGCTGCCTGGGCGCGCTGCGCGCTGGCAATGGCCGCCTCCAGCCGCTGTGCCTCCTCGCGGGCGGCGCGGGCCGCGCCGGCCAGCCGGCCGAGCCGGCCGGAGATCTCCGCGGCCGCCGCGTCGGCCTGCTGCATGGCCGCCTGCGCAGCCGCCACCACGTCGCGGGCCTGGTCCTCGTCGGCCACCGCGCCGGCCAGCTCGACGGCGGCCTGCTCGCCGCGGCGCGCCACGTCCTCGAGCCCGGCCGCGGCCTCGTCGGCCACCCCGCGCAGGGTGAACTCGCTGGGCGCCTTGGCCGACCCGCCGGACGCCCAGTGGGCGCCCAGCAGGTCGCCCTGCCTGGTCACCACCCGGACCTCCGGGTACGCCCGGACCAGGTCCTGGGCCTGGGCGAGATCCGCGGCCACCAGCACGCCGGCCAGCAGGCCGCCCACCGCGGCGGCCAGGCCCGGGGGGGCCCGCACCAGGTCGGGCGCGGGCTGCGCACCATCGGGGAGCGGCCTGGCTGGCCGGCCCGCCGAGCTGGGTGCGGCCGGCCCTTCGGACGCGATGATCAGGCTGGCCCGGCCCGCGTCCTCGGCCTTCAGCTGCTCCAGGACGGCCACCGCGGCGGCCAGGTCGGCTACCGCCACCGCGTCAGCCGCGCCGCCCAGCGCCGCGGCGATCGCCTCCTGGGCCCCGTCGGCCACGGTGACCAGTTCGGCCACCGCGCCGAGCACGCCGCCGAACCGGCCCGGCTCGGCCAGTAGCGCGTCGGACGCGTCCCGGCCGGTGCGCAGCGCGTGCACCCCTTCGCGCAGCGCCTGCACCCTGGCGACCAGCGCGGCGCGCTCGGCGCTGGTCTCCCGCTCGGCCGCGCGCAGCTCGCTGACCCGGGCCGAGGCGGCACTCAGCCGGGCCGCGGCCTGCTCGTGCTCCCAGGCCAGCCCGGTCCGGTCATCGTCCCGGCCCGCGCACTGGTCCTGCAGTTCCTCGTAGTCCCGTTCCGCCTGGCCGGCCCGGGACCTGGCCGCTTCGAACGCATCGGCCAGCCGCCCGGCCTCCTCGGCGGCGGCCGCCGCCTTGCTGCGCGCGGCCCCGGCCTGGGCCCGCAGCCGGGCCAGCTGCTCGGCTCGCTTCGCCTCGGCCCGGGTCGCCAGAGCCAGCCGCCGTTCCTCATCAGCCAGCGCAGCCTCGGCGGCGCCGCGCTCGGCGATGACCGCGGCCAGCTGCTCGCGCGCCGCCTCCAGCCGCTCGCCGAGCACCATCTCCTGCTCACGCAGGGCTTCTGCCTCGGCTTCCAGCTCGTCCGGGTCCCGGCCCGGGCGCGGAGCGTCCGGTTGCGCTACCAGGTGGGCGTGCCGCTCGTGGGCCACGCTGGCCACCCCGCGCAGGCGTTCGGAAAGAGCGGACAGGGCGAACCAGGCCTCCTGCGCGGCCGCCAGCCGCGGCGCGTGCTGCTGCTCGTCGCCATCCAGCTCGGCCTCGCGCCGCCGGGCCTGGGCCAGGGTGCGCTCCAGCTCGGCCCGGCGGGCCAGCGCGGCCGCCTCGTCGGTCTCGTCCCGCTCCAGGGCCGCGGCCCCGGTCACGTAGTCGTCGGCCAGCAGCCGGAGCCGGGCGTCGCGCAGGTCGGCCTGGATCACGGCGGCTTTGCGGGCGATCGCGGCCTGGCGGCCGAGCGGCTTGAGGCGGCGGCGCAGCTCGGCCGTGAGGTCAACCAGCCGGGTCAGGTTGACTTGCATGGCCTCGAGCTTGCGCAGCGCTTTTTCCTTGCGGCGGCGGTGCTTGAGCACGCCCGCCGCCTCCTCGATCAGCGCGCGGCGGGCCTCCGGCCCGGCGTGCAGCACCTGGTCCAGCTGGCCCTGGCCGACGATCACGTGCATTTCCCGGCCCAGGCCGGAGTCGGACAGCAGTTCCTGGACATCGAGCAGGCGGCAGTGATCGCCGTTGATGGAGTACTCGCTCTGCCCGGATCGGAACAGCAGCCGGCTGATCGTCACCTCGGAGTACTCGATGGGCAGCGCACCGTCGCTGTTGTCAATGGTCAGGGTGACCTCGGCCCGGCCCAGGGGGGGCCGGGAAGCGGTCCCGGCGAAGACCACGTCCTCCATCTTGCCGCCGCGCAGGGTCTTCACGCCCTGCTCGCCCATCACCCAGGAGAACGCGTCCACCACGTTGGACTTGCCCGACCCGTTGGGGCCGACGATGCAGGTGATGCCCGGTTCGAAACGCAGGGTGGTGGCCGATGCGAACGACTTGAAGCCGCGCAGGGTGAGAGTCTTCAGGTACACCTGCAGGCTCCCCTTCCCCCTCCGGGCACGGTCCGCTCCACCCGCTCCGGCACGGTCCGCTCCACCTCAGCCGGCCGCGCGCCAGCCTGTCCGCACCCTACCGCGCGGGGCCGACAGGGCCGGGCATTCGCGGTTTTCTCGGCCGGTCCGCGGGGATGACCGGAGCCGGGCCGGCGTGGCGGGCCTGGGACGACGTCGGGAACGTGGGCATACGAACAGGGACGCCGCCGCCGGCGTCCCTGTTTCGTGGTGCTAGATCGGCGCCTCAGATGAGTGCCGGCTCGCGCTCCCGATCTGCTACGAGTAGTTCATGACCGACTTCCGCAGCTAGCGCGTCATTTGCGTCCTGAAGCCGGACCAGTTCGGCTTCCAGGTCACGTACTCGCTGCTGAAGGCGGCGCATCTCTGAGACCATGCGGGGATCAGGCCCGCCGACGTGGCCGAGTAGAGCCTTCGCCATTGTAGTGGGTCCTCCACACTGAGTGACCAGGGTGGGCGCACACGCGAAGACTCGCATGAGTGCGCGCAGGTGACACTCCTAGGGTCCCACCCCGCGGGAATTCGGTCAAGTTGAGAGATCATGCAGGTCACGATGGCGGCGGTGCGGGCGTGGCCGCGGCTGGCAGCGCGGGCAGCTGTAGGCGGACCTGTTCATGAACGGATCACGCCGGATCGGCGTGCCGCACCGGGGGCAGGGTTCACCCTCCCGGCCGTATACGCACAGTGACCGGGAGAAATACCCGCTTTCGCCGTTGACGTTCACATACAGGCTGTCGAATGACGTTCCGCCGGATCTGAGGGCATCCAGCAGCACCGTGCGGACCTCGTGCAGCACCCGGACGGCCTCGGCCCGGGTCAGCGTGTCGGTGGCCCGGGCCCAGTGCAGCCGGGCCCGCCAGAGCGCCTCGTCGGCGTAGATGTTGCCCACCCCGCTGATCAGGGACTGGTCGAGCAGCGCCCGTTTCAGCCCGGTGTGCCGCAGGCGCAGCCGGGCCAGGAAGGCGCCGTCGTCGAAGACGGGCTCCAGCGGGTCCGGGGCGATGTGCGCGATCAGCGCCGGCAGCGCCGCCCCGCCCCCGGCCCAGACCAGGTGGCCGAACGTGCGCTGGTCGCTGAACCGCAGGTCAGGACCGGCGTCGGTGAACGTGAAGCGGGCCCGGACGTGGCTGGACACCGGGCGGTCCGGCGCCCCGACCAGCAGCTGCCCGCTCATGCCCAGGTGGGCCAGCAGCGCATCGCCGTCCATCGGCAGCCAGAGGTACTTACCCCGGCGGCGGGCCCCGGTGATGGTCCGGCCACGCAGCACGGCCTCGAAATCCGCCACCCCGGCCAGGTGACGCCGGATGGCCCGGGGGTGCAGCACCTGGGCCTTCTCGATGGTCCGGCCCGCCACGTGGGCCTCCAGGCCGGCCCGGACGGTCTCGACCTCGGGGAGTTCCGGCACCGGTCAGCCTCCGGCCGGATCGTCCCCAGGCGCGGCCTCGCCCCCGGGCGCGCTGGCCGCGCCGCCCCCGGGCGCGTCACTCGCGGGCGCGTCACTCGCGGGCGCGTCACTCGCGGGCGCGTCGGCGGCGGGCGATACTCCGTTGCTGCCCGCGGTGGCGGACTTGTGGCCGTTGCTGATCGCATTCCAGGCCGCCTCGGCCGCCTGCTGCTCGGCTTCCTTCTTGGACCGGCCGGCCCCGGTCCCGTAGCTGCGGCCGCCCACCTTCACCGTGGCGCGGAAGAACTTCTGGTGATCGGGGCCGCTCTCCTCGACGTGGTATTCGGGCACGCCGAGGAACCCCTGGGCGGTCAGCTCCTGCAGCGACGTCTTCCAGTCCAGCCCGGCGCCCAGCCCGGCGGACCGGGCGATCACCGGGTCGAACAGCCGGTGCACCAGAGAGTCCGCCTTGGCCAGGCCCAGCTCGAAATACACCGCGCCGATCAGCGCCTCCAGCGTGTCGGCCAGGATCGACGACTTGTCCCGGCCACCGGTGCCCTCCTCGCCCCGGCCGAGCCGGACGTAGCCGCCCAGCTTCAGCGCCCGGGCCACGTCGGCCAGCGCGCGCATGTTCACCACGGCCGCCCGCAGCTTGGCCAGCTGCCCTTCCGGCAGGTCCGGATACTGGCGGAACAAGTGGGCCGTGACGATCAGCCCGAGCACCGCGTCACCGAGGAACTCCAGCCGCTCGTTGGTCGGCAGCCCCCCGTTCTCATACGCGAAGGAGCGGTGCGTGAGGGCGCGTTCCAGCAGCTCCGGGCTCAGCCCGGCATCGATCGCGCGCAGCAGCTCGGCGCCGTCCGGCCCGTCTGCCGCACCGCTGCTTGACCCGCCTCGCACGCCGTGGTCCCTTCAGTGCATCAGGTGGGGGTGATCACCTGACGGCGGTTGTACGTACCGCACGTCGGGCAGGCCGTGTGCGGCAGCTTGGGGGACCGGCACTGCGGGCAGCTGACCAGCCCAGGCGCGGACGTCTTCCATTGCGCCCGCCGGGACCGGGTATTGCTGCGCGACATACGCCGCTTCGGAACAGCCACCTAACTCTCCTTCATCGTGTGCACACAAGTCATTCGCCCACTGGGTCCGGCCCGTCCGGCCCCGACCCGTTCAGCTGCTGCAGGCCGGCCCACCGCGGGTCGATGGCCGGCTCATGCCCATGGTCCGGGCCCGCCTGGGCGAGCAGCGCACCGCATTCCACGCACAGCCCCGGGCAGTCCTCCCGGCACAGCGGGGCCAGCGGCAGCGCCAGCACCAGCGCGTCATGCAGGGCCGGCTCAAGATCAAGCAGGTCCCCTTGCAGAGCGTACCCGTCGGCCGCGTCCGGGCCGCCGTCCGCCGTGTAACCGAACAGCTCCTGGACCTTAACGTCCACCTGCTGGTGCACCGGCTCCAGGCACCGCGCGCACTCACCGGTGATCGGTGCCCGCGCGGTCGCGGTGACCAGCACGCCCTCGGACACCGCCTCCATCCGCACCGCGAGCTCGATGTCCGCCCCTTCGGGCACGCCAGCCATCCCGGCCTGCACGTAGGGCGGGGCCGGGACGGTCCGGGTCAGCGAGTGCTCCGATCCCGGGGAACGGCCGAGGTCCAGGACGCTGAACACGAGCGGCTTGCGGGGATCGAGGCGGGCTGGAGAATTTTTTCGTGACTGTGGCATGGTAAAGACGATGTTCGGCACGGTTGAGATGGTCAGCCTACCGGCCTGCAACGGTATTCCCAACTCCGCGTGTACCCGCGGGCCGGAAAGGCCCGCTCAGCGGGCCGGCCCGGGCCGTTCAGCCGAACGCCAGCCGGTCGTTGAGCCGATCCAGCACCAGGTCAGGGACCAGTGATGTGACGTCCCCGCCGTACCGGCAGATCTCCTTGACCAGGCTGGAGCGCAGGAAGCTGTACACCGGGTTGGCCGTCATGAACAGCGTCTCGACCTCGGCGAGACGGTAGTTCATCTGGGCCATCTCCATCTCGTACTCGAAGTCGCTGACCGCGCGCAGCCCTTTCACGATGGCCGTCACGTGGTTGACCTTGCAGAAGTCCACCAGCAGCCCGGTGAACGTGCCGATCTCGACGTTCTTGATGTCCGCCGTGACCTCGCGGAGCATCTCCACCCGCTCCTCCACGGTGAACAGGCCCTGTTTGGCCAGGTTGGCCCCGACCACCACGATCACCTCATCGTGGAGCAGGGCAGCCCGCCCGATGATGTCGAGATGCCCGTTGGTCACCGGGTCGAACGAGCCTGGACAGGCGACACGACGCACGCGGTCACGCCCTTCCTGAGGGACATCCATCTGCGGCGAGACCGTACCAGAACGTGGTATCGCCGTAGCGGCGGGACCGCTCCGGGGTGTACCCGGCCGGCCAGCTCACCGCGCCGGACCGGGTGTCCCGCTCCACCGCCACGACCGCCCCGGGCGCCAGCCAGCCGCGGCCGGCCAGCGCGGTCAGCGTCCCGGTCACCTCCTCCCCCGGCACAGCGTACGGCGGGTCAGCCACCACCAGGTCGTACCGGCCCGGCCCCGGGCCGCGGGCCAGCAGCCGGTCTACCCGGTCGGTGACCAGCTCACCGCCGGGCAGGCCGACCGTCTCCAGGTTGTCCCGGATCACCCGGGCCGCCCGCGGGTCGGCCTCGACGAACAGCACGTGCCCGGCGCCCCGGGACAGCGCCTCCAGCCCCACCGCGCCCGAGCCCGCGTACAGGTCGAGAACCCGCCGCCCATCCATCGATCCGCACAACGCCAGCAGCGTGCCGAACAGGCCTTCCCTGGCCCGGTCACTCGTCGGGCGGGTGTGCCGGCCCGCCGGCACGGCGAGCCGCCGCCCGCCCGCCACCCCGCCGATGACCCGTGGCACCTCAGGCCTTCTCCAGGAACTCGGCCTGTTCCTCGTCGAGCAGCGCGCCGATCGCGGCGGCCAGGGCTGGGTGGCCGGCCAGCCCGGGGTCGGCGCCGACCAGCGCGGTCGCCTCCTGCCGGGCGTGGCCGATCAGCTCCTCGTCAGCCAGCAGGGTGAGCATCTTCAGGCTGGACTTGCGGCCGGCCTGGGCGGCGCCCAGCACATTGCCCTCGCGGCGCTGCTCCAGGTCGAGCCGGGACAGCTGGAAGCCATCCAGCGTGCTGGCCACCGCGTCCAGCCGGTCCCGGGCCGGGCTGCCCGGCGGACTGTCGGTGACCAGCAGGCACAGCCCTGGCTTGGCCCCGCGGCCGACCCGGCCGCGCAGCTGGTGCAGCTGGGACACACCGAACCGGTCGGCGTCCAGGATGACCATGATGGTGGCGTTGGGCACGTCCACGCCGACCTCCACCACGGTGGTCGCCACCAGCACGTCCACCTGGCCGTGCGCGAACCCGCGCATGGTGTCGTCCTTCTCCTCGGCGGGCAGCCGGCCGTGCAGCACGCGGAGCGCCAGCCCGGCCAGCGGCCCCTGCTCGAGTTCCTCGGCCACCTCCAGCACGGCCCGCGGTGGCCGGCCCGCGGCCTCGTCCGGTTCGTACTCGCCCGCCGCGTCGTCCGGGTCGCCGGGATCGAGCCCATCGGTCAGCGGCGCTGGGCTGGCCGGGCCGGGGGCGTCCTCCAGGCCGATGCGCGGGCACACGACGTAAGCCTGGCCGCCGCCTTCGACTTCCTCGCGGAGCCGCTCCCAGGTGCGCTCGAGGAAACGCGGCTTCTCCGCGGCGGGCACGACGTGGCTGGTGATCGGCGTGCGGCCGGCCGGCAGCTCACTGAGCGTGCACACGTCCAGGTCGCCGTAGACAGTCATGGCCACCGTCCGCGGGATCGGGGTGGCCGTCATGACCAGCACGTGCGGGCGGCGGCCGCGGGCCTTCTCGCGCAGCGCGTCGCGCTGCTGCACACCGAACCGGTGCTGCTCGTCGATCACCACCAGGCCCAGGTCCTTGAACACGACCTGATCGTCCAGCCGGACCCGGTGGTAGAGCAGGGTGTGCGTGCCGATCACGATGCCGGCCGCGCCGGACGACACATCGTCCAGGGCAGCGCGGCGGGCCCTGGCGCCCTGCGAGCCGGTGAGCAGCGCCACCCGGGTGGCCTGCGCTGAGTTGTCCAGCCCAGCCGAGTCGAGCTCACCGGCCCGGCCGAGCGGGCCGAGCAGCTCGGTCAGCGACCGGTAGTGCTGCTGGGCCAGCACCTCGGTGGGCGCGAGCAGCACCGCCTGGCCGCCGTCGTCCACCACCTGGAGCATGGCGCGCACCGCGACCAGCGTCTTACCCGAGCCCACCTCGCCCTGCAGCAGCCGGTGCATCGGGTGCTCCCGGCCCAGCGCGGTCATGATCTCCTCGCCCGCGGCCCGCTGGCCGGCGGTGAGCTGGAACGGGAGCTGGTCGTCGAACGCCTCGAGCAGCCCGCCGCGGCGCGGTATACGCGCGGTGGCAGGCAGCGCGTCCTCGGCCCGCCGCCGCTGCGCCAGCACGGCCTGCAGCACGAAAGCCTCATCCCACTTCAGCCGGACCCTGGCCCGGCTGATCTCGGCGAACTCGACCGGGCGGTGGATGCCGTGCAGCGCGGCCACCTGATTGACCAGGCCGTACCGGTCGCGGACCACGGCGGGCAGCGGGTCGTCCGCGATGTCCAGCGTGTCCAGCACGGTCCGGATGGCCTTGGCGATCTTCCACGAGGAGAGCTGGGCGGTGGCCGGGTAGACCGGGATGATCTCCGCGGCGTGCTCGGCGGCCAGCTCGGTCCCCGGGTCGGCCTCGCCGAGCAGCTCGCAGTCGGGATGGATCAGCTGCCGCTTGCGGCCGTAGCTGGACACCTGGCCGGCGAACAGGCCATGCAGGCCCGGCTTGAGCTCCCGCTCCCGCCACGGCTGGCGGAAGAACGCCAGGGTCAGCACGCCCCGGCCGTCGGTCACGGTGACCTCGGTCAGCTTGCCGCGCCGGTTCCGCATTGGCCGGGTGGTCACCGCGGAGATCTTGGCCAGCACGGTGACGTGCTCGCCGTCGCGCAGCGAGGCCAGGTCGGTCAGCTCGCCGCGCTGCTCGTACCGGCGCGGGTAGTGCCGGAGCAGTTCCCCTACCGTGTGCACGTCCAGCGAACTGGCCAGGACCTTGGCCGTGCGGGGATCGAACACCCGGTCGATCCGGTCGTCAAGCCTTGCCATGGCCTCACAGGATAGGCGGCGCTGGTGACGGTTTTTGCTTTGCGCCGCCGGCGCGCTATACCCGCCTCCTTCCCTCGTCGCCGGCCGAGTGTTCCCCGCTCGGCGCTCCTCAGTCCAGTCGGTGGCGCGCCTTGGGCGCGCGATTCGCGCTACCGGGCGGTGGTCGGATATTGTGTCCAGGCTGCCCTGGGCGAGGCTGAGTGGTGCCCGCCCCCAGTCCGGGCACGAACCGCCTTTATGCAAGGGAGCATCCCGTGGCTTCTGTCTGCGAGATCTGCGGCAAGGGGCCGGGATTCGGCAACAACGTCTCCCACTCCCACCGCCGGACTCCCCGGCGCTGGAACCCCAACATCCAGGTGGTGCGGACCACCGCCGGCGGCACCAGCAGGCGGATCCGGGTCTGCACGTCCTGCATCAAGGCCGGCAAAGTCACCCGCTGAGCTGCCGCGCCCGCCAGGCACCGCCGGTGCGGGGCCTGGTCCGGGTCCGGCCACGGCCCGGTGCCGGTCAGGGGGTGCTGAACGCGCACGGCGCGCCGTCGATGTCGCAGCCCACCGGGGCCATGGGCGGGCCGTCCAGGACCACGGTGAACTGCACCCACGACGAGCCGGCCGGGCCACGGTGGCCGGCCGGCCCGCCGGAACCCGGCCCGGCATAGCCCTCCGCGACACCCGCGTCCGGGCTGGTGGCCTGCCACTGCGCGCCCTGCACGTTGGCCACCCGGGCGCCGGGGTAACCGAAGGCCAGGCTCCAGCTGTGCTGCTGCCCGGAGTTCAGCCCGGTGATGCTGATCTGGTCGATGAAGCCGCCCGGCCACTGATGGGTCAGCTGATAGCTGACCGTCACCTGCGCGGCGCTGTGCCCATGCCGGGCGGCCGCGCCCGCGTCCGAGGACTGGCCGGAGCCGGGCGTGGCGGGCCCGCTCGGCGTGAGATGCACCTGCACGCCCGGCCGGGCCGAGGCAAGCGTGCCGCCGTTCGGCTCCTCCGTCGCGCACACCCCGACTGAGCACTGGTCGCCTGGGAACGGGGCGCTGAAGTGCAGGACGGTCTTGGTCATGTTGGCGGCCAGGCTGGCCGCGACGACCACGCCCAGGCCAGCCGCGAACGTCGGGGTGACCACGAGACGGCGCAGGGCCGGGCCGAGCCGCCGCCCGTTGGTGGCCTGGCGCGCCCGGCCGCGGCCCCGTCGCGGCCACCATCCGCTGGCCCACGCCCGCCATCCGCCAGGGCGGTGCACCCCGCCCTGCCCGGCGCTGGCCGGCGCCCGGTGGCGGGGTGCTGCTCTCTTGCCCGGTGATCGCATTTGGGGGGTTTATACCTAAGGACGGGGCGGGCTAACTATAGTGACAAAGCTGTAATTTACCGAACACGCTCAGTGAGGGGGTTCGCTCCACGAAAATGAGTCCATCCGGACAGCCTCTCGACGCGCCGCGAATCCACCCAGACTCCCCCGCCGGCACGCACCTGCCCGACCACCGCCCAGCGCCCGGATAGGGCTGCTCCTGGCGGGAAAGTGGCGGCCAGAGCATGATCCTCCCCGCCGGTGAGAATCCAGTCAAGCGAGTCCCGATTACCAAGTGCACTTGCTGCCTCACGGAGCGCATCATCTGAGGGCAAAAGGGCGGATTCCACGTCGATGCGCACCCCGCTCTGCCCGGCCAGGTGCCCGACATCCTGGACGAGCCCGTCGCTCACATCGATCATCGCGGTGGCGCCGAGCCGGGCCGCCTCGGGCCCGGCTGGGTAGTCCGGGTGCGGCCAGCGGTGCGCGGCCAGCAGGCTGGCCGGCCCGGCCCGGCCGGCCCGCAGCAGGGCCAGCCCGGCCGCGGAGTGCCCGGGTGTGCCGGCCACGGCCAGCACATCCCCGGGCCGGGCGCCCGAGCGGGTGACCGGCGGCTGGCCCGCGAGGTCGCCCAGGGCGGTGACCGCCAGCATGACCACGGGGCCGGCCGAGATGTCCCCCCCGGCCACCGCCGCGCCCACCCGGGAGCATTCCTCGGCCAGCCCGGCGGCCAGCTCCTCGGCCCACGCCACCGGCAGGTCGCCCGGGGTGGCCAGGCCGACCAGCAGGGCCGTCGGCACCGCCCCCATGGCCGCGATATCGGCCAGATTCTGCGCCGCCGCCTTACCGCCTATTTCGCGGGCCGATGACCAGTCGCGGCGGAAATGCCAGCCTTCGACCAGAACGTCCGTGCTGGCTACGACACGCCCGTCCGGTGCAGCGAGCACGGCACCGTCGTCACCGATGCCCACCAGCACGCCCGGGGTGGCCGGCAGCCGGGCCGCCAGCGCCGCGATGAGACCGAATTCCCCCAGGTCTGCGACGGTAATGGGGCCCTCCCGACTGCCGTGCTTACTTTAGGGTAGCGTGGCCATTCCGGCCGCAGGCGATGAGGCCCCCGGGGAGGACGCGTGGTTCAGGCATACATCCTCGTTCAGACGGAAGTGGGCAAGGCCGCCGAGGTCGCCCGCCGCATCGGGGCCATCGGGGGGGTGACCCTGGCCGAGGATGTGACCGGGCCATACGACGTGATCGTGCGCGCAGAAGCCACCAACGTGGACGACCTGGGCCGGCTCGTCGTCGCCCAGATCCAGGGCGTGGCCGGCATCACCCGGACGCTGACCTGCCCTATCGTGCATATCTAGCGCCCGGCGCGGCTCCCCACTTGAGATCGCGGCCGGCTGAGTGGGCCGGCCGCCGGCGGGTAGTGCATGCCCAGTCAAGCAAGCGGAGGGGGCCATGTTCGAGGCAGCGGACATCAGGGAGTGGCGCGGCCATGACGTGGTGGACGACGCCGGCCGCAAGGTCGGCACGCTGGAGTCGGTCTATGTGGACACCGCGACGGACGAGCCGGCGTTCGCCACCGTCACGGTGGGCATGCCGACCCGGCGCCGGCTGGTCTTCGTGCCCCTGGACGGGGCCACCGTAGGCCCGGGGTACCTGAAGGTCACCCGGCCGAAGAGCCAGGTCCGGAGCGCGCCGTCGATCGACACCGACGGGGAGCTGCCCGCCAGCCAGGAAGCGGCCGTCTTCGAGCACTACGAACTGGCCTACCAGCCCGGCGCGGGCGGCGAGCGGCGGCTCGGCCGGCGCTGACCTAGATCGGAGACCACATGGCGCTGTTCCTGTTGCTCATCATCGTGGCCATCGCCCTGGGCATCGCGGGAGCGGTGGTCAAGGGCCTGTTCTGGCTGCTCATCATCGGGGTGGTCGTGGTCATCCTGGACCTGGTCCTGTTCGGCGCGCGGCTGGGCCGGCGCCGGGGCAGCCGGACGACGCGCTGACCGCCCGCTAGCCGTCCGCGGGACGGCGCCCGGCCCGGCCAGCCGGCCCGGCCCCGGCTAGCCAGCCCGGCCGAGGCGCTCGGCCAGCACGGCGGTGCGCGGGCCGAGCCCCAGGCTGGCCGCGTGCCGCAGGTCCGCGCCGGTGTCCACGTCTGAGCGCAGGCTCGGCACGTCGGCCAGCAGGATCTCGACCGCCCCGCCCTCGCGGTAGCGGGCGGCCGAGCCTGGCCCGAACCGGGGCCGGAACGGCGTCCCGGGCCGCGCCGCGTACAGCGTGGTCCCGGTCCCCGCCGCGTCGGCCACGAACGCTTCCGGCCAGCGGGCCGCGGCGCACAGGGCCCGGCCGAGTTCCGCCGGCCGCAGCGCGGGCAGGTCGGCGGCCAGCGCGGCCGTGCCCGACCTGGGCCAGCGCACGGCGGCCACCGACGCGCCGTGGGCCAGGGCCGGGTTGAGCCCGGTGGCCGGCTCGTCCGGCACGATCACCGCGCCCAGGCCGGCCAGCGCCCGGCCAGCCGCCTGGTCGTCGGTCACCACGAGAACGGCGGCCACCGCCGGGCACGCGGCCGCCGCGCTCACCGTGTCCGCCGCCATGGCCAGCGCCAGCGCCTCCCGGGCCGGTCCGGCCAGGCCGGCCAGCCGGGATTTGGCGCGGGCAAGTACCTTGACGGGGATCACCAGCGACCAGCTGAGCGGGCTCTCGGTCACACCGGCGACCATACTGCGCCCGCGGCGGGCCAGGCCGCCCGGTGGTTGCGTAGCGGCGTGGCCGCGCCTCGACACGGCGGCGGGCGGAACGGGAGACTGGCACCGATGAGGAACCTCCTGGGTGCAGGCGGGAGAGCGCACCGATGAGCGGACAGCAGCACAGCCGGCCCTACTCGCCCGCCTGGCGGGCCGGGACCAAGGTGTTCTTCCCGTCGCTGATCAAGGCGGTGATGAAGCGTGACTGGGCGGGCTACCAGCACTTCCCGCGGCAGGGCGGCGTGCTGGTGGCGGCCAACCACCTGTCCTACGCGGACTGGCCGGCCATGGCACTATTCGTGCACCAGGCCGGGCGCTACCCGGCCTTCATGATCAAATCCTCGGCGTTCGGGGTGAAGGGGATCGGGACGCTGCTGCGTGGCTGCGGCCAGCTGCCGGTGCGCCGGGGTGAGGCCGACGCGGCCAACGTGCTCAAGGTGGCCGAGCAGGCGCTGGCCGACGGCGAGTGCGTGGTCATCTACCCGGAGGGCACCGCCACCCGGGACCCTGAGCAGTGGCCAATGGTGGCCAAGACCGGCGTGGCCCGGCTGGCCCTGGCCACCGGGGTCCCGGTGATCCCGGTGGCCCAGTGGGGCGCGCAGGACATCCTCCCGTACGGCACGACCAGGCCCCATCTGTGGCCACGCAAGACGGTCCGGATGCTGGCCGGGCCGCCGGTGGACCTGACCGAGTTCGAGGGCAAGCCGTTCACCAGGGACGTCCTCCGCGGCACCACGAACGCCATCATGGGCGACGTGGCCCAGCTGCTGGCCGAACTGCGCGGCGGCCAGCCGCCGGCCGAGCCCTACCACCCGGCGATCGCCCGCCGGGCCGCGCGGGAGGCGGCCCGGGAGCAGGACGCCACGGCGGGCAGCAGCCCGGGCCGCCAGCCGGAACCCGGTGCTGACCCTGGCCCGCGTGAGGCGACGCCGACGTGAAGACCGCGGTCATGGGGGCGGGCATGTGGGGCACCACGTTCGCCCAGGTGCTCTGCGACGCGGGCAGCCTGCCGACGCTCTGGGGACGCCGGCCCGAGCTGGTCGCGGCGATCAACGGCCGGCACGAGAACCCGGACTACCTGCCGGGCATCACGCTGCCGCCCGGGCTGGCCGCGACCGCGGACCCGGCCCGCGCGCTGCACGGCGCCGAGCTCGTGGTGCTGGCCGTGCCGGCCCAGACGCTGCGCCGTCATCTCGAGGCGTGGCTCGGCCTGCTGCCGCCTGACGCCGCGTTCGTCAGCCTGATGAAGGGCATCGAGCTCGGCACCCATGACCGGATGAGCCAGGTGATCGAGGAGGTCACCGGGGCCGGCCCGGAGCGGGTCGCGGTGATCTCCGGCCCCAACCTGGCCCGCGAGATAGCCGAACGCCAGCACGCCGCCACGGTCGTCGCATGCGCCGACGACACGCTGGCCAAACGCCTGCAGCAGGAGTGCCACACCGGCTACTTCCGGCCGTACACCAACCCGGACGTGACCGGCTGCGAGCTCGGTGGCGCGGTCAAGAACGTGATCGCGCTCGGCGTCGGCATCGCGGTCGGCATGGGCTGCGGGGACAACACCCGGGCCACGCTGATCACCCGCGGGCTGGCCGAGATCGCCCGGCTCGGCACGGCCCTCGGCGCGGACCAGCACACGTTCGCCGGGCTGGCTGGCCTGGGTGACCTGGTGGCCACGTGCAGCTCACCGCTGTCCCGGAATCGGACGTTCGGCGAGATGATCGGCCGTGGCATGCCGGTGGCCGACGTGGCCGCGGTCACCACGCAGGTGGCCGAGGGAGCCAAGTCAGCCGGCCCGGTCCTGGAACTGGCCGGGCCGCTCGGCGTGGAGATGCCCATCACCGAGGTCGTGGTCGGGGTGATGAGCGAGCGGATCGATGTCGGCCAGGCCGCGACCCTGCTCACGTCCCGCTCGGCCAAGCCAGAGCGTTATGGCGTCTGACCCGGCCCCGCGGCCTGACCCGGCCCCGCTGACTGATCCGGCCCCGCTGACTGATCCGGCCCCGCTGACTGATCCGGCCCCACGGGGCGAGAACACCCGCGCCGTGCACCTGCCGGCTCCCCCGGCGCTCACCCAGCAGCCCCTGGCCGTGCCGGTGTACCGGACTGCGGCGTTCGCGTTCTCGTCCAGCGCCGAGTACGCGGCGGTGCTGGGCGGCAGCGCGGCGGGATACAGCTACAGCCGGATCGACAACCCGACCGTGGATAGTTTCGCGGCGTCGGTGGCCGCCCTGGAGGGCAGCGGGCTGCCCGGGCCGGTGGCGGCCCAGGCGTTCGCGTCGGGGATGGCCGCGATCAGCGCGGTGTTCTGGACGTTCGCCGGGGCGGGCGTGCACGTGCTGGCCCCGGCCGCGGTGTACGGCGGGACGTACGGCTTCCTGCGCAGCGTCGCGGCCCGGTTCGGCGTGCAGACCGATTTCGTGGACGTGACCGACCTCGGCCAGGTGCGCTCGGCCCTGCGCCCGCAGACCCGGATCGTGTATGCCGAGACGCTGGCCAACCCCACCACCGCCGTGGCCGACCTGCCCGCCCTGGCCGCGATCGCGCACGAGGCGGGCGCGCTGCTCGTGGTGGACTCCACTCTCGCCCCGCCGGTCGTGTGCCGGCCGCTGGAACACGGCGCCGACCTGGTGCTGCACTCGGCGACCAAGTACCTGGGTGGGCACTCGGATGCCACCGGCGGCGTGGTCACCGGCGCGCCCGGGCTGATCGGCCCGGTCCGCGACGTGCGGATCGACACCGGCGGCTCGCTGGCCCCCGACGAGGCGTTCCTGCTCCGCCGCGGCCTGGAGACGCTGCCGCTGCGGGTCAGCCGGCAGTGCGCCACGGCGTTTGTGTTCGCGGCCGCCGTGGCCAGGCACCCGGCCGTCCGCCGGGTGGACTATCCCGGGCTGCCGGGCCACCCCGGCCACCAGGTCGCCCGGCGGCTGTTCGACGCGGGCCCGGACGGTACCCGGTTCGGCGCGATCGTCACGGTGACCCCGCATGGCGGCCGGGCGGCCGGGTACGCGCTCGCCGACCGGCTGCGGATCGCCCAGGTCGCCACGTCCCTGGGCGGCACGCACACCAAGGTCAGTCATGTAGCGTCCACGACACACCGGCAGTTCGGCCACGCGGCGCTGGCCGCGGCGGGCATCGACCCCGGCGCGGTCCGGTTCTCGGTCGGCCTGGAGGACGCCGCGGACCTCATCGCCGACGTCACGCAGGCGCTTGATGGGCTGGGCCGGACCGGGCCCGAGGCGCTGGGCCGGACCGGAGACCGGACAGGAAAGGAGCTCGGGTGAACCAGCAGGGCAAGATCAGGGTAGCGGTCGTATTCGGCGGACGGGGCCCCGAGCACGCGATCTCCTGCGCCAGCGGCGGGACCGTGCTCGCCACCCTGGACCGTGACCGGTACGAGGTCATCCCCATCGGCATCCTGCCCGACGGCCGGTGGGTGCTGACCTCGGACGAGCCGGAGCGGCTGGCCATCACTGGCGGCCAGCTCCCGTCGGTCGAGGCGGTGGCCGAGCCGGGCGGCCAGGTGCTGCCCTGGCCCGGTGTGGAGACCGGCCAGCTGACCACGGCTGAGCCGGGGGCCATTCCGCGGGTGCTGGGGGACGTGGACGTGGTGCTGCCCATGCTGCACGGCCCGTTCGGCGAGGACGGCACCATCCAGGGGCTGCTGGAGATGGCGGGCATCCGCTATGTCGGCGCCGGCGTGCTGGCCAGCGCGGTCGGCATGGACAAGGAGTACATGAAGCTGATCTTCCAGGCCCGGGGGCTGCCGGTGGGCCCGTTCGTCGTGGTCCGCGACCAGGACTGGCAGCCCGCGGCTGGCCCGGCCAGCGTGCCGGTGCCGGTGGCCGCGGAGCGCAAGCCGGTGCTGGACGCGATCGGCGAACTGGGCTGGCCGGTCTTCGTCAAGCCCGCCCGGGGCGGGTCCAGCATCGGCACGTCCAAGGCCACCGACCTGGCCAGCCTGCACGACGCCATCGAGAACGCGCGGCGCTATGACCGCAAGGTGCTGGTCGAGCGGGCCATCACCGGCCGGGAAGTGGAATGCGCCGTGCTGGAGGGCGTGGACGGCGGGCCGCCGGACACCAGCCTGCCCGGCCAGCTCATGGTGGAAGGCGGCGAGGAGTTCTTCGACTTCGAAGCGAAATACCTGGACGACGCCAACAACATGGTCATCCCGGCGCCCATCCCGGCTGAGCACCTGGATGAGGTGCGCCGGCTGGCCGCGGCCGCGTTCGAGGCGGTGTCCGGCGAGGGCCTGGCCCGGGTCGACTTCTTCTACACCCCGGACGGCCAGATCCTGCTCAACGAGATCAACACCATGCCCGGGATGACCGCTGCCTCGTACTTCCCCAAGATGTGGGCCGCGACCGGGCTCTCGCTCGGCGACCTGCTCGACCGGATGGTCGCCGCCGCGCTGCGCAAGCGGCCCGGGCTGCACTGACCTGGGCCCGGTGCAGGCCACGGTGCAGGCCACGGTGCGCAGCTACGACGGCGGCACCCGGTCGGGCAGCGTGTTCACCGATGACGGGACCGTGCTGAGCTTCGGCGCGGGCGCGCTGGACGGCTCAGGCCTGCGGTTGCTGCGCCGCGGGCAGCGGGTCCGGATCCGGTGTGACCAGGACGGCCACATCGCCGCGCTCACCCTGGCCAGCTTCCCGCTGCCGCCCCCCGGGCCCGGCGCCGGTTAAGGCGTGGCGCCAGTTAGCCCGCGGCCCTGGAATGCGCTCCGCCGTGATCATGGGATTGGTGCGGCTGGAAACGGCCAATCCCATGATCACGGCGGCGGGAACCCGTTAGCGCTTCTTCGCGGCCGGGATCTTCTTCTCGCCGTTGACGACGGCCTTGAAGTCGGCGCCGGCCCGGAACTTGGGCACCGAGGACTTCGGCACCTTGATGGTCGCCCCGGTGGCCGGGTTACGCGCCGTGCGGGCGGGCCGGTTCTGCTTCTCGAATACACCGAATCCGGTGATCGCGACCTTGTCACCCTTAGCCACGGTGAGCTGAATCGTGTCGAGCACCGCGTTCACGGCCTCGGTCGCGGTCTTCTTGTCCCCCAGCCGGCCGGAGATCGCATCGATCAGGTCACGCTTGTTCATGTATCACTCCTGCGGTTCCCCCTGACGGGAGGTCGCGTGGACAGGGCAGCCGTAACCGCGACCTCTGACCTGCCCGAAATTAGGCGATCCAGCGCGCTGGCACAATCACCTGGGCGTAAAAACACGGCGTGTCGCGCTCGGGGTACCCAGATTTCCAGTCCTGCAAGCGATTTCAGCCCACTGGATCAGCCGTCGGCAGCCAACTTGCCCGCCCTTGCTCGAAGCTGGTGATCTCGTCCGCATAACGCAGGGTGAGGGAAATATCGTCGAGCCCCTTCATGAGCCGCCACCGCGTATAGTCGTCGATCTCGAACACCCCGGCCAGTACCACCTCGCCGGTCTCCGGGCCGACGACGCGCACCTCACGGCCCGCCAGGTCGACGGTGACCTCGGCATCCGGGTTAGCCTCGATAACGTCCTGGAGTTCCGCCGCGAATTCCGCGGAAACCCGGGCCGGGAGCAGGCCGCCCTTTGTCGCGTTATTGCGGAAAATATCGCCGAACCGCGCCGAGATGACCGCCCGGAAACCATAATCGGTAAGCGCCCAGACGGCATGCTCACGGGATGATCCGATGCCAAAATCCGGGCCCGCCACAAGTATCGTCGCGCCGTCCGCCGTGGGCTGATTCAGGATGAATTCCGGGTCCGCCCGCCAGGCCGCGAACAGGCCGTCGGCGAAGCCCTCCCGGCTGACCCGCTTGAGGTACTCGGCCGGGATGATCTGGTCGGTGTCCACGTTGCTGCGCCGCAGCGCCAGGGCGCGGCCGGCGTGCGTGGTGAAAGGCTCCATCGTTGCTTCAGTTCCTTCCCGGTTAGAGACCGGCGGGCGCGGTCAGCCGGCCGGTCACCGCCGTGGCCGCGGCCACCTGGGGCGACACCAGGTGGGTGCGCGACCCTTGGCCCTGGCGGCCTTCGAAGTTGCGGTTGGAGGTGGAGGCGCTGCGCTCGCCGGGCCCCATCGTGTCCGGGTTCATGCCCAGGCACATGGAGCAGCCCGCCGACCGCCACTGCGCGCCGGCCGCGGTGAAGACCTGGTCCAGGCCTTCCTGCTCCGCCGCCGCCTTGACCTCCATGGAGCCCGGCACGACGAGCATCCGGATCCCGTCGGCCACCTTCTTCCCGCGCAGCACGTCGGCGGCGGCGCGCAGGTCCTCCAGCCGGCCGTTGGTGCACGAGCCGACGAACACCGTGTTGACCGCGATGTCGGTGAGCTGGGTGCCGGCCGCCAGGCCCATGTAGGTCAGCGCGCGCTGCGCCGAGGCCCGCTGGCCCGGGTCGGCCATGGCGTCCGGGTCGGGCACCACCGAGTCCAGCGGCGCCGCCTGGGCCGGGTTAGTGCCCCAGGTCACGAACGGCTGCAGCGCGTCCGCGTCCAGGGTCACCTCCTTGTCGAACGTGGCGTCCGGATCGGTGGGCAGCGACCGCCAGTAGTCCAGCGCCGCCTCCCAGTCCGCGCCACGCGGCGCGTGCGGCCGGCCCTCCAGGTAGCTGAACGTGGTGTCGTCCGGCGCGATGAGCCCAGCCCGGGCGCCGGCCTCGATGGACATGTTGCAGACCGTCAGCCGGCCGGACATGGGCAGGCTGCGGACCGCCTCGCCGCGGTACTCGACGACGTGCCCCACCCCGCCGCCGGTGCCGATCCGGGCGATCACGGCCAGGATCAGGTCCTTGGCTGTCACCCCGTAAGGCAGCGCGCCGGTCACGTTGACCGCCATCTGGGCCGGCTGGTGCTGGGGCAGCGTCTGGGTAGCCAGCACGTGCTCCACCTCGCTGGTGCCGATGCCGAAGGCCAGCGCGCCCAGCGCCCCGTGCGTGCTGGTGTGCGAGTCACCGCAGACGATCGTCATGCCGGGCTGGGTCAGCCCCTGCTGCGGGCTGATCACGTGCACGATGCCCTGCCCGGCGTCGCCCATCGGGTACAGGCTGATGCCGAACTCGGCGCAGTTCTTGCGCAGCGCCTCGACCTGGACCCGGGACACCGGGTCGGTGACCGGGCTGCCCGGGCCGACCAGCGGCAGGCCGGGCCCGGTCACGCCCAGCGTGGGTACGTTGTGGTCCTCGGTGGCGACCGTGAGGTCAGGCCGGTGCACGCCGCGCCCGGCCAGCCGCAGCCCGTCGAACGCCTGCGGGCTGGTCACCTCGTGGATCAGGTGAAGATCGATATAGAGCAGGTCAGGCTCACCGTCGGCCCGGTGCACCACACGTGAGTCCCAGATCTTCTGCGCGAGCGTACGTCCCATCCGTGTGCCCCTTTCCGCGGGCGCTTCGTCGCGATCCGTCACGTCGGGCGCCCTGTTACTGCGTGGGCCTGCCTAGCGTTTCAGTTTGCGTCTCGCATTTCGAGACGGCAATATCGGACCATGGACAACTCTAGCGGAGTCGGGGTGCTGGACAAGACAGCGGCCGTGCTCAGCGCCCTGGAATCGGGTCCGGCCTCACTGGCCCAGCTGGTCACCGCGACCGGCCTGGCCCGGCCGACCGCGCACCGGATCGCGGTGGCCCTGGAGCGGCACCGGCTGCTGGCCCGCGACAGCCAGGGCCGGTTCATCCTCGGTCCCCGGATCGCCGAGCTGGCCGCTGCGGCCGGTGAGGACCGGCTGCTCGCGGTGGCTCAGCCGGTCCTGGTCACGCTGCGCGATCTCACCGGGGAGAGCGCCCAGCTGTACCGGCGGCAGGCGGACAGCCGGATCTGCGTGGCCGCCGCGGAGCGGGCCACCGGGCTGCGGGACACCGTGCCGGTCGGCTCGGCGCTGCCCATGTCGGCCGGCTCGGCGGCCCAGATCCTGCTCGCCTGGGAGGAGCCAGAGCGGCTGCACCGCGGGCTGCGCGGGGCGAAGTTCACCGCGGCCGCGCTGGCCCAGGTCCGCAGGCGGGGCTGGGCGGCCAGCGTGGCCGAGCGCGAGGCCGGCGTGGCCTCGGTGTCCGCGCCGGTCCGCGGCCAGGGCGGGAAGATCCTCGCCGCCGTCTCGGTATCCGGGCCGATCGAGCGGCTCACCCGGTCGCCCGGCCGGCTGCACGCCAACGCCGTGGTGACCGCGGGTGAGCGCATCACCAGCGCCCTCCGCCGGGCCAGCTGAGCACGGAAGCCGGTTGTCACCGGGCGGTGCAGGTACCGGGCGTGCTGTATCAGCGATACTGGAGAACGTATGTGATCTTGTGCGATCATGCCCGAAGGTCCCCCGTGCGGCGGGACGGTGGCCTCTGACCGTCTCAGCCGCGTGCGGGCGAGGCTACCCAAAGGGCCACGCCACTGACATCGTGAGGTCGCGTCCATGAAGGTAGCCGTCGTCAAGGAAACCATGCCAGAGCGCCGGGTCGCCATCGTCCCGGACATGATCGGGCGGTTGCGCAACGCCGGGCTCGAGGTGCTGGTCGAGTCGGGCGCGGGGGACGGAGCGTGCTTCGCGGACAGCGCCTACGCCGCCGCGGGCGCGAGCGTGGTGAGCCGGGCCGAACTGGTGGCCAGCGCGGACCTGATCCTCACCGTGGGCAAGCCCGACGCCGACCTCACCGCCGCGCTGCGCCCGGGACAGGCACTGCTGGGCATGCTCAACCCGCTGGCTGACCCCAGCCTGGCCGCCGCGCTGGCGGCCCGGGGGGTCACCGCGATCAGCCTCGACGGGCTGCCCCGGACGCTGTCCCGGGCCCAGTCCATGGACGCGCTGAGCAGCCAGGCCAACGTGGCCGGGTACAAGGCGGTGCTGGTGGCGGCGGAGGCGTTCGGCCGGTTCTTCCCCATGCTGACCACCGCGGCCGGCACGGCCCGGCCGGCCAAGGTGCTCATCCTGGGCACCGGGGTGGCCGGGCTGCAGGCCATCGGGACGGCGCGGCGGCTTGGTGCCGTGGTGTCCGCCTACGACGTCCGGCCGCAGACCAAGACCGAGGTGGAATCGCTCGGTGGCACGTTCATCGAGCTCAAGTCGGTGGCCGACGCGGCCGGCGAAGGCGGCTACGCGCGCGCCCTGACCGACTCCGAACGGCAGGCCCAGCAGGCCGAGCTGGCCGGGCACATCGCCCGGCACGACGTGGTCATCACCACCGCCCAGGTGCCGGGGCGCAAGCCGCCGCTGCTGGTCACCGACGACGCGCTGAAGGAGATGACCGCGGGCGCGGTCATCGTGGACATGGGCTCGGGCCCGCTGGGCGGCAACGTGGCCGGCTCGGTGCCCGGGGAGACGGTGGTGACCGGGAACGGGGTCACCATCATCGGGGCCGGCCACCTGGCCGCCTCGGTGCCGGGCGCGTCCTCCGCGTTCCTGGCCCGGAACATCAGCGCCCTGCTGCTGCACATGGTCAGCGACGGTGCGCTGGTTATCGACCCCACCGACGAGATTCAAGCCGGCGTCGTCATCACCCATGACGGCGCCGTGATCCAGCCCGCGACCGCCGCCCTGCTGGCCGACAGCAGCCCAAGTGCTGCCAGCCACGGCGCGGACCAGCCCGGAGGTGCTACTTCGTGACTGCTACCCTGCTCACCGACATCACGATCTTCGTGCTCGCCATCCTGGTCGGCTTCGAGGTGATCAGCAAGGTGCCCGCCACCCTGCACACCCCGCTGATGTCCGCGGCTAACTCCATCCACGGCATCGTGCTGGCCGGCGCACTGCTCATCGCGGTGACGGCCAACAACGCCCTGGGCTACGTGCTGGCCTTCATCGCGTGCGCGTTCGCGGCCATGAACGTGGTCGGCGGGTATGTGGTCACCGGGCGGATGCTCAAGATGTTCAAGCGCACCCGCACCCCGGTGCCGGCCGAGCCCGCACCAGCCGAGGTCAGCGGCAACGGCAAGACCCCGGTCACCACCACCGCGGGCAGCCGGTCATGAGCGCCTTCGACTGGGTCACCCAGCTGCTCTACGTCGCGGCCGCGGTCTGCTTCGTGCTCGGCCTGCACCTGATGAACTCCCCGGCCAGCGCACGGCGCGGCAACCAGGTGTCCACGGCCGGCATGGTCGTGGCCATCGCGGTCACCTTTGTCCTGGTCATCCATGCGAAGACGGTCACCGCCACCGGGTGGACGGTCATCCTGCTCGGCACGCTGGCTGGCGCGGCGGCCGGCCTGTGGATGGCGCGCACCGTCGAGATGACCGCCATGCCCCAGCTGGTCAGCCTGTTCAACGCGGTCGGCGGCGGCGCCGCCGCGCTGGTCGGGATCAACGACTACGTCAGGCTCTCCTCAGGCCACCTGGCCGAGTCGGTGACCGTCTTCACCATCCTGGACGTGCTCATCGGCGCGGTGACGTTCTCCGGCTCGATCATCGCGGGCGGGAAACTGCAGGGCCTGATCGACGGCGCGCCGATCACGTTCCCCGGTTCCCGCGCCGTCAACTTCGCCGCGGCCGCGGTCGGCATCGGCGGCGCCATCTACATGCTGGTCACCCCCAGTGTCCCGGTCCTGATCATCATCATCGTGGCCGCGCTGGCGTTCGGCGTGACGATGGTCCTGCCCATCGGTGGCGCCGACATGCCAGTGGTGATCTCGCTGCTGAACGCGTTCACCGGTACCGCGGTGGCCATGGCCGGGTTCGTCATCGGCAACTGGGCGCTGATCATCGCCGGGGCGCTGGTCGGTGCGTCCGGCTCCATCCTGACCAAGCTGATGGCCGACGCCATGAACCGGTCGCTGGCCAACATCATGATCGGCGGGTTCGGCACCGGCGACACCGGGCCGGCCATCGCGGGCCCGGGCGGCGACGTGCGGTCCATCCAGGCCGACGACGCTGCCATCCAGCTGGCCTACGCGCAGAAGGTCATCATCGTGCCCGGCTACGGGCTGGCCGCCGCGCAGGCCCAGCACGCGTGCGCCGAGCTGGCCGCGGTGCTGGAGGAGCGCGGGGTCGAGGTCAGCTACGCCATCCACCCGGTCGCGGGCCGGATGCCCGGGCACATGAACGTGCTGCTGGCTGAGGCTAACGTGCCCTATCCGCAGCTCAGGGAGATGGACGAGATCAACCCGGAGTTCCCGCGGACCGACGTGGCCCTGGTCATCGGGGCCAACGACGTGACCAACCCGGCCGCGCGGCGGCCCGGGAACCCGGTCTCCGGCATGCCGATCCTGGATGTGGACCACGCCAAGAGCATCATCGTGATCAAGCGGTCGATGGGGCACGGCTACGCCGGCATCGACAACGAGCTGTACGTGGACCCCAAGACCAGCATGTTCTTCTCCGACGGCAAGGCCGCGCTGACCGAGCTGACCGCCGCGGTCAAGACCCTGGTCGGCTGAGCCGCCGGCCAGCTACCCGGCGGCCAGCTCGCGGATCCGCAGCACCGACGAGTAACCACGCGACTCCCCCGCGGCCAGCCAGATCATGGTGCCGTCCGCCCGGGCCGCCGGCTCGCCGGTCACCGCGTGGGTGCTCGGCTCGAATCCCACCGCGTACGCGCCCTCCCGCAGGTGCAGCCACTGGAAGAACGCCGGGAACTGGCGCTGGTCATACTCCAGCTCGAAGGCCAGGCCGAGCCGGCCGTTGCGCAGCCCCACGCGGACCAGCCCGTCCCGGCCGGCGGTCAGCTGGTGCTCGTACACCTGCTCCACGAAGCCGGGCTGCGGCGGCCCGAGGACCAGGTGCGAGGCGCCCTGCCTGGCCACGCTGTCACTGGCCCACACGGTCCGCTCGATCGGCGCCACGAAACTGGCCCCTTCCTCCAGCAGTGGCCACCCCACGTTGATGTGGTACAGGTACATGTGCGGAGTCCGGTCGAAGCCTGCATTCCGCACCGTGTCGGTGAGCCGGATCTCCCGGCCGCCCAGGTCGGCCTCGATGCGGCGGGTCAGCCGCAGGTGCTCGGCGAAGATGGCCGCCTGGCGGATCTCCCCCTCGGCCCACAGCACGCACCGGTCGCCGTCCCACCGCTCGCCGTAGCCGTGCAGCCGGGCCGGGATGTTGGCCACCCGCCCGTGCAAACCGTTCCACACCGAGGGGCGGAACGGGTAGTGGTAGCCGGACGCGTCCACGTCGGCGGTGAACAGGGTGTGGTCCAGCCCGGCGGTTACGGTCAGCCCGCAGAAGCTGCGCAGCCAGGACAGGCCGTCCTCGTCGCGGTACTCGTGCAGGCCGGGGTGGCGGAACCCGGTCGCTGACCGCCAGCCGAACCCCACGCCGCGGTACTCGGCCGCGCCGATGTCCATCGCGCGGTCCACCAGGACGTCGAAGCTGAGCCCGCCGCCGGTGCGGAACTCCAGCACCCGGATGCCGCGTTCGGCACCATCGTCGAGCACGACCGAGCGGACACCGCCCGCCGCGGGCAGGTCCCCCGCCATCCGGGCCAGCCCGGCCCGGTCGTACTCCGTACCGTGCAGCCGCATGCCCCTCACCTCCCGGTGAACCGGCCGGGGCGCTTCTCCGCGAACGCCTGGCGGCCCTCGGCGGCGTCCCGCGTCCCCATGCAGATGGCCTGCATTTCGCGTTCGTACTGAATGGCCTGGGCCAGGCCCATGGACCGGGCGGCCAGCAGGTTGGCCTTGGCCGCCTGCGCGGCGATCGGCGGCCGCCCCGCGATGGTGGCGGCCAGCGCCAGCGCTGCGGGCAGCAGTTCATCCGGCTCGTGCAGCCGGCTGACCAGGCCCATCCGGTACGCCTCGGTCGCGTCGACCGGGTCACCGGTGAGCAGCAGCAGCGCCGCGTCGCTGGCCGGCAGGCTGGCTGACAGCAGCGCGCTGACCCCGCCGCCACCGATCCAGCCCAGCTTGATCTCCGCGGCCGCGAACGAGGCGGTCCGGCTGGCCAGCCGGATATCGCAGCTCAACGCCAGTTCGAGGCCACCGCCGTAGGCATAGCCGTTGACCGCGGCGACCAGCGGCTTGCGCACCGCACGCAGCACCGTGCAGTAGTCGTGACGGTTGCGGAACGCCCATGGATCGGGGTAATCGCCGACCTGGCCGATGTCGCTGCCCACGCAGAATGACCGCTGACCCGCCCCGGTCAGCACCCCGGCCCGGATGGACTCGTCGTCGTCGAGCCGGGTTACCAGGCGCTGCAGCTCCTGGCTCATCTCGTCGGTGACCGCGTTCAGCTTGTCCGGCCGGTCAAGGGTGAGCACCGCCACCCCGCCGGAGACCTCGATAGTGACATTGCCTGTCATGTGCTGCCTGCCTCCGCCGGCTCGCGCCGGGTCAGTTCCCGGTATCGGGCGTTAATCAGCGTGATGATTTCTGGGGCGCTGGCCTTGCCGGTGATCGCGGCGCGGACCAGCCCGGACGCCTCGTCCTGCAGCAGTATCCAGCCGTCGGTGCGCGGCCGGACCCAGGCCGCGTCGAGGGAGCGCCGGGTGCTGCTGTAGTACCGTCCCCACGCCTGGTCGACGGAGGCGCTGGCCCAGGCCGCGGCCGCGGCCGGCTGGCCGGCCTGCGCGGGGACTAGCCCGGCCTGCACCTCGGGGGCCAGGAACGTGGTGAGGAAGCGGAGCACTTCGGCCGGGTCCGGGCGGCGCGGCGCGGACACGGCCAGGCCGGTGCCGCCCAGCACGGTGCCCGGGCGCGCTGAGCCGAACGTGGGCGCGTCAGCCCAGGCCAGGGCGTGGCGGCCGGGTTCGGGCCGGGCGTAGCTAGCGTAGCCGTAGGCCAGCGGGCAGTAGGCCACCGTCCCGGCCGCCAGGGCCTCGTGCACCGCGACCGGGTCGGCGGCCGAGATGTCCTGGTCGGCCGCGGGCCAGACGGCCCGGAGCAGGCCGATGGCCGCGGCCGCGTGACCCGGGTGGAGCAGCGGGCCGCCCGGCGCGGCGGGCCGGGCCGGGGCGCACATGGCCAGCAGGGTCAGGAACGCGTGCGGCCCGCCCAGGCACAGCGCGGTCGGCTGCCGGCGGGCCACCGCGGGCACCCCGGCCCAGTCCCGGGGGGCGGCGCCCAGCACGTCCGGCCGGAACACGGACACCTGGGTGGCCACGTCGACCGGCACTGCCCACTGCTGCCCCGCCACCGTATAGCTGGCCCAGGTCGGCCCGGCCGACCCGGCCCGCCAGTCCGCGAGCCGGTCTGCCGGGACCAGCTGGCCCAGCGGCTGCAGCGCGCCGGCCGCGATGGCCGCGCCCAGCCCCGGATGGTCGATGATCATCAGGTCATAGCTCCGGGCCAGGTCGGCGATCGGCCGGGCCTCGAAGTCGGCCAGCGACTGCCGGTCCCAGCTGACCGCCAGCTCGGGGTGGCGCACCGCGAACGCTTCCAGCGGCCGGTAGGCGCGCGGATGGTCCCAGGTCAGGCCGCGCAGCGTCACCGGGCGCCGATCACGCCGTCGGCCAGCAGCTGGTCGATCTCGCTGGCGGGCAGGCCCGCGCTGGCCAGTACCTCGACCGTGTGCTGCCCGCTGGTGGGCGCGGGCCGGGTGACCGCGGCCGGGGTGGCGCTCATCGCGAACGCGAAGCCGGGGGTGGTGACCATTCCCTCGGTGGGGTGCTGGTAGCTGACGAACGACCCGTTGTGCTGGACCTGCGGGTCGGCCAGCAGATCGTCGTAGGAGTACACCGGGCCGGCCCAGATGCCGCGCTCGCCCAGCACGGTCAGCCAGTGCCCGGTGGGCTTGGCCCGCAGCCGCTCGGTGACGATGGCCGAGATGGCGTCGCGCTGCGTGAAGCCGTCCGTCTCGGCGTCCCAGCCCGCCAGCTCGGGGGCGTCCAGCACGTCGGCCAGCTGGGCCAGGTCGGGGAAGGCCAGGGCCAGGCAGCCGTCGGCGGTGGGGAAGATCCCGTACGGGGCCCGGATGTAACAGTGCGCGTGGATCTGGTGACCGCGCCGCTGCGGCACGCCGCCGACCGTCCGCACGGTCAGTTCCTGCATCTGCATGGCGATCAGCGCGTCGAGCATGTTCACCTGGACCAGCTGGCCTTCCCCGGTCCGCTCCCGGTACAGCAGCGCGGCCAGCGCGCCTTCGAACGCCGAGTACGCGGTGACCGCGTCGACCAGGAAGTACGGCGCGGGCTGCGGCGGCTGGTCGGCCTGGCCCGAGCTGTACAGCGCGCCGCCCATGGCCTGCAGCAGGATGTCCTGGCCGGGCCACTGGGCGTAGGGGCCGGTCGCCCCGTAACCGGACACCGAGACATAGACGATGTCGGGCTTGAGCGCGCTGATCGTGGCGTAGTCCACACCGAGCCGCTCGGCCACCCCGGGCCGGTAGTTCTGCAGCACGACGTCAGCGGTGCCGGCCAGCCGGTGCACCAGGTTCTGGCCCCGGGGGGACTTGAGGTCGATGGCCAGGCTGCGCTTGTTGCGGTTCAGCGACAGGAACGAGGCGTTGACCTCGTGGCCGTGCACCCCACCGGCCGAGGTGTGCCGCTGCCACTCACCGCCGACCGGCTCGACCTTGACCACGTCGGCGCCCAGGTCGCCGAGGCGCATGCTGGCCAGCGGGCCGGCCATCGCAATCGACAGGTCCAGGACGCGGTATCCGTCCAGCACAGGCATGGGCTCCTTCTTTCGTCAGCGAGTCTTCTGGTGCTGCTCGCGGCGGATGTCGCGGCGGGCGCCGGTCACCAGCTTCCGCATCAGCGTGCCCGCCGCCTCGGCGTCGTGGCTGGTGATCGCGTCCAGTACGGCCTGGTGCGCGGCCAGCGTGCGCTTGTTGCGCCGCACGTTGCGGGTGTGCACCTGCCGGGCGGCGGTCAGCGCGGTGTGCAGCAGGTCGGACAGCTGCGCCATGAGCAGGTTGCCGCCCGCGTCCACGATGGCCCGGTGGAAGGCCAGGTCATGCCCGATGAACGTGTCAGGGTCGGCCACCGTGCCGGCCATCCGCTGGTACGCGGCCGTGATCGGCGCGGTCGCGGCGCGGCTGCGCGTGCGGGCGGCCAGCCGGGCGGCCTCGGGTTCCAGCGCCACGCGGAGCCCGGCCAGGTCATCGAGTTGCTTACCGGTCGGGCTGGCCTGGTACCGCCAGGCCAGCACGTCCGGGTCGAGCAGGTTCCAGGTGGCCTCGGGCAGCACGACCGTGCCGGTCTTGGTCCGGGTCCGGACCAGGCCCTTGGCGGTGAGCACCTTGACCGCCTCGCGGACCGCGGACCGTCCCGAGCCCAGCTGGGTGACCAGTGCGGTCTCGGTGGGCAGCAGCTCCCCCGGGGCGAACTCACCCGACACGATCCGGCGGCCGAGGTCGTGGACCAGCCGGCCGTGCACGCCGTCACGGCGGTAGCTGCGGGCCGACAGCAGGTCGACGCCAGCGGCCAGGTCAGCGGCCATCTCGGTGCGGCTCTCTCTCGGCGTGTGCTCAGCAGCCTACGCCCGGCCCGCCCCCACCGGCCAGATTTATCTGATGAATGATGTCTTTCATCAGATAAATAGCCGACTGGGCGCCGGCCAGGCGGTATGGCGGCCCCTGCCGACGGGCCGGGCCAGCACACTTCTTCGCCGCGCAGGTCACCTCGGTAACCGGGGGCCGGAGCCGGGTCCGGGATCGTCGCGGCGCGGCGCAGCCGGCCGCCACCGGCTGACCTGCCACCCGAGCCCCGCCAGCCGCCCAGCCGCCCAGCCCCGCCAGCCGCCCAGCCGCCCAGCCGCCCAGCCGCGCCCAGCCCCGCCAGCCGCCCTGCCGCCCAGCCGCGCCCTGCCGCCCAGCCTCCCAGCCGCCCAGCCTCCCAGCCGCCCAGCCGCGCCCGACGGTTCGTGATCATGACTTTGGTGGGGGTCTATTACCACCAAAGTCATGATCACGAATGCGGACCTCAGGGTTCTGGGGCTAGTGGGGTTGGTGAGGTGGCCGTGGGAACGCCGGTCAGGAACGCGGCCGGGGACGCAGGTGGGACAGGCCCCCGTCCACCGCGAACTCGGCGCCGGTGGTCGACCCGGCCCGGGGCGAGGCCAGGTACACCGCGACCTGGGCCACCTCGTCCGCGGTGACCAGCCGGCCGTGCGGCTGCCGGGCGGCCAGCGCGGCCCGCTCGGCGTCCGGGTCGCTGGCCGCGTCCAGCAGCCGGACCACCCAGGGCGTGTCGGCCGTGCCCGGGTTCACCGCGTTGACCCGGATGCCCTCGGCCAGGCCGTCGGCCGCCATGGCCCGGGTCAGCGCCGAGACCGCGCCCTTGCTGGCCGAATACACGGCGCGCTGCGGCAGGCCGGTGGTCGCGGCCACCGAGGACGTGTTCACCACGGCGGCGTGCGCCGACTCGCGCAGGTAGGGCCAGGCGGCGCGGGACACCCGGGCGGTGCCGATCACGTTCACGTCGAGGATCTGCCGCCACTCGCCGTCGGTGCTCTGCGCGACGTCGCCCCGGGTGCCGATGCCCGCGTTGTTGACCAGAACGTCCAGCCCGCCGAGCTCGGCCGCGGCGGACGCCACCGCAGCCCGCACGGCGGCGTCATCGGTGATGTCGGCGCACCGGTAGCCGGCGCCGTCCGGCAGGCCAGCGGGCGGCTCCGGGGCCACGTCGAGGACCACCACGGCCGCGCCCGCGGCGCGGAAGGCGGCCGCGATCGCGGCCCCGATGCCCGAAGCCCCACCAGTGATCAGGGCGCGCAGCCCGTCCAGTTCGCTCATCTCAGGCGTCCTTGAACGTCTGCCGCTGCTGGCCCAGACCGTCGATCTCCAGCTCGACCACGTCACCGGCCCGCAGGTACGGCCGCAGGCCCGGGTCGCCCATGGCGACCCCGGCCGGGGTGCCGGTGTTGATCACATCACCGGGGTACAGCGTCATGAACGCGCTGATGTACCAGACCAGGTAGTGCACGCCGAACAGCATGTTGCTGGTGCTGCTGTCCTGGCGCGGCGTCCCGTTAACCGACAGCCGGAGGCCGAGCTGCTGCGGGTCGGGCACGGCGTCGGCGGTGACCAGCCACGGGCCGAGCGGGTTGAACGTGGCGCAGTTCTTGCCCTTGTCCCACTGCCCGCCGCGCTCGATCTGGAACGCCCGCTCGGACACGTCGTTGCTGATCGCGTAGCCGGCGATGACGCCGGCCGCCTGCTCCGGGCGGTCCAGGTAGGCCGCCTCGCGGCCGATCACCACGGCCAGCTCGACCTCATAGTCGGTCTTCACCGAGCCGCGCGGGATGAGCACGTCGTCGGCCGGGCCGACCACCGTGTCCGGCGCCTTCATGAACAGGATGGGCTCGGCAGGCAAGTCCGCACCGGTCTCGGCCGCGTGGTCGGAGTAGTTCAGCCCGACACAGACGATCTTCCCGGTCGGCGCGAGCGGCGGGCCGAACCGGCCGGGCTCCTCGGCCAGCAGCAGCTCGCCGCCGTCCAGCGCCGCCCGGGCCCAGCTCACCCCGTCACCGGCCAGGAAACCGGGATCGATGTCCGCGGTGACCGGCCGGAGATCGTGCCACCGGCCGTCGTGCCCGGCCACGACCGGGATCTCGCCGCCAGGTGGTCCGCTTCGCGCGAGTCGCATCGGGTGCTGCCCATCCTTCCTCGTGGGGGCTTCCGCCGGCTGGCTGGGCGCCAGGGGTGCCCACCAGGAGTGGGCGGACCGGGCCCTCAAGCCACAGCCGCTCCGCAGGGTCAGCGTAATATCCGTGCCCGGCCGCAGGGCATCCGGCCATGCCCGCCCCCTTCGGCCTGGGGGTCACCCGGGTGCCCGGGCCGGGTGGCACGTACGGGCGTTAAGCAAAATAGGGGTTATGAGCACAGTCGACGCTGACGTTAGCGGGCCGGGCACGGCGGAGCGCGGGCCCGAACCGGAACTGACCGTGGCCCGGGTGGCCCGGGTCGGCGACCTCGAGGTGCGGCGGCTCATGCCGCTGCGGCGGCGGCGCACCGTCGGGGCCTGGTGCTTCGTGGACCACTACGGGCCAATGTCGGTGGACGGGGTGGCCGGCATGCAGGTGCCGCCGCACCCGCACATCGGGCTGCAGACCGTGACCTGGCTGCTGGCCGGGAACGTGCTGCACCGGGACAGCCTGGGCAGCGAGCAGATGATCCGGCCCGGCCAGCTCAACCTGATGACGGCCGGCCGGGGCATCGCCCACTCCGAGGAGTCGCCCGCGGACCATGACCCGGCACTGCACGGCGTCCAACTGTGGCTGGCGTTGCCGGCCACGGACCGGGCGGTGGCCCCGGGGTTCGAGCATCACGCCGAACTGCCATCGGCCCGGCGGGCCGGGTTCGAGGTCACGGTGTTCGCCGGGTCGGTGGCCGGGATCCGGTCCCCGGCCACCGTGTTCTCCCCGGTGACCGGCGCGCAGCTGCGGGCGGCCCGGCATACCAGCGGGCAGCTCCGCCTGGACCCGGCCCACGAGCACATGATCTTCGCGGTGACCGGGCAGGCCCGGGTGGCCGGCACCGAGCTGTCCCCGGGCCGCCTGCTGTACCTGGGCACCGGGCGGGATCAGGTGCGGCTGGCCGGGGCGGCGGGCAGTGTGCTGCTGCTGCTCGGCGGGGAACCGCTGGGTGAGCCACTGCTGATGTGGTGGAACTTCGTCGGGCGGACCCCGGAGGAGATCGTGGCGGCGGCCCGGGAATGGACCCACGGCAGCCGGTTCGGTGAGGTCAGCGGGTATCACGGGCGGCCGCTGCCAGCCCCGCCGGTGGACGGGATGGCACTGCTCCCCCGCTGAGCGTCCGCGGGCTGGCCGGGTGCCGCCGCCCGGGCCGGGCGGCTCTCCGGGCAGAAATCCGGGTAGCCACGTTCACCTCGCGTTTCCTTGATCATCGGCGAAATAATTTGGGTCGGCATACTCCCGCGGGTGATGTCAAGGGTGGTCCCGAGGTCCAGGATGGGAGGCGTGGGTGAGAGAGGCCGGCATTGGGTATTTGTACCTCCGGCAGCAGGACGCGGCGGGCGTTCACGCCGGAAGCCGGCCCTCCCGGCGACCTGCTAAGGGGGTGCCGAACTGAATCAGGATCTGGCGCTGCCTCGCATCGTGGTGGGCGTGGACGGATCGATCGCCTCACTCGCCGCGCTGCGCTGGGCAGTACGTGAAGCGGGCCTGCGGGACGCTGCCTTGCAGGCCGTTCGGGCGTGGGAAGACGCGGCGAAACGGGTAGCGCCGTACGCCTCGCACACCTGCCTTACCGGCGGCCCGGAGGACCACCGCCGGGTGGCCGACCGGCTGCAGGCCGACGTGACCACGGCAATCGGCCTGGCTTCGCTCGCCGCGGTGACGGTCCAGGTCGCGGAGGGGCTGGCGGCCCGGGTGCTACTGGATCTCGCGGCCGGGGCCGACCTGCTGGTGCTGGGCAGCGCGACCCGGTGCGCGCCGGACGGCATCGGGCCGGTGGCCCGGGCCTGCCTGCGGCATTCGCCGTGCCCGGTCGTCGTCGTCAGCGATGCGATGACCGACATACCGGTGCCTGCCTGAGCCCGGCGCGGCTGAGCCCGGCGCGGCTGAGCCCGGCGCGGCTCAGCGGTGGCTGTTCCAGCGCGGCCCGGTGGCCTGCCAGTCGGCGTCCCACTCGGCCAGCCGGCGCCGGTCCAGGACTTGCCGGGCCAGCGAGACGATGCAGATCAGCGCGGCGCCTAGCGCGAACGGGGCAACCACGGCAGCCATCATGGCCTGCCCAGTGGCCTGTTCACTGCGCAGCGGCGGCCCGGTCGCGGTGCCCGACTCGTTGACCCAGATGCGCACCGTGCTGCCCGCCTGGGCGCTGGCCGGGGCGGCCACCTCACCGGTCCGGATCTTGCCGTCCGGGGCGGTCCACCGGGCCCGCACGTCGGCCCCGGTCACCCCGCCGTACCCGATGTCCACGACCGGCCGGGCGTCGGCCAGCAGCACCGCGCTGACCTGATGCCAGGACGACTGCTGGCCGTGCCGCACGCGGAGCGCGGCCGCGTCGGCCCAGTGCCAGGCCAGCACGCTCACCAGCGGTGCGCAGGCCAGGAACACGATCAGCGCGGCGGCCACGATGGCCGCTTCCACCCGGTCCGACCTGCGGCGCAGCGGATTGTGATCCGGCCATAGCTCGCGCAGCCACGGCGCGCGGGGTGCCCTGGGTCCCGCAGCCCGGCTCCGCCTCATCGTGATCCCTCCTCCCCTGGTATCAGTCTGCCTGCGCAGGGAGGCGGGCCGCAGAGACCATCTGCCCGACCGGCCGGGACTTTCGTCTGGCCGGCGGTCAGCCGCGGACCGCGCCGGGTGCAGCCGCCGGCCAGCTGGCGCTGAGCGCACGGGCCGGCCGACTCACAACTTTCACTTGGCACGCGGAAGGGACACTTTCTGTCCGTTTTGCCGGGTTTAGCCGTACCGGGTACGTGCATAGAAGCCGGCCACAGGCTACGTACGGCACTCTCAGCGGACCGGGGGCGGGTTGCCCTCCGCGGTGGCGGCCAGCGCGGAGTCCCAGCCGCACGCCACGCAGGCCTGGCGGAACGCCGACCGGGCGAAGCCGAGCGCAGTGCCGAACGGGTCGCCAGCGGACCGGACGACGTCCCAGTCCAGGATGAACTCGCCCAGCGAGGCGTCCCAGCGGGCGCCGGGCGGGTAAGGGGTCAGTGAGCCGAAGCCGGCCGGGGCCGGATGGGCATAGGCGTAGAACGCGGCGTGCGGGTACCGGCCGTCACCCGGCCACCAGCCCACCGCGACTTCCTGCGCATCCATCGCGTTCCGCATGATGAAATCGGTGGACGGCGGGTCGGCCGGGACGCCGGAGAACAGGCTGACGGCCAGGTCGAACGAACCCCACCAGGCGTTGACCGCGGTGGACCGGCCCCGGTAGGGGGCACGGTAGACGGCCAGCACCAGAGCCGCCTGGGTGGCGGCGGCGAAGTACGCGCCCACCTGGGCCGGGTCGTAGCTGGCGTGCTCGGTGTCGTGGTCGAGCGGCAGGCTCCAGGACACCTCCTGGGGCCGGGGGTCGATCGCGACCGGGCCGCCCAGGCGGCGCACGGCGGCCAGCAGTTCGTGGGTCACCTCGCCGACCGCACGGTTCGGGGTGAGCGGGACCCGGGCCGCCCGGCCGTCGGAGTGCTCCACCACCGCCTCGTGCCGGTGCAGGTCGAGCAAGGCGACCAGGGCCCCGGAGCCGTCCGGCGCCGGCAGCGGGTGGGTCTCCCAGCCGCGGGCGGTCAGCCGCAGCGCCGTGTGCTGCAGCTGGGGCTCCGGCGGGGCCAGCTGGACGGCCAGCTTGCCGAGCACCTGGGTGTGCGCATGCAGCGTGTCACAGGTTGCCTGCCAGTCCCCATACGAGCACGCAGGCCAGCTCACCGACATGGCAGCAGCCTAAATCGGCGGCCGGTCCCAGGCCCAGCCGGCCGGCCGGTGGCTCAATCGGCGGCCGGTACCAGGCCCACCTGGGCGGCCTGCGCGGCGGCCGCGTTGCGGGTCGGCGCGCCGAGCTTGGCCAGCACGGCGGACACGTGGTGGTCCACGGTCTTGGCCGAGATGAACAGCTGCCCGGCGATCTCGGCGTTGGTGTGCCCGGCGCAGATCAGGCCGAGCACTTCCTGCTCCCGGCGGGTCAGCCCGAGGGGATGCTCGCGGGTGGCGGCGCGCGGGCCGGCCGGGATGGACCGGACGCCCAGGTCGCGCATCCGGTGCCGGGTCAGCCGGGCGGTGGCGGCGGCACCCAGGTCGGTGAAGATCCGCAGCGCGGTGCGCAGCGGCTCCTCGCCGACCGCGCCGAGCAGGGCCAGGCCCGTCTCGTAGCGGCAGCCCAGCCCGGTCCACAGCCGGGCCGCTTCGGCCGGGTGACCGTCGATTTCGGCCTGGTAGGGGGCGGCCAGCGGGCCGCGCGGGGGCCGGCCCGAGCCGGTGCGGCGCAGCCAGACGGCGACCGCGCCGCGCTCCCACGCGTCGGCGCCGGCCGCCACGTCGTCGGCCAGTTCGGCCTCGCGCACGGCCTCGGCGGCCCGGCCCTGGAGCCAGCAGAGCTCGGCGCGGTTCAGCCGGACCGGGACGATGTTCTGCGGCTCACCCCCGGCGTCCGCGTACCGGAGGGCCTTGTCCAGGTAGTCCTGGGCACCCGGTGCACCGCGGCGGGCCCGGATCGCGCCGAGCTGGTTCAGCGGGGAGAGCCGGATGGTGGGCGACGGCCCGCCGCGCTCCAGCAGTTCCTGGCTCAGCGCCGCCGCCTCGTCCCAGCACCCGGTCCGTTCCAGCATGCTGGTCCGCTCGCTGCGCAGGAACGCGGCGTACGTGGTGATGTCGTGCTCCTCGCAGTAGGCCAGGCCCGCGGTGAAGTAGGGCTCCGCCTCGGCGAACCTGCGTTCCGCGTTGTACAGCGCATGCGCGTTGGTGTAGGCCCGGCTGGCCTGCTCCTCATGCCCGCCGGCCAGCGCGATGTCCAGCGCGGCACGGATGGCCGCGGCCCATTCGCCCCCGGTGGCGTGGCTGGCACAGGCCTCGGTGTTGAGCGCGTCACTGAGCACCCGGGTCAGGCCCAGCGGCCGGGCGATCTCCTGGGCCCGGCGGGCGAGCCTGATCGCATCCTCGTTGGCGGCGGTCACCATGTGCAGCGAGGCATGGCTGGAGTAGGCGAAGGCCAGCTCGGCGGTCGGGCCCAGCGGTTCGAGCAGGGCGATCGCCTCGGCACCAGCCACAGCTCCCGCACCGTTGCGGCACAGGTAACTCAGGCTGCAGGCCAGCCAGCGCAGCGTGTCGCCCGCACGGAGCTGGTCGCCGACCCGCCGCCAGAGTGTGAGCGCGTGCTCGCGGGCGCCGACCGCGTCCTGCCACCGGTCCAGCAGGCCCAGCTCATAGCCGAAACTGTCGTAGAGGCCGGCCACCGCGGCCGGATCCTGGCCGGCGGCGAACCGGAGGGCCCGCTCGTCCTGCGCGGCCGCCTCGCGGTGCGCGCCCAGCCCAGCGGCCCGGCGGGCCGCCGCGGTCGCGTGCCGGAGCACGGCCGCGGCGTCGCCGGCCGCCTCGGCGTGGAAGGCCAGCCGCGCGTCGTCGTCACAGCCAGCTGACTGCAGGAAGGTGAGGATGCTGGCGTGCAGCGGGGCCCGGCGGTGGGCCGGGACCGCCTCGGCCACTGCCCAGCGGGCGATCTCGTGGCGGAACCGCAGCCCGTCTCCATCCGCGGTGACCAGCCCGGAGGTGGCCAGCTCGTCGACGGTGGCGGGCGGGCAGCCGGCCACCGTGTCCAGCAGCGTGAGCTCGGCCTGGGTGCCGGTCAGCGCGGCCGCGTCCAGCACGGCCCGCGGCCCGGCACGCAGCCGCGCCGCACGGGCCAGCACGGCGTCCCGGGCCGACGGCGGGACCTCGCCCATCCCGGACTGCACGACCTCGGTCACGTAGAAGGGGTTGCCGCCGGTGAGCCGGTACAGCGCGGCGGCCTCCAGCCCGGACTCGGCGGCCAGCACACCGACCGCGCGCGCACTGAGCGGCGCCAGGCCGATCCGCCTGGTGGAGCGCTGGGTAGCCAAGTCGCCGAGCGCGACGCGGAGCGGCTCGTCCGGGCTCAGCCCGTCGTCCCGGTAGGTGGCGATGACCAGCACCGGGACGCCGCGCAGGCGGCGGCCGAGGAAACGCAGCAGGTCCACGGTGGCCGCGTCGGCCCAGTGGATGTCCTCCACGACCAGCACGTGCACCGCGCCGGGCGTGCTGACCTGGCCGAGCAGCGCGCGGAACAGCTCGTCCCGGGGAGCGTCCGCCCGGCACAGTTCGAGCAGCTCGCCGCCGAGCTTGCTGGCCATGTCGAACAGCGGCCCGAGCGGCCGCGGGGTGAACAGGCCGTCGCAGGCGCCCCAGAACCACTGCGCCGCGGGCCGGTCCCGCTGGGCCTGCTCGACCAGCGCCGACTTCCCGACGCCGGCCTCGCCGGCCACGAGCACGAACCGGCCGTCACCCCGCTCCGCCTCATCCGCGTAGCCGGTCAGTGACCCCAGTTGCGCTTCTCGTTCCAGCAACGGCACCGTTACAGTCTCCACTACCGCACCTCCCCAGCACTACCAGGCATAACGCCCGAACCGGGCAACTGGCCCAGAATGGGCCGGCGGAGCCGGAAAAGTAGGTACCCGGGACCGGAAGCTGGGTAATCGCTCCCGATCCGGCCGGGCGGGTGGCCGCCATACGGTCACGGTGAACCGACCACCACGACCGGGAGGCAGCATGCCGCTCTACATGGACGTGCACAACATGGCCGGGGGGGTCTCGGCCGACGACGTGGCCCAGGCCCACCTGGCTGACCTGCAAACCCAGGGCGAGTACGACGTCCGCTACCTGCGGTACTGGGTCAACGAAGCGCAGGGCCAGGTGTTCTGCCTGGTCGAGGCCCCGTCTCCGGAGGCCGCCGCCGACGTGCACCGGAAGGCGCACGGCCTGGCCGCCGACGCGATCTACCAGGTGCAGGAAGGCTGCTAGCCGCATACCCGCTGACCTACCCTCGGCCGGCCAGGCCGGCCAGAGCTACCCGATGGAGAACCACCATGATCCGCATCCGACGTTTCGTCTCCTGCCTGGCGGCCGTGCTGGCCGCCGCTGCGGCCAGTGCCGTGGCCGCCCCGGCCGCGTTCGCGAGCCTCGTCCCGCCCGGCCCGGCGGGCTCGGCCATTACCCACCCGCCGGCCAGCACCGTGCACACGGTGCTGGCCGGCGGCATGCCGGGCTGGCAGATCGCCCTGATCGCGGCGGCCGCCGCCGTGCTGGCCGCCGGGCTCGCCGTGGCCGCCGACCGGACCTTCGCGGCCCGGCGCCGCGGCGCCACCCGGCTGGGCCGCGGCACGGCGCGGCTGGGCCGCGGCCCGGCGTCCTGACCGGCCGCCGGGCCCGGCTGCCGGGACACCGGGCGGATGGTCCGCCCGGTGTCCCGGGTGCCTGCCAGCCCAGCCGGGAGTAGCGGTCGGGCCTGGTTTCGGTCCGGTTTAGCGCAGGTCAGCGGGGGAGATACCTCAGGGAGGCCCCCCGTGCCCACGCTCATCATCCGCGGCCGACTCGGGGGTGCGGTGGCGACCATGAGCCCGCAACCACCGGGCCGCCCCGAAGCTGAGAAACTGCGCGAGCTCAAGCTGATCTGCATGGGCAACCTGCTGTCCACGACCGAGGAACGGGTCTACTTCAAGGACCTGATGAGCCGGTTCCTGTTCGTCAGCGAAGGCTGGATCGAGGCCTACGCGCCCGGCCGCACCGCGGCGGAGCTGGCCGGGAAGACCGACTTCGACATATTCAGCGGCCAGCACGCCGCCGCGGCGTTCGCCGACGAGCGGCGGATCATCCGCACTGGCGAGCCGATCTCCGGGCAGCTGGAACGGGAGACCTACAGCGGCCGGGACGACGCCTGGGTATCGACCACGAAAATGCCGCTGGTCGACGACGACGGCCAGATCATCGGCACGTTCGGCATCTCCCGCGACGTCACCGGGCAGGTCAGGGCGGAGCAGAGGCTGGCCCAGCAGGCGCTGGAGCTGACCGCGCAGAACGAGCAGCTACGCGAACTGGACCGGCTCAAGGACGAGTTCATCGGCCTGGTCTCGCACGAGCTGCGCACCCCGCTTACCTCGATCATCGGGTACATCGGGCTGCTCAGGGACGAGCGGTCCCAGGGGATGAACGTGGACCACTTCGCCGAGGTGATCGAGCGCAACGCACAGCGGCTGCTGCGGCTGGTCGGCGACCTGCTGTTCCTGTCCCGGATCCAGACCGGCAAGCTGGCCATGGAACTGCGCGGCACCGACCTGGCTGCTATCGCGGCCCAGACCGCGGAGGAGATGCGGCCCGAAGCCGAGCAGAAGAACATCAGCCTGGCCCTGTCCAGCGCCGACGTACCCCGGTTCGCCGCGGACCCGACCCGGGTGGCCCAGCTGCTGGCCAACCTGATCTCCAACGCAGTGAAGTTCACCCCCGCGGGCGGCCGGATCGAGATCAGCGTGGGGGTGGACGGCAACCAGGCCGTGCTCGCGGTGACCGACACCGGCGTCGGCGTCCCGCAGGCCGACCGTGACCGCATCTTCGAGCGCTTCTTCCGGTCCGCGGTGGCCAGCCAGCAGGCGATCCCGGGCACCGGGCTCGGGCTCACCATCACCAAGGCCATCGTGGACGCGCACCACGGGGCCATCGCGGTGACCGGCCGGGAAGGCCGGGGCAGCACGTTCACCGTCCACCTGCCGCTGCTGCCCGTGCCCGCCACCCCGGGCCCCGAGCCAGCCCCGGCGTGACGGGGAGAGCAGCTAACCGCCGGACTGGGTGATCCGGCGGCCGGTGATGTGCGTGGGCCGGATGCGCATGTACAGATTCCGCAGCCCGCCGGCCCACGGGGTGACGCCGGTCTGGGCCACGGCGGCCAGCTCGTCTTCGCCCGTCACATGGTGCGCCGATCCGTGGATGAGCACGCTCCAGCCCTCCATCCGGGCCGGGTCCAGGTCGTCGATCTCGAAAGCGATCCTGTATTCGGCGTCCCGTATCCCCGTCGTGAGATCCTCATCCATGGGGCTGCCCTGTGTGGTGCGGAACACGATGGAGCCCTCGAACAGCCGGTAGTTCACCGGGAGCACCATCGGGCCGAACCGCCCGGTGTAGGCGATCCGGCCAACCTCCTGGCCGGCCACCAGCCGCAGGCATTCGGCCTCGTCAAGCACCTGCACCATGCCCCCGGCTGAGCTGTCAGCCATGAGTCATCCCTCCAGTCTCGCGCCAGAGCATCCGCAGGCCCGGTGACCAGCCTGACACAGCGCACGTTAGCCCGTCCCCAGCACCCGGGCCGCACCGGGCCGGCCCTCGCCGGACCAGCCCCGCTGACCTGCGGATGACCCAGCCGGCGTCGCTGCGCTGGCCTGGTGATCAGCCGGGTGCGCGCGCGCTGGGCCAGGCTGCCCCGGTGGGCGAGGTGGCTGCTGGCCGGGTACCTGGTCGGGTTCGCCGATGGCACCGGCGCGCATATCAGGGATCTGGCCCGGGGCGGCATCCATGCCTATGCGGCGTTCGGGCCGGTTTCCGTGCAGGTGTTCCTGGTCGCCTGAGTGCTTCTGGATCCGCTGGTCCTCGCGCTGGTGGGGGTGGCCCGCGCGGCTGGCGTCTGGCTCGGCTGCGCCGTGCTGGTGCTGGACAACGCGGCGAACTGGATCGCCAACTGGCCCGCGCTGCACCGCGATCCGCTGCGCCTGGTGGAGCCGGCCGGGCTGCTGCCGATCACCGCGTTCACCGTGTTCGTTCTGGTGACGGCGCCACTGCTGCTGCCGGCCATGCGGCACCCAGGGGAGGGCGGGTAGCCGTGCAGCTGGTCAGCTGGACGTGGTGACCTCGTGCCACAGGCCGCCGTTGAGGTTGAGGTTGTTGCCGCGGGCCTGGCCGGGCGCGGAATCCCCAACGTACGTGTACAGCGGGTGACCGTCGTAGCTGGCCTGGACCGATCCGTCGGACCGCTTGACCGTGCCGAGCCGGCCCGGTATGCCTGGCCCGGCCGTGACCGGGCCCCTGACCGGCGGCCAGTACGCGGCACACGACCCGTAGCACCTCGATGCGGTGGGGGTGTCCGGCGCGAACCAGTACAGCGTGAAGCCCTTGGCGTTGGCCAGCACGCTGGCCCTGCCGATGCTGACCACCTTCAGGCCGCCGCCGGATGCCGCGGCGGCGGTGGGCCCGCTGGCCGTGCCCACCGCGACGCCGAGCAGCACCAGCGCCACAGCCGATACCCCGGCTACCACGGCCCCGGGCGCCGGGACGCTGGCCACGAGCCGGTCCAGCGGCGAGGTGGTGGCCGGCTGGCCGGCCGACGGGGCCAGCGCGGCCAGGGCCAGTACCGCGAACGCCGCCACCTCGATGATCCCGGCCACGATCCCAGCCGTGGTACGGACCTCGGTGAACCCGAACAGCCCGGCCCAGATCGACAGCAGGTAGCCGGCCAGGGTGGCCAGGGCGAACCCGGCACCCGCCGCGGCCGCCAGCCGGGTGCCGGTGACCAGCACCGCCGCGGCCAGGCCGAAGGCCGTGATGACCTGGAGCAGGAACAGCCAGCCGATGGTCGGAATGGTCCGGTAGCCAGTGAGATAAAGATCGAGGTGCACGGCGCCGGTGGCCACGAGCAGGCCAGCGCCCGTCACCCGGAACGCGAGCTGGCGCGGCCGGCTGAGCTGGACAGGCATTGTCCGGGCCATGACTCGCCCGCCTTCCGCTCTGGGAGGGATCAGTACCCGCCGCCGCCACCGGACGAGCTGGTGGAGGCCGGCGCAGCCGAGCCGGACACCTTCACCGCGTACCACAGGCCGCCAGACAGGTTGAGGCCGTTGCCCTTGTCCTGCCCCGGGGCGGTGTCGCCGACGTAGGTATACAGCGGATGCCCGTTGTAGGTGGCCTGCTTCGCCCCGTCCGACCGGGTGATCGTGCCGAGCTTGCCGGTGACGCCCGGGCCGGCCGTGACCGGGCCCTTGACCGGCGGCCAGTAGCGGGCGCACGATCCGTTGCACTTGGACGTGGTGGACGTGTCCGGCGCGAACCAGTACAGCGTGAAGCCCTTGGCGTTGGTCAGCACGGTGAGACTGCCGATCTTGGCTGTTTTCAGCGCCGCGCTGGACGACGTGGTGCCCGCGGCGGACGAGGAAGCCGCGCTCGACGCAGACGAGGAACTGGCGCCGGACGAGCCGGGCGCCGCTGAGCTGCCGCAGGCGGCGGCGACCAGGGCCAGGCTGGCCAGGCCAACCGGGGCCCACCATCGGTTACGCATCGTGTACTCCCGCTCGAAAGAGATCACGCATTTATATTCCAGTACGTAGCGCGGGCCCGGTTCGTTCAGCGTGGGCTGGCCGCATTGCTGCCGCTGTGGGCCGGCCGTCCCGGGCCGGTGGCTCAGCCGGACGGCGGCGACGGCTGGATGACGCTGAACATGGCGCCCTGTGGGTCGCGGGCGACCGCGATCCGGCCCACTGGGCTGTCGAACGGCTCGACCAGGATCGAGCCACCCAGCTCGGTGACGTTCCGGGCCGCCGCGTCAGCGTCCTCGACCGCGAAGTACACGTGCCAGTGGTTGGGCACGCCAGGCATCGGCGGCGGGATGGCACCGCCCACCATGTCGCCGCCCGCGTGGAACAGCGTGTACTCCCCGGTACCCATGTCCATGGTCGAGGTGGTCAGCCCGAGCAGCCGGGTGTAGAACGCGGCGGCCGAGGGGTCGCCGGTGATCAGCTCGTTCCAGATCAGCGCCCCGGGCTCGTTGACCACCGTGGCCCCGATGTGCTGGCCGGCCTGCCACAGCGCCACCGCGGCACCGGACGGGTCGATGATGAAGGCCATCCGCCCGGCGTCCATGACGTCGAACGGCGCCATCGCGACCTGGCCGCCAGCCTGCTCGACCTGGGCCACGGTCTGGTCGACCGAGTCGACGGCCAGGTAGGTGTTCCACAGCGGCGGCGCACCCGCCGCCTGCATCTCCGGTGGCTGGGCCGCGATGGCGGCCACCGGCTGGCCGCGGAGCAGGGCCATCGAGTACGTCCCGCCCTGCGGCATGGGCTGGTCGTCGTACTCCCACCCGAACAGGCCGGAATAGAACCCCTTGGCCGCGCTCTGGTCGGTGGTCTGCAGGTCCACCCAGTTCGGTGTGCCCTGGGCGTAGGCAGTGCGGTCAGGCATGGCTTCCCCCTTGAGAACTCAGCTGAGCTGCGCGCTCCCGGTGCGTCCCGCGCAGTGCGCCCCCGCGCACGCGCGCATTATTCCCCGTCCTACCCACTCGACGAGTGCGGCCGCCGTAATCGACAGTCTGGTCCCCGGTGCCACCGGTACCGCTGGCAGCGGGCTCAGGTCAGCGCAGTCCGTTGCTGACGCCGGTTATCGCCGCGTCGACCAGCCCGGCTGGCCGTCCCGGCCACGGGCGCGGGCATCACCGGCTCCCGGCCCGCTTGCCGTGCTTACGGTGCATGGTCTGCTTGGTGACGCCCAGCCGCTCCGCGATCTCCTGCCAGGACCAGCCGAGCATCGCCGCCACCGCGCGGGGCCCGACGTCAGGGTCGCCGCTGGCGGCACCCTCGGCAATTTCGAGCCTCGACTTCATTTCGCCAGCAAATGCTGACGGCCGGCGGTGCGTCAACATGAGCTGACATGCTGCCCACCGGGAGTGACTGACGGCAGCGGCCGCTAGCGTGATCCCATGGCTGAGGTGGAGACGGACGAGCACGGGCGGGCCGAGCCGCCGCATGAGGCCGGCGAAGCCGCGACGCTGCTGGGCTTCCTGGACTTCCAGCGTGCGACGTTCGAGTGGCGGTGCCGCGGGCTGGCGGACGCGCAGCTCCAGGTCGCCCTGCCGCCGACCTCGATGACGCTGGGCGGCATGCTCAAGCACCTGGCCTACGTGGAGGACTCCTGGTTCACCGAGGTGGCGGCCGGGGAGCCGGCCCCGGAGCCGTGGGCCAGCGTGGACTGGGACGCCGACCCCGACTGGGACTGGCACAGCGCGGCCAGCGACCCGGGCGGCGAGCTGCGGGCCCGGTGGGCGGAGCGGGTCGGCCGGTCCCGGGCTGTGGTCCAGGCGCTGCTCGGCCAGCACGGGGCGAAGGCGCTCGGCCAGGCGCATCCGGCCTGGGGCGGGCGGGACCGCGTCTCGCTCCGCTGGATCCTCACGCACATGATCGAGGAGTATGCCCGGCATAACGGCCACGCCGACCTGATCCGCGAATCGATCGACGGGGAGACCGGCGAGTAAGGATCAGGTGCCACCGGAGCGGATGCCGCGGCCGGCGGTCAGCACGCAGCCGCGCCGGTCACCACATCGAGGTCGATCTGAGCGGCGTCCCGGGCCCGCCAGGCGACGTGCTGGTCTGGGCGGATCAGCAGGAACTCCTGGCCCCACGGGTAGCCGGGCGGGGCGTGCAGCTGGGTCAGCGGGATACCCCGCCGCCGGGCCCGGTGCACCAGCGCGGCCATCCCGGGTGCACCGTCAGAGACCGGCCCGAGCAGGGTGAATCCCGGCCCCAGCCGGTCATACAGTGACGAGCCGTCCGGCAGCCACTGGTGCGGCAGCCGGGCCCCCGGCGCGGCATCCGGGGTGTAGCGCGTCGCGTCCGGGACCGCGGGGCCGCGGGCGGGACGCCGGGCGGTGCGCTGGATGACTGGCGACCCGGCGTAGCTGTAGCCCAGCACCAGCCCCAGGCTGTGAAATTCGGACCGCTTGGCCCGCTGGATGGCCTGCGCGTCGCGGGGCAGGTCGTGGGCCAGGTTCCGCATGTTGGCGGCCGCGCTGGCCACGGTCTGCTCGACCACGTGCCGGCGTTCCGGCTCATAGCTGGCCAGCAGCGCGGGCGGCGCCCAGCCGTGCTCCACCGCGGCGATCTTCCACGCGATGTTGACCGCGTCGCCCACCGAGGTGTTGAATCCGTGACCGCCCCACGGCGGGTTGACGTGGGCGCTCTCCCCGACCAGGAACACCCGCCGGTCGGCGAACCGGCCGGCGACCAGCATCCGGGCCAGCCACGGGTCGCAGGCCAGCACCTGGTGCTCGACCGGGGCCCCGACCAGGCCGGTGATCAGGTCGGCGGCATGCGCCGTGCCGTACTCCGGCTCGACGCCGGGCAGGATGGCCCACCATGTCCCGGCCTGGTCCAGCCGGCCGATCAGGCCCGGCACCGGCCCGCCCAGCACCCAGTACTGCACCGCCGGCCCGAGGTGGGTGTCCAGCGTGGGCGCGCGGAACACCACGTTGAAGTTGGGCCGCGGATCGGAGTGCCCGGCGTAACGCACGCCGATCTGGTCCCGGACGACCCCGGCCGCACCGTCACAGCCGAGCACGTAGCGCGCGCCGACCTGGTAAGCCGCACCGCTGCCGTCCCGGACCGTGACGACGACCGTCCCGTCCCGCTGATCCAGCGCGGTCACCGCGTGGCCGAGGCGCAGTTCCACCCCGGGCTGGCCGGACACGTGGCCGCGCAGCACTTCCTCCACCACCGGCTGCGGAACCTGCTGGCCGGCCTCGGCGAACCGCTCGTCCCGCTCCGTGGTCAGCCCGAACGCGCCCTCGAAATCGGTGATCCGGGCGCCGGACAGGGATTCGCAGAACGTGACCCGCTGCGACCAGGCGACCGGCAGCGGGGCAGCCGCCCGCAGCGTGCCCGCGATCCCCCACCGCCGCAGGTGCTCCATGGTGCGCACGCTGGTCGTCTTGGCCCGGGGCCGCCGGTGCGACACCACCCGCCTGGGCTCGATCAGCACGCAGGCCACCCCGTGCAGGGCCAGTTCGGCCGCGGCGGCCAGGCCTGCCGGGCCGCCGCCGGCCACCAGTACTGGTGTCTCGGCTCCAGGGGCCGGGCCGGTTACCGCCACGACATGCATGATCGGGCACCCGGCGCCGGCTGTACACCGCCAGGCTGCCCGCCGGGCCCCGGGCAGCGCCCCGGGCGGGCCGGACCGGCGCGGGTTTCCAGCTGAGACTGGGAAGAACAGCGAGGGAAACCCAGATCGGGGGTGACCGCGATGACGCGGCGGGATATCGAGTTCGGCGCCGATGGTGTCACGTTGCGGGGCTGGTTCTACCCGCCCGGGGAGGCCGGCCAGCCTGGCCCGGCTGTGGTCATGGCGCATGGATTCTCCGCGGTCAAGGAGATGTACCTGGACAGGTTCGCCGAAGCGTTCGCCGCCGCCGGGCTGGGCGTGCTGGTGTTCGACAACCGCTGCTTCGGCGCCAGTGGCGGCGAGCCCCGCCAGGAGATCGATCCGTGGGCTCAGGTCCGGGACTACCGGGACGCGATCACGTTCGCCAGCACCCTGCCGGAGGTGGACCCCGGCCGGATCGGGATCTGGGGCAGCAGCTACTCCGGTGGCCACGTGCTGGTCGTCGCGGCCATTGACCGGCGGGTCAAGGCGGTGGTCAGCCAGGTGCCACTGATCAGCGGGCACGCCAACCTCCGCGCGCTGGTCCGGGCCGATTTCATCGCCGGGTTCCGTGCCCAGTTCGACGCGGACCGGCTGGCCCGCTTCCGCGGCCAGCCCCCGGTGCTGGTCCCGGTGGTGGACAAGGACCCGCTGGCGCCGTCGGCGCTGCCGACGCCGGACTCGTGGGAATGGTTCAGCGAGACGGGCAACACCCGCGCTCCTTCCTGGCGCAATGAGGTGACCCTGCGCAGCGTGGAGATGTTCACCGAGTGCGAGCCGGGCACGTACCTGCCGTGGATCAGCCCCACGCCGCTGCTGATGCTGGTGGCCGCTGGGGATCACCTGGTGCCGTCCGAGCTTTCCATCGCCGCCTTCGACACGGCTCACCAGCCCAAGGAACTGGTCATCAGGCCGGGCGGCCATTTCGACGCCTATACGGTGGATTTCGACGCGTTCAGCGGCCGGGCGCGGGACTGGTTCATCCAGTACCTGACCTGACCGCGGTAGCGGCTCAGGTTTCCCCGCGCTCCTGCAGGACAGCCCGGAACTCGTCGATGGCCTGCTCGGGATCCGAGCCGAGCTCCTCGACCAGCACCGCGTCCCGGCCGGTCCAGTAGACGCCGCTGTACTCGCCGGTGCCGCCCAGCACCACCAGGAGCGGGCCGTGCGCGATCTTTATGTGGTCGTGCACGTCTTCCCACGGGACACCCACGGGCACCAGGCCGATCGCGGGCGAGTCGCTGTCGTCGTAGTCCAGGCCGTCCAGCACTACGCGTGCACCGTGCCCTGGCTCTGGAACGTCATGGCCCGCTGCAGGGCGGCGGCCCGCATGCCCGGCTCGATCTCGGCCGGGCCGCCCAGCGCGGCCGCGTTGATGCCCGCCTGCGCGGCCTCCTCGACCACGCCACCGATCAGGATGGCCAGCTCCGGGGTGCGGTGGAAGACCAGCACGCCATGGTTGGCCAGCAGCACGGCCGGGACGCCCGGGCTGACCGCGGCCCGGATGCTGGCCACCGCCGCCGCGGAGCCGCGCGGCCCGTAGCCGGCCACCGGCACGCCACCCGGCAGGCCGAACATGGCCAGGGCTTCCACCCAGCACCCGATGGGCTGGCGGGCCACCGCGTAGGCGGTGGCGTACGGCGAGTGCGTGTGCACCACGCAGCCGACCTCCGGGTGGTCGGCGTACATGGCGGTGTGCATGGCCACCACGGCCCCCTGGATGGGCGGCAGGTCGCCTTCCAGCAGCGTCCCGTCCAGCCCGACCCGCGCCACCGCGGACGCCGGGTGGTCCCGCAGCGACGGCCCGGCGGTGAAGTACATCTCGTCCGCCCCGGGCACCCGGAGGCTCACGTTGCCGTGCCCGTTGGCCGAGATGGCCCCGCTGGCCACCACCCGGCGGGCGGCGTCGACCACCTGGTCGGCCAGATCCTTATCCATGACCCATCCCCCCTCAGACCGGACGTGGGCCACGCTATCCGACCTGCCGGACGGGGGCTAGATGATCTCGCGGCGGCCGCCGTCGATGATCTCGGCGGTCAGCGTTCGGGGTGGTCGCGCACCCGGAACGACGGCAGGGACAGCCGTACCCGTCGAGACCAGTGGCCGGGCTAGCCGCCCGCGCGGTGCACGCCGCGGAGCACACGCACCGAACGCGGCCCGACGGTGACCTTGTCACCAGCCTCGCACCGCGTCCCGGCCGCCCTGCGCTGGCGGCCAAGTTCGTAGCTGTCCAGCGCGGTCAGCCAGGCCTGCCCGTCCCGGGTCGGCGGGATGACGAAGTCCAGCGGCTCCCACCAGGCGTTGATCATGACAAGGAAGTCGTCATCGACCAGCAGCGTGCCGTCCTGGGCCCGGTCCGGGGCATCGGATCCGTCCAGGTAGATGCCCAGGGACAGGGCGCCCGAGTTGGCCCAGTCATCGCCGGTCATCGGCGTGCCGGCCTCGGTGAACCAGCCCAGCTCGGTGGCCTCCACGCCGGCCAGGTAGCGGCGGCGCCGGAACACCGGGTGCTCGCTGCGCAGCGCGATCAGCCGCCGGGTGAAAGCCAGCAGTTCCTTGTCCTGGCTGGACCAGTCAACCCAGGTGATGTCGTTGTCCTGGCAGTAGGCGTTGTTGTTGCCCTGCTGGGTGCGGCCGGCCTCGTCCCCGGCCACCAGCAGCGGCACCCCGAACGACAGCAGCAGCGTGCTCAGCATGGCCCGGGACTGCCGCTCGCGCAGCGCCAGGATGGCCGGATCGGTGGTGGGGCCCTCCACGCCGCAGTTCCAGGACCGGTTGTCGTCGGTCCCGTCCCGGTTGTCCTCGCCGTTGGCCTCGTTGTGCTTGCTGTCGTAGCAGACCAGGTCACGCAGCGTGAACCCGTCGTGCACGGTGATCAGGTTGACCGAGGCGGTGGGCCGCCGCCGTTCCGCCCCGCCGTACAGGTCGGCCGAGCCGGAGAACCGGGTGGCGAACTCACCGATCCCGATCGGGTGGCTGCGCCAGAAGTCGCGCATGCTGTCCCGGTACTTCCCGTTCCACTCCCGCCACAGCGCCGGGAAGCGGCCGATGTCGTAGCTGTCCAGCTGGCCGACGTCCCACGGCTCGGCGATCAGTTTCGCCTGGGACACCACTGGATCTTGCGAGACCATATCGAAGAACGCCGATACCTGGTCGAAGCCGCCCTCCTGGCGCGCGAGCGTTGGGGCCAGATCGAACCGGTAGCCGTCCACATGCATCTCGGTGATCCAGTAGCGCAGCGAGTCCATGATCAGCTGCAGCGTCCGCGGGTTCCCGGCGTTGAGCGAGTTCCCGCAGCCGGTGGTGTCGATGTAACAGCTTGGGTCGGCCGGGTCGAGCCGGTAGTAGGCCGGGTTGTCCAGGCCGCGGAAGCAGAGCGTGGGCCCGTCGGGGCCAGCTTCGCAGGTGTGGTTGAACACCACGTCGAGCAGCACCTCGAGGCCGGCCGCGTGCAGCGCGTTCACCATGGCCTTGAACTCGGCGACCTGGCCGCCCGGCTGGCCGCCGCGCACCGCGGCGGAATACCCGTTGTGCGGCGCGAAGTACCCGATCGTGTTGTAGCCCCAGTAGTTGGTCAGCCCGCGGGCGGGCAGGAACGACTCGGGCACGCTCTGGTGCACCGGCAGCAGCTCGATGGCGGTCACGCCGAGGTCGGTCAGGTAGCCGATGACCGACTCGTGGGCCAGGCCGGCGTACGTGCCGCGGAGTTCCTCCGGCACGCCCGGGTGGCGCATGGTGAACCCTTTGACGTGCAGCTCGTAGATGATCGTGTCGGAGTAGCGGCGCCGCACCGGGGCCGGGTCCGCCCACCGGAACGCCTGGTCCACGACCAGGCTGCGCGGCATATGCCCGGCGGAGTCCAGCGCGCTGGGCGAGTCCGGGTCCGCCGCCGCATAGCCGAGCACTTCCGGGCCGAACGCCACCTCGCCGCTGATCGCCTTGGCATACGGGTCGAGCAGCAGCTTGGCCGGGTTGCAGCGCAGCCCGCGGGCCGGGTCATACGGGCCGGCCACCCGGTAGCCGTAGGCCTGCCCCGGGCCCACGCCGGGGACGAACCCGTGCCAGACGCCGGCGTCGTAGTCGCGCAGCGGGACCTGGGTCTCCCGGCCCGCGCCGTCGAACAGGCACAACGTCACGGCGTCGGCGATGCCCGTGGCCACGGCGAAGTTGGTGCCGCCCTGACCCGGGGTGGCGCCGAGCGGAAACGCGCTGCCCGGCAGTTCGTCCACGGCCGGCCGGCCTGGCACGGCGGTCATTGCTCGGCCTGCGCGCGGATCTCGCGGATCACGTCGCCGGTCGGGCGGATGTCCCCGTGCCGCCGCCGGATCAGGTCGGCGATCACCGCGGTCCAGCCGGTCTGGTGCGACGCGCCGAGCCCGGCCGCGTTGTCACCGTGGAAGTACTCGTTGAACATCAGGTTGTCCTTCCAGGCCGGGTCGTTCTGCAGCCGGTCCACCCAGCCGAAGCACGGGCGCCGGCCGTCCGGGCCAGTGAGGAAGATGGAGGTGAGCCGGGACCCCAGATCATCCACGATGTCGCTGAGCGTCCGCTGCTGCCCCGAGCCGGTCGGGTACTCGAACATGAGATCGTCGCCGAAGAAGCGGGCGTAGCGCTCCAGCGACGCGCAGATGAGGTAGTTGAGCGGGAACCACAGCGGCCCGCGCCAGTTGGAGTTCCCGCCGAACATGTCGGTGGTCGATTCGGCCGGCTCGTAGTCGATGGTCGCGCTGAACCCCTCGACATCCAGCTGGTACGGATGGTCCCGGTGGTAGGCCGACAGCGCGCGCAACCCGTACGGGGAGAGGAACTCGTCCTCGCTGAACAGCTTGGTGAACAATTTCTGCAGCTGGTCCAGGTTGACCACGCTGAGCAGCAGCCGCCCCTGGCCCGGGTCGCCGCGCAGCAGCCCGGTTTCCTGCAGCTTGTCCCGGTCGTGCAGGCCATGGCGCTCGATGTAGTCGGCGAACCCCTTGCTGACCGTCAGCGACCGCTGGAGCATGTTCTCGTCGATGACCGCGGCGGCCAGCATCGGGATGACGCCCACCATCGACCGGTACTTGACCGGCACGGCGGTCCCGTCCGCGGTCAGCAGCCGGTCGTAGAACAGCCCGTCCTGCTCATCCCACAGGCCCTGGTCGTCGATGGCGTCGGCGATGGCCGCGAAGTGCTCCAGGAACTTGAGCATCAGATCAGTGTCCGGCCGCCCGCTCCAGTAGAGCACGGCCGCGATCGCGGCCATGGCCACGGCGTAGAAGGCCATCCAGCCGGTCGCGTCGGACTGCTCCAGGGTGCCGCCGACCGGCAGGTGGGACCGGTCGATCGGGCCGATGTTGTCCAGCCCGAGGAAACCGCCCTCGAAGATGTTGTTGCCCCCGGCGTCCTCCATGTTGACCCACCAGGTGAAGTTGACCAGCAGCTTGTCGAACACCCGGTTCAGGAAGTTCAGGTCGCGCGCCCCGTCGATGGCGAACACCTCCAGCGCGGCCCAGGCCTGCACGGGCGGGTTCACGTCGCTGAAGTCCCACTCGTAGGCGGGCAGCGCCCCGTTCGGGTGCTGGAACCACTCCCGGCACAGCAGCACCAGCTGGTACTTGGCGAACGCCGGGTCCACGTGGGCCAGCGCCACGCAGTGGAAAGCCAGGTCCCAGGCGGCGAACCACGGGTACTCCCACTTGTCCGGCATGGACATGATGTCGAAGCTGTTGAACGTGCGCCACCGTGAGTTACGGCCGGATTTGCGGCTGGCCGGCGGGGTCGGCTGGGCCGGGTCCCCGTCCAGCCAGCGGGCCACCTGGTAGTAGTAGAGCTGCTTACTCCAGAGCAGCCCGCCGAACGCCTGCCGCATGACCCGGGCTTCGTCCTCGGTCGCGGTGCGCGGGGTCAGCCCGGCGTAGAACTCATCCGCCTCGCGGCGCCGGGCGGCCATCGTCCGGCCGAACGTCTGGCCGAACGCCGCGGCGACGCGGGGCTTGTGCGGCCGCAGCCGGAGCCGCAGTTCGACCGTGCCGCCCGGCGCCACCTCGACCTTGTACCAGGCCGCGCACTTGGTGCCGCGCCGCTCCGGGTTGACGGTCGGCGCGCCGTGCAGCACGTGATCGTTGATCCCGTCCTTGGGGTAGGGAGTCTCCGGCTGGGCGCCGAACAGCCGGGCCACGTTGGTCTCGTTCTCGCAGAACAGCAGCTCCGGCTCGGTGCCGTCCGGCCCCTTGTCGGCCAGCAGCTCCAGCGTGCCCAGGTACGGGTGCTCGACCCGGGCCGATGTGCGGCCGGTGGCCGCCATCTCCGGCTTGGCCGCGCCCACATCCCAGGACCAGGTATTGCGGAACCAGGCCGTGGGCAGCACATGGAGCGTGTCCTGGTCCTGGCCGGCGTTGGTCACCCGGACCACCATCAGCAGGTCGGTCGGGCTGGCCTTGGCGTAATCGACCTCAGTGATCCAGTACCCGGCGTCGAACACCCCGGTGTCCATCAGCTCGTACTCCGGGTCGTGCTTGCCCCGGCGGCCGTTCTCCTCACGCAGGTCCTCGTAGGGGAACGCCTGCTGCGGGTAGTGGTATCGCCAGCGGTTCCAGGCGTGGCTGGGCACCGCGTCCAGGTACCACCAGTACTCCTTGGCGTCCTCGCCGTGGTTCGCCTCGGCCCCGGTCAGCCCGAAGATCCGCTCCTTGAGGATCGGGTCGCGGCCGTTCCACAGGGCCAGGCCCAGGCACAGCCGCTGCTCGATGTCGGAGAACCCGGCCAGGCCGTCCTCGCCCCACCGGTAGGCGTGCGAGCGTGCCCAGTCGTGCGGCAGGAACGTCCAGGCCTCGCCGTCCGGGCTGTAGTCCTCACGGACCGTGCCCCACTGCCGCTCACTGACGTACGGGCCCCACAGGTACCAGTCGCCGGCCTGCAGTAGCCCGTCCTCGAGCCGTCCGAACGTGGCGACCCGGTCACTTTCAGCACTCATGTCCCAGCCATCCCGCCACTTAACTCAGGCCAAGCTGCCGCCCATGACCCATCCCGGGTCAGTCTCGGTCAGCGCCGAGCTAGTGCGCGTCACCCCGCAAGGATGAGGTCCCAGGGAAAATCTGGAATGACAAAGATTTTAGGCGTCCGATACCGAATTCCAGGTGAACACCGGGCCGATAAGCACGGCCACCAGTCACTGGCGTTAAGTAAGCGTGTTTGGCACCGCCTATTTCTCCAGGCAATTCTGGCCCCAGACGTGTCAGGGCCCGGCCACCAGGTGACGCCCGGGGACGGCGCCGGGTTCCGCGCCGCAATAGCAGGGTAACGTCCGGTTACGGGCACGACACCGGCCCGGCCGGGCCTGCCGTTTACGCCCGCTCAGCACGGGGGAGTCGGGCACGGATGAGCAAAGCAGAGCGAGGCCGGCAGCAGACCGCCCGGGCCCGGGTCGCCGAGCAGCGCGCCGCGGCCCGGCGCCGCGAGGTCCGTAACCGGGTGCTCATCACCGCTGGCATCGTCGTTCTGGTCATCGTCGTGGTGGTCGTCTTCCTGGTGGTCAGGGCCGGCCGGGGCACGCCCAAGGCCGGCTCGGCCTCGCGCGCCGTGCTGCCCGCCAGCGTGGCCCGGCAGGTGACCAGCGTCCCGGTCAGCGTGCTCAGCGCCGTGGGCGGCGGCTCGGTCCGGTCCTTCAACCCGGACCCGGTGAAGCCGATTTCCGGTCCGCCGGTCACCGAGGGCGGCAAGCCGGAGATGCTCTACATCGGGGCCGAGTTCTGCCCGTACTGCGCGGAACTGCGCTGGTCGATGACGGTCGCGCTGAGCAGGTTCGGCGCGTTCACCACGCCGTTGCGCGGTATCCACTCCTCGCCCACCGACGTCTATCCCAGCACCGCCACCCTCACGTTCTACCGGGCCGGCTACACCAGCAAGTACCTGGCCTTCACCCCGGTGGAGAACGAGACCGTGAACAGTACGCCGCTGCAGGCCACCACGCCGCAGCAGCAGGCGATCTGGGACAAGTTCGACGCGAACAGCTATCCGTTCATCTACTTCGACGGCAAGTACATGATCACCTCGCCGATCTACGATCCGCAGGTCCTGCACGGCAAGACGTGGGCGCAGATCGCCGCCGCGCTGCACGACCCGGCCAGCCCGATCGCGCAGGGGGCGATCGGGGCCGCGAACTACATGACCGCCGCGATCTGCCGGATCACCGGTAACCAGCCGGCCAGCGTGTGCTCCGGCCTGCCGGTCAAGACGCCGTAGCCGCGGGCCCGCCCGGCCGGGGGGCGAGCACGCCGATCCGGTCCCCCACGGCCACGGTCAGCCCCGGATCGGGCTGCCGCAGGCTGCGCTGGCGCAGGACCGAGACGGGAACCCAGCCGCCGGGCCAGGAGATCGTGCTGAGCGGCTTACCCGCGGCCGCCGAGTGGGGGCCCACGGTGATCTCGAGAACCTGGTAGCCGGCCAGCGGGGTGGGTGGTCCGGCGGCTGAGACCGGCCGGCCCGGCCGGGCCGCGTTGGCGGGCTGGGCTGGCGCGCCGCCTATCTCACGGGCGACGGCCTGGAGCACGCTGTCGTTGGTGATCCAGCCCTCCGCCCGCCGGCCATCACCGGACAGCACCGGCAGGCCGTCCCGGCCGTACGCGTCGAGCTGGCGCAGCGTCTGGAGCAGCGGCTGCCCAGCGTGCACGGCCTGCGGGTCACGCCGGTAGGTGACCGGGCCGGGCAGCGTGGCCGGGATGCCGTCGCCGTCGCGGCCCGGCACGGCCAGCACGGCCGGGAACGGGCGCATCGCGTCGGCCGCCTTCAGGTCGGCGAACGCCCGCCACGGCGCGGCCCGGTCCACGTCGTAGCCGCGGCGCAGCAGTTTGGTGGTGTAGATGGTGCCGTAGCTGAGCGCCCGGGACGTGGCGGTGGCGATCGCGACGGCCAGCATGACGGGCAGGGTCAGCGCGTAGTCGCCGGTCATCTCGACCACCGAGGCCACCGACGTCAGCGGGGCCCGGGCCGCCGAGGTGAACACCGCGCCCATGGCCACCACGGCGTACAGCGCGGGCTGGCCGGCCCCGGGGCCGAACAGGTGATCAGCGATCTCGCCGAACGCCATCCCGGACGTGACCCCGACGAACAGCGACGGGGCGAACACGCCGCCTGATCCGCCGATGCCCAGGGTCAGGCTGCAGGCCAGCATCTTCCCGGCCGCGAGCACGAGCAGGAACCACAGCACGTAATCGCCGGCCACGGCCTTGTACATGACCGGGTAGCCCACGCCGTACAGCTGCGGCAGAGCCAGCAGCACCAGCCCCAGGGCGATACCACCGACGGCGGGCCGGGCCCACTCGGGCCGGCTGGCCCAGGCCAGGTCCCACAGGTCTTCCATCTTGTACACGACGTTTTTGAACAGCACGCCGATCAGGCCGGCCGCCACCGCGAGCACCGCGATCAGCAGGTAGTTCTGCGGGTGGTGCAGCGCGATCCCGGGCGGCAGCCCGTGCAGGAACGGCCGGTCGCCCAGGAACGGGATGGCGGTGAGGTCGGCCAGCATCGCGGCGAGCAGGACGGTGAACATGGCGTCGATGGAGAACTCCCGCAGCACGATCTCCACGCCGAAGAACACCCCGGTGATGGGCGCGTTGAACGTCGCGGAGATGCCGCCGGCCGCGCCGCAGGCGACCAGGATGCGCATCCGGTTCTCCGGCATGCGCACCCACTGGCCGAGGCTGGAGGCCAGCGCCGAGCCGATCTGCACGATCGGCCCTTCCCGGCCCACCGACCCGCCGGTGCCGATGCACAACGCGGAGGCCAGCGCCTTGACCACGCTGACCTGAGGCCGGATCCGGCCGCCGTTCTGCGCCACGGCCAGCATCACCTCGGGCACCCCATGGCCCCGGGCCTCCCGGGCGTACCGGTAGATCAGCGGCCCGTAGATGATCCCGCCGATCACCGGGATGACCACGAAGAACCCCAGCCCCAGCCACGGCAGGTGCGCGCTGCCCACATACCCGTCCTGGCCGAACTGGACGTGGCCGGTGAAAAGCCAGGTGACGAAGTAGATCAGGAACCGGAACACCACCGCGCCCAGCCCGGCTCCCACCCCGACCAGCACCGCGATGACGAACAACCCGCCCCGCGAGGCCCGCATCCAGCCCGCCGCCCGGGCCGCCCACGGCCGG
>Ga0335078_10000100_pt1 | contig 152188 bp, 135 predicted proteins | sample Lox_Sample_32_FD_206711 | JGI IMG/M metagenome (GOLD analysis project Ga0335078, IMG submission 206711) | Soil microbial communities from Loxahatchee National Wildlife Refuge, Florida, United States - Lox_Sample_3.2 | ecosystem: Environmental > Terrestrial > Soil > Wetlands | place: USA... | reverse complement strand
AGAGTGATCAACCGTCGAAAGAGCCGCCTCGACCGCTGCCTGGGCTGCCATCATCAGCGAACGGGATTAGCACTTACCCAAAGGAGAGCAGGGTTCCGATAGTTGACAGGTCGTTCCATATCAGAACCATCCGAGCGGTAACTCGTGAGGGAACCGTCGTCTCCGGCACACCTCGTTTCGACCTTCGAGGCGGCTCTCCTGAGGTCTGAACGCCCGCTCGAGTTCGGTGAGGAGAGTCCGCTCGCTGCCCCGTTCGGGTAGACTTTCACCCGCCATGACCGCCCTGCCCATGCGCTTCCGCCCCCGCCGGCCGCTCGGTCGCACTGGCTTTCTCGCCACCGTCCTCGGCCAGGGAGACGTGGCCGACCGGAGCGTCCCCAAGGATCAGTGCGTGAGAACGATCCGACGCGCGCTCGAGGCGGGCGTGAACGTGCTCGACACCGCTCCCCTATACGAGGACGGCTATTCGGAGGAGATCGTGGGGGCCGCCGTGCGCGGGCGGCGCGATGGCGTCCTCGTGGTGGACAAGATCGATCACCTCGATCGCCCGGTCGGTCCGCAGCTGGACGAGAGCCTGGAGAGGCTCGATCTTCCGGCGGTGGACGTCCTGCTCTTTCACGCCGTGCCCGACCTTCCGGCGTGGAAACGCCTGGCTGAGCCCGGTGGCGGGATGGCCGAACTCGCCGAAGAGGTCAAGCGGGGCCGCACTCGCTGGGGCGGCATTTCGAGCCACCATCCCGACGTGCTCACGGCGGCGCTCGACTCCGAGTTGTGCGACGTCCTCCTTTTCCCGGTGGGACCGGTGTGTGACCCCCGGCACGTGGACGAGATCCTCCCTCGCGCACGGAGGATGGGCGTCGGGACCATCGGGATGAAAGCGTTTGCCGGCGGGAAGCTGCTCGGTGACACCGAGGGGTACGGACGACCCCTCTCCGATCGCCCGCGCGGGAAGCTCTCGTCGGGCGGCCTCGATGACGCTCGCCCCTCGCTGCCCCGTCTCGCGGTCGAGACGTGCGTTCGATATGCCATGACCTGTGATCCGGACGTGGTCCTCCTCGGGCTCTCATTCGAGAACGAGCAGGATGCCGCCTTCGCCGCGGCGGCTCACTACACGCCCATGAGCGCCGAGGAGCAGGCGGAGACGCGCCGGCGTGCTGCCGAGGCGGCCCGGGGCAAGGGTCGGGTCTGGTGGGACCCGACCGGCGCGGCGAAGCTCGAATCCCTCCCCTGACTTGCTTTGCAAGGGGCGGGTGCCGCCGGTCTCCTCGCGTGCCGAAGAAGCCCAAGGGCTGAGCCCGGTTTTGAAGATCGCCGGTGAGCCCTAGATCCGTTCTCCCGCTCGCGCGTTCTTTTCGGGAGGGAAAGGAGACTGATCGTGCGCGCCCACCCCCTCTTCGTCACGCTGACCCTGCTCTTCACTCCACGAACCACCTTCCCGGAAGCCGAGCAGAGGAATCACACGGGACCCTACTCCATCGAGCTCGTGGACGAGGGAGGCAGCATCCTGCCGACCTTTCAGCATGCGGGACGAACCTACGTCCTGGGAAAGCTGAACGAGCGCTACCTTGTCCGGGTTCAAAACCGGACGGGACGCCGCGTCGAGGCGGTAGTATCGGTCGACGGTCGCGACGTCATCGACGGGCGCAACGCCACCTGGGAGAAGCGCGGCTACCTCATCGAGCCGCACGGCGAGGTGACCATTCTGGGTTACCGCCTCGACGAAAATTCGGTCGCGGCCTTCCGGTTCAGCAGCGTCTCCCGCTCCTACTCATCTCGCATGGGCGACGCGCGCGACGTGGGCGTGGTCGGGGCAGCCCTCTTCCCCGAGCGCAGGCCGCGCTATGCTCCGCCCCCTCCCATCCTTCACGAAGAGTCGGGGCGCTCTCCCCCGGCCCCGGAATCCCTCCAGAGGTCAGCTCCTCGCGACTGGAACGCCGCGCCTGCTCCCGCGGAAGCCCCCGCGAGCGGGGCACTCGCCGATTCGCGGCGCGCCGAGCGCCGCGGGCTCGGCACCGAGTTCGCCGAAGAGCACACGTCGCGTGTCGAGCAGGTCTACTTCGAGCGTGAGACCGCGAAACCGGGTGCCGTCGTAGCCTTGCGCTACGACGACCGTCAGGGACTCCTCGCGCTCGGCATCGATGTCGATGGGCTCCTCTCGAGCTCCTGCAGCGATCGCACGCTCCGCCAGGAGGCTAACCCCTTCCGGCGGAACTCCTTCGCCGAACCGCCGCCCGGCTGGTCCACCCAGTGACGCTCGTGCTGCCCAGACTCCCAGGCCTTTTCAGTAGCGCTTGTACGGTAGGAACTTGCCGCTCATCGTCACCTTGACCCGGTCGCCCTTGGGGTCGGGCTTGCGTTCGATGCTCATGTCGAAGTCGATCGCGCTCATGATGCCGTCCCCGAACTCCTCCTGGATGAGCTCCTTCCAGGTGGTCCCGTAGACCTGGACGAGTTCGTAGAAGCGGTAGACGAGCGGATCGGTGGGAGGGCCGAAGGGCAGCGAGCCCCGGTACGGCACCTCCTGGAGCAGGGCCGCCCCCTCGGGACCGAGGCCGAGAAGACGGGCGGCGCGAGAGGCCTGGCGAGCGTCGAGCTTCATCTGTCCGAGCAGCGCCGCCGTCACGAAGACCGAAGAGGCTGCCGCATCGACGCGGGCAGCGATCTCCTTCCAGGAAAGCTTCTTCGATCGCTTGGCGGCCAGGATCTTCTCGGTCAGTTGGTTTCGGGTCACGCGTGCTCCTCCTTTGAGATGGAAGTGACCTGCTTTTGTGAAATGCACATGAACGTGCTCGCGTCCCGTCACGGCGCGCGAGCGCTGCTCCGGTTCGCATTTCGCCGAAGGGATGAGGCGGGGTGGGCCACCTCCCTCGAACCCTGGCGCCGCTCCGGCTTCCTCCAGGTGCCGAGGAACGAGCCTCCGAGGATGAGCAGGAAGCCCGCCGCGGTAGCCCGGGTGAACGGCTCGCCGAGCACGGCAACGCCGAGCACCACCGCGACCGCAGGATTGAAGTAGGTGACGACCGTGGCCCGCACGGGCCCCACCTCGGCAATGAGGCGGAAGAAGACGACGAAGGCGAGCGCGGTGCAGAGGACCCCGAGGATCAGCACGGCAGCGACGACCTGCAGCGACGGCCAGGAGCGCGGCAGCTTGGCCCACGCCACCGGTGCGTAGCCCAGGGCGCATAGCACGAGGGATGCGGTCACGACCGGAAGGCTGGGAAGGTCGGCGAGCTTCCGCGCGATGATGGCCGGCCCGATGGCGTAGCAGAGGACGACGACGGTCATGGCGGCGACGGCACTCCGGTCACCGCCCGAAACTTCCCCCCCGAGCAGCACCGCCACGCCGGCCAGCCCGACCACGAGCCCAGCGACCTCACGGCGCCCGATGGGCTCGCGCGACCCGGCGAGGTACCCGACCACCACGCCCACGAGGGGGACCGCCGCCACGAGGAGCCCGGCGAGGGAACTCGAGATGCGGCGCTCCGCATCGGAGAGGAGAAGCCACGGGATCGCCACCTCGATGACGCTGTAGAGCACGATGGGCCACCAGCGGGCGAGGAGTGTGCGGAAGAGCCCACCCCGCACCGCCCAAGGCAAGAGCAGGAGCGAGCCGATGGCGGTCCGCATGAACACGAGCGCGGCTGGGCTCAACGAGGTTACCGCGACCTTGATGAACAGGTACGGGAGTCCCCAGAGCAGGCACAGCGCGACGAACAGCCAGTATCCTCGCCTGGTCACGAGCGGCGGACCATAGCACGCCGTTCTCGGCTCCCGAGGCCTTCTCGGAGGAAGACCGGGCCCAGAGACTGCGGGCCAAGCTCCTCCGCGCGGCATCTCCGCGCGTCTATGCCGAGGGGGCGTGGTGTGGCCCGAGCGTCGGGAGTGACGCGCGGCGCAGCGCGGGGAAGTCGTCCGAGAGAGCTGCACAAATTCCTCCAAGGGGACCCGGAACAGGGGGGGGTCGGGACGAACCCGGCCTTCGTCAACCTAGTTGCCGAGACAGGTTGACGAGAGGGAACACCCCTGTCACTCTCGAAATCCATGTCTCCTCCCCCTCCGCAAGGTGCCATCCCGATCACAGGTGAAGAGGCCCGCCGTCTCATCCGCCACACCTCCGGCCAAGAGCTCGAGGCACTTCTCGCCCGCGCCAGGGCGGTCCGCGAAGCGGTCCACGGCGTCGGGGTCGCTCTGTGCGGCATCGTCAACGCGAAGAGCGGCCACTGTCCCGAGAATTGCGGCTTTTGTTCTCAGTCGGCGCACTTTCCGGAGGCGACCTCTCCCGAGTTCCCGCTCATGAGCGCTCGCGAGATCGCTGAGCAGGCGAAGACGGCCGAGAAGGCGGGAGCGCGGGAGTTCTCCATCGTCACCTCGGGGACGCGTGTCGCCTCCGAGCGCGAGCTCCGCACCTTGGAGGAAGCGGTCAGGATCATCCGGGAGGAGTCGGGCGTCGAGCCTTGCGCTTCCCTCGGCCTCATGCGCAGTCCCGAGCTGGAGCGGCTCAAGCAGGCCGGGCTCATGCACTACCACCACAATCTCGAGACGGCGCGAAGCTTCTTCGATGCGGTGTGCACCACGCACAGCTACGACGAGCAGCTCGACACCATCCGGGCCGCTCGCGACCTCGGCTACAAGGTCTGCTCGGGCGGAATCCTCGGCATGGGCGAGACGTTCGATCAGCGCGTCGAGCTCGCCGAGACCATTCGCGACCTCGGCATCGATTGCGTCCCGGTCAACTTCCTGAACCCGCGACCTGGCACGCCCATGGCCCATGTGAAGGCCATCACGCCCGGGGAGTGCCTGGCGGCGCTGGCGGTCTACCGGCTCATGATGCCGACGGCTCACATCTTCGTCATGGGCGGACGTGAGGTGAATCTCGGCGACCTCCAGCATCGCATCTTCGAGGCCGGAGCTGACGGGACCATGGTCGGCAACTATCTCACCAGCGCCGGAGGCACCCCGCAGGAGGTCATCGGCATGGTCGAGGCTCAGGGCCTGAAGCTCCGGCCTCCCGACACCGGACGCTGGGGGTTCAGCGGGGAGCCAGAGAGCGAGGTCCGCTGGAACGCGCGGGCGACGCAACCGAGGCGCCCCCGCGCCCTGCGGGTCGTCCGCTGAGGACCGCAGCGGGTGCGAGTCGGGCACGCACCGTCGCCTGGGTGGAGAGCTCGTTTTTTCAGCCGACCGTCAGAATCAGAGATCAGAAGCTGATCCCCGCCGATGCTTCCGGCCACCAGGTGTCGCAGTCAGCCGGGCAGGAGAGCCGGCGTTCATAGGCGATGCCGATGTCGATGTAGAGCGGGCCGAGCCCGAGCAGGCCGATGCCGCCTCGCAAGCCAAGCGCGTCCTGATCGGGGAATCCCGAGTTCACGAAGTCGTGAGCATAGAAGCCGCCCACGTAGGGCCGGATCAGCGGGAGCGGCACGTACCAGGTGACGCCGGGTGTGAGCTGAACGAAGGTTGGGGTGTTTCCGCCCCAGTAGGAGAGGCCGACTTCCGGGGTGAGCCCGAACCCGATGTCGTAGCCGATGCGCCCGCCGAGCTCGTAGTAGGTCTCGTTGTACGCGCTGCCCACGCCGGCGCTCGCCCCGATGCGCCAGCCTTCGGCGAGCGCCCCTCGACCCGACGCCAGCGCCAAGACGACGGCGAAAACGCGCCCGATGCGATGTACCTGGGCCATGAGCACCCTCTAAGGCGCGCGCGCCATCGGGGCAAACAGGAAAGCGGTCGAGCTCCGGATGACCCGAGGGGGGCTGCGCGCCCGTAACGGTTCACCGGGCCGCGGCAAGCCCACCCCATCTTTTGGGGGACGGGACGGCGCACTCCGAGGAAAGCGCAGGCGTCGCGATGGGACCGGGTGTGTCGTCCATGTCCGAGTGGGGGCCCGTGAGACGTCGAGGGGCGGAGTTGGCTCGCCTCCGTCCTTATAACTTAAAGTGAAATCGTTCTCCGGTTCGCCTCCCCGCCAGCGCTTGAGATGAAAGAGAACTTAGCCGGGACGCACGGTGGCGGCCGCGGGGGATGTCCTCGAGTTGCAAGGCTCGCCTGAAGGACGACCGTACTTCGCCGAACAGATGCACAACGCCTCACCTAGGGTTCGAGTTCCCAGGCGAGGCCACGCTCTTCGACTGCGGCGCCGCTCTTCGCCGTCCGTTTCACGTGAGCGCCAGATGTGCCCGTGTACCGCCCCACGCAAGGCCCGCCTCTGGTACTTCGCGGGGGCCGGGCGGGCACCCGGGCGCCTGGATGAACGCCTACCACCGTGTTGGCGAAGGTCTCTATCGTCCCGAACAGCCGGGCGCTTCATGGGGGACCGGGATGCGGCACGCCGTGGTGATGCGTCGTCGGCTTCCTCACTTCCTTCCACCTCGTCGTCGACGGGTACGCAGCCGCCTCTACTGCGGCCAGGACGTCTTGAGCGGCCACGGGTATTGGGCTTCCTCACAGGCAGCGTTGGCACTCGGGTGCTTCGCGGCTGGCTCATTTTCGTCCTCTTGGCCGAGGTCACTGTTCTTCTTCAACTCCGGGTCGACACGAGGCCCCGGCTTAAGCTATAAGGTCGCCCCATTGCTTCCGAGTCGAAGCGATCCGGAACGGCAAATGTCTGCCGGCCGAACTTCAGAGAGTGTGAATGGCTACTGGTACGGTGAAGTGGTTCAACGACGCAAAGGGCTTTGGTTTCATCACGCAGGACGGCGGCGGCGAGGACGTATTCTGTCACCACACCGCCATCCAGGCGGACGGGTTTAGGACCCTGGCTGAGGGCCAGAAGGTGGAGTTCGAGGTCAAGCGTGGCCCCAAGGGCCTGCAGGCGTCGAACGTCCGCGCGGTCCCCTGATCGGTCATCCCTAAAAATTTGAACGGGGCCTGGCGCTCGTCACCCGAGGCCGGGCCCTTAGTCGCTGTCGTGACGTGGCGGAGCCCTCGGCGTAGCAGGGGCGCTCCCTCTTCCCTTGGTCCGGGCCGCTCCACGCGGGCCCTCGTGTGCCAGCCACCGAGGAGCTCCCGGGCCTTGCTCGCCCGGAAGAGGACGCGGGACCCGAGGGAAGTCCTTGGTCCGGGCTTCACGAGCGGGAGTCCCCTCTAGGAAGGGCAGGCGTTCGCGAGGCCCTCGAAGTTACCCTCGTGCTTCGCACTCGCGTCCTCACCCCGCGGGGGCTCCCTTGCGGTCGAGGATGCGGCGCACCCGCGCCAAAAGCTCGGAGATGGCGAACGGCTTCTCCAGGAACTCGACGTCACGGTCGAGCAGACCTCTCTCCACGATCGACTCGAGCGTATATCCGGACATGTACAGCACGCACGCCTGCGGATACCTCCGCCTGAGCTCGAGCGCACCAGCCGCCCCATGGGGTCCCGGTAGGATCACGTCCGCCAGGATGAGATGGACTTCGTTGTTCGAGTCGCGGTCCACGAGCTTCAGCGCCTCCCTCAGGTCGAGCGCGGTGAGCACTCGGTAACCGTTCCCTCGCAGCGCGCGCGCCACGGTATCGCGCAGGGTCTCGTCGTCCTCGAGCAGGAGCACCGTCTCCCATCCGGTCATGTCCCTGGCCCCGGGACGCTCGGGGACCCTGCCCTCCTCGCGTTGCTCGGGGAGATAGACGCCGACGACGGTGCCCTTTCCAGGCTCGCTCTCGAGAAGCACGGAGCCCCCGTGCTGCCCCACGATCCCGAGGATGGTGGCAAGCCCGAGGCCGCTCCTGTGCCCACCGGGCTTGGTCGTGAAAAAGGGCTCGAAGGCGTGGGCCTTGGCTTCGGGCGCCATACCGTGCCCCGTGTCGGCCACCCTGAGGACGACGTAGGCGCCGGGTGGTAGGTCGAGCGGGCGCACCGCGTCTCCCGGTCCCACCTCGACGCGTTCGACGGCAATGGTGAGGCTTCCACCCTGTGGCATGGCTTCGCGGGCATTGGTGGCGAGGTTGAGGAGGATCTGCTGCACGAGCCCGGGGGAACAGCGCACGCGGAGCGGAGAGGGAGCGAGCGTGAGAGCGAGTTCCACGTCCGCGCCGAGGACGCGCCCCAGCCAGGCGCCGTGCTCCGTCAGGAGCTCGTTGAGGTCGGTCGAGGCCGACGAGGACGGCCCCCGCCGGGCCACGGCGAGGAGCTGACGTATGAACTCGCGCCCGCGCTCGCCGGCCCCCGCGATCTCGCGGAGCTCTTGCTGGGCCTCCGGTGTGTCGCCGACCGGCAGGGCTCGCAGCGTTTCGGCGCAGCTCATGATCACGGTGAGGAGGTTACTGAAATCGTGTGCCACGCCCTCCGCCAGCCGCCCCAGGCTCTCCATCTTCTGGGCTTGGCGAGCCTGTTGCTCGAGCGCGCGGGCGCGGGTCACGTCGCGGGCGTTCACCACGAACCCCCTCACGCTCGGATCGTCGAGCAGGTTGTGTCCGATTCCCTCGAGGAGCCGCCACGATCCATCCCGGTGGAGGTAGCGGCAAGTGAAGCGCTCGGTGGCACCGCCCGAGGCGAGAGCACACTCGTGGGCCTCGAGCACGCTCGGCTGGTCGTCCGGATGGATGAGGTCGAGGAAGGGACGCCCGATGATTTCCTTTGCGCTGAATCCCAGCGCCTCGGTCGCGCTCGGGCTGAAGAAGCGGATGGCCCGATCCACGTCGAGCACCATGATGACCTCGGAGGCGTGCTCGATGAGCGCCCGGAAGCGCTGCTCGCTGCGCGAAAGCTCGCGCCGAGCCATGTTCGCCTCGGTGATGTCGTGCCACACGGAAAGGAGCCGAACCTCGTCAGATGCTGGGAGCGCGCGCATCCTGACGAGTACATCGCGTATCTCGCCCGCCCGTGTGCGCTGCTGGGTCTCGAACTCCACCTCCTCTCCGGCCCGGGCCCGCGCCACCCGCACCTCGTGGTCTCCCGGAAAGTCGCCCGCCTCGAGCTCGCTCACGGCGAGCCGCGCGAACTCCTCGCTCGAGTAACCGAGCTGCGCGTGCGCCCGCTCGTTGAAAGCGAGCATCCTCCCCTCAACGTCGGAGAGCACCACCCCGCTCGGTGCCAGCAGGAAAAGCGTGCGATGAAGCGCTTCGCTCTCGCGCAGGGCGCGTTCCGCGCGGGCCCGTTCGGTCACGTCCCGGAAGATGACGTAGGCGTAGCGCCGGGTGCTCCCCGTGCGGATGATGGCCGAGGTGACCTCGGCGGGGAAGGTCGAACCGTCGGCCCGGAGGAACGCGAGCTCACCCTGGACGACCCCGGTCGCCTCGCGCTCGCGCAGCAGGGCCTCGAGCTTTTCGTCCTGCACGAGGAGGCCGTTGCGGCCCAGGCGCCGGATCTCCTCCTCGCTGCGCCCCAGGATCCGGCAGGCGGATGGACTCGCGCGCAGGACCGAGCCATCGGGCCGCGTCAACAGCAGGCCGTCGACGCTGTGCTCGATGAGAGCTTCGTACAGTTCCATGGTCCGCGCGGGCCCTGGTGACGGGCACCTCGGGACGCCTCGGCCCGGGCGCCGGGGTCGCCGTTCGCCGGGCGTCGCGCTCCACCGACGTTCCCCGTCTCACCCGCTCTCCGCCACCTGCCCTCTCGCCTAATGCGGAGGACCGCCCGTTGCACATGAGATTTCGCGCCGCCTGACCGCCGCGATTGCGCCAAGCGAGGCGGCCTCCGCCGGCGCTTGGGCCGGGCCGCACAAGCCCGAGCGCCGGGCCCGGCTCAAGTCCTCCACGCTCCACGCGTGTCGCTCAGTGTGCGCCTTCGCTCCGGTCAGGACGTATTGCCAGAAAGTGAAAGCGAGTCCTACAATTCGCCGGTGTCTTCCTCGATCCGGTGGCCACTTGGCTGGCGCATGTCGCGAAGTGTGTTCCTCGCTCTCCTCCTCGCCTGCGGGTGCCACCCCTCCTCCCCGTCCTCGTCCGGCAATCCCACCGCCAGCCGGAGCATCGACTGGACCCGAGCAGGCGTCACCGCTTCCGACGGCACCCGAGGGATCCCGAGCCCGCCCATCGTCTGCGCGACCCTGGGCGCGGTGACCGGGGACGCCGCGCCCCTCCTGCAGAACGCCATCGATGGCTGTCCCTCCGGCCAGGTGCTCCTCCTCTCCGCGGGCACCTACACCCTGGGTAGCTCGCTCACCGTCGACCACGCGGTGGTCATCCGAGGGGCCGGGCCCACCTCGACGGAGATCGTCGAGAACGGCGGCAACATCATCTTCTCGTCCGTACCGGGTACGGGCGGGCTGGGCGGCGAGCCCTACCCGCGCCATGCGGTGGACTGGACTGCCGGCTACGAGCAGGGCGCGACCACGATCACGCTCGCCGACGCAAGCGATCTCAAGGTCGGCCAGACGGTCCTCCTCGACCAACTCAACGACACGCAGGTCACGCTCGCCGGCTACATCCCCATCGTGAACGAGACCGGGAACGAGGGGACGAACGGGGTAGACGGCAACGACGGCGCGAGCCGCGACGGGCTCGAATTCGAGACCGACGGGACGGAGGCCGCCCCACGCGGCCTCCAGCAGCTCGTCCGCGTGACAGCCGTCGCGGGCAACACCGTGACCATCGACCCGCCCCTCTACTATCCGCACCTCGCCTTCCTCGACCCGCAGGCCTTCTTCTGGGACACCCCCGACCTCGAGTACGCCGGCATCGAAGACCTCAAGATCGACGCTCAGTACACCGACGGCGCCGTCACGTTCACCTTCTGCCGCAACTGCTGGGCCCAGAGTCTGGAGGTCGACCACGTGGCGCGGGGCGCGGTCTGGGGCCTGTACACCTCGCACCTCGAGGTCCGGGACAGCTACTTCTACCTGGCCCAGGCGGCCGGGCCGGAGAACTACGGCGTCGAACTCGACAACTCGTCGGCGGCCCTCGTCGAGAACAACATCTTCGACAGCCTGACCGCCTCGGTGCTCTTCGGCTGCTCGGCGAGCGGAAGCGTGGTCGGGTACAACTACGTGGTGAACCCGGCTCCCCCGAGTTCCTGGCTCTTCCCCGGGCTCTCCGCGCACTGCGCCCACTCCTACATGGACCTGTGGGAGGGCAACAGCGCGCCCGACCTCATCCTCGACGTCATCCACGGCTCGAACAGCCACATGACGGTGTTCCGCAACCGGCTGAGCGGGTTCAAGCCGGCCGTGCTCGTCGACGGTACGCTCTGGTCGAACAACAACATCCCCATCGTCATGCAGGCCTGGAATCGCTTCCACAGCGTCATCGGCAACGTGCTCGGCACCGACGGCGTGCACACCGCCTACGAGTGCTCCGGTGGCCCCTGCAACTCGAGCCTCACCGAGCCGTTGCCCGGCGGCGGCTCGGGCGGCGTCGGGCCGATCTACGTGCTCGGCTACTTCACCCAGGACACCTCCAGCATGGCGAGCTACGACCCCCTCGTGTCGCAAACGCTCTTGCGCTGGGGTAACTACGACTACGCCGGCCACGCGGTGCGCTTCGACGCCACCGAGATCCCCGCCGATAGCGAGGTGCCGCCCACCCACGAACTGCCGGCCTCCCTCTACCTCACGGGTGCGCCTTCCTGGTTCGGTGCCGCCCCCTTTCCTCCGGTAGGCCCGGACGTGGATGGCTATGCCGCCCCCATCCCGGCCGAACAGTGCTACGAGACGACCGTCGCGGCAGGCGCCTTCGATCCGAGCGTCTGCTACTGAACGTCGAGGCGCCCCCGGTGAGGTCTGGCCTCAATGACGAGCCTTCGCATGCGCGCGCCTATCCGGCGCGGGGCGCGCTTCGAACCGGTCACGACGACCGCTCGCAACGGGGAACCACCGCTCTCCCGGTCCCTGGTGGCGACCTGCCCATCTCCCGTGAGGCGGGCCCGGCCGGACGCTCCTACTTCATCCAGACGGTCTTCACGTTCACGAAGGCCCGGATCCCTTCGAGACCCAGCTCGCGGCCGAACCCCGACCACTTCACTCCCCCAAAGGGAAGCCGTGGATCGCTCTTCACGAGGCCGTTCACGAAGACCGACCCGGCCTCGATGCGCGGGACGAGCCGTTCCAGGGTCGCCTGCCGGGATGTCCACAGCGAAGCGCCCAGGCCAAACTTGGAGTCGTTGGCGATCTCCACGGCCTCGTCCGCCGAGGCCGCACGCATGACGACCGCCACCGGACCGAACAGCTCCTCCCGGGCGGCCACGTTGTCACGCGAGACGTCGGCGAGCAGGCTCACCGGGTAATAGGCGCCGGGGCCGGGTGGCACGCGGCACCCGAGGAGCGGGCGCGCGCCCTGCTCGATCGCCCGCGTCACCTGCCCGTGGAGCTCGTCGCGCAGCTCCCGACGTGCCTGGGGGCCGATGTCGGTGTTCGGGTCGAGCGGATCACCCATGCGAACCGCCTCCAGGGCCGCCCTCAGCCGCCCGAGAAACGCGTCGTAGACGCCGACCTCTACGATGAACCGTTTGGCGCAGATGCAGCTCTGGCCCGCGTTGATGGTCCGCGCTGCCGCCCCGGTCCGGGCCGCCGCTTCGAGGTCCGCGTCCACGAGGACGATGAAGGGATCGGAGCCCCCGAGCTCGAGTACCGAAGGCTTGAGTGCCCCGCCGGCGGCCGACGCCACCGACCTCCCGGCGGGCTCGCTGCCCGTCAAGGTGACCGCTGCGATCCGTTCGTCGCCGATGAGGGCGGCCACGGCCTTCGAGTCGATGAGCAGGGTGCGGAAGAGACCGTCGGGAAAGCCCGCCTCCTTCATCACCTGCTCGATGGCGAGCGCGCACTGGGGCACGTTGGAGGCGTGCTTGAGAAGCCCACCGTTCCCGGCCATGACGTGCGGGGCGATGAACCGGAAGACCTGCCAGAAGGGAAAGTTCCAGGGCATGATCGCGAGGACGACGCCCAAGGGATCGAAGCGAACGTAGCTGCGAGAAGCGTCGCTCGGCTCCTCGCGCGGCGCGAGAAACCGCTCGGCGTTCTCGGCGTAGTAGTCGCAGGCCCCGGCACACTTCGTCACCTCCGCCACCCCGTCCTTGAGAGGCTTGCCCATTTCGAGAGCCATGAGGCGAGCGAGATCCTTCGAGCGATCACGCAGGATGGCCGCCGCACGCCGCATGGGCGAGGCGCGCTCAGCAATGCTCAGCCCGGCCCAGCTCTTCTGGGCGCGCACCGCCGCGAGGAGGATCCGGTCTACCTCGGTGGCGTTCATCTCGGGAAAGCTCGCGACTCGCTCTCCCGTCGCCGGGTTCAGGGATTCGATGGGCATGGTTTCCTCCGCGTTCCAAGGGTGATGGGATTCATGCGAGCCGGAGCGCCCTTCGCACGGGCCGGGATGGCTTCGGGCTCTCTCCGGACGGGCCTCGACGGGACTCCCCGCTCGGAAACGCACCTGCGGGCAGGGGGCGCCCTCGCTCCGTCGGCCGAGGGTCAGGGGCTCGAAGCCTCAGCGCGAAAAGGTTCGGGGTGGCCCTCATGGCGGCATCCCAATGTACCAGGCATGCGCCCGTGCGAAGGGTCGATGAGGTGGACGTCTCAAGTCCCTTCATCTCCCGCCTTAATTCGTGAGCCCCGCCAGGAGAGAAAACGCCCTAGGCAGGGCGATGAGCGGCAAGGCCTCGCGCTTCTTCTAAGGAAAGCCCGTCGGAAAGATCATGTCGGCTTTGAAATCTGAGGCCCAAACCCCGGGCCCGCCCGCCAAGGGTCGCGCCTTCTCGCCCCTTTCGTGGGCTCCGTATCTCGCAAGGTGACTCAGCCGCCTTGGTCCGGCCGAGCGATCCGGACGGCGCGGGCCACGCCAGCCCGAAACGAGTTGCGAAAAGACCTTTCGCTGGCCGCAGCTCATCTCAGTCCTACAGGGTCGCCATTCCAAGAGCGTGAGATACGTCTGCCCTACACGCTCGAGGGGGCCGTGGCCGGTGCAACACCTCTGGGAAACCCAGGCCCCCGAAGGGCCTCACAAGAACGAGCCCTCGATCGGCAGGATGTCGGGGCCCGAGCTCGCCTTTATGGTGAGCCTCTCAAGAAAAGAGGACCATACCCCATGATTCGCAAGGACATCCTCGACACGTTTCCGGACCTCTTCGGAAGGCAACAGGTCAACGGCCGCCAGCTCGACGTCGACGAAACGATCGCCGAGCTCACCCGGGAGCTCGAGCCCGAGATCAACCGCGCTCTGTCGAAGCGGCGGGCGCTGCTCGAGTCGAGGGCACCGGTAAAAGAGAAGTATGGCTGGCCGAGCTGGGACGAGTCCTTCGAAGACCCGGTGAGCGGGCGCTTTTTCACCTTCCGGCAGATCGTGGAGGGCCTCATCGACAACTTCCTCGGTCGGGAAAGCCCCTTGCGGTGGCGCCTCAACGACGAGGTCCGCATCCCCGATCATGTCCACCCGGCGACCAATCCGGGCCTCGAGCTCACCGGGCCCTGGCACCCCCTCGACATGGCGTTCAACGCGCTCAATAGCCCTGCGCCCATGAACATGCCCGATTTCGAGGACGCCTCCCCCGCCCACTTCCTCCCGGACGGCACGGCGCTCACCGAGCCCGTGGGTGTGTTCGCCGCCCTGAAGAACGCCAAGGACATCTTCGAGGGCCGGTGGGAGGGGCGAAGCTTCGAGGTGGTGAAGAAGGGCAAGGCACGCGCCTACCGCATCTCGACCCCGTCCGACCGCTGGCCCACCCGCCTCGCCCGCCCGCCGAGCCTGCACATCCGGTACGACCACATCACGGTCGACGGCAGGCCCGCACCGGGACTTGTCGCCATCGTCGTTCTGTGGGCGCTCAACAACTACGAGGCCCTCACCCGGAGCGGCAGCGGCGTGTACTTCTACATCCCCAAACTGCAGACGCCCGAGGAAGCCCTCATCGTGGAGAAGCTGCTCTGTCGGCTGGAGGGAAAGATCGGCCTGAGTCCCGGGGTCTTCAAGGTGAAGGTGCTCTACGAGGAGGGAAATGCCGGTCGTTACCTGCCCGCCATCGCCTGGGTGCTCCGGCGCCGCCTGCTCGGGACGAACGTCGGCCGGTGGGACTATTTGGGAAGCCTCATCGAGATGTGGAAGGACGATCCGCGAGGCATCTTCCCCGACCCACAGACCATCGGGATGGCGACCCCCAACATGATCGCCTACCAGCGCTACAACGCCCTCGTCATGCTCATGGCCGGCTTGAAGAAGGGCGAGCTCACTCACGCCTCGCCCATCGGTGGCATGGCCGCCGTCATGATCTACCAGCCGAGCGATCCCTACGGACGCTCGAGGTACAACCCGCTCGCGCTGCGGGCGATGGTGGTCGACAAGCTGCGTGAACGGCTGCTCGGGCTCGTGTTCGTGCCCGACGAGCCCTGGCCGCGTGGGGCTCTGCCCTCGCTCGCTGGGGTGCTCTCCGGAGAGGTCCGGGGGAGGCTCCACGACGCCTACCGGCAGAGCTGGGTGGCGAGTCCGGAGCGCGACTACGTGGCCGCTGGCAACGCTCCGCTCCGCGCCGAGGTGAACGAGCTGCAAGCCATCCTCGACGCGCCGCTCGAGACGGTGGACGTGAAGGGCAAGGCGGTGCCCACGGTGGGGAGCGGGCTCTCGGACTCGGAGCGGCAGCTCCTCGGGTCACGGGGGATCCTCGACCGCGACGGTGCGATCGTCCCCTCGGTCGTCCCTCGCGACACGGTCGACACGCCCGAGAAGCTCCTCAGCCGGGAGCTGTGGGACTCCATCTACAGCGTTCCGGCGGGGGACGTCACCATCGAGCACATCCAGCACGCCTTCTACATGGCGGCCAACTACGGGTTCCAGATCCTGAACGGTAACTTCGCCGCGGCCATCGACGACTACGAGCTCAAGCTGCGATTCATGAATGACCTCGCCACCTACCGCATCAACGTGTCGTGGCTGTGGGCGCTCCTTCACCATGGGTCCGCCATCGGCCGAGACGGGCAGCTCATGCGCCCGGCGCTCACCGAGGACGGGGTGGTGCTCGCCCCGAGCGGCGTCGAGGTGAGGGCGGGTACCCGCTTCACCCGGGAGCTCTTCGAGAAGGTGTGGACCTATCACAATGAGTGGACCTCAGCCTTCTTTGCCGAACAGGACCGCCGCGGCGACCCTGGCCGCTTCGATCGCGCCAAGGCTCCCGTCATCATGGAGCTCCTGCGGCGCCAGCTCCTCTCGAATCGATACATCCAGCACAGCGCCCGCGTCCTCTTCGTGGTGGGGCAGGCCAAGGCGGCTGAGAGGGCGCCGATCCTGGAAGCCATCTTCGATCGGTCGCGAGGGGAACTTCTCGAGCGGGTGAGGACGGGCGAACTCGCACCCCTCGCCCTCGCGGCTCACGACTACGTGCTCGACATCACCCCAGGGGGAGTCTAGGGACCCGAGACCCGACGCTCGAGGCGCTCGCCGCTTCGAGCGTCGGAGCGGCCCGACGAGCGGCGCCCGGTTTCTTTGCGGACCTGCGAACCCACCGCTAACGTGGATCCTGAGGAGGGACTCTTGTCGCCTCCGCAAGGTGACCCATGAAAGAACCCGCCGACGAAGTGCCCTACGTGACCCGCCAGGAAGCGGGCGGGGTGGTGACCCTCACCCTGAACCGCGGCGAGCGCTTCAATCCCCTCTCCAGCGCCATGATAGCCGCCCTCAACGGCGCACTCGAGGCGGTGGCCCAGGACACCTGCGCGCGGGTGGTCGTGCTCGCCGGAGCCGGCCGCGGCTTCTGCGCCGGCCACGACCTGAAGGAGCTACGCGCGCACGCGACGGAACAGGCCTTCCAGCGCAAGCTCTTCGCGGACTGCAGCCGCATGATGATGAAGCTCACCGAGATCCCCCAGCCCACCATCGCGCGGGTCCACGGCATCGCCACGGCGGCGGGCTGCCAGCTCGTCTCCATGTGCGACCTCGCCGTGGCCTCCCAAGAGGCGAAGTTCGCCCTGCCGGGCGTGAACATCGGGGTCTTCTGTTCCACCCCGGCGGTGGGGGTGGCCCGCAACATCGGCCGCAAGCGCACCATGGAGATGCTCCTCACCGGCGAGCTCTTCGATGCGCATGCGGCCCTGAACTTCGGCCTCGTGAACCGGGTGGTGCCGGGAGACGCACTCGACGAGGAGGTGCGGAAGTTCACGAAGACCATCCTGGCTCGCAGTCCCGAGGTCATCGCCGCCGGCAAGCGGACCTTCTACGAGCAGCTCGAGCAACCGCTCGCCGGGGCCTACGCCCTGGCGAGTGAGTCCATGGCCTCGAGCGTCCTGCGACCGGACGCGGCCGAGGGAATCGATGCCTTCATCGAGAAGCGGCCGCCCCGCTTCGGCCGGCCCTGAGGCCAAGCTCGCACTCGAGGTCCCTTTCCGCCACCGCGCGGGGCAGGGAGGCCCGAGGGCCGAACTCCGCCATGAATGACCTCAGGCCTAAACCCGCTCCTTCGCCGGAGGAAAGCCCCGACAGCGCGTGGTTGCGCACGACCTACGCGGGGGATAGGCAGCCGCAGCTCACCGTACGTGCCGTCGCCATGGGCCTCGTGCTCGGCTGCATCATGTCGCTCTCCAACCTCTACGTCGGGCTCAAGATCGGCTGGGGTCTCGGGGTGGCCATCACCGCCTGCATCCTGTCCTTCGCCATCTTCCGCCTGTTTCCCATGGAGTGGCTCAAGGTGCCCCGCGGGTGGGGCTTCGACCGGCAGGCCGAGCGGCACGTCTCCATCCTGGAGAACAACTGCATGCAGTCGACCGCGTCGGCGGCGGGCTACGGCACCGGGGCCACCCTCGTCTCGGCCTTCCCGGCGCTCTTCATGCTGACCGGCCGGGCCTTGCCGTTCTGGACCGTGGTGGGGCTCGTCTTCTTCACCGGCATGCTCGGCGTCTTCATGGCCATCCCCATGAAACGGCAGATGATCAACGTGGAGAAGCTCCCCTTCCCCTCCGGCACCGCGGCAGCCGAGACGCTGCGCGCCCTGCACACGCACGGCGGCGAGGCGACGAAGAGGGGGCGCGCCCTGTTCTCCGCGCTCGGGACGGGAGGGCTCCTCGCCTGGTTCCGCGACGGCAGGCCGGCCATCCTGCCCGGCTACTTCCCCCTGAAGACCCTCTTCTTGCGCCTGCACCTCGCCTTCATGGCCCGCCTCGCCGATCCGGCCGGCTACACGCTGGCGCTCGAGTTCTCCACCATCATGATGGCGGCGGGTGCCATCATGGGGCTGCGCACCGCGGCCTCCATGTTCCTCGGGGCAATCCTCAACTACGGCCTCATCGCGCCCAGGCTCCATCAGGCGGGCATCATCCGGCAGCTCGGGTTCCGCGGCATCGTCTCCTGGTCGGTCTGGAGCGGGGTGGCCTGCCTCAGCGCCGCCGGCCTCCTCAACTTCTTCTGGGACTGGCGCACGCTGCTGCACGCGTTCGGAAGCTTCCGGGTGGGCCGCAGCGAAAGCGACCCCTTGCGCCGCATCGAGGTGCCGGGGAGCTGGTTCCTGGGCGGGGTCACCCTGGCCGCGCTCGCCATCGTCCTGCTCAACCGCGCCATCTTCGGCATCCCGGTCCTCTTCGGGTTATTGGCGGTGGCCTTCTCCTTCGTGCTGTGCATCGTGGGGGCGCGCGCCACCGGCGAGACCGACACGACGCCCATCGGCGCCCTGGGCAAGATCACCCAGCTCGCCTACGGGGTCATGATCCCGCAGAACGTCACGGCCAACCTCATGACGGCCAGCATCACCGCCTCCTCGGTGGGGACCGCCGCCGATCTCCTCACCGACCTCAAGAGCGGCTACCTGCTCGGCGCCAATCCGCGCAAGCAGTTCCTGGCCCAGTTCTTCGGGGTCTTCGCGGGGGCACTCGCCGCCACCGGCGGCTTCTTCCTGGTGGTGCGCCACCCGTCCGATCTGGGGGGCGACAAGTTCCCCGCCCCCGCGGCCCAGGTGTGGAAGGCGGTGGCCGAGCTCTTGGCACGAGGGATCTCGGAGCTACCACCCTACGCGCTCGCCTCCATCTGGATCGGGCTCGCGGTGGGTGCCCTCCTCACTGCCCTCGAGAAGCTCTTCCCCAGGGTACGCCGCTTGCTGCCTTCTCCCACCGGACTCGGGATGGCCTTCGTCTTCCAGGGCTACTCCGCGGTGGCCATGTTCTTGGGAGCGGTCGCCGCGGCCCTGTACGCGCGCCTCCGCCCGAAAGCCGCGCTCACCTACACCATCCCCGTCGCCTCGGGCCTCATCGCCGGAGAATCGCTGGTCGGGATCCTGGTGGCCATCCTGCTCGCCCTCGGCATCATGTCGGGGTGAGCCGCCGTCGCCATGAGCCAGCCCGCGGTCCCCCCGGGCGGGCGAAACGGCGCCCGACTTCGATATCGGCGAGGGGCCCTCTCGCCTCCCCGCTCACTCGAGCACGATGGGATTGTTGGGGGGCTTGGCGCGAGGGCCCTGGGAACCCGCCGCGTCAGGGATCTTTCGAGGAGTGGGAGCGCACTCGAATTTCCGTCGCTCGCGCGCTCAAACCCTCTTTGGCTCGTGCATCGAGGCGGGCCTGGCGCTCGCCGGGAGCCCCGACGGCCGGTGAGCGGCTCGCAGCAGGACGACGCGCGTGGCACGGCCGGCGCTCTACGGCACGAGGGCTCAGGATGAGGCCGCGGCCCGGAGGTCGGCGGCCAGGGGGAGCGTGAACCAGAACGTACTTCCCTTCCCGGGTTCGCTCTCCACCCCGATTGTCCCGCCGTGGGCCTCGACGATCTCACGCGAGATGTAGAGCCCGAGTCCGACACCTTCCGAGCGTCCGCCAGGCACCCGGTAGAACTTTTCGAACACTCGGTCGAGGTGCTCCCGTGCGATCCCCTCGCCGTTGTCCTTCACTTCGAACCGGGCCTGCCGGCCGGTGGAGCTGGCGCGCAACTCGATGCGCCCTCCGGGGGACGTGTGGCGGATCGCGTTTGCGACGAGGTTCGTGAGGACGAGCCCCACGCGCTCGGGGTCACCCTCCACCTCGAGCGGCATCTCGGGAGGGACGACCGCGAGCTCGACCCGTCCCACCTCCGCGGTGGAACGCAGGGCGTCGACCGCGCTCTCGAGCAGGGACCTGGCCGCGAGGTGCTCGAGCTTGAGCGGCATGCGGCCGGCCTGGATGCGCGAGAGGTCGAGCAGGTCGTCGACGATGCTCTGCAGCCGCTCGCAGTCCTGCCGTGCCGCGTGCATGAGGTCGGCCTGCTTCTCGGTGAGAGGCCCCACCACTTCCTCCGCGCAGAGGTGGATGGCCATGCGCAGCGAGGTGAGTGGGGTGCGGAACTCGTGCGCCACGGTGGCGACGAGGTCGTTCTTGAGCTCGTCGAAGCGCATGAGGCGAGTGACGTCCTGCAGGACGAGCGTCACCCCCACCACCCCGCCCTCCTCCGAGTAGAGGGGGGTGGCACGGGGGAGCAGGTGACGGTCGCCCTCGCTCGACTCCACCCGCACCGCTTCCTCGAAACCGCTCGGGATGTAGGGACCCTTGCCGGAGAGCACCTTCGTGCGGACGCGCTCGACCTCGCCGCGCAGGGCGGGCGGGAGCATGGAGAGCGCGGGCGATCCGCCCGCGCCCAAGTGGAGCATGGCCTCGGCGGCCCCATTGAGGTTGAGGATGGCACCCTCGGGATCGAGCACCAGCACCGGGTCGGGAAGGCTGTCGATGGCGGCCTGCGAGGCCTGCTGCGCCTGCAGGAGCTCGCCGAGCGAGCTCTTGCGATACTGGCCGAGCCGATCGGCCATGGTGTTGAACTCCCGAGCCAGGGCGGCGATCTCGTCCTTGCCCACCACCCGCAGCCGCGCTTCGAGGTCGCCCTCGCCGATCCGCCTCACCGTCTGGGTGAGGTCGCCGAGTGGGTGCAACAGCTTCGTCATGAGTGCCACCGAGAGAAACAGCCCGATGGCGAGGGCGGCCAAGGTCGCCACCACCACCGCCGTGCTGTCGCGCTCGGCCGCCCGGCGCGAGCGCTCGCTCTTCGAGACCATGGCGTCCTGGTTGATGGCGAGGACCTCGTCCGCGGAGTGGTGCACAAGGCGGTAGGCAGGCACGAGCTGCTCGAAGTAGAGCCGGAGCTGCTCTTGCGCCGGGGCGTCCCTCTCGGCCGCGTAGGCGCGCTCATAGGCGGAAAACGCCTCCCGCAGCCTCGACGTGGCCGCCTCCTCGCCCGGCTCGGTGATGTTGTGCTCCTGGCTCTCGAGCTCGAGCTCGAATCGCTGCGTCTCCTGCGCGGCCGGGCTCGAGCCGGCCTGTCCGGTGGCCCGCTCGAGCGCTCCGGTCTGCAGGTGCTCCAACGACTCCATCATGCGCTCGGCCGCGAGCACGCTGCGGTAATTGGCCTTGAGGATGAGCTCGGGGCTGTGGCCCAGCGCCGAGATGGTCCTCACCGAGGCGACCCCGAAGATGACGAGCACGAGCGCCAGCGGAGCCTGCGCCAAGAGTAACTTCGCCCGCAGGGTCATGGGGCACCCTCCTCCCCAGCCTCGAAGGAGACGATGTGGAGGTCGAGGCCGCTGCTCTCGTCCACCAGGCGCTGCAGGACCGACCGCCGAAACAGGCGCCGCCACCAGGGCTGGGTGCTGCGTCCTACGATGATGTCACTCACCCGGTGGGAGCGCGCGAAGTCGAGCATGGCCGTCACCGGATCGCGGGCGCGCAGACGCACCACCTCGGCTCCGAGCTCGCGGGCCTTGTCCGCGTTCTCGTGCAGGCGGCGCTGGGCCTCGGAGTCGATGCGGTCGGGAGCCTCCTCGGGGGTCTCCACGTACACCACGAACCAGTCGGTATTGAGGCGGCCCGCCATGCGCGAGCCGCGCCGCAGGAGCGCGAGCGCGTGCGGAGGGTTGGAGGACAGCGCCACCAGCACCCGGCCCCGGGTGGTCCCGGGCGTCTCGCCCAGGCGGGCCGCCTGCGCCGCGGTCCGGTCGAGGCTCTCCGCCACCTCGCGCAGGGAGAGCTCGCGCAGGGTGGCGAGGTTCTGGTTGCGGAAGAAGTGCTCGAGCGCCCACGGGATCTTCTCCTCCGGGTAGATCTTCCCCGAACGCAGGCGCTCGAGGAGGTCCTCCACCGCGAGGTCGAGGTTCACCACCTGGTCGGCCTGCTCCAGGAAGGCGTCGGGCACCGTCTCGCGCACGGCCACCCCGGTGTTGCGCTGGATGAGGTCGTTCAGGGACTCGAGATGCTGGATGTTGAGCGCACCGATGACGTTGATCCCGGCGGCGAGCAGATCGAGCACGTCCTGGTAGCGCTTCCTGTTCTTGGATCCCGGCAGGTTCGTGTGCGGGATCTCGTCCACCACCGCGACCTGCGGCTTGCGAGCGAGGACCGCGGCGAGGTCCATCTCCTCCACCCACACCCCGCGATACTCCACCTTCTGGCGCGGCACGACCTCCAGCTCGCGCACCAACGCCGCGGTCTCACTCCGCCCGTGCGTCTCGATGAAGGCTCCCACCACGTCCACGCCCCGCTGCCGGAGGGCGTGCGCCTCCTCCAGCATGCGCCAGGTCTTGCCCACTCCGGCGGCGAATCCAATGTAGAGCTTGAGCCGCCCGCGCTTGCTTCGCTCGACGAGTTCGAGGAAGTCCTCGGCGGTCGGACGCTTGGTGGGGAGGAGCGCGCTCATCTCCTCAACACCTCTAAAGGCGCTGCACCGAACGGATCCGTCCCCTGCACCTCGGTCGCACGCTCACTTGGAGCAGTCCCGGGAGCTCGGGCCGGCGAGCAACTAGCCCCGGCGGGACCCGCTCGCGCCACGCGGGAGAGCTCCCCGGTGAGGCCCTTTGGGGCAGCCGAGCACGAGCCGCGCCGAACGCTCCCGGCGCTGGCGTTCAGGATCACGATCGGCATGGGTGCGGTCCTCCCCCCGCCTCGACCGGAGCCGGGGAGGCCCCGTCATCGATATCGGTCAAGTCTTCGCGCGCGGCCATCATAACCCTTGCGAACCCCACCGACGGCCAAGGGAGTGCGGAGCCTTCGCCTCCCGCGAGCCGGGACGGGAGGAGGACGTTTCCGTGAGGTCCCCGTCGTGACCGTGGAGGGCAGCCCGTCTCACTGAGACTCTCCCCCTCATGACGCCCGAGATGGTGTGGCTACCTCCCACTGTGGTGGCAGGGTACCCGCGGGCCCTGTTGAGGTCTTCACACAAGGGCTGCCTCGACCCGGCCTCGCCCTCTGACCCGGACAATGTCCACCGCGGGTGTACCCTGTTCGTGCCCTAAATTTGCGGGACCCGAAATCGGGTGCGAGTCCCGCCCGCGCCAGCTCGAAGCTGGGTCGGCGGAAAGCATCGGAGCCGACCGGGATCGCGCTCCCTCCCCTGCTTCGCGGCGCAGGTGCGCGGTGGTAGCCCATTCGGGCTCTCCTGAAAAGTCTGGAACTTACGAGGGCATGGGCAGAGGCTCACTTCACTATAAGTCCTCATTAGCCACGCGAGGGCCTTGCCGCCAGCTCGCCAGCCGACCGCTCTCTATTGGGGGTCGGGTGTTGCCATTTGTGTCGGAGCGAGGTCACAAAGGATGTCACATAGACAAGGGGGAAACCTCTCGCTGCCCTGCTGGAGCGAGCCCTGGGCGTCCCTGGCCTCGGTGGTCGAGAAAACGGGCGCACAGGCTTTCGGGCGTGACGCCCCAAAGAGTGGGAAATGTACAACAAGTGGAAAAGGCAACAGGGCCTCTATCTCCCGGTAGAGATGCTGGCCGAGATGCAGAGTGTGGCGGCGCGGCTCGACCGTTCGGTCTCCTGGGTCGTGCAACTCGCGTGGAAGCTCTCCCGCGCGGACCTCGCCCGGTTCCCGGGGGTGGATACGCTCCCGAGGCAGGATCCGCGCGGCTCGAGAGCATGAGGGGGGAGCCCTCCCTCACCCACGATCGATTCCGCCCTGACCCCGCATGCTCATCCTCGGCGAGCGCGCCGCGCGTCATCGCGGGCGAGCATCACCACCGTCCCGATGATGAGGGCCCCGCCAGCCAGACGCGAGATCGTCACGCGCTCGCCGAGCAGGATCGCCGCCAGAACGAGGGTGAAGGCTGGTTCGACGGTCGAGTAGATGGAGGCGTGTACGGGGCCTAGCCGCTCGAGTCCCGCCAGGAAGAAGGCGATGGCGAGCACGGTGCAGACCACCGCCGTGCCCGCCACCGCGACGAGGCCGAGCGGGGTCGTGGGGAGATGGACGCCGCGCACGGCGACGACGCCCGAGTACACGAGCGCGGCCGCGCTCGCCACCACGGTGGCCGAGGCCGTGGGGGTCACCTCTCGGGGCAGGCGGCTGCCGGCCAGGATGTAGGCGGCATAGATGACGGCGCCGAGCACGCCGAAGAAGATCCCGAGCGGCTTGCCGTCCCCGGCGCGGCCCACGGTGAGCAGGCTGCCGAGGAGCGCCAGCGCGACCGCGCTGACCTGGGCGCCGGAGAGGGAACGGCCGAAGATGAGGCGGGAGAGGAGGGTCACGAGCGCCGGATAGAGGTAGAGGAGGAGCGCGACGAGGCCGGCCGAGGCGAGCGTGAGGGCGGTGAAGTAGGCAAAGGCCTGCCCGGCGTAGCCGACGCCGCCCATGGCGAGGAGGACGAGCAGACTCCTCCCACGCGGGAGGGTCCCCCGGCGCCAGAGGAAGACGGGCCAGAGGATGGCCGCGGCGAGGGAGAAGCGAAGGAAGAGCAGGGTGGTGGGGTCGACGCCCTGTGCGTAGGCGAGGCGCGCGAAGATGGGCATGCTGCCAAAGCACAGCGCCGAGGCGACGACGTAGACCGCGCCGAGCCCGCGGCCGGCACTCGCGGGCCGGACGAACGGCTCCGCCCCCTGCTCCTGCACCTGCGCCAGCGCCGCTCTCCCCAAGGTGAAGAGGTCTCCCGTTTTCCCTCGTCCTGAAAGCGCGAGGGGGGCGGACTCTACCAGCGAGCAGGCAGGTTCTCAACCGGCTCTCGCCTCGGGAAGCGCCCCTTTCACCACACGAAGGGGATGAGCGCCCGGCGATTGGGCGGATAGTCCGCAAAGCGCTCTTTGAACCAGCGGTGATGGGCGCGGGCCCGCGGCACCAGGTTCGCCGCGGTGAAGAAGGCAAAGGCGAGCCCCGGGAGCGAAGAGGTGGCGACGGCCCAGCCCGCCCACTCCACGATCTCGCCCAGGTAGTTCGGGCACGACACGAACCGGAAGAGTCCGCCTTCGGGCACGAGGTAGCCCTTGCCGGATCCGCGCAGGGTGAGGAGCACCCGATCCGAGTGCCAGTTGGCGGCGAGCCCGGCGAGGAAGAGGACGAGGCCGAGGACAAGGCGCGGGCTCTCGAGCCAGGCGACGGTGTAGTCGCCGAGCGAGGAGATGTAGCGGGCGTTCACGTAGGCGTTGAGGAGGTTGAAGAGGCCCCCCATCCCGACCACCGCGAGCGGCATCGTCCTCTCCACCTCGCGCAGGGACCAGGGAAAGAAGAAGGCACGGTGAACGTAGTGCAGCTGCCACAGGGCGAGGAAGACGAGCGGCGTGACCCGGGCTCGATCCTGCCCGCCGAGGTAGAAGGCGAGGAAGGCCAGGGAGGCCGGGCTCTCCATGACGAGCCAGCCGAGCGAGGTCCTCATTCCCGGCCCCCATCCGCTCCGGGCATGGCGCCCGTAGGGCGCCGTCACGAAGAAGAGAGACGCGAAGACGCCCAGGCCCACCACCATGATGGTGAAGGACAAGCTCGCCACCCACGTTCGAGCACTCACCGCACGTCCCCTTCCTCGAAAGTCCAAAAGTCCAAGGGTTGAGCGGAGCCTTTCGATGGAGAACCGGCCCTTCGGCCGCTAACCTACGTCGCCATGGCCACCTCGCTCACGATCTACACCGACTTCGTCTGACCGTTCTGCTTCATCGCGGAGCAGAGCAGCCTGGTCAGGCTGCAGAGAGAGTACGACCTCGCCGTGGACTGGCGCGGATACGAGCTGCACCCGGACACGCCCCCGGGAGGTGTCGAACTCGCCCGCAAGTTCGGGCCGGAGCGGGTCGGTCCCATGCGCGAACACCTGCGCCGGTTCGCCGCCGGCTTCGGGATCACCGACATGCAGTTCCGCGATCGCTCGCCGAACACCCGCCGCGCCCTCGCCCTCGCCGAGTTTGCCCGCGACCAGGGCCAGCTCGACGCCTTCCGGGCCCTCGCCATGGACGCCCACTGGCGCCGCGGCCTCGACCTCGAGCGCGAGGCGGACCTCCGCGCGCTCTCTGGCGAGGCCGGGCTCGATCCGGACTCCGCCCTGGCCGCCTCGAGGGACGCGAGGTACCTCGACCGTGTGGACGCCAGGCGGCGCGAGGCCTTCGAGCGCGGGGTGACGGGCATCCCCACCTTCGTCGTGGGCGAGCGGGGTATCGTCGGCTGCCAGCCCTACGAAGTGCTCTCGGACTTCGTGGAAGCGTGCGGCGGACGCCGGCGCGAGGGGGCGGAGGCCCGCCGCCCGCGGCGCTGACGTCCGCCGGACGGGGTGGCGCCCGAGCGCCCCGCGGTTATCTCGAACGGTGCAAGCGCCGCGGCGTGCGGCGCGCCTCGAGGTACCTGCCGTGGACCACCATCTGAAACTCGTCTCCTTCGACCTCTGCCCCTACGTGGAACGCTCCCGCATCGTCCTTTTCGAAAAGGACGTGCCGCACGAGGTCGAGTTCATCGACCTCAGAGACAAGCCGGCCTGGTTCCTCGCCATCTCCCCCATGGGACGGGTCCCGGTCCTCCTCGTCGACGACCGGCCCGTCTTCGAATCGATGGTGATCAACGAGCTCATCGAGGAGCTCTACCCGAGACCGGAGCTCTTTCCGAAGGATCCCATCACCCGGGCTCAGGCGCGCGGGTGGATCGTGTTCGCGAACGACGCCGTCATGCCGAGCGGTTCCAAGGTCTTTCAGGCCTGGGCCACCGGGCAGGAAGGGGACGAGCTCGGGCGGCCGCTCGCCGCTTTGCGCGAGGCGCTCGGCAAGATCGAGACGCACCTGGCGCGGGGCGAGGGGCCCTTCTTCCTCGGCCGGCAGTTCACGCTGGTGGACGCGGCGTTCGCGCCGTTCTTCCGCCGTGTCGACGCCCTCGAGGCCCTGCGCCGGCCTCTCCACCTGCTGTGCGAAGGGTTCTTGAGGGTCACGCGTTACAAAGATGCCCTGCTCTCCCGACCGAGCGTGGTCAAGGCCGATCCGGGCGACGTTGGTCGACGGACGCAGGCGTTCTTCGCGGAGCGCGCCGCCCGTGACAGCTAGCAAGAGCCTCCGCTCCGCGAGCGCGGAGCGGAGCGGACTCAAGCGAGCGAGGGCGCCGAGCCTCGCTTTCAGGCGAGGGCGAGCAGCTCGCCGCCGGGCCGCCACTCGTAGTATCCGAGCGGCGCGCGACCGCCGTTATCCCACGCCTCGCCTGCGCGCACCGCAAACTGCACGCTCTCGAGGGCCGAGCCCGGCGCGATGTCGAGGGTGGTGGAGCTCGTGCGCATTCCGTCGCTCCGAAGCTTCGCCTCGCCCGACTCGCCCCAGGCCCCGCCGCCAGCCCGCTTCACCCCGTAGCGGAGACAAGCCTCGTCGCGCAGGGCGAGAGGCCCCACGTAGGTGATGCTGAACTTGCCGCTGCCACTCGGTCCGACGTTGAAGCGACAGACGAAGTTCTGTGGCGAGGGGTTCGGGTTGGGCGCCGCGGAAAGGGGCGTAGGAGTCGGGAGGGTGTGAACGGTCGCCTCGCGCGGCTTGGCCGGCTCGCTCCCGGCCGGGGACGCGACCCCGGTCTTCACTTTGTTTGCGCTATCCTTTCGCACCGCCTTCGCCATCGGACCCGTCCTTTGCTAGTTGTGTTCGACTACCACGCGGAGAGTACCAGAACCGTGAGTGGAGTAAAGTCCCCGACACCGCCCTTGGCGGGGAAGGGGCCAGCCAGGCATTCCGCTGGGCGCCAGCGATCCGGGCACGGCCGAGCCCTCCGGGCGAGCAGCGGGGCGAGGGCGCCCTGGCGCCCCTGCCCGAAGCAGCCGATTCCATTGCACCGCCGCCCATAGACCAAAAAACCGGCCGGCCGGCCACGAGGCCAATCTCGACATCTCACGGGACGGAGTCCGCGGAACGGCGTATCGCGCGAGCTCCCAACTCAGGCGGCGCGTTCGAGACCGTCGCGCCCCTCGAGGCGGAGCGGATGCACCACGCCTGCCGTCGTACGGAACCGGTAACCGATGATCCGGTCACCCTCTGTCGCCCCCAGGAGCCGGAAGGCGGTTTCGAAATCGGCCGCGAGCCCACCGTCGAGCCCGATCTCACGGAGCGTCTTCGGCTCGCCGGTGGCCCGAGCGGACCCGCGATCGTCAGGCACGGGCGGAGCGACGGTGGCGCGATCCCTCCCGAAGACCTGGGCGGCCGCCTCGACCAGGTTCTCCCACCCCCACACCGCGAGGACGGCAGCCGTCCTCACCGCGTCGGTCACGAGGCCGTCCTGCTCGCCCCGCCTCACTTCGAGGATGCCCTTCATCTGATACTCCTTCTCCTCTCCCGCGGCAGCACCGGTTCGGTGCCGCACGCCCGCAACATGCCCGCCAGCCCGGCCCTGCGTCCAATAGATTGATTTTGAGAGTGCGATAACTTATGGTTATGAGCATGGAAATCCGCCTACTTCGGTCCTTCCAGGTGCTCGCCGAGCAGGGTCACTTCGGGCGCGCTTCGCGCGCGCTGCACATCAGCCAGCCCGCTCTGACGAAGCAGGTGCGCCAGCTCGAGGAGGAGCTCGGGGCGCCGCTGTTCTTGCGCGGCCGCCAGGGGGCTCAGCTCACCGCCTTCGGTCGCCTCTTCGCGAACGAAGTGGCGCCGCTCCTCTTGCACGCCGACCGCGTGCTCACCCGCGCCCAGCGGGCCGCCCATGGTGAGCTCGGCGAGCTTCGCCTCGGCTTCGGCATCACCACCCGGCTCCTCGTCCCGCGCCTCGTCTCCCGCTTCCGGCGCGCCCACCCCGACGTCCACGTGACCCTGCAGGACATGTCCTCGCCCATCCAGGTCGACACCCTGGTGCGCGGCGACCTGGACATCGGGTTCGTGCGACTTCCCGTCGAGCGGCCCCTCGCGCACCTTCCGGCGAACGAGGACCGTCTCGTCCTGGCGGTCCCGGACAGCCGGCGCGCCGAGCTCGCGAAGAAGCCGCCCCAGGAGCTGCGCAACGAGGCGTTCGTCGACCTCGCACCACTGCCCCCCGGCTCGCCCAGCTACCAGGCGCACGTCCTGCGGGTGTGCGCCGCCTACGGCTTTCGCCCACGCGTGGTCCAGTCGGCGAGCGACTTCCACACCATCCTCGCACTCGTCTCGGCCGGGCTCGGCATCGCGGTGGTTCCGCGGGCCGCGGCCGCGACCCGGGTGGAGGGCGTCGCCTACCTGGCCCTCGACGTTCCGGAGGCACGCTGGCGAGTGGGAGCGGCCTGGATCCCCGGAACGCGCAACCCGGTGCGGGACGCCTTCCTCTCGCTCTTGCGCGACGAGCTCACACGCGCCGGGAAGCCGGTGAGCGGGCCCAAGGCCTGAAAGGCCTCGCTCTGAGCCGCCCGGCGAGCTGCGCTGCCTAACCCACCGTCTGCAAGCCGGCGGCGATCCCGTTCACGGTGAGGAGCAGGGCGGCCCGCACCCGTTCCCGCTCGGCGCCCTGGGCGCGCTTCAGCCGGTCGAGCAGCTCGATCTGCACGTGAGAGAGCACGTCGAGATAGGGGTTGCGGCGCTCGGCGGCCCGGCCCAGGGTGGGCCAGGGCGACATGAGGGCCCCGTCGCCGCTCACCGCCAGGATCCCGTTCACCGTGCGCCGGTGCTCCTCGCGGATGAGGTGGAACACGCAACGGTCCTCGGCGGCGGCGAGCTGTGCATACTGCTCGGCCACCTCGATGTCGGCCTGGGTGAGCGCCACGCGGGCGTTGTCGACGAGGCCGCGCAGAAGAGGCCACTCGCGGTAGAGGGAACGCGCGCGCTCCACGCCGACGTCCGAGCAGAGCGCCTCGAGCCCGGTTCCGAGCCCGAACCAGCCGGGCACCCCGTGGCGGCTCTGGTTCCAGGAGAAGACCCAGGGAATGGCGCGCAGCGACTCGAGGGAGATGCGCCCGGTCCGGCTGGCCGGCCGCGAGGCGAAGCGCAGCTCGGGGATCTCGGCCATGGGGGTGGCCGCGAGCGCGTAGCGTGCCAGGCGGTCGGGCTCCGCGACGAGCTGGCGATAGGCTCTCAGGGCGGCCCCGGCCGCCCGCTCGAGGGGGGCTTCGCGTGAGAGGGTGGCGTCGTCGGCCGCCGGCTCGTCCGGGCCGGCCGAGGCGCACAGCACCGCGTTCACCATCTGCTCGAGGTCGCGGCGCGCGATCTCGGCGCGGGCGTAGCGCGCTGCTACCGTCTCGCCCTGCTCGGTGACGCGGAAGCGTCCGCGCAGGGCCGCGCGCGGCTGGGCCCGGATGGCCCGGTTGGCCGGGCCGCCCCCGCGGCCCACGGCGCCGCCCCGACCGTGAAAGACGGTCAGCATCACGCCTTCCGCCTCGGCCACCTGGGCGAGAGCGAGCTGGGCCTTGTGCAGGGCCACCTGGCTCGGCACGTAGCCGACCTGCTTGCCGCTGTCGGAGTACCCGATCATCACCTCGAGCTCTCCCTTGAGCGCCGCCCGCAGGGGCGGCAGGGAGAGGAGCCGCTGGGCGATGTGGCCGGCCGCCTCCAGATCCTCGAGCTGCTCGAGAAGGGGCACCGGCCTGATCTCGTCGGCGGCCAAGCCGGCCGACCGCGCCAAGAACAGCACCTCCAGAAGGTCGCTCGGGGCGTTGGTGAAGCTCACGACGTAGCGCTCGCAGGCCTCGGACCCGAGATCGCGGCGAGCCCAGCCCACCACCCGCAGGGTATCGAGCACCTCGCGCGTCTCGGGCGACAGGCGGGTCACCTCGGCCGCCGAGAGCACCGGCCTGCCCACGAGCTCCGCCAACAGTTCGACCCGCCGCCGCTCGGGGAGTGCGGCGTAGCCGCCCTGCCCTCCTTGCTGCATGACCTCGGCCACCGCGCGCTCGTGCACGGCCGAGTGCTGCCGCACGTCCAGGCTCGCCAGGTGAAAACCGAAGACCTCGGCCCGGCGGCGGGCGTCCTGCAGACGGCCGCGCGCCAGCCTCCCGAGACCGGCCGACTCGAGGGTCCGCCCGATGAGCGCGAGGTCGTCCCGGTAGGACCCGGCGTCCGGGTAACCGCCCTCGGCCCGTACCCTGGCCGCCTCCAGCCGCGCTGCCACGTAGCGAAGCTTCTCGCGCCAGCGCTCGTCGGGGCGCAGCGCACGCCCCCCGGCCGGTTCGCGGATCCTCTCGCGGTCGGCAGCGATGGAGGCCTCGAGCTCGGCGAGCGGCCCCTGCGCCGCGGCACTGCGGGCAGCCGAGAGCTCTCCCACCAGGGCCGCCGCGTCGGCCAGGTAGCGCGTCAGGACGAGCGCGCGCTGGCGTTCCAGGGTGGCCCTCGTCACCTCGGCGGTGACGAAGGGATTGCCGTCGCGGTCGCCGCCGATCCAGGTGCCGAAGCGGAGGAAGGGGCCTATCCGGAAGCGCGCCTCGGGCCAGTGCTCAAGAAGGCAGCGCTCGAGCTCCCGGTAGACGTCGGGGACGGCGTCGAGCAGGGTGCGCTCGAAGAAGAGCAGTCCCGACCGGACCTCGTCGAGCGGGGTGGGGCGGGCCGCGCGCGAATGCTGCGTCGCGAGCAGCGCGGTGACGACCTCCCGCAGCCCCCCCTCCAGGCGCTCGCGCTCGCGGGCACCCGCGCGCGGATCGTCGAGCCGGTCGAGCACGGCCGCCACCTCGGCCAGGTGATCGAGGACCGTGCGCCGCCTCACCTCGGTGGGGTGGGCCGTCACCACCGGCATGACGAGGAGTCGATCGAGGAGCGCCTGCACTTCCTCGGCGCTCGCTCCGAGCGTGTCCAGCTCGGCGCAGGCGGCGGCGAGTGAGCCGTCCACCACCACCCCGGAGCGGTCGCGCCGCCGCAGCATGCGTGCGCGGTGCTGCTCCTCGGCGGCGTTGATGATGTGGAAGAAATCGGCGAAGGCCTCGGCCAAGAGCTCGAGGTCCGGGGTCCCGAGCGCCGTCACCGAGGCCCGGAAGGCCTCGCGCCCCCCGGGGAAACTGCCGCGCCGGAGCGCCAGCGCCGACTGACGCAACCGTTCCACGAGGTCCAGGGCCTCTTTCCCGTGCAGCTCGGCGATGGTCTCGCCGAGGATCCGTCCGAGGAGCCGGACCTGATCGCGCAGCACTTGCTCGTCGATGTCGGTCGAGGTCATGGCCACCTGCGGGCCCGGGGGCCAAGGTGCCACCCGGCCGCGGAGCATCGGGGCGCCTTCATTCGCCGAGCGCCTTCAAGATGAGCCGCTTCGGCCGGCGGCCGTCGAATTCGTAATAGAAGATCTGTTGCCAGGGGCCGAGGTCGAGGCGCCCCTCGGTGATGGGCACCATCACCTGGTGTCCGAGGAGCAGGTTCTTGAGGTGGGCGTCCCCGTTGTCCTCACCCGAGCGGTGGTGAAGGTAGTCGGGGCCGGCCGTGGCACCGTCCGCCGAGGGCCCCGGCGCCAACCGCTCGAGCCAGGCCTCGATGTCGGCGTGCAGACCCGGCTCGTCGTCGTTCACGAACACCGCGGCGGTGATGTGCATGGCCGAGACGAGCACGAGACCTTCCCGCATCCCACTCTCGTGCTGGAAGGCCTTCACCTCATCGGTGATGCGCACGAGCTCGCGCCTCTTGCGGGTCCTGAACTCGAGATAGCGGGTGTGGCTCTTCATGGCGGAGCCCTCCGCTCCTCCCTTAGCGCCGCCGGGCGGGCCGTGCCGCCGCAGGCGCGGTGCGCCCCCGACCGCGGCCGTCGAGGTCCGACCCGCCGCCGACCTGACCCGGGGGCGTTAGCCTGCCGGGGTGGGGTGGGCTCCTGGACCCGAGGCCTCTCCCTTAAAGACAGCCGCCGCGCCCCGCCGCCATGGGCCGGCAGCTCGGGCCGGGGTCCTGCGGGCAGGAGCACACCGCAAGCCGGCAGCCCGCCAGGTTGAAACGGCCCATGATCTCGTCGAGGCGGACGGTGCGGCTGGGATCCACCCGCACCTGGCAGCCGCAGAATCGGTTCGATTCGACCGTGTCGGCGAGCGACATGCGCGTCGCCCGGCAGCCGCTCGAGCTTCCCGGCTCGCAGCTTCGCGCCTCGGCGAGCGCCCGCGCGTACTCGGCCGCGATGGCCGGACAGGGCGAGGGCGGGGGAACGTTGCGCAGGCGGGCCTCCTCGAGCTCGCGCCGGAACCTCGCCTCGTCGGAGGTCTCCTCGACCGCGGCCGACGCCGGCGGAGAGGCGGTGGGCGGGAGACCCTCCGGCATGGCCCGAGCCGGGTCGTTGGGCGGGGGCTCGGGCGCGGCCGGATGGTCGGGCGAAGGGCACCCCGCGACGAGCGCGAGGGCCGCGCAGGCTGCGGTGAGTGAGCGCGCTTTCAAGTGCCCGAAAGCCTCCGTCCCGCCGCCGGAGGCGTACATCCCCCGTCGGCGAGGAGCGCATCCTGCCAAAAGTCGGGCCGAGACGCACTCCCTCCTCGCCCCTTGTCTCCGCTTTGGGGCCGCGCCCGAGCGGCCGCGTCAGCGTCACATGGCGAGGCAACTCGGGGTGAAGGCGTGGCCTGGCACGACTGCTCGCGTTCAGTGCGTGCTGCGCTGCGCCTCCGCGCGCTCGCAGAACTCGCGATCCTGGCTCGCGATGTGCGAGGTGAAGCTCGAGCGCAGATCGAAGGTCATGGGGAGCGCCAGGTCGGGCTCGGCATTCCCGAGGAGGTAACGCACCTCCTCGATGTGGGCGAGCAACGACTGGTGCTCCTGCCGGTGGATGGGGAGCTCCGCATAGGAGGACGCTTCCATGAGTAGCTCCTCGCCGCGGAAGTGCGCCGCCGTGAAGCCGGCCAGCTGGTCGACGAGGCGACGCGCCAGCCCGAGCCGGCCGCCCTCGATGGCGTCCGCGAGAGCGCTCACGAGCGCCACCTGGAGGTGGTGTTCGCGATCGAGCTCGACGTCGCCGAGCTCGAGTCGCTCGGTCCAGACATCTTTGAGCGGCACCCCGAAAGCCTCCTCGCGCCGGGCCTAGACCCGTCTGTGGTAGCTGGTTTTTCCGCCGCAGATCATAGATCGGCAACTACCGATGGGGGTGTAAGTCGACATTTGCGGGCTGTGCCAGCGGTTTTTCGGCGAATTGACCCGCGTGACGCAACCCGTCAAGGGCGTGTCCTTTTCAGATCCCGGATACATTGATTTTGGAGTCGATCGGCCCGGGGCGGCGCAGCGAGCCCGGGAACCTCAGCACCACATCGAACAGGAAACCCTAGGTCATGGCCCAAGAGAAAGTTCGGGACGCGGAGCTTCGTAAGTCGCGCGAAGTGGCGGAGTCCTCTCGAGAGACGGAGTGGCAGGGTGCCGGCTTCCTGCGCGACCTGTTCCTCGGCAAGTTTCGGCTCGACCTCATCGACCCCTACCCGCTGCCCGGCGAGGAGCGGCCCGAGTTTCGACGCTTCTACGACGCCCTGCAGGATTTTTTGCGCAAGGAGGTCGACCCCATCCAGATCGACGAGCGGGGCGAGCTGCCGGAGCCGATGATCGAGGGCCTTCGTCGGCTGGGAGCGTTCGGGATGAAGGTGCCGGTCGAGTACGGCGGACTCGGCCTCACCCACGTCGAGTACGGCAAGGTCATGCAGCTCCTCGGCAGCTACGACGCCAACCTGACCGCGCTTCTCTCCGCCCATCAGTCCATCGGCGTCCCCCAGCCGCTCAAGCTCTTCGGCTCCGACGAGCTGAAGCAGAAGTACCTGCCGCGCATCGCAAGGGGGGCCATCAGTGCGTTCGCGCTCACCGAGACGGTGGTGGGCTCCGATCCGGCCCGGCTCACCACCACCGCCGAGCTCAGCGAGGACGGGCGCTACTTCATCCTCAACGGTTCGAAGCTGTGGTGCACGAACGGCACCATCGCCGAGCTCTTCGTGGTCATGGCCCGCAATCCCCGCACCGAGGCCATCAGCGCCTTCGTGGTCGAGGCGAGCTGGCCGGGGGTGGAGGTGGCGCACCGCTGCCGGTTCATGGGCCTGCGCGCGCTCGCCAACGCCGCCCTCACCTTCCGGAACGTGAAGGTGCCGCGCGAGAACCTCATCGGCAAGGAGGGGCGCGGCCTCAAGATCGCCCTCACCACCCTCAACACCGGCCGTCTGTCCATCCCGGCCGCGGTGGTGGGCGGCACCAAGGTGGCCCTTGAGCTGTGTCGCAAGTGGTCCCAGGCGCGCGTCCAATGGGGCCAGGAGATCGGCAAGCACGAGGCCATCACCCACAAGCTCTCCGAGATCGGTTCCTCGGTCTTCGCCATGGAGGCGCTCTCCGACCTCTCCCTCGCCCTCGCCGACCGGAAGGGCTACGACATCCGCCTGGAGGCGGCGGCCGCCAAGGAGTGGAACACCGCTCGCACCTGGCGCGTGCTCGACGAGACCATGCAGATCCGAGGCGGACGGGGTTACGAGACCGCCCGTTCGCTCGCGGCGCGGGGCGAGGCCCCGGTCAGCGTCGAGCGCTGGATGCGCGACACGCGCATCAACCTCATCTTCGAGGGCTCCTCCGAGATCATGCACCTCTTCATGGCGCGCGAGGCGGTCGACAAGCACCTGCAGGTGGCGGGGGCCCTCATCGACCCGAAGGTGCCGGTGGCCAAGAAGCTCGCCGTGCTGCCCCGCATCGGGGCCTTCTACCTCGTCTGGTACCTCGGCTTGTGGCTGCGCGGCCTCGTCGCCCCCCGCTTCGGCCCCTTCGGGCAGCTCGCCCGCCACCTGCGGTTCGTCGAGAAGAAGAGCCGCAAGCTCGCCCGGGAGATCTTCCACTCCATGGTGGTCTTCCGCGCGGGGGCCGAACGCCGACAGGCCTTCCTCTTCCGGCTGGTCGACATCGCGAACGAGCTCTTCGCCATGGCGGCGAGCGTGGCGCGGGCCCAGGCCATGCTGAAAGCGGGCAAGCCCGAGGCGCAGCAGGCCGCCCTGCTCGTCGACAACCTCTGCCACCAGGAGCGCGAGAAGGTCGAGCAGCTCTTCAGGTCCCTCTGGCACAACCACGACGTGCTCGCCTACAGCACCGGGCGCGCCATCCTCGCCGGCGACCACGGCTGGCTCGAGCGCGGAGGCATCGAGCTCGGCTTCACCGTGGAGGACCTGACGCCCCGCCTGCCCGACTCCTCCGCTCCTCGGCCGTCGACCAAGGTGGTGGCCACGGTGGCGCCCTAGGGACCCGCCCGGGTCCACACCTTTCCGTCGCCCCTTGCGAAGGCGCCTGCGGGAGGCGCCGACGCTCGGGTGACGTGGGATAATCCGCGTCGCATGCGCGAGCGGATGAGCCTGGTCGACGCGGCCTGGCTCCGGATGGACCGGCCCGAGAACACGGCGGACGTGGTGGCCCTGCTCGGCATGCAGGAACTGCCGTCCCGCGACGTACTCCTGCGCATCCTCGAGGAGCGACTCCTCCCCTATCGCCGGTTGCGCAAGCGCACCGCGGTGGGCGTTTTCGGCGCGAGCTGGCAGGACCAGCCGAACTTCGTTCTCGCGCATCACCTCGAGAGCGTGCGGCTCACCGAGCGCGGGCCGGCCCTCGAGGAACTCGTGGGACGGATCGCGAGCGAGCCCCTCGACCCCAGCCGGCCTCCCTGGTGCCTCTACGCGGTCGAGCTCCCCGGCGCAGGCGCGCTCGTCGCCAAGCTGAGCCACTGCTTGGCCGACGGGTTCGCTCTCATCGGCCTCATGCTCTCGCTCACCGATGGAGCGAGGGATCGTTCCCTGCGGCAGGCCTTCCCGGTCTCGCGCTCGCCCCTGCTCGGCAAGGCCCCCGCGCTCGAGACCCTGGCCCGTCCCGGCCGCTTGCTCGACCTCGGGGCGAACACGGCCGCGCTGTGCGGGGCGGCGGCGAGGATGATCGCGCTCCCCGCCGATCCGGTGACGTCCCTCTCGCGCCCGCTCTGTGGGCGCCGCCGGGTGGCCTGGTCCGCCGGATTCTCCCTCGCCTCCCTGCGCGCGCTCGCGCGGGTCGAGAAGGTCACCGTGAACGACCTCCTCCTCGCCGCCCTGGCCGGCGCCCTGGGCGAGCAGCTCGCTCTCGCGAGCGGCTCCGCAAGGGTGGAGAGCCTGCGGGCCCTCGTCCCGGTGAACCTGCGCAAGAGCCTCGCCGAACCGGATGCCGACCCGCTCGGGAACGAGTTCGGACTCGTCTTCCTCGACCTGCCCGTCGCCGAGAGGTCCCGAAGGCATCGGCTCGCCCTCATCCACGCGCGAACGACGGCCCTCAAGGCCGGCTCGGACGGCATCGCCTCCTTCCTGCTGCTCACGGCACTCGGATTGCTGCCGGTCGGCACCCCCTCCGTCTTCCGCTTCTTCTCCCGCAAGGCCTCGCTCGTCGTCACGAACGTGCCCGGGCCGTCGGAGCACCTCTTCCTCGCCGGAAAGCGGATCGACCACGTCATGTTCTGGGTGCCGCACCCGGCCACGCTCGGGCTCGGGGTGAGCCTGCTCTCGTACGCAGGCGAGGTCCGGGTGGGCGTTCGCGCCGACGTCGCCGTCGTCCCCGATCCCGGCGGGCTCGTCCGCCACTTCGAGGCGGAGCTCGCCGCCTTCGGCGCGCCTCGGCCAGAGCGCGGCGGCGAATCCCCCTCGCTGACCGAGCGCCCCGGGAGCGAGCCGCGGGCCTAAGAGCGAATTGCAGGAAGGATTAAACCCCCTCGGGGTCCTCCGTCCGTAGCGTGCCCCAGGGAGTCGTCCTAGTCGGCAAGGGAAACGGTCCGGGGGCAGAGCGCTTTCGGCCCGCTCCGCCCAAGTCCGTTTGACGCGGCGCGCTGTCCCTTGACGCGCTGCGCAGGTGTCTCGTGCGCCCCGAGCGATCCCGCGTCCGGGCGGGTGGAGTGGTAGATAGTTCCGCCGAAAGAGGAAAGACGGCGGTCGGGCGGACCCCTGTAGCTTTCGAGCTCGTTTGCGGCGGCTCATTCGCTTCGGGTTCGCCTGCGCAGGCTCATCTCGAGGCTTGACCCTAGCCGGGGCAAACGAGCACGCGGGAGGTAAGCGATGGAGACGGTCGGGCTGGGTCGCGTCGCAGTGCTGGATTCCGGCGAAGGCGCGCGGCGGGTCCTGCGTGCCATCCACGAGCTCGCGCGCATGGGACAGGCTGGGGTGGCGGTGGCGGTGCACGCCCCCCGCGAGCGGCTCACCCGCTTCGTGCGCGATGCGGACGAGGCGGTCGAGCTCGATCGCTCGCGGGAGGATGCGCTCCTCGCGGCGCGGGCCGACAGCGCCTGGCTCGGTCCGGCCCCACTCGCCGAGCGCGCCGCCTTCGCCGAGGCCTGCGCTCGGGCGGGCGTCGCCCACATTGGCCCTTCTGCCAAGGCGCTCGGAGCGCTCTGTGCGTTGGGAGGAGTCTCCCGGCTCGCCTCCGAACTCGGAGTGCCTTTCGCCGAGACCTCGGCGGACAGCCCGCTCGCCCACCTCGTCGAGGTGGTGGTGGCGCGGGACCGCACCGGCGCGGTCCGGGTCATCGGGATCGGCGAAGCGTCTCTGCGCCGTTCGGAACAGGCCGTGATCGCCGAATCGCCCTCCCCCGTGGTCGGGCGCGAGGCCGAGGACAGGGTTCGCTCGCTCGCCGCCCGCGCCTGCGCGGCAGCCGACTGGGTCGGCGTGTGCGCGGTGAGGCTCCTCGCCGATCCGGCCGGCCGCAAGCTCTCCCTGCTCGGGCTCGATGCCTTCGCCCAGTCCGCCCCGGCCATCGAAGCCCTGGCCGGCGTCGATCTCGCGCTGCTCGCCTTCCGGGTGGCGAGCGGAGCGCCCCTCGGGGACGAGGTGAAGAATCACGGCCATGCCTTCGCGGCCCGCATCCAGGCCAAAGACCCGGAGGCCGAACCCTTGCCGAACCTCGGCACGGTGGCCCTCTTGCGGCTGCCCTCGGGTCTCGGGGTGCGCGCCGACGCGGCGGTGGCCGAGGAAGACGAGGCGCCGGCCGGCGACGGAACGCTCGCCACGTTGGTGGCCCGCGGCGAGACGCGGGCCGAGGCCTTGGCCCGGCTGGAGCAGGCTCTCGCCGACGCCGAGGTCCTGGTGCTCCGCAGCGGCAGCTCCAAGGCCTGGCTGCTCGCCCTGTGCGCGCGGAGCGAGGTTCGCAGCGGCGAGGCCGGCGTCGGGTTCCTCGACAGGCTCGCCGCCTCGCGCGAGCCTCTCGTCGAGCCCAAGCGCGAGCCGGCCCTCCTCGCGGCCGCCATCCAATCTTACCACGGCCAGCTCGACCTCGAGCGGGCGCGCTTCCTCGCCGAGGCCCGGCGCGGCCGACCGCGGGTGGGGCCTTCTTCAGGCCGCCTCGTCGAGCTGCGCTACCGCGGCCGGCGCTACCGGCTCGAGGTTCGGCAGAAGGGTCCGCAGAGCTACGAGGTGGCCTCGGCGGGAGGACCGGCGGTCGAGCTTCGCCTGGAGCGCGTCGGACGCTTCGAGCGCCGGCTTCTGTGGCAGGGTCGCCACTATCGCATCCTGTCGGTGATGGACGGCCTCGCCATGCTGGTCCTGGTGGACGGGGTCGCCCACCCCATCGTGCGCGACTCGAGCGACGTCGTGGCCTCGCCCATGCCGGCGGTGGTCGTGGCCCTCCCGGTCGAACCGGGCCAGAAGGTGGCGGCCGGAGAGCAGGTGGCGCGCGTCGAGTCCATGAAGGTCGAGATCGAGGTGAAGGCGCCCTCGGCGAGCGTGGTCCGCGAAGTGCTGGCCGTCGTGAACGGCCAGGTCGACGCAGGCGCCCCGCTCCTCCGGCTCGAGCCGCTCGAGGAGGGGAGCCAGGCCGCGCCCGCCGCGGCGGTGGAGCCGCTCGACCTCGGTCCGGCCAAGCCGGCGTCGGGCGCGCCGCGCGACCGGTATCTCGCCGCGCTCTCCGAGATGGAGGAGCTCGTGCTCGGCTTCGACGTGGCCGTCGCCTCGGCCAAGCGGCTCGGCGCCGCCTGGCGCGAGCTCGCTAAGGCGGTGCCCGCGGTCGACGAGAGCGTCTTGTGCGCCGAGGAGGCGGCACTCGGCGCCTTCGCCGACCTGCAGGCCGTCTTCACGCGCACCCGGCCTGCCGGGAGCCTCGAGCGGCGGCCGCCACTCGAGGAGTTCTGGCGCTACCTGCACGAGCCGGAGGCCCACGGCGCCGGTCTCTCGGCCGGCTTCGTGGAGCTCCTGCGCAGCGCGCTCGGGCATTACGGGGTCTCGATGGATGCCCCGGGAAGAGCGCTGCAGCTTGCGCTCCTCCGCATCCAGAAGGCCCATGAGCGGGTCGAGGAGCAGCTGCCCATCATCGCGGCCGTGCTCGAGCGTCGCCTGGCCGTCGAGGGCCCCCCTCCCGGCTTCTCGGGGCCGCGGTCGCGCCAGATGCTCGATCGCCTGGCCGATCTGGGCCGGGAGCGCTTTGCAGCGCTCGCCGACCTCGCCCGTGAGATCCGCTATCGCCGCTTCGACCAGCCGGCCCTGGAGCAGGGCCGGGCGGAGGCCTACGCCCAGGCCGAGCAGGACCTCGCCCGCCTGCCCACGGCGGCCGGTGCCGAGCGGGAAGCCATCGTCGACCGGCTCGTCGAGTCGGCGCCCCCTCTCGCCGCCCATCTCGTCGCACAGATGGCCGGGGCGGAGCCCGGTCTGCGGGCCAGGCTCGTCGAGACTCTCCTGCGGCGCTACTACCGCTTCAGGCCCTTGGGCCCGGCGCGCTCGGGCGAAGTGGAGGACCTTCCCTACGCCGAGAGCGACTACGAGCACCTGGGGCGGCGCTACCGGGTCTTCGCCTGCGGCGCGCCAGCCGAGGAGGCCGAGGGGAGCCTGCGGCGCCTAGCCCGGGCCGCGGCGGCAACCCCGATAGACCGCGAGGTCATCCTCGAGCTCTACGGCTGGTCGAGCGGCGCCTTCGGCCCGCCCGACGCGGTAGCGCAAGGCCTGCTCCTCGCCCTCGCCAAGGCGCGCTTCGCGCGCCCGCCCCGGCGGATCTCGGTGGTCATCGCCCCGGCGGCCCGCGGCGCGGCGACCGCCGCACAGCAGCACTTCCACTTCCGGAGCGAACCCTCGGGGTACAGCGAGGACAAGCGGATCCGGGGCATCCACTTCATGCTGGCGGAACGCATGCAATTCGGCCGCCTCGCCAAATTCGACCTCAACCGGCTCCCCTCCCTCGCGGACGTCTACCTCTTCCACGCGGTGGCTCAGGGCAACCCCAAGGACGAGCGGCTCATCGCCACTGCGGAGGTGCGCGACCTCGCGCCCGTGCGCGACTCGGCCGGTCGGGTGGTGCAGGTGCCCGGGCTCGAGCGCATGTTCCACGAGGCCTTGGCCGGCATGCGCCTCTTCCAGGCGCGACGCGCCCCGCACCAGCGCCTCGAGTGGAACCGGGTCCTGCTCACCATCAGCCCGCCGCTCCTCCTCTCGCGCGAGGAGGTGCACCTGCTCGCCGAGCGGCTCACCCCCGCCATGGAGGGGGTCGGCCTCGAGATGCTGCTCATGACGGCGCGGGTGCCCGATCCGGAGCACGGGGGTCTGCGCGAGACGCTCATCCGGGTCATCATCAGCGGGCAGGCCATCTCGCTGCGTTGGGACGAGCCGACCGACCGACCCTTGGAGCCGATGGCCGAGTACCAGCAGAAGGTGGTGCAGCTCAGGCGCCGCGGCCTCACCCACCCCTTCGAGATCGTGCGCATGCTGGCCCCGCCGCGGGGCGTGCAGTCCGCGCTGCCGCCCGGCGAGTTCGAGGAGTACGACCTCGACGTGGCGGGGCGCGCGCTCACGAAGGTGGAGCGGCCCCCCGGGATGAACACGGCCAACGTGGTGGTCGGGGTCGTGAGGAACTTCACGGCCCAGCACCCGGAGGGCATGGAGCGGGTCATCGTGCTCGGCGACCCCGGGCGCGAGATGGGGTCGGTGGCCGAGGACGAGTGCCGGCGCATCGTGGCAGCCCTCGAGCTCGCCCAGCAGAAGGGGGTGCCCCTCGAGTGGTTCGAGGTCTGCGCCGGCGCCAAGATCTCGATGAAGAGCGGCACCGAGAACATGGATTGGGTTTCGCGGGTCCTTCGCAAGCTCATCGAGTTCACGCAAGCCGGGGGCGAGGTCAACGTGGTGGTGCTCGGGATCACGGTGGGCGCCCAGCCCTACTGGAATGCCGAGGCCACCATGCTCATGCACACGCGGGGCATCCTCGTCATGACGCCCGGCTCCTCGATGGTGCTCACCGGCAAGCAGGCGCTGGAGTACTCGGGGAGCGTCTCGGCCGAGGACAACGAGGGCATCGGCGGCTACGACCGCATCATGGGAGTGAACGGCCAGGCGCAGTACCACGCCGGGAGCGTGGCCGAGGCCTGCCAGATCCTGCTCAGTCACTACGATCACTGCTACTTCGTGAAGGGCGAGGCCTTCCCAAGGCGGGCGCCGACCTCGGACCCGCACGACCGGGACGTCCGCGGCCACCCGCACGGTCCGGAAGGAGGCGCCGGGTTCAGCACGGTGGGGGAGATCTTCAGCGCCGAGAAGAACCCGGATCGCAAGAAGCCCTTCGAGATAAGGCGCGTGATGGCCGCCTGCATCGACCAGGACCACCCCCCGCTCGAGCGCTGGCGCGACATGCGGGGCGGCGACACCGGCGTCGTGTGGGACGCCCACCTGGGCGGCTTGCCGGTCTGCCTCATCGGCATCCAGTCGCGCCCACTCCCCAGGCTCGAGTTCGTGCCCGCCGACGGCCCGGAGTACTGGTCAGCCGGTACGCTCTTCCCCCAGTCATCCAAGAAGATCGCCCGCGCCATCAACGCGGCGAGTGGCAACCGGCCGGTGGTGGTGCTCGCCAACCTCTCCGGCTTCGACGGCTCTCCCGAGTCGATGCGCCGGCTCCAGCTCGAGTACGGGGCCGAGATCGGCCGGGCGGTCGTGAATTTCAGGGGACCGGTGATCTTCTGCGTGGTCTCCCGTTACCACGGAGGGGCCTTCGTGGTGTTCGCGAAGACGCTGCGCGACAACATCGAGATCGCGGCGGTGGAGGGGGCGCGGGCCTCGGTCATCGGGGGGGCCCCGGCGGCGGCGGTGGTCTTCGCGCGGGAGGTGGAGGCCCGAACCCGCAAGGACCCGCGCGTCGTCGAAGCCGAAAAGGCGGCCACGAGCGCGGCGGGGCGGCTAAGGCTCAACGAGGTGGTGGCCCTCGTCCGCTCGGAGAAGCTCGGCGAGGTGGGCGACGAGTTCGACAAGATCCATTCGGTCGATCGCGCCCGCAAGGTCGGCTCGCTCGACCGCATCATCGCCGCGCGCGACCTCAGGCCCTACCTCATCGACGCGGTGGAGCGCGGCATGGCGAGGGTCACGAAGGGCTAGCGGGGTGCGGTGCGTCGGCGAGCCGGGAGGCGAGCCGGCCGACGAGCCGCACCGCGCCCTCGATGCGCTCGCTGTAGGCTTCTCCGCAGGAGAGCCGGATACAGTTCGCGTGGACGTGCCGCGCCGAGAAGATGTGGCCGGGGGCGATGGCCACGCCCGCGTCGTGGGCGCGAGCGTGGAGGGCGAGCGCGTCCACGTTGCTCGGGAGCTCGACCCACAAGAAGCAGCCGCCTCGGGGCCTCGAAACCCGGGTGCCGGCGGGGAAGCTCGCCGCCACCACCTGCGCCACCCGGGCCACGTTCTGCTCGAGGCGGGCGCGCAGGGTCCGCAGGTGACGATCGTAGGTGCCCTCGGCGAGGAAGTGGACGAGGGCGTGCTGCGGCAGGGTCGAGGTGGCCGAGCTCGTCGCGAACTTCAGCACCTCCACCCGCTCCCGCCAGCGCCCGGCGGCGACGTAGCCCACCCTTAGACCCGGGGCGACCGTCTTGGAGAACGAGCCGCAGTACATGACGGTTCCGTCGCTGTCGAAGGCCTTGGCCGGGCGCGGGCGCGCCGGGCCGAAGGCGAGGTCGCCGTAGACATCGTCCTCCACGAGCGGGATGGCGCGCGCGGAGAGCATGCGCACGAGGCGTTCCTTGGCCGCGTCCGGCATGCAGCTGCCGAGAGGGTTACTGAAGGTGGGGACGGTCAGCACCGCCGCCACCCGGTGCTGCCCGAGCCGCCCCTCGAGCGCGTCGAGGTCGATGCCGGTCTCAGGGTGGCAAGGCACCTCGAGCACCCTCAGCCCGAGCGCCTCGAGGACGAGCAGCACGCCGTAGTAGGTGGGGGACTCGACTGCCACCGTGTCGCCGCGGTTCGCCACCGCGAGGAGGGACAGCTCGACCGCCTCGGTGGCGCCGGCCGTCACGACGAGGTCCTCCTCGGAGAGAAGGCAGCCCACCGCCACGGCACGCTGGGCGATGAGGCGGCGCAGGGAGGCGAGGCCGGGGGGATAGGCGTAGTCGACTCCGGCCGCCGCCGCCTTCTTGGCGGCGGCCGACATGGCCCTCGCGAGCGCGGCCGCGGGCAACAGCTCGGGCGCGGGGCGGGCGGCGCCGAGGTGGACTAGACCGGGATCGGCTGCCGAGCGGTAGATGTCGGCGACGAGCGCACTCACACCCTCGAGCGTGGAGGTGGTGTGAGCGGGAGGGCTGGAGGTCCGCGGGACCGGCAAGAGCGGACGCGCCTTCACGAAGTAGCCGGAGCGGGGACGTGCCTCGATGAGGCCCGCGGCCTCGAGCTGGGAGAGGGCCATGAGCACGGTGGAGGCCGACACGCCCTCGTCGACCCTGAGCCGGCGCACCGAGGGCAGTTTCTCGCCGGGGGCGAGGGTGCCCTCCTCGATGGCGCGGGCGAACCGGGCAGAGATCGACTCGTAGAGGAGCGGCCCCGCCGCACCCTCCTCCCTACGAGGCAATGCAGAGGTGGGCCCCATGGCCCCTCCCTTATAGCACAAACCCACCCATTTGTCGTCTGTACCGGTATCAGATAGTAAAATCTGTATCTGTACTCCTCAGCTGCGCGGCCTTAAGCTCTCGAGTGTGGAGGTCGTCATGATGCTTTCGAAGGGGCCGGCCATCTTCCGGCGCAGCGCGGTTCGCGAGAAGAGGGAGTTCGATCTCAAGGCGGGGCGTGCCTGGAGCGCCGCCGGACGGCGCGGGGTCGCCATCGCTTGCGAGCGAGGTGCGGTGTGGATCACCGTCGAAGGGGATCCCGAAGACCACGTGGTCGTAGCACCGGGCTCGTTCAAGAGCGACGGCAAGGGTCGCGTGGCGGCGCTGGCTCTCGAACCGGCTCGGCTGGCCGTCTCACCCGCCGCACGGTGAGGGCTCTCGCCCCAGGCGGGGCCGGCGAGCGAAGCTCGCCGCGGGGTCGGACCTGGCGCGTCTACATCCTGCGGTGCGGGGATGGCACCCTGTACACGGGGGCCACAAATGACCTGCCGCGGCGGATGAGGAGCCACGCCGCGGGACGCGGCGCTCGCTACACGCGTTCGAGGCTGCCGGTGGAACTCGTATACACCGAAGGGGCGAGAGCGCGAAGCGAAGCCCTCCGGCGCGAACACGCGCTGAAGCGCATGAGCCGGGCGCAGAAGCTCGAACTCGTCGCCCGACAGCGCACGAAGGGGATCCGCACGCCCTGAGGACTACTTGCCGGCCTGGCGGTTGCGCCGGTCCGCCTCCCGCACACCGGCCTCCCAGGCGTCCGCCTGGGTGCCGAACGTGCTCGGCACCTCCTCCTCGTCGACCGCCACGCCGTAGCGCCCTTCGGAGATCCGGGTGACGCGCACGACGTGAGGGCCGACCTCGTAACGCGCGACGATGGGGGCGGCAGGGATGGCGGTGCTTTTTTGGCCGAAAGGCTTCGCAGTCACGTTCCTCATTGTACCGCGCAGACCTCAGGCTTCCAGGCAAGGCCCCGTACGGGGTGACACATCCCCGTTGGCACTCCTTTGCCACGTCTGGGTATGACCGCGACGCGGGTTTCCCTACGCAGCGTTCTCGCCAACCTGCTCGGCAACGAGGGCGCGCAAGGCCTCGGCGTCGAACGGCTTCTCGATGCGCCGGTTGGGGACGCGCTCGAGGAAGGCGCGCGCCTCCTCCGTGAAGGCGCCTCCGGTGAGGAACACCATGTTGCGGGTGAGCTCGGGCCGGCTCGCCTTCAGGGCCTCGAAGCACTGCATGCCGGTGAGCCCGGGCATCATGAGGTCGCACAGCACGAGGTCGAAGTGCTCGCCGCCGGCGAGCCGTGCCAGCGCCTCGTCGGGGTGGGTGAGGGTCACCACCTCGTGCTCGCTCCCCAGCGTGCGCGCCACCGCCCGGCAGACGAGGGGCTCGTCGTCGAGGACGAGGACGCGGCCCCGGTGCAGGGGAACGAGGGGGGCCGGCGCGGCGGACTTCATGGGGACGAGCACGGACGGGGGCAGGAGGACCCGGAACACCGACCCTTGCCCCGGGGTGCTCTCCACCTCGATCTCGCCGCCGAGCGACTCGACGATGCCGTGGCAGATGGAGAGCCCGAGCCCGGTGCCCTCCCCGACCGCCTTGGTGGTGAAGAAGGGGTCGAAGATGCGCGGCAGGTTCTCGGCGGGGATACCCGCGCCCGAGTCGCGCACTTCCAGGACGGCCCGGCCGTCTCCCGCCGTCCGGGTGGCGAGCCGGATCTCGTTTCCGGCGGGGTTCGCCTGCGGCATGGCCTGGCCGGCGTTGACGAGGAGGTTCAAGGCCACCTGGGCGAGCTCGTGTTCGCTGCAGCGCACCGGCGGCACCCGGTCGAGCTCGAGGACGAGCTGGGCGCGGCCGCGCAGCTGCGGCTCGGCGATGCGGGCCGCCGAGCGCACCGGCTCGCGGATGTCGATGGCGAGGGGGGCCGAGTCCCGGTCCGCCTGCGAGAACACCCGCAGGCCTCGCACGATCTCGGCGATGCGACGGGCGCCGTCGCGCGCCTCGCGCACCGCCTCGAGCGCCTGCTCGTCGGGCTGGCCGTCGTGGCGCTCGCCGAGCCGCTCCTCGAGGAACTCGAAGTTGGCGAGGAGGTAGGAGAGGGGGTTGTTGATCTCGTGGGCCACCCCGGCGGCCAGGGTGCCAATGGAGGCCAGCCGGTCGGCGAACACGAGCTGGGCCTGCAGCCGGCGCTCCGCGCTGATGTCGGCCACGGTGGTGACCATGCGGGTGGCCCGGCCAGCCGCATCGCGCTCGATGATGCGGGCATGGGCCCGCTGCCAGACCGGCCCGCCCGAACCGAGGGTGCGGTACTCGGCTTCGAAGCGCTCGATGCGCCCGGCGATGAGATCCTGGTACTGGGCGAGGAAGCGGGATGCGTCGGTCGGGTGCACCGAGGCCAGGATCTCCTCGATGCGGGCCGAGGGCGTGTCGCGGCCCAGCATGGCCATGAGTCGCGGGGACAGGTGCGCCTCACCCGAGCGCAGGTCGACGTCGCAGATCCCGACCTCGGTCACCTCCAGGGCGAGCTGCAGCCGCTCCTGGTGCTGCCGCAGCGCGCGCTCGGCCCGCTTCTGCTCGGTGACGTCCCTATTCACGCTGAGCGTACCCACCACCTGACCACCCTCGTCGCGCAGCGCCACGGTGGTCATCTCGATGTCGAGCGAGGTCCCGTCCTTGGCCCGGTGCACGCACTCGTTGCGCAGGGTCGGGCGGTCCGTCCTGGGCCGCGGGTGGGGCGCGTCCTCCGGCACGCCACCGAAGGCCTGGGCCACTGGCTGGCCCAGGACCTCCTCGGCCGTCCGGCCGTAGATGCGCTCGGCGGCCCCGGTCCAGGCCGTCACCCGCCCCTCTCGATCGACCGCCACCACCGCGTCGTTGAGGCGCGAGAGCAGCGAGGCCTGCAGGCGTGCTGCCTGCTCGGCGCGCCGGCGGTCGGAGATGTCGCGGGCGGTGGCGTAGATGAGCTTCTGGCGATCGAGGGTAAACAGGCGGGCGCTCACCTCGACCGGGAAGGTGCTGCCGTCCTTGCGCCGGTGGACCGTCTCGAAGAGGAGTGCCCCTTGCGTCTCGAGGCGGCTCAAGACCGCGTGGTCGGCCCGGAGCTCGGGCGGGCGGAGATCCGAGCTGCGCAGGGACCGCAACTCCTCGCGCGTGTAGCCGTATGCCGCGAGAGCCCGGTCGTTCGCGTCGAGGATGCGGCCGTCCAGGGCCGACAGCACCACGATGTCGTTCGCGTGCTTCCACAGGTACTCGAGCCTGAGGTGGAGCGCCCGCTCGTCGAGGGCGCGGCGGCGCCGCGCCAGCCCCGCCGACACGCCGCGCCACCAGGCGAGGAGCGCCACCCCCGCGGCCAAAAGCAGGCTACCCACCGCCACGGTGAGCGAGCGCGCCCGCTCGGTCGCCGGGGCGAGCAGGTCCGCCTCGCGCACCTCGGTCACGAGGACCCACGGGCTCCCCGTCACCTGGCGCCGGGCGGCGATGACCTTCTTTCCAGAGGCGTCGCGGAGCGAGGAGATCCCCACCTCGCCCCGGGCGGCCATGGCGATGGGCTCGGCATCGGCGAGGGCGACCGTTCGGTTCGGCGCCGCCCCCGGATCCCCCCCGGCGAGGCTCACCACCTGCACCGTCTCGCCTTCCACGAGGCCGAGGTCGACCTCGGTGCCCGGGAAAGGTCCCGAGCGCCCGGAAACGAGGGCCGGCAGGGCCTCGCTCACCCGGGCGGCGAGGACCACCCCGCCCTCGAACTCGCCCCGCTCGGAATAGACCGGAGCGACCGCCAAGAGATCCTGCGGGTGCCCCGGCTCGTCGACCAGGATGGCCCGTCCGGCCCGCCCCGCCCGCTTGAGCGCCTCGCGCTCGTAGGGAGGGGACTCGCGCTCGTCGGAGGTCGTCACGACCCGCCGTCCCGCCTCGTCGACGAGCGAGGCGACGAGGGCCTTCTGGCGCCTCTGGCGACGTTGCAGGGAGAAGAGGAGCGACTCCCGGTCGTGTTCACTGCCGCTGCCGGTGAAAAGCGCGGCGACCTCGCGCTCCCGGCCGGAGCCCTCGACGAGAACAGTGGCCTCCTCGAGGAGGCCGCGGCGCCACTCGGCGGCCTGGGCCACCCAGAGGTCTGCGACCGCCGAGAGCTCGCCCTCGACCTGCTGGCGCAGGTCGCGCTCGAACCCGCGGACGTGGTGCTGGGCCGCGTAACTCATCCCCGCCGCCAGCGCGACGAAGACGACGACCGGCACGATCCACGGACGATCCCAGGCCGCGCGGCTCCCCATCCGAATTCCCCACGCATTCTGACGCGCCCTGTCAGTCTAGCAACGGGGACTCCGCGTCGTCATCTTCAGCACGGCGAGGCGCATCTCCCCACATGCTCTCACAGCCCAGGCGGCCGAGGCGAGGGGTGGACCTGCGGCGATGGTCCCCGGTGTGCACCTGTCCGAGGAAATCGCACTTGACCCTCGGTGCCGAGGAGCCAGCCGTTGCGATAGGCTTCGCCCGTCGTCCTCAGATTGAGAACATCCTCCCGAGGAGCAGCGGGCGTGTGGTTCCTCCTCTTCGGCGTCGGCGCGGCGTCCCTTTATTTCCTGCGGCTCCCGGCGCCGCTCGCGGTCCTGCCCTACCCGCCGCCGCCCGAGGCGCGCTACGCCTTGTACTTCCTCGCCGCCGCCCTGCTGAGGCTCTTCATCTGCAGCGCTCGCGTGCGTGCGGTGGAACGGCGGGCCCGCCGCGTGACCTTGCCGCGGCCCGGCCCGTTCACCCTCCCGCCTCCAGGTCTCCTCGAGGTGGGCGCCGGGTTGGGCCGCGGCGTGGCCGAAGCTTTCCTCGGCGATCTCATGGGGGTCCTTTTGGCGGGGGGGGCGCTCCTCCTGCGCTTCGCCGCCTCGCGCCGGGACCTCGGCCCCTCGGCCCGGCGGGTGGCGCTGCAGAGGCGGGCCCTCGCCCGCGAGAAGCAGAAGGCGGTCGCTCGTGAATGGCGCACGGCGGCCCTTTGCATCGTCGGCGTCGGCCTCGTCTGCGCGCTCCTCGCCTGGCTCCCCCATCTGCGACGGCCCCTGCCCGCCATCCTCGCGGCTGCGCGCGCCCAGTTTCACTCGCCCTCCGTCTTGCAGGCCGTCCTCGACCGCCTGCGCAAGGTGCTGAAGTGAGGGCGAGCTAGACTCGGATGACTCGAGAGGACCGCCCTGCATGACGAGCGCGAAACTTCCCCCGAAGATGCCCCTCGGACCGGACGGGCTGCCCGACCTCTCGGTATTCTCCTCGCGCCGGAATCCGGAGCGGAGCGCGGTCGGCCGGGTGGTCCTCCTGGCCGGCGTCCTCCTCGGCGCGGCCGTGGCAGCGTCCCTCGGCCTCGAGCATGCCCTCGGCCGTGGGCGCTCTCTGCGGTGGACCCGGCCAGGCTTGCCGACCGCCCTCGGGCTCGATGCCGAGGAGGCTCCCGGCCAGTCCTCCCGCATCTCCCCCGAGAAGCTCGCCGAACTCCAGAAGAGCTGGATCGGAAGTGAATCCATGGCTCCTCGCACCGATCGGGTAGACCCCACGACCGGCGAGCGGGTGGGATTCTTCCAGGGCTTCGGCCTCCAGGTGGACAGCTCGCCGCAGGGAGCGAGCGTCTCCGTGAATGGCGAGGAGATGGGCACGACGCCCCTCATCACCACGGTGGACTGCCTCCCGGGTGAACCGGTCGAAATTTTATTGTCGAAGGGGGCGGCGGACGCTCGCGCTACCACCCGCTGCCGGAAGGACACCCTCGTGAAACTCAGGCTCAGGCTCGACCGACCCCAGCCCCGCTAGCCCCCCGAAAGAGCGAGCCCGGCGATACCTGCTCGCCGGGCCCGGGCGCTCGCGGTGGGTTTGTCCCCTACCCTGCGAGAAGCCGCCTCACGAATTGCCAGGTCGGCGAGGCGACGGGCTCGTTGCGGGCGGCTCGCGTAAATGAGGCCGGCTCGCTTCGGAGGCTCTTCAGCTCTGCACTCGCTCGCTTAAACCTCTGGACGGCCTCGCGGATGGCATCGCCGTTTGAGGCCCCGTTGAGGGAAGCGAGGACCGCCTTCTTGTACTGTATGCGCGCTTCTTCATACCGCGCCATCGCTCGCTGCAGTTCGGTGGTCATTTGCCGTCCTCCGACCCCTACGGGGCCCATGCGTTGACCTGCTGGTGCCCCGTACACCCTTGAGGTAACGCAGAGCCGCTAGGCATGCGAGCCCCCGTCCAAGCGACACGGTATTGGGTGTGAGTAACCCATTGATGTTTTTGCCTAATACTACTATGCCCCGATTAGATTCTCCCTCTCGTGGGCACCAAGATGGACTTGTGACATCCCTTTAGGCCGAAATGCCTCGGTTGGTCCGGACCCGGAGAAGCGGAAGCCGGGTACCCACCCGAGCACCATGCTCGCGGTCTACCTCGAGCGGGTCGAGTTTGCTCTCTTGGCATGAGGCTTAGTGGGGAACCCTTTCATGATGCCATACCTGGCAAGCGACTGCCCGACCGGCTACCCCGATATCGACCGTCAGCACGACCGGATCTTCGAACAGCTGGAGGTCGCAACCCGGGCTGCGCACGCGGATGACCTTGCGGGTACGAAGAGAGCCCTTCAGGAGCTCGGCGACGCGATCATGGCCCACTTCGCCGGGGAAGAGTCCCTCATGGCCGCGACCGCCTATCCCGACCGCGTTCGCCACAAATCAGCCCACGACCTGTTCATGCAGGACTTCGTGCAGCTCACGCGCGAGCTCGATTCCACAGGCCTGTGCGCGCCCACGCTGCTCTGGATCAGCGCTCGCGTTCCCGAATGGATCAAGTTCCACATCCGAGTGAACGACGAGCCCCTGGGCCGCCATCTCGCCCGTGCGCCCCGGCCGGCGCCGGGCGGACGCCCGGCGCGCCCGGTGAAGACGGGCGCCTCGTAGGTTCTCTTCGGAGCTCCTTCCTCCCGCGTGAATCGCTGATAAGGGCGGCAACCCTCGTTAGAGTCCGGACCGGCTCTTCGGGAGGTTCCCATGGCTCCGCTGCGTTTCGAGGAAGGCCTTCACACGGGCGTCGACTCGATGGACGCGGAGCACCGGCTCCAGGTGAGCCTCGTGAACGCCCTCGAGGAGCTCGTGGAGCAGGGCAGCGATGCAGCCCAGGTGCAAAGGACGCTCTCCCAGCTCGTCGACTTCACGAGCGTCCACTTCCTCTCCGAGGAGCTCATGATGCGCCTCTACGCCTACCCTCAGCTCGAAGCCCACAAGCTCGAGCACGAGCGGCTCACCGAGCGCGTCGGGGAGCTCAAGGTGCGCATCGGCTCGGGCGAACGGCAGACCGCGCTCGACACCGTCTCGGGCCTTCACACCTGGCTCGTCGAGCACGTGCGGACCCTCGACCAGGCCTTTGCCCGCTGGTGCGAGAAGAACGGAATCCTCGCCCACTAAGGCGAGGGGCCCCTTTTGAGGTCGCAATGGTGCCCAGGCGGGCCCAGCCCCTTGCAGGGGGGATCCGCGCTGCACAAGCATGGCTCAATAGCCAATCGAGAGTTTCGCCGTGCCCGGGGGGACCACCATGGCGAGCGTATCCATCACGCGGGAGCGAGGCGGCCGGGAGGTCAGCTTTTTCGTGAGCGGGACCTTCGACCGCGCGTCGGCCTGGCGACTGCGCGGCGAGTTGGAGGGCGTGGAAGGGGACCTCATCGTCCTCGATTTCACGCGGGCACCGGACATCTCGGACCTCGGCCTCGCGGTCCTCGCTCACGGTCTCACCCGCGCGCACCACCGGATCGTGTGCCGGGGGCTCCGCCAGCACCACCTGCGGGTCTTCCGCTACTGCGGAGTGGACCTCGAGGACGAGGCCGAGCACGAGTCGCAAGGCGGCCTGGCCTGACCCTCGCCGGGCGGCGAACGTCATCTGGAAGTCACATCATCTCAGGGTCAAACGCGGGGGTGCTACAGGGCTTCCGGGAGGCCGAGGGCGGGCAGCCGGATCTGGAGCGGCTCGAGCTCCTGTTCCCCGCTCACCCGCACCACCCGGTACGAGGTCTTGTCGGAAAGCACCTTGCTCACGAGCGCGTGGTTCAGGGCGTGACCGCTCTTGTGCGCGGTGAGCCGGCCGATGAGAGGCATCCCGAACAAGGTGAGGTCGCCGAGGGCGTCGAGGACCTTGTGCCGGACGAACTCGTCCGGATAGCGGAGGCCGCCGGGGTTCAGGATGGAGAACTCGTCGACGACGATGGCGTTGTCGAGGCTGCCGCCGAGGGCGAGGCCGGCGGCCTTCATCCGCTCGATGTCCCGGAGGAAGCAGAAGGTGCGGGCGGGAGCGACCTCGCGAGCGAAGATCTTGTCCGAGAACACGAACTCGAAGGTCTGGTCGGTGATGAGAGGGTGGTTGAAGTCCGCGGTGAACCGGATGCTCATCTCGCGGGCCGGCTCGACCCGGGCCAGCTTGTCGCCTTCCCTCACCTCCACCGGCGTCTGCACCACGAGAAAACGCTTGCCGACGCGCTGCGTGCGGACTCCGGCCTCTTGAAGCAGGTAGACGAAGGGGGCCGCCGATCCGTCGAGGACCGGGATCTCGGGTCCGTCCACCTCGAGCCGGCAGTTGTCGACCCCCATGCCGGTCAGCGCCGAGAGGATGTGCTCCACGGTGGCCACGCGCGCACCCCGCGCGCCGAGGGAGGTGCTGAGGGTGCTCTCGACCACGTGCGCCGCCAGCGCCGGCAGTTCCACGCCCACATCCCGGCGCACGAAGCTGATGCCGGCGTCGGGCGGGGCCGGGGCGAGGGTCAAGGTCGCCGGCTGCCCGGAGTGAAGTCCCACCCCCGTGCAACTCACGCGCTTTCCAACGGTTCTCTGATTCCAGTAGGCCATGCGAGGACGCTGCTCCCCCTCAACACCGCGATCCACAACCAGTTGCGCTCGCCTTCGCCTTTCGACTTGGGCTCGCCCCCTTTTTTTTCGTCTCGGGGGGTGGTGCGGGTACTGCCGAGCAAGGCACGTGCCACGACGGCGAGTTCAAGGTGTGCGTCGTCGCCGTCCTCCGCCAGTCGAACAACGCCTTGAATCGTCGGGTACTTTAGTCAGCATTCACGACGAGTCGACGAAAAAGTGTATCGTCCCACCTGGTTTGTCCCCCGCCGAGCGCGACATCCTTGTCAGGGTCCGCACGGAATCGCGCAGTTCTGACGCGACGGGTTATACCACAGGAGCGGCCGATCGCCTGCTTAGGCCGCCGAAACTCTCATGATTCCGCTCAAGGACGACATCCCGGTCAGCAGGCCACCGGTGGTCACCGTCACCCTCATCTGCGTGAAGGCGGCGGTCTTCCTCTGGCAGGTGATGATCGGATTGCCCCTCTCGGTCGAGATCGGTGGGGCCATCCCTTACGAGGTGCTGACCTTTCGTGACGTGGGGCCCCACGATCTCGTCCCGCCGCCCTTCACCGTGTTCACGAGCATGTTCCTGCACGGTGGGTTCATGCACATCGCGGGCAACATGCTCTTCCTGTGGATCTTCGGCAACAACGTCGAGGACGCGCTGGGCCGTCTGCGCTTCCTGTTCTTCTACCTCGCCTGCGGCAGCGTGGCCGCCCTCGCTCAGGTGGGCGTGACGGCGCTCGGCTCCGACCCCGGCTCGCTCGTCGTCCCCTTGGTCGGCGCGAGCGGTGCCATCGCCGGCGTCCTCGCCGCCTACATGCTGCTCTTCCCCCGCGCGCGCGTGCTCACGCTCATTCCCATCTTCATCTTCATCCGACTCGTCTACGTCCCGGCCGGCTTCTTCATCGGGCTCTGGTTCGTGCTGCAGCTCGCAAGCGCCCTCATCGGCTCGAGCGGGAGCGGCGTCGCCTTCGTCGCGCACATCGGCGGCTTCGCTACGGGGTTCGTCCTCCTGAAGCTCATGAGGCTGCGGGCGGGGTTTCGCCAGCGCCGCTATCGAGCGTAGGAACTAGAGGAGCCCGCCCTGCCGTCCCCCGGGTTTCTGGCGGCCGAGGCGCGCGTAGGCCGCCGGCAGCGCGACCCGCCCCCGCGGCGTCCGCGCCAGGTAGCCCTCGCGGATGAGGAACGGCTCGTAGACGTCTTCCAGGGTCTGGGCCTCCTCTCCCACCGCGGAGGCGACCGACTCGACCCCGACCGGACCGCCGGCGAAGGTGTCGACGATCGAGCCGAGGATGCGCCGATCCATGGCGTCGAGGCCGCTTTCGTCCACCTCGAGTCGCTCGAGGGTGAAATCGACGATGCGCCGGTCGAGCCTGCCGTCGCCCTCGACCTGGGCGAAGTCGCGCGCCCGCTGCAGGAGGCGGATGACGATGCGGGGCGTACCCCGGCCCCGCCGGGCCAGCTCCTCGGCCCCGGCCTCGTCCATCTGCAGCCCCAGCTTCTTCGCCGCCCGCGACACGATGGCCTTGAGCTCCTGCGGGGCGTAGTAGTCGAGCCGCTCCTGGATGGGGAAGCGGTCGCGCAGCGGACTCTGCAGAAGGCCGGTGCGCGTGGTGGCACCGACGAGCGTGAAGCGCTCGAGCTTCATCTCCATCGTCTGGGCCCCGAGACCCGCCCCGAGCACCACGTCGAAGCGGTAGTCCTCCATGGCCGGGTAGAGCGCCTCCTCCACCGACGCCGACAGCCTGTGGATCTCGTCGATGAACAGGATGTCCCGGGGCGCGAGCGCCGTGAGAAGGCCGGCCAGATCGCCCTTCTTCACCAAAGCCGGCCCGCTCGTCACGTGGAGGGATACCTTGAGCTCGCGGGCGAGGATGTGCGCGAGCGAGGTCTTGCCGAGGCCGGGGGGGCCGCAGAGCAGGACGTGGTCGAGCGCCTCGCCGCGCTCGCGCGCCGCGCGAGCGTAGACCCTGAAGTTCGAGATCATCTTCTCCTGCCCGACGTATTCCTCGAAGGTGGCGGGCCGCAGGGATTGCTCCAGGCGCTGCTCCCCCTCCTTCGGCTCCGCCGACACCTCGCGCACCACTCGCGGCATGACTCGAAGCCTAGCAGAAGGGACCGACTCTTCGTTTTCGTGAAAAGGCCGGGAGCGGTGAGGCGGGTCCTGGGTGCCTCTCCCCGTTCACGGGCACGGGAAGGCCAGCTACTGCCGGAGCAGCTTCAGTGCCTCGCGCAAGAGCTCGTCCACGTCCTTTTTTCCCGCCTCGTCGCGCAGCGCCTGGACCGCCCCCTCGGCCTGGCTCGGCCTGAACCCCAGGCCGAGCAGGGCTTGCTCGACCTGCTTCAGGGGCCCGCCCTCCGCGGACTCGAGCGGCGCGGCGGCCCGGGCGAGGGCGAGGAGCTTGTCCTTGAGCTCGAGGACGAGCCGCTCGGCCGTCTTCTTCCCCACCCCGGGGACCCGGGTGAGCCGCGCCACGTCGCCTTGCGCGACCGCCCGCGCGAGTTCGCGCGCCTCGATGCCCGACAGGATGTTCTGAGCGGCCCTCGGGCCGACGTTCTTCACGGCGATGAGCTCCCGGAACACCGCCTCCTCCTCGGAGGAGGTGAAGCCGAAGAGCTGGAGCGCGTCGTCGCGGACGTGGGTATAGGTGCGGAGCGTCACGCGCTCGCCCTGGGCGGGCAGGGCCGCGAGCGAGACCTGGGAGAGCTGGACCCGGTACCCCACGCCGTTCACGTCGAGCACCGCGTGATCGGAGGCCTTCTCGGCCACGACGCCGGTGAGCCGTGCGATCATGGCGAACCTCCGAAGCGGCGGATGGAGGGGCGCAAGGACCTTCGCGCCGCAAGCCCCGCTCCCCGTGACTTCGCCGGCGCCGGTTTGGTTCCGAGCCTCCGGGCGAGACAGCAGACCGCGATCGCCAGCGCGTCGGCCTCGTCGGCCAGCCTTGCCTCGCGCCCGAACAGCATTCGCATCATGCGGATGATCTGGGCTTTCTCCGCCCGACCGTGACCCGCGAAGGCGCTCTTCACCTCGGCCGGGGCGTACTCGAAGACGGGCAGGCCCGCCCGCGCCGCCGCGGCGAGTGCCACGCCCCGCGCCTGCCCGAGCGCCAGCGCCGAGCGCGCGGAGCGCCCGCAGAACACGGCCTCCACCGCCACCGCGTCGACTCGCTCGCGCAGGAGGAGTTCCGACAGGCGATCGAAGATGACAGCGAGCCGCTCGGCGACGGAGAGGTCCCCGGGCTCGACCACCCCGGAGACGACGTGTCGGAACCGGGCTCCGGTGCGCTCGACCACGCCGTATCCACAGCGCCGCGAGCCGGGGTCGATTCCGAGCACCACCACGCGCGGTATCCTAGCATCGCCTGAACACGCGTAAAGTCGAGGGGAGCGGGGAATACGCGCACGCCTCCTTCGAGCACGGCCGTGGTCGTCGCACGACGGTGACCCTCCTTCGACTCCGCGCTCCGGTCGCACTCGCGTTATCTTCCCGGGCCTTGGCCGAGACGACCGCCGCCCTCGCCGACCTCCGCGCGCTCTTCCGCCTCGCCACGGTGGCGACCCTCTTCATCCTGCGCTTTCCGCAAGGTCTCCTCGGGTGAGATCGTGACCGCTCGGTACAGGGCCGAGGCCTGACGTGCGGGTACTCGTCATCGGCGGGACGGGCGCGACGGGTTCCCTCTTCGTCTTTCGCCTGCTCGCCGCCGGCCATCGGGTGACGCTCCTCTGCCGGGGCCGTTCGCCCGATCCGTTCGGTGCCCGGGTGGAGCGCCTCCTCGCCGACCGAGGCCAGCCTGCCTTCGCAAGGCTCCTTGCCCGGCGGGACTTCGACGTCGCCGTGGACTTCGCCGCCTTCACGGGCGAGGACGGGCGGCGCGCGGTCGAGGCGCTCGCGGGCCGGGTCGGCCATTACGTCATGATCTCGAGTGGACAGGTCTACCTCGTGCGCGCTCCCGGTCCCTTGGCGGCCAGGCGCGCTCGTGAGGCGGACTTCGACGGCCCGCTCATGGCCTGCCCCGAGGCGGAGCCCGACCTCTCCGAGTGGCGCTACGGGATGGAGAAGCGCGCTTGCGAGGAGGCCCTCATCGAGGCATTCGACGCGCTGCGGTTCCCCTCCACCCGGTTGCGCATTCCGATGGTGAACGGCGAGCGCGACCGCTTCCGGCGCCTGGAGAGCTACCTCTTGCGCCTGCTCGACGGAGGCCCGGTGCTCTTGCCCGACGGCGGGCAGAACCGCACCTGCCACGTCTACGGCGCCGAGGTGGCGCGCTTTCTCGTCTCGATCCTGGGCCGGCCCGCCAGCTTCGGCCGCGCCTTCAACCTTTCCCAGGAGGAGAAGCCGACCCTTTCCGAGCTCGTCGCGAAGCTCGCCAGCTTGACGGGTTCCCGTTCCGAGATCCTGAGCGTGCCGGCGGAGGTGCTCGCCAGCGCGGGCCTCGTCGCCCGAGAGGTGTCTCCCTTCTCGACCGCGTGGATGTCCTGTCTCGACCCGGCGCTCGCCCGCGAGGAGTTCGGATTCAGCCACCTCGCGCTCGACCTCTACCTGGGCCGGATCGTGGCGAGCTTCCTCGCTCATCCTCCTTCTTCGCCGCCCCCGGGGTACGAGGCGCGAGAGAGCGAGCTTCACCTCGCTCTCGCCTTGCGCGAGTGAGGAGTGCACGAGATGGCGACCGTGCGCTACGCCCTGCCGCAGCCCTACCGGGACATCGACCACACCGCCGACGTGGGGGTGGAGGTGGAGGGCGCTTCGTCCGGCGAGGCGCTCGCCCGCCTCGTCCTGGCCGAGGCGGCACTCCTCGCCGGGGGTGGCCCGGTGAAGGCCGAGCGCACCGCGCGCTTCGAGGTCGCGGGCCCTGACCTCTGTATCGCTGCGATCGGGCCGTTGCGCGAGCTCCTCTATCGCTTCGCCACCGAGCGCGTCATCGCGGCGAGCTGCACGGTGGGCCCGCGAGAACAAGGCGGACTCGAGGTGTTAGTCGAGTTCAGGCCCTTCGATCCTGTCGCTCACGCCGAAGGATGGGACCTCAAGGCCGTCACCTTGCACCGGGCGCGCTTCGAGGAAGAGGGCGGCCTCTTTCGCGCCCAGGCCATCTTCGATGTCTAAAAGGGCGCGTGCCCGGCCGGGCACGTGCCCTTGCCACGGAATCGCGTCATGCTCCGCCCGGAGACGAGGGCTCGATGCAGCTACGCCGCATCGAAGGCGACCTGTGGGAGATCGCCCGTGAGGGCCGCATGAGGGTCCCGGGTCGGGTCTACAGCGTCGGCCCTCCCGTACCGAACGATCCGGCTCTGGAGCAGGTGGCGAACGTGGCCCACCTCCCGGGTATCCTGCGCTACGCGCTTGCCATGCCCGACATCCACTGGGGCTACGGGTTCCCCATCGGCGGGGTGGCCGCCGTCGACGTGGAGAAGGGTGCCATCTCGCCAGGTGGGGTGGGCTATGACATCAACTGCGGCGTCCGCCTCATCTCGACCGAGCTCGAGGCGGAGGCACTCGCCACCTGCCGCCACGCGCTCGCCGCCGAGCTCTTCCGCACCATACCGACCGGGGTCGGATCGAGCAACGCCATCCCGCGGCTCCGGGACGAGGAGCTCCACGCGGTCCTCGAGCAGGGTGCGCGCTGGGCGATGAAGCGCGGCTTCGCAGCCGCGGACGACGACGCACTCCGCTGCGAGGAGGGAGGAGCCCTCGCCGGCGCCGACCCGTCGTGCGTAAGCGAGCGGGCCAAAGCGCGCGGCCTCGACCAGCTCGGCACACTCGGGAGCGGGAATCACTTCCTCGAGGTGGACCGGGTAACGGAGATCTACGATCCGGCGGCCGCCTCGGCCTTCGGACTTCGCGAGGGTACCGTGGCCATCCAGATTCACTCCGGCTCGAGAGGCCTCGGCTACGAGGTGTGCGACGCGGCGCTCTTCTCGCTCGCCGAACAGCGGCTCGACTTCGGGGAGGACTACCGACACCTGCCCGACCCCCAGCTCGCCTGCGCCCCCATCGCGAGCGAGCCGGGCGCGGCTTACCTCGGCGCCATGCAGGCGGCGGCCAACTACGCCTGGGCGAACCGCCAGGTGATGACCGGGCTCGCCGTGCGAGCCCTCTCGAGGATGGCGGGGATGGGAGGAGACGTCGGGGCACGCGTCGTGTACGACGTCTGCCACAACGTGGCGAAGCGCGAGGTCCACCTCGTCGGCGGCCTCCCGCTTGAGGTCCTCGTTCACCGCAAGGGAGCGACGCGCGCCCTCGGCCCCGGCGACGAGCGAGTCCCACTCCCCTACCGTGCTGTCGGCCAGCCCGTGCTCATCCCGGGCGACATGGGCCGATACTCGTACGTTCTCGCCGGCACCTCCCGCGCCCTGGAAGAGACCTTCGGCTCCTCTTGCCACGGAGCGGGGCGGCGCCTCTCCCGGGGCGAGGCCCTGCGGATGTCGCGAGGCCGCTCCATCGCGCAAGAGCTCGAGGCCCGCGGCATCGAGGTCATGGCCCGAGCGAGGAAGACCCTCGGGGAGGAGATGAGCGAGGCTTACAAGGACGTGGCCGACGTCGTGGCGGTGATGGCCCGCTCCGGGATCACGCGGCTCGTCGCGAAGCTTTGCCCGTTCGTCGTGGTGAAGGGCTAAGGGGTGAATCCTTCTCGGGTTTACCGGGAAGAACCCGCACGCCCGGGCGACCCCGGGTCGCCCCCGAAGCTTCCGTCCTAGGCACTCGCTCCTTCCAAGTTTTTGCCGAACGGCAGTCCTTCCGAGAGAGAGGTGAGGGGTGACGCTCGAGGCGTTCCGGGAGCTCTTGACCGCTGGTCCGGAGCTTGCTTCTGCCCTCTCTCGGCGCGACCCCTTTAGCGGGCATCCCCTCGTCGAGGACGGCTTCCCGAAGAGTCCGGGCGGCGGGGACCGGTCCACCGGTTATGTACCCGCGGTGACCGCGACTTCCCTGCCCGGGGCGCTTCCCTTCCCCGCTGACCTGCAGAAGCGCCTTTCGGAGGCGATTGCTGCTCGGGGGTCCGCCCCTCATCCCAGGACCCGCCACCTCGCGGATGGGCTTCCGCGCTTCACGAACCGCCTCGTCCTGGAGACGAGCCCTTACCTTCTGCAGCACGCCCACAACCCCGTCAACTGGTGGCCCTGGTCCGACGCGGCCTTTGAGGAGGCGCGAGAGAGCGGACGCCCGGTGTTCCTCTCGGTCGGCTACTCGACCTGTCACTGGTGCCACGTGATGGAAGAGGAGTCCTTCGAGGACGAGGAGATCGCACGTTTCCTGAACGAGCGGTTCGTCGCCATCAAGGTCGATCGCGAGGAGCGGCCCGAGGTGGACTCCGTGTACATGGCGGCCGTGCAGGCCTTGACCGGCGGCGGGGGCTGGCCCATGACCGTCTTCCTCGACGCGGAGCGGCGCCCCTTCTACGGGGGGACTTACTACCCCGCTCGTGACGGCGACCGGGGAGCGCCGCGCGGTTTCCTCTCGCTCCTGCGCGATATCGCCGGGGTGTGGGAGCGCGAGCCCCCTCGCATCCGCCAGGCCTCGGAGACCATCGTGAGCGCGCTCAAGGTGGCGCTTGCGAGCGATGCCGGGGCTGCTTCGGAGCACGATCCGGACAGCGAGCCCATCGAGAAGGCGGTGCGCTTCTTCGAGAGCGTGTTCGACTCGGCTCACGGCGGTGTCGAGCGCGCGCCCAAGTTCCCCTCCAACCTGCCCGTGCGCCTCCTGCTCCGTCATCACCGACGCACGCAGGACCGGGGCTCGCTGGCGATGGCCGTCCTCACCCTGGAGCGCATGGCGGCGGGAGGCCTCATGGACCAGCTCGGGGGCGGGTTCCACCGTTACTCGACCGACGCCCGCTGGCTCGTTCCCCACTTCGAGAAGATGCTCTACGACAACGCGCTCCTCGCGGTGAGCTATCTCGAAGCCTTCCAGGTGACGGCCCGGCCCGACCTCGCCCGGGTGGCGAGGCAGACGCTCGACTACGTCTTGCGCGAGATGACCTCGCCCGATGGGGCCTTCTACTCGGCTTTCGACGCCGATTCCGAAGGCGAGGAGGGGCGCTTCTACCTGTGGGACGAAGCCGAGGTGAAGGCGGTTCTCGGGGCGGAAGCCGGCCGCTTCGCCGCCTACTATGGGCTGAGCCCGCAGGGAAACTTCGAGGGCAAGAATATCCTGTTCGTGAAGGAGCCGAACGAAGACACCTGGCGATCGCTCGCCGGCGCGCGGGACAAGCTCCTCGCCCGGCGCGCGCAGAGACCCTGGCCCCTGCGCGACGAAAAGGTGCTCGCCGCCTGGAATGGACTCATGATCTCGGCGCTCGCCACCGGCGGCCGCGTCCTCGCCGAGCCGCGCTATGTGGAGGCGGCGGTGCGGGCGGCGCGCTTCCTGCTCGGCAGCATGCGCCCCGCCGGTCGGCTCGCCCGCACCTCCATGGCCGGGCGGCCGGGTCCCCCCGCGTTCTTGCAGGACTACGCGTTCCTCACCCAGGGTCTCATCGACCTCCACGAGGCGACCTTCGATCCGGCTTTTCTCGAGGAGGCGATCGCCCTTGCGCTCGAGACCGAGCGCCTCTTTGCGGATCCCCGCGGCGGCTGGTGGGTGGTGGGCGCGGACCAGGAGCAGCCCATCGCGCGCGAGAAGCCGACCCACGACGGCGCCGAGCCCTCGGGCGCCTCCGTCGCTCTCCTGAACGCCCTCCGGCTCGAGGCCTTCACCGGCGACGCCCGCTTTCGCCGGGTGGCCGAGGGCGCGCTCCGCTGGTACGCGCCCACCCTGGCCGAGCAGCCGGCCGCGCTCACCGAGCTGCTCCTCGCCCTCGATAATTTCACTGACAGTCCTCGTGAAGTCGTGCTCGTCTGGCGGGAAGGGGACCCGCCCGACGCCATGCTCGAGGTGGTGCGGCGGACCTTCGTCCCCAACCGGGCCCTCACCGGCGCCGCCGAGGGAGAGCCCCTAGCTCGCCTCGCGAGATTGGCCCCGGTGGTGCAGGGCCGGGTGGCCGTGGGGGGCCAGCCGACTGCCTATGTCTGCGAGCGCGGCGCCTGCCGCCTGCCCGCCATCAGCCCGGACAAGCTCGCCGAGCAGCTCAGGCCCGCCCGCCCGTACCATCCCCCCCCTTGAGTTGGCGAGGGGCCCCTCGAACGGCCTCCCGTCTACGGCTGCATGATGAGGGGCAGACCGTTCTTCCCGCCTCCGACCACGATGATCTTGGAGTTCTGGCTGTCGGCGAGCTTCTGGGTGGCCTCGATGCCCTTGTACTGGAGGTACTCGGGGGTGAGCCCCTGGCGCACGATGTTCTGGTACTTGGCGATGCCCTCGGCCTCGATCTCCTTGCGCTGGGCCTCCTGACGCTCGCGGTCAAGCGTGAAGCGCATCTTCTGCGCCCGCTGCTCCTCCGCCAGCTTGTCAGCGATGGCCGTCTTGATGGTATCGGGCAGGTCCACGTCGCGGACGAGCACCGCCTCGACCACCACGTGCTTACCCTCGAGCGCCTTCAGCACTTCATCGTGGATCTGCCGCTCGATCTCCTCGCGCTTGGTGGAGTAGATCTCCTCGGGAGCGTAACGCCCGAACACCTTGCGCGCCTCGGAGCGGACGATGGGCGCGACCAGGACCTCGGCGTAGTTCGGCCCGACCTGCGTCTGCAGCTCGTAGAGCTCGTCCGGCGCCGGCCGGTAGCGCACGCTCGCGTCCACCTTGATGGCAAGCCCGTTGTTGGAGAGCACCGAGAGCGTCTCCTTCAACTCGCGCACCCGCATGTCGTAGGGAAGGATACCGTTCCAGATCGGCATGACGTGCATGCCTTCACCAAGCGTGGTGCGGCTCGTACCGCCCCCCAGGGTCTCGAAGACGATGGCCCGATGCCCCGAATCGACCACCGGGCAGCGGCAGTCTGCGAGGAACGGCGCGGCGACGATGAGGAAGTAGACGGTGATGAGGGCGCGCGTCATTGTTTGGCCTCCCTTCTTTCGACTCTAGCACCGAGGCCCCGGTTGCGACGGCCTTTCCCGGCCCGAAGACCGGTGGCGCCGCCGATCGGGGGGCTCGGGGTGGCGTCTAAGACGTCGATGCGTTGAGCGCTGCCTTCACCGCCGCCGGGCGGTTGGTGATGAGGGAGGCCACCCCAAGCCGGCCGAGCCGCTCGGCCTCCTCCCACGTGTCGACGGTCCACACGTTGACCTCGAGTCCCCTCCGGCGCCAGCGCTCGAAGCGCGCCGGGGTGACGAGTTCGAAGGGGGGGTGGACCGCCCGCGGCCTGAGCAGCCGCGTGCTGATCGCCTCCCGGGCCCACCAGTTCGGCCGGGCTTCGAAGAGGTAACCCGTCGCCACATCCGGCGCCTTGAAGCGCAGGGCTGCGAGCAGCAGCGGATCGAAGGACGACACGAGACAGCGCGCCGAAGCCCCCGTCCTCTCGAGCAGGCGCGCAACCTCCCCGGCGAGGCGGAGATCGGGCAGGCCATTCGACTTCATCTCGACGTTGACGAAGGCCTCCGGCAGCGCTTCCAGCACCTCCTCGAGGAGCGGGATGCGCTGGCCCCGGAACCGCTCGCTCTTCAGCACCCCCACGTCGAGCTGGCGCAGCGCCAGAAGGCTCGACCCCGTGAGGCTCATGGCCTCGCCAGCGGTCCTCCTCGTGTCGGCATCGTGGTGCACCACCACCTCTCCGCTCGCGCAGCGCCACACGTCGAGCTCGAACCCGTCGGCGCCCTGCTCGAGAGCGAGCTCGAAGGCGGCCATCGTGTTCTCCGGCGCTTCGGCACTCGCCCCGCGATGGCCGAGCACGAGCGGGCGGCCCTCGACGCCCAGGAGTTGCCCCTGGCGACGCATTCCGCGGGACGATAGACTAGCTGGCATGGGTCTGCGACTGCCTGAGGTGCTCGTCATCCTGGTGGTGGTGCTGCTCGTCTTCGGCGCCAACAAGATCCCTCAGCTGGGGGATGCACTCGGACGGGGCCTGCGGAATTTCAAGAAGGCGGCCGGCCAGGACGACGCCATCGACGTGACGCCGAAGAAGCCAGCGCAGCCGGGCCCTGCTCAGGCACGAGCCCCCGAAAAGAAGAGCTAGTCCGGGGGCAATTCGACGTCGGAGGACGTCTTCCGAGAACGAAGTCGCGCCGCGAGCGAACGGACGAGCAGGTGGAGGGACGCGTCCGACTCGATGGCGGCGAGCTCGTTCGCGGCGAGTCTCGGGAGGAGCTTCGTCACGAGCTCGGGGTCGGCGAAGGGATTCATGGCGATGGCGCGTGCCACGGCTGGCCTCGCCCGCCAGCGGGCATCGTCGTGCAGGTGACGCAGGGTCTCGGGCCGGCAAGGGCGGCGCGCGGCGATGCGGACCACGAGCTCCTCGGTGAGCCTCGGGTTGTGCAAGAGTTCGCGGACGACCGAAGGCTCGCCCTCGGCCGCCAGCCGGGCCAGCAGATCCGGGTCGCGGTGGCGGCGGGCCAGGGTCTTCTTGTGGCCGAGGGTGAGGTGAGCGAGCTTGGGATCGGCGCGATCGCGCGGCTCCTCGAAGAGCCGGCGCGGCCCGGGCGCCACGAGCAGTCCCCTCACCTCCCCGTGCCCGCCAGCCACCGCGGCCGCGTAGATGGAGGCGAGCCGCTCGTAATCGAGTTCGGGACCCGGGGTGAGCAGCGCCTCGCACAGGGCTGCGGCGAGCCCGGCCTCGCCCTCCCCGGAGAGGGCCAGCGCCTCGGACAGGAGGTGAACCGCCTCCTCGGAGGGACCCCGGGCAAGCGCGCGGGCGGCCGCCCGCGTCCGCATGGGCCCCTCCTCCAGCACGCGGAGCCTCTGCGCTAACCTTCGGGCTCGCGCTCGTGGCGCCTCGCTCACGGTCCGCCTGCCGAGAGGGGCTCCGCCGAGACGTGGAGCTCAAGCCGGCTGAGCGGGGGCAGGCCCGGCGGGAAGAGCACCGCGAAAGGAAGCCTCGCCCCGGCAGGCAGGGCTCGCGGCGCCCGCGCATCGAGCGCGCGCCGCAGCGCCGCCATGGCCTCCGGCCCACTCGCTCCGTGAACTTCTTCGGCGTTGGGCATTGCCCCGGCGAGCGCCTCGGCCGTGGCGGCCACCTGACCGTGCACCATGAGATCGACCCGCACTCGCACCGGACTGCTCACGCTCCCGCGCGCCACCACCTCGCCGCGGACGAGCAACACCACCGAGCCATCCTGCGTCTCGTAGGGGCCTCCTTTGAGGTGGGTGGCCTCGACCCAAGCGACCGGCGCGGGGCGTCCGAAGAGCATCCGGAGCCGTGGGCCCAGGCCGCCGCGCCAAGCCATGGAGAGCGCCGCCGCCACTGCGATGAGAAGGGCGAGCGAGAGCGCGTTCGTGAGCGCGGCGGCGGTTTTCGCGCGCTGGGTCGGCGGGATGGGAACGTCCGGGGCTGGCCCCGGCGCAGGGGCCACCGAGGGAGCTGCACTCGGGGGCGCGGCGTCGGAGGGGGCGGCCGGGACGGCCTTGGGGGGCTCGATGAGTGCCGTCGAGCTCTCCGCGGGCGGTGACCGCTCGGCGAGCGGCCCGGGTATCGGTGGTGCTTCCGGGGTGGGGCCTTTCGCCTCGGCCGGCGAGATGGCGCCGGGCGGCGGGAGCGTGGGCGGGCCGATGAGGTCGGAGAGCGAGGTGAGCGGCGGAGCCTCACCCTCCTCTAGCGCCACGCCGAACTCGGAGCGTTCGATCGGCCCGGTGAAACTCTCGGGCGGTGGGGCGAGCTCGGGCCGTTGAGCAGGCTCGCGGCCTCGCCGGGCCGGGGCGAGGGCGGGTTCAGGGCCGAAGGGAAGCCGTTCGGAGGGGGCGGGAGCACCCCGGTCCTCCACGTTGAAAGGGTCCCAAAGCGAGCTCGAACCGGTCGTCTCGGGGGCCGGCTGGGAGGAGGGGATCTGGAGTGCGGCAAACGGATCGAGAGGCGGCGCACCCCCTGGGGGGCCTTTCGCCTGCAGGAAGGGATCCGGCGGAGGTTTCGCCGTCCGACGCGGAGCGAACGGATCGTCCTCCGCCACCTCGAGGGCGGGCATGAAGGACGAGGCCTTGGGCGGGGCAGCTGGCCGTTCGGGCCAGGCTCCCCTGGTGGCACTCGTGGAGGTTTCGGCGGCCGGGACGGACGGCCCGACTTCCGCCGGAGGCGGAGGCTTCACCACGAAGACGTTCTGGCACCGTCCGCACCGGATGCGGGCCCCCTTGGGTCCAATCTTGTCCTCGGCGACCCGGAAGCGGGTCTGACAGCTGGCGCAGGTGACGATCATCCCGGGGGAAAGCTCGCTGGCGAACGGCAGGGTACACCGGTATGTCCTTGACAACCAAGCGAAGGGCTCTCGACAATGCCTGTCTCTTCAGCGCACTCACACTTGGAGCCGCCTTCCATGGCCGAAGAGCAGACTCCCGGTGCCGAACCTCAGCAAGGTGCCGAGGCGGCCCGAGAACCGAAGATCATCAAGCGCTACACGAACCGCAAGTTGTACGACACGGTGGAGTCGCGCTACGTCACCTTGGACGAGATCGCCGTGATGGTGAAGGCGGGCGTCGAGGTGCGCATCATCGACAACCGCAGCAAGGAGGACCTGACGAGCGTCACCCTGGCGCAGATCATCTTTGAGGAGGAGAAGAAGAACTCCAAGATGAGCCTGCGCACTTTGAAGGCGCTCATCCGACATGGTGGCGAGCGTGCTGCCCAGATCGTGGAGGAGACGCAGGCCGAGCTGCGGGGGAGGGTCGAAGCGGTACGCCAGGCCGCCGAGCAAGGAGTTCAGACCCTCCTCAAGACCGGCCTGCAGACGAGCGACCGGGCGAAGGAGATGATGGCCGCCTCGCAGGAGGCGGTGGCCCAGTTCCAGCGCCGGGTCGACGAGCGGGTGCGCACCGCGCTCGACAGCATGAACAGCGCGAGCGAGATGCGGCGCGAGATCCTGCGCCTCTCCGAGCGCATCGACGAGCTCGAGAAGAAGCTCGACGAGCTCGGCAAGTCTTGAAGTCTCGTCTGGCCGTCAGGCCGGCGGGCTCGCCAGGGCCTCTCCGGCCCGGGCGCCGGCGGGCTCGCGCGCCAAGAGCTCGTCCGCCAGGGCGGCCAGGGCGTGGGCCCCGCTCGAGGACGGGGCATACTCGAAGATGGTGAGGCCGTGGCTCTGCGCCTCGTCCACCTTGACCGACCACCCGAGCACCGTGCCCGCCATCTTCTGCGGGAAGCGCTCGCGGAGCTTCGCCAGGATCTCGTCGGCGAGCTGAGTCTTGCGGTAGAGCGCCGGCACGATGAGGGTGACCTCGGGCGCCTCGCCCCGCTCGCGGCTCAGGCGCTCCAGGCTCTCCATGATCTCGGCGCAACCGTCGAGCGCGAGGTAGGTGAGCGCCACCGGCAGGACCACTTCGCTCGCGGCGCGCAGGATGTTCTCGGTGATGAGCGAGACGGAGGGCGGCGCGTCGAAGAACAGGAAGTCCCAGCGATCCTGGGGGAGCGCGTCGACGGCGCGCCGCAACTTCTCGGTCCGGTCGGGATGGGCCGCCACCTCCACCGGGAAGGAGGCCATCTCCTTGTTGGCCGGCAACAGGTCGAGCCTCGGCACCGCCGTGGCGTGCAGCACCGAGTCGAGCGTGCAGACGCCCAGCAAGAGATCCTTCACTGTAGGTGCAAGCGGACGCACGTCCAGGCCGAGCGATTTCCCGGCGTGGCCCTGGGTGTCGAGATCGGCGATGAGGACGCGTCGACCGCGACGACGCGCGAGCCACGACCCGAGGTTCACGCACAAGGTGGTCTTGCAGGTGCCGCCCTTCTCGTTGATGAACGCGACGCGACGCATGGCCCGTTCGTGTGAGAGCGGCCCACCTTCAAGGCAGGTGAGACCGCACTCGGTGGGTGGACTACGGCAGGGGCCCCTGCGGCCCCCCCTTCTCGCGCGGCTCGCCTCCGGACACCTTCTCGGCGAGGTCGTCGAGCATCGACTCCAGCTCGACGAGCTTCCGCCGCAGCTCCTCCACGTCCTCGGTGGTGGGCAGGCTCACCGCCTGCAGGGCGGTCTTCATCCCGCGGTCGAAACTCGACTTGGCGGAGAGGGCCGAGGCGAGCACCGCCTGGACCCCCTGCATGACGCGCTCGCTCGAGACGAGCTGGGTGACGAGCTTTCCCACCCGCTCCTCTCCGGCCGAGAGCGCGCGCCGCAGGAGCGGGTTCTTCAAGAGATCGTCCATCATGATAAGTGGACTTCTCACCCCGTGGTCGCTAGCTTGTCAAGCGTCGTGCCCGGGCTCGCGCTTCTCGACCGCCGACTCATCATCGTGACGGGCAAGGGCGGCGTCGGGAAGTCGACCATCGCGGCCGCCCTGGCCCTCGTCGCGGCGCGGCGAGGCAAGCGCGTCCTCGTGTGCGAGGTGAACGCCCAGGAGCGCATCGCCCCCCTCCTCGGCGGGCCGCCCTCCGGCGAGAGCACGCACGAGGTGCTGCCCGGACTCCACAGCCTCAACGTCACCCCCCGCGCCGCCATGCGTGAGTACGGGATCATGGTATTGCGCTATCGCGCCCTTTACGACGCGGTCTTCGAGAACCGGGTGGTGCGGTTCTTCTTGCGCGCCATCCCTTCCCTCTCCGAGCTCGTCATGCTGGGCAAGGTCCTGCACGAGGTCCGACTGGTGGAGAAGGGGCGGCCCCGTTGGGATCTGGTGGTGCTCGACGCTCCTTCCACCGGGCACGCCGTGCAGCTCTTGCGCGTCCCGAGGGTGCTCCTCGACACCGTCCCCCCCGGGCCGCTCCGGCGCGACGCGGAGTGGATGCAGGCGCTCCTCCTCGATCCGGCCCTCACCACGGCCGCCTTGGTCACCCTTCCCGAGGAGATGCCGGTGAACGAGGCCATCGAGCTCGACGAGGCCCTGCGTCACCTCCTCGAGATTCCCCGCGGGGCCCTCGTCATGAATGCCATGCCGACGGCCCGTTTCTCGAGAGAGGAACTGGCGCGCCTCGACGAGCTACGGCAGGCAGCCCCACCGCTCGGGCCGGCGGCCCAGGCCGCCCACTTCCAGGGGGTGCGGGTCGCGCAGGCCGAGGAACACCTGTCGCGCGCCCGGGCCGCCATCGACCTCCCGCTCCTCCTCGTCCCCTGGCTCGCCCGGGAGCGCTGGGACAGGAGCGCCCTCGAGGACGTGGCGGATGTCCTCCAGAGCCAGCTCGAGATGCGGCCGGTGAGCCTCGCCGCAAAGGCCGCCGCACGGGAGGGGAGCTAGGAGCTTTCATGGGCGCGCTCGAGCAGGCTCTCGCCACCCAGCGGGTGGCGGTCTTCGTCGGCTCGGGCGGAGTGGGCAAGACCTCGCTCGCCGCCGCCCTCGCCCTCAAGCGGTCGATGGAGGGCGAGAAGGTCCTCGTCTGCACCATCGATCCGGCGAAGCGCCTCGCCAACGCACTCGGTCTCAAGTCCCTCGGCAACCTCGAGGCGCGCGTGCCCGCCGAGAAGTTCCGCGAGGCGGGCCTTTCACCGAAGGGCCGGCTCTTCGCCATGATGCTCGACGTGAAGCGCACCTGGGACGACCTCGTGGCGCGCCACGCCCCCGACCCGGTGCGGCGCGAACGGATCTACCGGAACCGGGTCTACCAGCAACTCTCGAGTGCTCTGGCCGGATCGCAGGAGTACATGGCGATGGAGAAGCTGTACGAGCTCGCCACCGAGCGCGACTACGATCTCATCGTGCTCGACACGCCCCCCACCGCCCATGCTCTCGACTTCCTGGAGGCGCCCGGGCGCATCCTCGACTTCCTCGGCAACGAGACGGCCCAGGTCCTGCTCGCCCCCGCACTCTCGGCGGGCAAGCTCGGGTTGAGGCTCTTCCACCTCGGCAGCAGCTACGTCGCGAAGACCCTCGCCCGCTTCACCGGCGCCGAGGTCCTCACCGAGCTCGCCGAGCTCATGGCGAGCTTCCAGGGCATGTACGCGGGCTTCAAGAACCGGGCCGCCGCCGTGCGTGCCCTGCTCGCCCAGCCCGAGGTGGGTTTCGTGGTGGTGTCGGGCGCCACGCCCGCCTCGGTGAAGGAGGCGCTGTACTTCTACGACCGGCTTCGCTCGGACTTCATGCCCGTCGCCGGTCTAGTAGTGAACCGCGTCACCCCCGAGCTGTGGCCTCGCGCCGGTTCCACCCCGACCGACGTCGAGCTGGCCGAGGCCCTGGCCGGGCATCACCTGGAGGGTCTCGGCGCCGACCTGGCCGCTCGGCTCGCCCGCACCCTCGCGGAGCACGAAACCTTGGCGCGCGCCGAGGCCGCCCAGGTGAACCGCATCGTGCACTCGACCCAGGCCCGCGTCCTCGCCGTCCCCCGCCTCGAGCGCGAGGTGCACGACCTCGCCTCGCTGTCCAGGCTCGCCGTCTGCCTGTAGCGAACGTCCGCCGGGGCTGCCCGCCCTAGACCACCGACCGACCCTGGATGAGACGGACGATGACGATGATGACGGCGAGCACGAGCAGGATGTGGATGAATCCGCCCAGGGTGTACGAGCTCACGAGACCGAGCACCCACAGGATGAAGAGGATGAGGGCAATGGTCCAGAGCATGGCGTCTCCTTCGCTCGCGCCTTGTGAGGAGGTTGAGCATGGGGGGGCGGAGTCACAAGCACCAACAGGGAGTGCTTGCGCGGCCACGCTCGGGACGGCGGCCGCGAAGCCTTCATCACTCGGGGTCATCCAGGATTTTTCGGCGTGTCCACGAATGCTCTTTGGGTGAAAACGGCACCTCGCTCGGGCGCGATCGGAGACGCCCGACGGCCGCCCTCCCGGGGTGCCCTTCACGCGCCCAGCCACCCTCGCGCGCGCCCTGCGGAGCTCTTTCTGGCCCGCGAGCCCATGGAGCGCCTCCCCCCCTAGGAGCCGGGGCGTCGCTCGGAGGGGCGCCCCTTGCCCGGTCGCCGGGATACCCGGCGAACGATCGCCGTCCCTCAGAAAGTGCCCGCCACCGCAAGCCCGCTCGGCATGGGCACGAGGTGGAGCGTCCCCCGATCACCTGGACCCCGGTGCAGCCAGGGTACGAGCAGGCCCGATCCGGTGCCGAGGGCGGCCCCCGCCAGGACATCGCTCAGCCAGTGCTGATTTCCAGCCAGGCGCAGGTAGCCCGTGAACGCCGCGCCAGCGAATCCCGCCGCATAGACGAAAGGCCATCCCGGGTAGCCGCGCATCCTCGCCACCTCGCCTCCGGCAGCCGCCGCCGCGAACGTCACGACGGCATGGGTGCTCACGAAGGAGAGGTTCGCGTCGCGGCTCGTCGGGTGCCCGTAGTAGGCCTCGGGGCGTTCGCGGGCCGTCGCGTACTTCGCCATCTCCGCCGCCACCGTCGCCACTGCCACCGATTCCACGATGACGAGGACGTCCTCCTCGATGCGCCCCAGGTCGCTCCCCTTTCCCCGCGCGGCCAGGAAATCATAGGCGACGACCGCGGCCGGCAGCGTCACGAAGAGGACGTCCGAGCCGGTGGAGGCGAGGGCCGCGTTCCCCCAGACGAGCGCGCCGTGAACCGAGGCGTCGACGCCGGGGGGATCGCACCACCGGCAGTGCAAAGGGCCGAGCACCGGGCTCGCGAATTCGCCCACCCCGGCCACGAGGATGGCCGCCCCGGTGATGGCGCCGTCCACGGGGAAGGAGACGCTGAGGGAGTCGGGCAGCTCGGCCGACCTGGCCGGAGAAGCCAACACGAGGAGCACCGCTACCGCCATCACCCGCCGGATCGTCACGCGCACGAGGGTAGCAGACTCGAATCGCCCCTCCACTCCAGGGGGCGAGCGCCGCGCCGAGCCGGTCGGCTCGCCACCCACATGCGGACGGCGGCCGGCCGGCCGGGCACCCCTGCCGACGTCCTCCCGGGAGCCGCAATTGGCTGCTCCGAACCGCCCCACCGGCGTATCGGCCGCCCTCCCGCCTCCGGGCCGTGCGCCTGGCGCCGCGGTCGCAGCCGTTTCCCTTCCGCCTACCCGCGCCCTGCGGGCGGGGCTACAATTCGACATGCCCTCCGTTCGCCTGGAGATTGCGACGCGCGCCGACCGGGAGTTTCTCGAGATCACCGCGCTCGTCCGCAAAGCCGTCCGCGCCCGAGGCCTGCGGGACGGCGCTGTCCTTGTCTACAGCCCCCACACCACGGCCGGCATCGCCATCCAGGAGAACGCCGATCCCGACGTCACCCGCGATCTGCTCCTCGCCCTCGAACAGGCGGTTCCCGACTCCCCGCCGCGCGGCCGCTGGCTGCACGGTGAGGGGAACACCCCGGCCCACGCGAAGACGCTCTTCACCGGCTGCTCCGCGCTCGTCCCGGTCGAGGACGGTGACCTCGCGCTCGGCCGGTGGCAGGGGATCTTCCTGTGCGAGTTCGACGGGCCTCGCAGCCGGGAGGTCTGTCTGCGTTTTCTCGCCGACGCGGCATGAAAATCCGCTGCCGCGTTTCGAGCCCCATCCTCCTCGTGGTCGTCGCCTGCGCAGGCGGTGCGGCTCAAGCGAGGAAGGGCCCCGTGCAGGAGCTCAACTTCTCGGAGCCCTCGCTCATCGAGGGCGAAGCCCGGGAGGCCGAGCTCGAAACGGCGAGCGAGGAGGAGCTCTACGCGAGGGGCCTCGTTGCCACGCAGAGCCACGATGAAGCTAGCGCCGCGGCCGCCTTCGAGACCCTGGCACGCCGCTACGGGTCCTCCCCGCGGGCCGGCGAGTCCCTCCTGCGGGCGGGGCGCTCCTACCGCGCGCTCGGCCGGCTGGAACGGGCCCTCGCGTGCTTCGAGGCCCTCCTGCGGGAACCGGGCGGACGCGAGGCCGAGGAGGCCCGGCTCCTCGGCGCCGAGACGCTCGAGATGCTCGGACGGCGCGCCGAGGCGCGCGCCTCGCTCGGGTTGCTCGCAGAGCGCTCCCCGGATCCGGAGACGAGAGGACGTGCCCTCACCGAGCGCGCCATCCTCGAGTTCGGGGACGGCGAGCTCGAGGCCGCCGAAAGCTCCCTCGCCCTCGCACTCGCCGCCTTCGGGCAGGTCCCCGAAGTGGGGCGCTCCTCGCACGCCCGGGCGCGCTTCTACCTCGGAGAGTTGTCGCGGGAACGCTTCTTGGGGCTCGCCATCGATACCGGTCTCGGGAACGCCGAGCTCGAGGACGTGCTCGAGAGGAAGGCGCAGCTCCTCCTCGCCGCCCAGGAGCGTTACCTCGAGGCGGCCCGGGCTCGCGATCCGGGGGTGGCGGTGGCTTCCCTGGCCCGCATCGGCGAGCTCTACCAGGCCTTCGATCGTGAGCTCGCGGCCGCCCCGCTCCCCAGCGGACTCGATCCGGCCGGCGCCAGGTTGTACCGGGCCCTCCTCGACGAGAAGCTGAGGGTCCTGCGGGTGAAGGCGGCGGAGGCCTACGCCGAGACGATCGAGGCCGCGCGCCACGCGGGGCTCACCGACAGTCCCTTCGCGGCGGGAGCGGCGAAAGCCCTGGAAGAGATGGAGCGGCTGCTGTCCCGGGACGACGCCCCGACCTCCGAGGAGGACCCGCCCTGACGAAGGAGCTCACAACCCTCGAAGCGGGTCCCCGTACATGGCGTCGAGCTCGCTCCGGAAGTGCTCCTCGATCACCTTGCGCCGGAGCTTGTGACTCGGGGTCATCTCGCCCGCTCCCTCGCTGAACTCGTGCGGCAACAGGGTGAAGCGCCGGATCACCGCGAAGCGAGGCAGGCCCGCGTTGAGCTCGTCGACGGCGCGCTGGATCTCGGCCCGGAGCGCGGGCTGGCCCACGAGCTCCTCGGGCGGACGTCGGCCGAGTCCGTGAGCCCTGGCCCATTCCGAGAATGCCTCCGGGTCGAGGGTGACGAGGGCGGTGACGAAGGTGCGCCGGTCGCCGTGGACGAGCACCTGGGAGACGAGCGGCGAGAGGACCTTGAGGCGCCCCTCGAGCTCGCGCGGGGCCACGTACTTGCCACCCGACGTCTTGATGAGATCCTTCTTGCGGTCGGTGATGGTGAGATAGCCGCGGGCGTCGACTTCGCCCACGTCCCCGGTGTGCAGCCAGTCGCCCTCCAGGGCCTCGACGGTCGCGGCCGGCTGGTCGTGGTAGGCGCGCATGATCCAGCGCCCCCGCATGAGCACCTCGCCGTCGGGGGCGATCCGCACCTCGATGCCGGGCAGGGCCGGCCCCACCGTGCCCGGCGTGAGCGCCCAGGGCAGATTGACGTGGGTCGCCGCACTCGACTCGGTGAGGCCATAGCCCTCGAGGACCGGTAGGCCGGCCGCCTCGAACATCTCAACCACCTCGACCGAGATCGGGGCGCTGCCCGACACGAAGAAGTGCAAGCGGCCTCCGAAGACCGCCCGCACGCGGACGAGCACCAGACGGTCGGCCACCGCGAAGCGCAGGGCGAGCAGGGGGCCGATCTTCTTGCCGTCCCGCCGCATGGAGGCCCGCTCGCGGCCCACCCTGAGGGCCCAGCGGAAGAGCGCAAGCCGGACCCTGCCTCCCTGGCGTGCGCGCTGGAGCAGACGACTGTAGGCCTTCTCCAGCACGCGGGGAACCGCGCACATGAAGGTGGGCCTCACCACCTTGAGGTTCTCGACGATCTTCTCCACCCGCCCGTCGACCACGGTGGGGAAGCCGATGCGCAGCTGGGCGGTCCCGATCATCTTCCCGAAGACGTGCGAGAGTGGCAGCCAGAAGTACTGCAGGGCGTTCTCGTGGTTGAGGATGCCGGACCGCTCCACCGCCTCGGCCTGTGCCACCCAGCCCTCGTGCAAGAGCTCGACGCCCTTGGGCCGCCCGGTCGTCCCCGAGGTGTAGACGAGGGTGGCGAGAGCGTCCGGCCGGACCTCCCGCACCGACCTCTCGAACAGGCCCGGACGGTCGGCCTCGTAGGACGCGCCGAGCTTGCCGAGCGCCTCGAGGGTCAAGACCCAGCCGTCGTCCGGATGGCCGCGTGCCTCTCCGCGGAGGAGGATGACCTTGCGAAGGAGAGGAAGCCTGTCCTTCGAGGCGCGCAGCTTCGCGAGCTGCACCTCGTCCTCCACGAACGCGTAGGCACTCTGCGAATCGGAGAGGATGTAGACGCAGTCCTCGACCGTGCTCGAGGGGTAGACGGTGGTGGTGGCACCGCCCGCGCACAGGATGGCGAAGTCGACCAGGATCCACTCGATCGAGGTGCCGGCCAGGATGGAACAGCGCTCCTCCCCGCGGAGTCCGAGCGCGCGCAGGCCGCAGGCGAGGCTGCGCACGCGTTCCTCGGTCTCCCGCCAGGAGAGGCTCACCCACCGGTCGCCCGCCGCGTGGCGGAAGGCCTCGGCATCGGGGGTCCTCGAGACGCGTTCACGAAAGAGCGCAGGGACAGTCGATGCTGCGATGTGGGCCAAGGTGTCGCCTCGCGATGTGGGGAACGCCGAGGCATGGTAGCCCATGGATGCCCTTTCGGGTCATTTCCGCGAGGGGCCTTCCTGTTTCTGGGACGCACGTCCGCCATACCAGAGGGTGCGTACTTTGGGGTCGTGCGCTTCAGGGCCACCCTCGGGTAGCGCCGCACCGGAGCGACTTTCCGCGGAACTCGGCCCCTTGGGCCATCCCCGCCGGCCTCGCTCCGTGGAAGATCCGCTGAGGCGACCCGCCCGCAGCCCGTGACGCGGGGGCCGTCCCCCTCTCCGCAGCACGCGGGGCAGCTCGCGGCCGCAGATCCGCTTGACAGGACGTCTGTCCAATTTTTAGGATCGGCGTTCTTACAGCCAACCCGCTCACGCTTTCTTGTGCTGCGTCCGCCGCGGCCGTCCGACGAAAGGACGAGAGGAACGAACTCATGGCCATTCCCACGAACCGCAAGCTGCGCTTCGAGACCTTGCAAGTGCACGCCGGCCAGGAACCCGCACCCGGCACCAACGCCCGGGCGGTCCCCATCTACCAGACGACCTCCTACACCTTCGACTCGGCCGAGCACGGGGCCCGCCTCTTCGCCCTGCAGGAGTTCGGGAACATCTACACGCGGATCATGAACCCCACCTCCGACGTGTTCGAGAAGCGGATCGCCGCGCTCGAGGGCGGGGTGGCCGCGCTCGCCACGAGCTCAGGCCAGGCCGCCCAGTTCCTCGCCCTGACCAGCATCGCCCAGGCGGGTGACAACATCGTCTCGACGAGCCTGCTCTACGGCGGCACCTACAACCAGTTCAAGGTGAGCCTGCCGCGGCTCGGCATCGGCGTGAAGTTCGTGACGGGCGACGACCTCGGCGACTACCGCAAGGCCATCGACGGCAAGACCAAGGCCATCTACGTCGAGTCCATCGGCAACCCGGCTGGCAACGTGCCGGACTTCGAAGCGCTCTCGCGCCTCGCTCACGAGCACAAGATCCCCTTCATCGTCGACAACACCTTCGGGATGGCCGGGTTCCTGGTGCGGCCCATCGAGCACGGCGCCGACGTGGTGGTCGAGTCCGCCACCAAGTGGATCGGCGGCCACGGCACCTCGATCGGCGGCGTCATCGTCGACTCGGGCAAGTTCGACTGGGGTGCCTCGGGCAAGTTCCCCTTCTTCACTGAGCCCTCCCCCGGCTACCACGGCCTCGTCTTCAACGACGTGTTCGGGCCGAAGGGGCCCTTCGGGAACATCCAGTTCATCATCCGCGCCCGGGTGGAGGGCCTGCGCGACTTCGGGCCCGCCCTCTCCCCCTTCAACTCCTTCCTCTTCCTGCAGGGCCTCGAGACGCTTTCCCTGCGGGGCCAGCGCCATGTGGACAACGCGCTCGCCCTGGCGCGCTGGCTCAAGACCCAGCCCCAGGTGGCGTGGGTGAACTACACCGGGCTCGAGGAGCATCCCTTCCACCAGCGCGCACGCAAGTACTTGAAGAACGGCTTCGGGTCGGTCTTCACCTTCGGGATCAAGGGTGGCTTCGAGGCCGGCAAGAAGTTCATCAACGCGGTGAAGCTCGCATCGAACCTCGCCAACGTGGGCGACGCCAAGACCCTCGTCATCCACCCCGCGTCCACTACCCACCAGCAACTCGACGAGGCCGAGCAGCGCGCCTCGGGAGTGACCCCCGATCAGATCCGCGTCTCGGCCGGCATCGAGCACATCGAAGACGTGAAGGAAGACTTCGCCGAGGCGTTCGGGGCGGCCAAGTGACCCTTCGCAGGGCCTTCGGATCCGCCTCTCGGCTACAGGGAGCTCTCGTCGAATAGCCAGGTAGAGAGGTAGCGCTCGCCCGTATCGGGGAGCACCACCACGAGGAGCTTCCCTTCGTTCTCGCGGCGGCGCGCCACCTCGAGCGCCGCGACGAGTGCGCCGCCGCTGCTGATGCCGGAGAGGATGCCCTCCTCCCGGCACAGCCGCCGGGCCGCCGCGCCAGCTTCCTCGTGCGAGACGAGGACGATCTCGTCGATGAGCTCCCGGCGCAGCACCTTGGGCACGAACCCGGCCCCCCATCCTTGGATCCGGTGCGGGCCGGGCGTACCACCCGAGAGAACCGGCGAGTCCTTCGGCTCGGCAGCCACGACCCGGACCGCGGGCTTGCGCGCCTTCACGACCTCCGCCACCCCGGTGAGAGTGCCCCCCGTGCCCACGCCCGCCACGAAGATGTCGACCTTTCCCTCCGTGTCGCGCCAGATCTCCTCGGCTGTGGTGCGGCGGTGGACCTCGGGGTTGGCCGGGTTGTCGAATTGCTGCAGGACGAGGTAGCGACTGTCCTTGCGGGCGAGCTCGTCCGCCTTGGCGAGTGCGCCCTTCATTCCCTCCGCACCGGGCGTGAGAACGAGCTCGGCCCCGAGCGCCCGGAGCAGCTTGCGCCGCTCGAGGCTCATGGTCTCGGGCATGGTGAGGACGATCCGGTAGCCTCGCGAGGCCGCGGCGAAGGCGAGCGCGATCCCGGTGTTGCCGCTCGTCGGCTCGAGCAGGACCGTGTCGCGCGTGATCTTTCCCTCCCGCTCGGCCGCCTCGATCATCGCCACGCCGATGCGGTCCTTGACCGAGGAGAGCGGGTTGAAGCTCTCGAGCTTCGCGACCACCTGGGCCTTGAGGCCCGCAGTGACCCGGTTGAGTCGCACGAGCGGCGTGTTACCGACAGTCTGTGTGACGTCTTGGTAAATGCGCATGGGGCTCCCCGGGAGACACGGCTGGGCCTCGGCTACGCCGCTGGTCATAGCCACCGCGCGCCGACCTCGCATCCGGGCATCAGGTCGCGCCGAGCCCTCCCCGAGCCCCCTCGGCCCGATCCGTTCCCGGCTCGAACCCGAGCGGCGCCCTAGCCGCCCAGCTGGGCAAGGAAGCTCTGCCCGCTCGAGAAGGGCACTTGGAAGGCCTCGGCCACCGTCGCCCCGAGGTCGGAAAAGCCGTCGCGCACGCCGAGAGGACCGCCCCCCCGCCCCGGTCCGTACACGAGCAGCGGGACGTACTCGCGCGAGTGATCGGTCGAGGGGGTGGTGGGGTCACAGCCGTGGTCGGCGGTGAGGACGAGCAGGTCGTTCGGGCGAAGCCGGGCGCACAGCCGCGGCATCGCCCGGTCGAGCTCCTCGAGGGCGCGGCCATAACCACGCGCGTCGTTACGGTGACCGTACAGCATGTCGAAGTCCACGAGGTTCACGAAGATGAGGCCGCCATCGATGCTCTCGAGGAGCCGCTCGGTCTGGGCGAGGCCGTCTGCGTTTCCTTCGGTGTGGACCTCGCGGGTCACCCCCTGGTGGTCGAAGATGTCGGGGATCTTGCCCACGCCCACCACGGGGATGCCCCTCTCGACCAGGCGATCGAGGACCGTCGGTCCGGGGATGGGCAGCGCGAAGTCCTTGCGGTGGTAGGTGCGGGAGTAGTTCCCCGGCCGGCCCACGAACGGGCGAGCGATGACCCGAGCGACCCGCCAGGGATCGAGTATCCGCCGCGCCGAGCGGCACCAGGCATAGAGCTTCTCGAGCGGCACCGTCTCCTCGTGACAGGCCACTTGGAACACCGAATCGGCGGACGTGTACACGATGGGCTTCCCGGTGCGCTGGTGCTCTTCCCCGAGACGCTCGATGATGACCGTGCCACTCTCGGCGAGGTTGCCGAGCACCCCCGGGGCCCCGATCTCGGCGAGCCACGGCTCGACGATCTCGGGAGGGAAGCCGGCCGGGAAGAGGCGCAGGCCCGGCCGCAGCACGATCCCCATCATCTCCCAGTGACCGGTGATGGTGTCCTTGCCCTGCGAACGCTCTTGCATTTTTCCGTAGAAGCCCTGCGGACGAGGGTCGGGGGGGACTCCGGCGATGGGGGTGAGGTGGCCGAGTCCGAGCTTGCCGAGGTTCGGCAGCCGAAGGCCCCCCAGCGCTCGACTCGTGTTACCGAGGGTGTCCGAGCCCTCGTCGCCGTACTCGACGGCGTCCGGCATGGCGCCGCAGCCGGCGCTGTCCGCGACCAGAACGACGACGCGCCTTGAAGTCATGGGAGGTCTTCTGACACGAAACCGGGTGCCGCGGAAGCGAGGCCCCTCCCGGCCTCGGCGCGCCCAAGGCCGGGTAGGAGCGCCCGATGGAACGCGAGGACCTACAGGGGCCGGAACGGCCAGACGTGGTAGTGGCGCGCGAGGACGAGCAGGGCCGCGACCACCACGACGAAGACCCAGAACAGGCGTCGCCGTAGGCGGGCCCTCTTGTCGTCGTAAGGGTCCTCGAGCGAGCGGGTCGACCCCGGCGGCAGCATGGCCCGGTGAGTGAGGGTCGTCCCGAGAGGGATGTTCACCTTGACCCGGCCGTTCACCGCCCAGCCGTTGGCGTCGAGGACAGGACCGAGGGTGCGCTGGCGCAGCTTGAGCCAGGCGATGAGCATGGAGGGGCCCGAGATGGCCATCATGGCCCCGAAGACGGCGACCACCTTGGCCCACCACGGCTCGAGTCCAAGGAAACCCGAGACGAGTCCACCGAACACGGCTCCGATGGCGCCGACGCCCACGCCCAGGGCAGCGATGATCCCGACCATCTTCCCGACGTCGACCGGCTCGGGCTTCACGGGCTTGGCTAAGGTGACGTTGTCGACGGTGCCGGCCGCCACCGCGGCGAGGCGCGTCTCGGACTCCTTCTCCCGGGCCGCGGCGAACTTCGCCACCTGCTCCTCGATGGCGCGCACGAACTTCTTGTAGGGGGCGAGGAAGGCCTGGCGAATGCTGATGGGGTTATCCACGATGCGGACGATGGTCGCGTCCCAGTCGCGCCCGCGGCGGTCATAGAAGATGCCGTTGCGACCGACCATCAAGAAGTCCGAGTCACCCTGGGTGAAGCAGGCCGCCACCTTCATCGTCTCGCCGCTCGGGCGCCTGCAATCGCAGTAGGCGATGAACATGCGCGAGAGGCTGCCCAACACGGCGTGTGCGGCCGGGTCGTCCACCCGCACGCACAGGTCGCAGCTGCGGGCGTCGAGGTAGAGTGTCCCCGCCTGGAAGATGGCGCGCTTCCTGCGATCGTAAAAGTCGGCGAAGGAGACGAAGTTCTTGAGCAACGTGTAGAGATCGCGGTGGTAGTGCACCATCCGGACCACGTCTCCTATGGCGAGCGCTTCGGGCTCGAGCGCCTTGTCCTTCAGGATGAGGGCGGCCACGAGTTCCTTGCCGCGCCCGGCGAGCAGGTTCTCCACCCGGGCGATACCGAGCTTCTCGACGCTCCCGCCCTTCTTCTCCGCCTGCCACGCCGCATACGGCCCGAGCTTCGCTTTCAGGGCATCCCACGCCTCGGCCGTCAAGGTCGCCTGATCGGGCCCGATCCACGGTGCGACGGCATGCGTGGCAAGCCCTGCGACCTCGGCGTCCCAGGCGGGGTTCACGCCCCGGTCGAGGGGCAGGGCTCCCCCGGCCTCCACCCGCGCGACGGGAAGCGCCGCGAGCTCCGCCTTCGACTGGGACAGATCCTTGGCCGCCAAAGCCGTGAGCTCGGCGTCGCTCCGGTTGAGGAGGAAGGCACCGCGCGGGTCGAAGGCGGCGAGCTTCACCCGCGTAAAGAAGTCGTCGACCTTGCCCCGGACCGCCTCCACCGCCTGGTAGGCGGCCGCGGTGCCCGTTCCGAGCGCCTGGACTTCGGCGGATTGCCCCTTCTGCCACCAGGCCCTGTAGTCGGCGAGCTCGGCGAAAAAGGCGTCGAGGCGCTTCGCATCGATCCCCGGACGCCCGCTGCGGTCCATCTCCGATCCCGCGCAGGCGATGGCGTCCCGGATGACCTCGCTCGTCGCCGCGTCGCTCGCCGACTCGGGCGGCACCACCCCGTCGCCGTTGAAGTCGGTCTTGTCGAAGACGTGTGTCGTGTCCGCCACATCCGCGGGCGTGACGACCTCGGCGCTTGGCTTGCCGAGGCTCTCGAGCACGTGCCGGGCGGCGCCGATGAGGGCGCGTCCCTCCGGCGTCGCGTCATTGAGCGAGGAGAGCCGGAGCTCCGCTCCGCCCTGCACGATCTCGGCGAGGTCCTTGAGCCGCGCCTCGCACCACTTCACCGCCGCCACCACGTCGGGCGCGCGGACGCGGCCGTCCTTGTCGGTGTCGAGCAGCTCCAGCGTTCGGCTATCGATCTCGAGGTTCTTCGTCGGACACGACAAGGCCACCCACAGCTTCTGGTCGAGGTTTCCGAGGTTCCTCAGATCATCAGCGGTCTCGAGGGAGACCTGGTCGAGTCCACCCACTCGATAGAACTTCCAGCGGTGGCCATTTCGGGCCATGGCGCCCCCAGCGCTTGAAGAGCGCTAAGGAGAACCCAAGCGCCCCCGTTCGTCCAGATCGAAAATGGAATCCCGACGGGTCCTGTCTCGACCCAAGGTCAAACACAGGGCCAGGGAGCGTTTCGGGGCGGCGGCACTCTGCCGGCCGCTCGAGATTCAAGGGGAACGACCCGCTCCCTCCGCCTCGGGAACCGGCCTCACCCTCACTTGAGCGTGATGCCCTGGTGGATGCGCACCGCCTCCCCGCCAAAGGGCGGGAACTGCATCTTCGTGCTCTCGCGCTTGATGCAGTTGCCGAGTTCGGTACCGGAGAGTTCGGCGTCGTCGAGGGTGGGGTAGGCCACCTTGCCGTTCGGGTTCACGGTGATGGTCAGCGTCACGGTCCGGTTGAGGGCGATGCCCGGCTCCTGAGAGCGCGCGGCAGCGACGCAGGCGTCGAAGCTCGGGGCGTAGCGAGCAAAGGTGGCCGTCACCTTCTGCTCCTCGAGCGGCGGCAGTTCGGAGCCGGAGGACGCTTGGGCCGAAGGGGGACTCTCCGCGCTCTCCTTCTCGCCCACCTGCGCCGGGGGCTGGGTCGGCGAGAGGGCCACGCGAGGCTCGGACGCGGGGGCAGGCCGGGCGGGGGCCGGCGCGGCGCTCGCCTTCGGCACCGGGGCCGCAGCGTGCGCCTCCTTCTTCGGAGGCGCCGCCTTGGGTGGAGGCTTGGGTGCCGGCGCCGCCGCCTTCTGCGGAACCGGAGCGGCGGCGTGCTCGCTCTTCGCGGGCGCCTCCTCGCGCGCCACCGGGGCTTCCGCCGGGGCGGGCGCCGGGGCTGGAGCCTCCGCCACAGCGGCGGGCTCCGCCGCGGCGGCGGGCGCCGCCGGGGCCGGAGCGGGGGCAGGGGCGGGAGCCTCGGTCGTCGCTGCGGGAGCGGCCGGGGCACTCGCCTCGGCGCTCGGCCGCGGCGCGGGCTCGGAGCGACGCGAACCGAGGAAATACCACCCGAGCCCGCCCAACACCGCCACCACGAGGAGGAGGCTCAAGGCGAGGGGGAATGACGACTTGCGGCGTGGAGTGAGGCCGGACACCGGCTTCTCGAGGCCCTGCGCTTGGCTCTCTCCGGTCGCGCTCGGTTCGCGGCCCTCCTCGTGAAACTGTGGAACGAGCGGGGCCGGCTCGCTCGCGGCGGGGGTGGGCGAGGGAGCCTCGTGCTCGACCTTGTCCGTCATCTCGCGCGAGAGGTCCGCGAAGGCGGCCTCGAACTCGTTCAGGGAAGAACCCGGCGCCGCCCCGCCCGGGCTGGCCGGCTCTTCTTCCGCACTCTGGGCCTCCTCGGCGAACGGATCGAAAGGCGGCCGCGATCCGCTTGGCGGATAGGACGGCTCGGGCGTCGGCGTGAGGGTCTCGGTAGGAGCGAAAGGGTCGCGCTCCTGCGGGGCGAAGGGATCGCGCTCGGAGGGCACGAAGGGTATGGGGGCGGGCGTCAACCCTGAACTACCCGGCCCAGGCGGCGATGCGGAGGCGACCTGAGGCAGAGGAGAGGGGGTCCCGCCACCGGCGGCACCTTGCGAGGCGGCGGGCTTCACCAGGGTCACGGTGCCGCAGTGCTTGCAGCGCAGCTTGAAAGGGCGGGTCAGGTAGGCGTCCGAGACGGCGTACGCCCGTCCGCATTGTCCGCACGAAGCTTTCACCCGGCAATCCTACCCCCGGCTCAAAGGTCGGCTCAAGAAGAAGACCCCCAGGCCCGGCCAGCGCGGATTCCTCCCACCACCTCCTCGGACGGCGACTCACACGCGTCACTCTCCTCGTCAACCCAGGGGTCCTCGCCCCTGGCGATGCCGAGGCGGAGGAGCAGACCGCGGTCGAGAAGGTGCGACGGCACCACGTTGCCGAGGGCGTTCAGGAGGTTTCCCGGCACGGCGCGATGCTCCCGCGAGAGCTCCGCCAAGAGTTCCTTCACCCGCCGCCGACGGAGATTCGGCTGCGAGCCGCACAGGTCGCACGGGACGACCGGGAAGCGCATGGCCGCCGCGAAGGCGGCGATATCCTCCTCCGCCACGTAGCACATGGGCCGGATGACCGTGTTGCGGCCGTCATCGGAGCGCAGCTTGGCCGGCATGCTCTTCAGGGCCCCGGCGTAGAGGGCGCTCATGAGCAGGGTCTCGACGAGGTCCTCGCGGTGATGGCCGAGCGCGATTTTCGTGCAGCCCATCTCCACCGCCGCGTTGTAGAGGATGCCGCGGCGCAGGCGCGAACACACCGGGCAGGTCGTCTTGCCCTCCGGCACGAGCCGCTTGACGATGGAGTAGGTGTCCTTCTTGAGCATCCGGAAGGGAACGCCCACCTGGCGCAAGTGCTCCTCGATGACATGGGCCGGGAAGTCAGGCTGCCCCTGATCCAGGTTCACGGCCACGAGGTCGAATTCTACGGGTGCCCGCTCGCGCAGGCGGAGGAGCAGATGGAGGAGAGTGTAGCTGTCTTTCCCACCTGAGACGGCGACGAGGACCTTGTCGTGGTCCTCGATGAGGTCAAAGTCGCGCACCGCCCGGGACGTCGCCCGCAGCAGGCGCCTCTCGAGCCTGGTCGTCTCCTCCATCTTCAGGGCTATAACACGGAACGCACCGATTTTCCTTTGACGTTACGAAGGCTCCTAAGGTAAAGCGCCGGTCCGATCGTCTTCTGAGGAGCCCATGCCCGCCAAGGACCTCGGCGTCAAGCTCACCTGTTGGAAGTGCGGAACGAAGTACTACGATCTCAAGAAAGCGGACCCGGTCTGCCCGAAGTGTGGCGCCAACCCGCGCGAGGCTCCCCAGACCAAGGCACCGCCCGCCGCCGAACGGCGACGCCCGGCCAAGGAGCCGGCCGTGGAGGAGGTCGTCGAGCAAGTCGAGGAGGCCGACCTCGACGAAGACCTCGACGACGAGGCGGAAGACGACGCGGGCGACGACGAGGGTTAGAGCCTCCTCGTGCCTCGGGCGGTGCCGGCTTCTCTTCTCGCGCTAGCGCCCCGGCGTAACCCCTTCCCCGTAGGTGATCTCGACGTGGGCCGCTCCCTTTGCGGGGATCGTCACCTCGAGAGTGCGCTCGCCCAGGCGCTCGTGCCAGGCTCGGAGCGTGTAGGTGCCGGCCGGGATCTCGTCGATCGCGAATGTCCCGTCGAGCCCCGATACGGCCGCCGGCCCCTCCACCACCGCCACGTAAGCGCTCATCCAGGCGTGGACGTCGCAGCGCACCTCGACCGTGCCGGACCGGTCGAGGACGACCGGCACCCGTTCATGGGGTTCCGGCATCGGCACGTTGAAGCGCGTCCTGATGCCCATCCAGCCGTGGATGTTGTGGAGCACGGGATCGCTGTTCACGATCTCGAGGGTGGATCCCTTGGGCGCCACGAGGACGTGGGGCACGAAGCGACAATTCTTCTGGTCGAGGGTGAGGTGGAGAGCGGGGGAAGCCTTCGCGCCCTCGACCGTCACGACGACATTCGCGAGCCGGCCGGCGGCTACGAGGAGGGACTCGTCCACGACGTGCTCGCCGCAGGCCACCTTGTCTTTCGTGACGGGGAGGTCCTCTCGCGAAGGCACGGCTCTTTCCAGCCGGACGAGACCTTGGATCTCACCCGCCCACGCTCCCCGAGGAGCGAGGACCACGACGAGGCCGACGAGCAAGCCTGCGCGCATCTGAGCCCCCTGTACCCGCGAAGCCTGCCTGCCGGCAGGCCCCTCGTGGGGCCTTCAGGCCTCGCCAGGCGCTCGACGCGTTGCCGCTCGCAAGCCTCGCTCCTATTTAGTGGACCGTTACCATGAGCGAATACCGGTTCGCCCTCGGGACCGCCGCCGCGACCTTCGTCCTGCTCGTCATCGGCGGCCTAGTGCACGCCACGGGTTCTTCTCTCGCCTGCCCCGACTGGCCCCTCTGTTATGGGCAGTTCTTCCCGCCCATGGTGGGGGGCGTCCTCTTCGAGCACGGCCACCGGCTCGCCGCCCTCACGGTGGTGGTGCTTACCGGCGTCTTGGCCGTCCGCGTGTTTCGAAGCCGGGGCCGGTCGGGCTCGAGGGCTCTTGCCACACTCGCCCTCCTGCTACTTTCGGTGCAGGCCGTGCTGGGGGGGCTCACCGTTCTCTACCGGTTACCCTTGCTCGTCTCGACAGCTCACCTCGCGACCTCGATGGCGTTCTTCTCGACGGTCATCTGCCTCGCCGCACGCCTGCGACCGAGCTCGCTGCCGAGGCTCGAGCGCCGCCCGCGAGCGCTGGTCGGCCTTTGCGTCCTCCTCGTCTACGTGCAGATCGTGCTCGGCGGCTTCGTCCGTCACACCGGGGCGGCCATGGCCTGCTCGGCGCGCATCCCCCTCTGCGACGGCGTCTTCTGGCCCACGGGGGGCCCCGGGCAGCTCAACATGTTGCACCGCTATCTCGGCCTCGCCCTCGCCGCGCTCGTCCTCCTCGCCGCGTGGAGGCCGGCGCGGGAGGCGCTCCGGAACGGACACGATTTCCGGGCCACGCTCGCCCTCGCGGCCCCGCTGCTCGTACTCGTGCAGATCGGGCTCGGCCTGCTCACCCTCGCCACCTCGGTCTCCATTCCCGTCGTCACCGTCCACCTCGCCACCGGTGCCCTGCTCCTCGCCGACCTGCTCGCCCTGTTCCTTTCGCTCGGATCGCCGGCTCTGGACAGGGACGAGAGCTCCCACCACCGCGTCGCCGGCCTGGCGCCGGCCGCTGGGTGATCCGTGCACAAATTTCCGGTTTCCAAGGTCCGTTCCGCCGAGGCCGTTGGGGTTCGGCTCCCGCTCGCCGTCGCCCGGGATGTGGTGGCGCTCGCCAAGCCCCGCCTCGCCCTGCTCGTCGTGTGCACCGCTGCCGGCGGGTTCTGGCTCGCACCCGGCCGCCATGACACACTCGCCGCCCTGGCGCTCCTCCTCGGGACCTCGGCCGTCGTGGGCGGGGCGAACGCCCTCAACAACCTGCTCGAGCGCGACGTCGATGCACTCATGCGCCGAACGCGGCAGCGCCCGCTCCCGGCTGGCCGCCTCGAACCCTGGGTGGCGGCGGCGGTGGGCCTCGGCCTCCCGGCGGTCGCCCTCCCGGCCCTGGCCTTGTTCGCGAACGGCCTCACCGCCACCCTCGCCTCGCTCGCCCTGTTCACCTACGTCGTCGTCTACACTCCCTTGAAGCAGCACAGCTCCCTCGCCCTGTTCGTCGGGGCTGTCCCGGGAGCCATCCCGCCGCTCATGGGCTGGACGGCCGCCACCGGCCACCTCGACGCCGGAGGGCTCGCCCTGTTCGCCCTGCTCTTCTGCTGGCAGATCCCGCACTTTCTCGCCATCTCCATGTACCTCAAGGAGGACTACGCACGGGGCGGACTGCGCGTCTTCGCCCTCGAGCACAGCGACCGCACCACCCGCGCCTGGAGCGCCGCCACGAGCGTGCTCCTCGTGCCGGTGTCGCTCGCGCTCCTGCCGCTCGGCCTCGCGGGCCCGGTCTACGGTTTCGCGGCGGTGCTCCTCGGCGCAGGACTCTCGGCCTTCGCGCTCTCCGGGCTCTCGTCCGGCTCGGGTCCGCGCTGGGCGCGCAGTTTCTTCCTGCTCACCCTCGCGTACCTGACCCTCCTCTTCGCGGCGCTCCTCGTCTCGGCCCGCTAGTCTTCTTCATCCCGTGCTCGCCCGTTCCCTTCCCCAAGATGGGGCACCCTCGCGCTCCCAGAAGACGCTCCCGGCGGCGGAGCCGCCAGGACCGCCCCGGCTCGCCATGCAGGAACTCGCCTTTTGCTATGGCCAGCGCGAGGTGTTGCGCGGGCTCACCCTGGAGGTATGGCCGGGCGAGATCGTCGGGCTGCTCGGCCCGAACGGAGCGGGAAAGAGCACGCTCCTCTCGATCCTGACCGGCCTCATCCATCCGTCCGGGGGGAGCCTTCTCCTCGACGGCCATCCGGTGCCGGCAGGGGCGCGGGCTCTCAGGACGCAGCTTGGGGTGGTGTTCCAATCGCCGAGCCTCGACGGTGCTCTCTCGGTCGAGGAAAACCTGCGCCTGGGTGGCCAACTCTTCGGGCTGTCCCGAGCCTCGGTCCGCCGGCGCGCGGAGGAGCTCATCGCCGCCGCCGGCCTCGCCTCCCGGGCCCGGGACCGGGTCGCCCGGCTCTCCGGGGGTCAGAAGCGACGGGTCGAGATCGCCCGTGCCCTCGTCCATCGGCCCTCGATCCTTGTCATGGACGAGCCGACGAGCGGCCTCGACGCCCATGCCTTCCGGCAGACCTGGGAGCTCATAGAGGCCCTTCGCGCGCAGGAGGGCCTCACGGTCCTGCTCACCTCCCACCGGCCCGACGAGGCCGAGGCCTGCGACCGCCTGCTTGTGCTCGCTTCCGGCCGGGTGGTCGCCAGCGGGACTCCCGACGAGCTGCGGGTGCGCGTGCCGGGGGACGTGGTGACGATCGCGGCGGACGACCCGGCCGCCCTGGCCACCGAGATCGCCGCCCGCTTCGGCGTCAAGGCCCGCGTGAGCGCGAGCACCGTTCACGTGGAACGCGAACGCGGCCACGAGCTCGTGCCCAGGCTGGTGGAGGCCTTCCCGGCGGGACGCTTCCGCTCCATCGCGTTGCGGCGTCCCACCCTGGCCGATGCCTTTCTCGCCATCACCGGCCAGGACCTCGAACGGGAGCCAGGGACTTCCTCGCCCGAGGGAGAAGCGTGAACGCGCTCGCCTACGACCTCGCCACGGCCCGGGTCCTCCTCAAGCGCGACCTCGTCCGCTTCTTTCGCCAACCCTCGCGACTCGCCGGGGCGCTCGGACAGCCGGTCATCTTCTGGTTGGTCATCGGCTCGGGGATGGCCTCGACCTTCCGCATGCCAGGTACCGACCTCGGCTACCTCGAGTTCTTCTACCCGGGCGTCGTCATGATGGTGCTTCTCTTCTCGGCCATCTTCACCACGGTTTCGGTCATCGAGGATCGCCACCAGGGCTTCTTGCAGGCGGTGCTGGCCGGGCCCGGTTCGCGGGGAGCGGTCGTGCTGGGCAAGGCGCTTGGATCGACGGCGGTGGCACTCTCCCAGGCCGCCTTCTTCCTCGTCCTGGCGCCGGCGGCCGGGATCTCGCTCTCCCGGGTGAACTTTCCCCTGCTCTTCGCCGCGCTCGTGCTGGCCGCCCTCGGCCTCGCCGCATTCGGGCTCACCGTGGCCTGGGCCATCGATAACGTCCAGGGCTACCATGCGGTCCAGATGACCCTGCTCGTGCCGCTGTGGGTAGTCTCGGGAGCCATGTTCCCCTCGAGCCCCGATCACCGGTTCCTCTCCACCCTCATGCGGGTGAACCCGGTCGCCTATGCGGTCTCGGCGACGCGCCGCGCGCTCGGCGGTCCCATCGCCCCCGGAAGCTTGCCCGGTTCGGGGGGGCGCGATCTTTGCTTCGTGGCGATCTTTGCCCTGTGCGCTCTCGGGATGGCCGTGGTCGTCGCGCGGAGGCGCGCGTGACGTTCGTCCGCCTATTGCCCTCGGTGAATGCCGTCCTCAACGCCACGAGCGCAGCCCTTCTCCTCTCCGGATGGCGGGCCATCCGCGCCGGACAGCGCGAGCGTCACCGGGCGTTCATGCTCGGGGCCTCCGCGTGCTCGGTGGTGTTCCTCGCCTGCTACCTCACGCGACTGGCGCTCACCGGCACCCATCGTTTCCCGGGTGGCGGCCCTCTGCGCTCGACCTATCTCGCCTTGCTGGCGAGTCACGTCGGACTCGCCTTCGTGACCCTGCCGCTCGTCCTGCGTACCCTCCAGCTCTCGCTCGGCGCCCGTTTTTCCGAACACCGGCGCATCGCCCGCTTCACGTTCCCGGTGTGGGTCTACGTCTCGATCACCGGGGTGGCGGTGTACCTGATGCTGTACTGGATCGCGCCGCTCGTGCAGTCGTGACACCTATTCGTCAGCTACTATCTCTGCCGGCTGTCGACTGGCCGTCGGCCATTGACCCGATGCCGCTCGCCGCACCCGCCGATCCCAGCCCTACGGGACCGGCGTCACCCGGGCCCCAATGAATGAAGGGCCAGGTACAGGCTTGCGAGCTCGTATGCGGCGCAACCATGCGCAGCGGCGTTGAAGCGATACTCGTCGAGCGAGCGCGTGAGTTCCCAACCGCGGTGATCGTAGGGAAAGAAAGCACTCATCGGTGAGCTGCACCACATGCCCAAAGTGAGGATACAGACCCTGCCACCGGCCTCAACGGTAGGCCGCCATGTATGCTTGCCGCCGCATCGAAGACGAGGGGGCGGCGCGAAGTAGCCGCCTGCTGACAAGCTACTCGCTTGAGATGGCAACAAGAGAGCGGCACCCGCACTGCGACAACTAGCCCACAGCCAGTCACAACACCCGGCGCTAAACTGGTCTGGTCTTGGCCATTCTGATCCATTTCCTCCGAGGCGACGAGCCGCTCTGTGGCACGCCCCACCAGCTCTTCGTGAGCCGCAAACCCAACGAAGTGACCTGCGTGGAATGCCGCGCGCAGCTGAGTGCCCTGGAACAGGCACGCGGACTCCCGAATCGTGCGGCTCCACCAGACACTCGGATGTCTTCACGGGCCGGATTCAAGGTGGAATAGCCGGTTTCAAGAAAGAGCCACAGCAGCGATCCCGTGCCGCTGAGCAAGATGGAGCCGGGAGGTGCTTCGTTCTCGCCCGAGCCACGGACCTTAGATCGCCGCTCTTCGCTCTGCCAAGCCCAAGGGGCTCGCCGGTCGAGGCGGCGCTGAGGGAACGGTGGAAACGGTGGGAAAGGGCTTGGCCCCTGACCCGGCGAGAGCGAAGGGCACTGAGGAGGTGCTGAAACCCTCCACCCTCGCCAGGCACTCCGCTCAGGCGCCGGAGGGGGGGCGGGATTCTGCAGCAGGAGCGATCGCCCCTCTCCTTCCTGAGCGGCTCCATGCTACAGCGTCGGGCAACCATCCGGCCGCGGTTTGAGGGGGTTGCCCTCGCGAGGGAACAGGGTCGTAACCTCAAACCTCAAACAGACCTCAGTTAGGCGTGGGTCTCACCCTTCGGACTCATTGTTGATGTGCCCGAATCGGTCTTAAAGCGGGGAACCGTCCGCATGAACGACCCGAAAGTCCGGTCTACACCCATCCGGCCCGTATATAGGCCCTTAGCATGACCAAGCAGCCACCGCTTGGAGCCGATGGACCCTCAAAAAGGCGCATTTGGTTTGTGCTGCAACAAATGGGGCGACCCCTGAGGAACCCAAAGCTCGCAATGGCGGCCTTTAAAGCTTGAGTACCTTGGCCCTGCCAGACGTAACGGAGTTCAAAATCGAGCTCAACCGCGAGGACAACGGCCGTTGGCTCGCGGCCGTCAAGTCGCTCCCGGGCGTCATGGTTTATGCGGCCACGCAAGAGGAGGCGGTCTCGCGGGTCGAGGTTCTCGCCCTTCGCCGCATTGCCGACCGCCTCGAGCGTGGCGAGCTCGATAAAGTTCCGGCGGCCGTCACCTTCGGGCGGCCCGCTTAGAACCGCCCGGCGCTATCCGTTGGTCTTGTGCTGCTCATCACTCCCCGCTCCATCCGATGATCGGCTGGAGGGGCCATGTGTGGCTGTCATCTACCGGCGGTCCAACCGGCCATGACCGCCGATGCACCGTGGGAGCACGCTTGAATGGCGCGGTCGCTCGGGATGACGCCTCGAACGTGATACGCGACGGACTACAGCGGAATGGGACGTCGGCCTCGTCCAGACGTGGCTCGAAGACCTTCCGAAGAGCACCATCCAGCAAGGCGACTCGGCCGAACCCGGACCTCAACGCGTGACCTCTGTCGGGCAGGTCCGGCACGAAACCTCCCGCTTCTTCGGTGCGCGTCGTGATCATCAACCCGAACTGTATGGTCGACTTGAGTTGCCAGTGCTCGGGTAGAAGCTTTTCCTTCTCATCGAGAACTCTGGGATCGCCCCGGTGGAGCTTGTCCCAAGTATCTCGCTTGAGGCATGGACCCTTGTCCCATCCAGCATGGTGCCGTGTCGGCCCAGACCCCGGGCCACAACGGGCTCGAGAGCCTCGATTTCCTGGCCATGTCGCACGAAGGTTCGCACCGCCGCTTGAGGCTCGTGCTTCGAGACAGAGTTATCACCGCTGTTCATCGACCAGACGTTCACACCATCGAATACGAGCCCTTCTGGGTTTGCTCCGGTGACGAGGGTCCCGAGCGTGGCACCATCGCTGGCGCGAAGCTTCGACACCGTGTTGTCGCTGTGATCGCCACCCATACATTCGACCCATCGAACACGACAGAGAGAGGTAATGTGCCAACGGGAAACGTCCCGAGGATAGCTCCGTCGGAAGCAGGCATTTTCACAACCGAATTGTTCTCGTAGTGGGTTATCCACATGTTGGCCCCATCAAATGCGGGTGCCGATAACGAGCCTCCTGGGGCATATGTCGCAACCAGTGAACCATCAATTGCGCGAAGCCCTTGGACTGTACCCGTGGTCTGACTCACGATCCAGATGTTCGCGCCATCGAACGCGATACGACCCGGGTTCGGACCGGTACCGAAGACACCCAGGTTCTGCCCGTCCGGGGGCCCGCAACTTCGTGATCGTCGAAGAGTCAAGACTGACGGCCCAGATGTTCGCACCGTCGAACGCGACGCCGGTTGGGCCAAGGCCAACCGAATACGTCGCGAGCACTGTTCCGTCAGAAGCGCGGATCTTCGCGACCGAAGCACCGTCTCGATTCGTAACCCAAATGTTACGTTCTATCATGGCGACGCCCAACGCACCCTGGGTGCATCCGGGACATCCGAAAGCAGAGGCCACCGAGATCGTGGTGATGGCGGTGCATCATTGGCTAAGAGCTTCGTGACGGTGTCGCTGTTGAAATTTGCAACCCAAACGTTGGCGCGGCCGAAAGCCGCGCGTGAGGGGGTTGCGCCAACGGTGAAGGTGATTCCGGCGGTGTTCGCACCGCACCACCTCAAGAGCACAATCTGCATGGGGTTGAGACTCGCGCCAGGCGGTCCCTGAGCGCCAGTCGCGACCGGCTGGGCCCTGGGGTCCCACAGGGCCAATCGGGCCCACTGCCCCTGTCGATCCAGTGGCTCCTGCCGGACCTGAGGTCCCTTGGCGACCGGTGGCCGTTGCGGCCCACGGGGCCTATCGGGTGCCGGTGCGCAAGCAGCCGGGCCACTTCGAGCGCCCGGGCCGCGTCGCCGACCTTTGCGAGCGCAGGGCATCGAAAGCGCTAGACCATCGGTCGTCACATTCCTCGAGGAGCCCGCGGATGCGTCTCTCGGACGACCATGGAACACGCTATTTGTAGACGCCGGCCGTGCCGCCCGGGCGCAATCCGGGGAGACTCGAGGATCTGGCGCCTGAAACCTCGAAGCATGGGGACGCCGAGCCTTTTCCCAAACGGGCCCGGTTCGCCTTTTCGTGGGGGTCAATTCTCGTTTCATGCTCGGGTGCGAAACGCCCGACCCTGGCGCGCGTAGTTCCCTCGAGCTCCGGCAACGCAGGCCGGGCAGGAGGACAAACGATGGCGACCGTCAAGCAGTCGAACTGGCGCGACCAGATGAAAGACATGTTCGGGAGCGTCCCGACGTGGGCGAACGACATACCGCAGTCGGCAGTGGACGGGTTCTGGGCGATGATGCGCGATTTCCAGCTCGCGGAGACCCGCATCCCGAACAAGTACAAGGAGCTCATCGGGCTGGGCGTGTCGGGCGCGACACGTTGCCGGTACTGCGCACTCTTCCATACGGAGGCCGCCAAGCTCTTTGGCGCCACCGACGAGGAGATCGCCGAGGCCAGCATGATGGCGGCGCTCACCATGGCGGGGAGCACGTTCCTCAACGCGCAGCAGGTGGACTACGACACCTTCCGTCGCGAGACGCTCGACGCCGTGGCGTACGCACGCGCTCACGCGCCGGCGACGGCGCCTTCCGACAGCCGGACCTCCGCACATGCCTGATGGTGAAGGGAGAGGCGAGTCGAGCGGCTCGCCTCTCCACCAGCTGTTCGAGCTGGGCGTGCTGACGCTCGACGGCATCCGGCCGCGCACCACCCCGCGCTGGCAGGCGGCGATGGCGCGGGCGGCGTTGACGCTAAAGCGCGAGGGTGCGCCCTGGCGCGATCTGCGCCTGCCCATCGCCATGGCACTCGTCGAAATTGCGGGGATGCTCCCCGACAACGAGCTAGTTCGCCGCGTCGAGCAGATGGCGCTCATCGAGCAGAATGAGCTGGGCTCGCTGTTCCGGGATGATTTTGCCTCGCGCCTCGCAGAGTGACAGGCCGACTCTCGACCCCCAGGCGCGAGCCGCGCGCCGGACCTGCATTCTGCTGAATCGTATATGGCCGCGTACGAGGGTGGCGGGCTGGAAGGACCCGTCCGCGCTCTGCGAGCCTCCTCGAGCGTCCGAGATCGGACGGGAGCGTGAAGGCCCACGGTGCGCCCCGACCGCCCCTCTTTCAAGGGACGACCCATCGTCCGTCCCTGGCGTACCCTGGCCCGGTGCGTAGAGCCCTCGTCCCCGTGCTCGCCCTGGCGCTCGTCGCCGCGCCCGGCGCCGCGTCAGCCTGGGGTAGCTCGAGCTCCTGGAGTTCGGGCAGCTCCCACAAATCGAGTTCCTCGAAGTCGTACCGCTCCGGCCACCTCTACACCCACCACAAGGCCTCGGGCGTCGAGCGCGACAGCCGCGGCCACATCAAGCGTGACCCCGAGCAGCGCCGAGCCTTCATGAGGACGCATCCCTGTCCGTCGACGGGCAAGACCCATGGGGCCTGTCCGGGCTATCAGGTCGACCACCGCCAAGCGCTCGCCTGCGGCGGCGCCGACGACCCCTCGAACATGCAATGGCTGACGGTCGAGGAGCACCATGCGAAGCACGCGCACGGGGCCGGGTGCGAAGTGTGGTGAGACGCCGGTTCGGCTCTCCCTCGTAGGAGAAGTCACGGGCTGTGGATTCGACCGTGCAGTTCGGGTCGCGCGACGGTTCCAGGCGCTCGTGGAACTTCGCGGGAGGGCAAGGGGCCGGCGGCCTCGCGAGCGCGCCCGTGTCACCCGTACGCTCTTCGACCTGGCTTACGACCCTCACCCCTAGGTCGCGAAATCGAGAATGCTGCCGTTAGGCAGCAGGTTTTGCGGTACCACCTCTCCCCTCGCCTTGAGCTGAAAACGCTCGCAGCGCTCGAACACGTCCAAGCAGTAGAGGGTCTTCCAGACGCCCATCGTGGCCTGCAGGTTGAAGAGCCGAAACATGTCGCAGTCTTCCATTCTCGGGCAGACCATGGACTCCTCGTCGGCAACCCCCAGCGACGGCGGGCGAACAGCGAGACCCTCGAAGAGTTTACCCGGTCCGACGTCCAGCCGGCCCGGGTGGGACAGAGTGCCGCACCGGCGTATCGGTGACCCCACCCCGCCCAGGCCTCGGTCGGCGCTGTTCACAAGCCAGAGAGCCGGCCGCCCGACGACGAGCCCCTGGACCGGCGCCAACGCCGCTCCAGGATACCCTCGGCCGCGCCATCACTTCCCGCAGCGCCTCTCCTGAGCGAGTCGCCTGGATCCTTCGCAGAGATCTCAAGTTTCGGCGATCTCGCCGCCGCGGCCCTCGAGCGCGAGGGGGAGGCCGCTCTGGCCGTTCTTCTTCGCTTGGAGCGCCTTGCGCGTGGGCGCGGGGAGCGCCGGAGCGTCCATGGCGGGTCTCGCGACCAGCGCGACCCCCTCGAACTGGAAGGTGCCCACCATGGCGGCGAGCTGCTCGGCCTGGCTCGAGAGCTCGGCTGCAGCCGACGAGGACTCCTCCGAGCTCGCCGCGTTCTGCTGAGTCACCGTGTTCATCTGGCCGATGGCCCTACTCACCTGCTCGATGCCGGCCGCCTGCTCCTTCGCTCCGGCGCTGATCTCGGTCACGATATCGGTCACCTTCGACACCGAGCACACGATCTCCGAGAGCTTCGAGTTGACGCGCTGTGCGGTAACCTCGCCCTCACCCGCCTCCTTCACCGACTGGCGGATGAGCTCTTCGGTCTTGTTGGCGGCTTCCTTCGACCGCAACGCGAGCGAGCGGACCTCCTCGGCGACGACCGCGAACCCACGACCAGCCTCGCCAGCTCGGGCGGCCTCGACGGCGGCGTTGAGCGCGAGGAGGTTCGTCTGGAAGGCGATCTCATTGATGTCCTTGATGATCTGGGAGGTGCCTTCTGCCGACGCCTTGATCTTGCCCATGGCGCTCATCATCTGCTCCATGGCTTCGCTGCCTTCGCTGGCGGCTCCCTTGGCGGCGGCGGCGAGCCCGGATGCCACCCCGGCGTTCTCCGCCGCCTGACGCGTCGAGCTCGACATCGACTCCAGGCTCGATCCCGTCTCCTCGAGTGCGCTCGCCTGCTCGGAGGCGCCACTCGCCACGGACTGGCTCGAGGAGGCGATCTGGGTCGAGGCCGAGTGGACCTGTTCCACGGCCTGCGCCACCTGGGCGAGCGCGGCATGCAGGGCCTCCGCCGTCGCGTTGAGCGCGCTCGTGATCTTGCCGTGGTCGCCCTGGTAGGCCCCCTCCACCCGGACACGCAGGTCGTGCTCCGCGAGCTTCTGCAGCACCTTGGCCGCAGCCTCCACGGGGCGCATGACCGCGTCGAGCGTTCCGTTGAAGCCCTCCACCACCTTGCGGAAGTCGCCCTGGTGCCCCGTCGCGTCGGCCCGAGTGCTGAGGCTCCCCGCGATGGCGGCCCGGGTGAGGCCCTCCGTGTCGGCCACGAGCCGCTTCACCGCGTCGATGCAGGTGTTGAGGTTGTGCTTCATGAGGTCGAAGTCGCCCTGGTAGCTGTCGACGATCTTCTCCGGCAGGTCGCCCTTGGAGATGCGCTCCACGTATTCGGCCGTGACGCGCAGCGGCTTCACGAAGGCGTCCATGGTCCGGTTCATGCCCTCCACCATGCCCCGGAACTCCGAGTTCACCTTCACCGCATCGGCGCGTACGTCGAGTTTCCCGGCAGCCACCGCCTCGCTCAGCCGGTTGGCCTCGGTGACGAGCCCGCCGATGGTCCGGCGGACGCTGCGTGCCACCACGAGCCCGAAGGCCAGGAGGGCGAGAATGACCAGGATCGCGGCGAAGAGCATGACGACGCTCGCCGTGTGGGCTCCTTCGAGAGCGGCCGTCTTCTCGCTCACGACCGCTTCGGCATTGCTCTTCTGCATGGCCGCGAGAGGAGGGGCCGCAGCGATGAAACGCTCGCGTGTGGTCCGCCAGTGCTCGAAGACGCGCTGGCGAATCTTCTGACTTTCAGCGCTGAGAGGATCCGCTCCACCCGCGACGAAGGCGCCATACTCGCGCAACACGCTCAAGGTCGCCTTCACCTCCTGCTCCCAGGCGTCGAAGAGCGGTTGGGCCTCCTTCCACTCCTTGAGCCGCTCTTCGGTGTGGGGCAACCCCTCAAAGCTGTGCCGCGCCGCATCGAAGTGGGCGAGCGCGTCCTCGACCATCTTGACACCCGCCTCGCGCTCCTTCGTAACCGCGATCACTTCGGGGAGGAAGTTGCCATTGATGGCGCGGCTCGCCTGGTTCATGGCGTCCCGCGTCTCGGTGAGCGCGACCAGGGTCGGATACCGCATGCTCACCAACGTCGCGAGACCGCTCGAGATGGAGTTCGCCTGGACGAGCGCGATGCATACGGTCACCGCGGTTCCTAGGCACGCAGCGGCGAGCGCGAGTAGCAGCTTCTTTCCAATGGTCAATCTCGCGAGCATGGACTCTCTCCGTGGCGTCTGGTGTGGCGAGGAATGTGTTCCGGTGCGCTCCCTCCGGCGCACGCTTGACACGAAGCAATCTCCGTGCCGGCTGGCCCTGACGTTCGACGAGCCGCGACGACACCGGGGACAGGAAGCGAACTCGGTCTTTTCGGCCGGCGCCTCGCGGGGCCGCGAATACCCGGGGTCCGTGCAAACCGCCTCGAGAACCCGCGATGGGACGATCCACTCCGCGGGGTCGAGAGGGCCTCGGATGATCGAACGCCTTCCATCGCACGGACCGTGGATTGCCGCGGGACCCGCACCTCAGCTCGTGTCGATGGCCCGGCCGGCTCGCGAGCGATGGCGCGACGCCCTCTTCCCCTCTTCGTCGGGGTGAGACGGGAGGGTATGGAGTCGAACCCCTCTCCGGGTAGCCGAGAGCTCGAGGACCTCGGCTCTACTTCCCGCGAGAGCTGCCCGTTCCGTGCACCTCGCGTCGCGGCATTTCACAAGGAAGCGCTGTGAGCGCGAGCGGAGGGTGCGGATGCCTGTACCCTCGTGCTTTTGCCTTCTTCACGGCTTCCCCCAACTGCGCTCTCGAAGTGCCCTCCCCGCGTTGAGATCACCCGCGGCGATGGAGGAAAGCCTTCCGGGCGGTCCGTGTCCCTCTGCGACGGCCGAATCTGCACGGATCGGAGAAAGCTGCAATGGCCAGCGGAAAGTGGGATCACCCGGCCGTGGAGTTGCTGCACGGACCGGCAGGAAGCCTCATTTCTCGAAAACTCATCCGGGTCTGTTGGGCCGCGACCGGGCTCTTGCCAGCGGCTGCAGGGCTTCGCACTCTCGTGTCGAGGTGCCGCGGGCCGCGCCCCTTTCCGCGGGGGTGGCGGGGCACGGCGGCCGGGCCCCTCGTCCGTCCGGGGGCAGGGTGAAGGAAGTTGTTCGTCCTGCCCCCGGGCTTGTCCCTCGGCCTTCCGTGCGGATCGGCGGAGGTACCCTTGCATATGGCGTGAGTTCGAGGCCAGGGGACCCGGCGAACCCGCGTGAGCGGGAGGCATCTTGTAACGAATGGGTTCGCTCGCGCGAGTGCCAGGTCTTCCCTTCCGCGCTTCGTGTAATCTTGGGCACCTGTAAAGGCGGCCTGGGGGCACCTGCGTGAAGGTTTCCATTCAAAGCCTGGCGGCGGGCGGCGCGGCCTTCGGGACGAGCGGCGTCCGGGGAACGGTCGAGGCGCTCACCGATCGGGTCTGCTTTGCTTACAGCGCCGCCTTTCTTCAGGCCCTCGGCGGCCGCCTCGAAGGACAGGAAGGCGGCCGGACGGTTGCCGTCGGGTACGATCTGCGCCCGAGTAGCCCGCGCATGACCACCGCCTGCATCGCGGCCTGCCAGGCCGAGGGCGCGCGGGCGCTCCTGTGCGGTGCGCTCGCCACCCCGGCGCTCGCGCACTACGCCCTTTCGCGAGGCGTGCCCGCCATCATGGTGACGGGGAGTCACATCCCCTTCGATCGAAACGGGATCAAGTTCTACACTGGAGCGGGCGAGATCTCGAAGGAAGACGAGATCGCCATCTCGGAAGCCGTCATCTCCGTCGACGAGACGGCCTTCGAGGAAGGGCGCCTCAGAAATCCCCCGTCTATCCCGGCCGTCGATGGGTCGGCCCGCGAGCTGTACCGCGACCGTTACCTGCGCACCTTCCGCCCGGGCCTGCTCGCGGGCCGGCGCATTGGCGTCTACCAGCACTCGAGCGTGGCGCGCGATCTGCTGAGCGAGGTCCTGCAAGCACTGGGGGCCAAGGTCGTCGAGCTCGGTCGCACCGACACCTTCGTTCCGGTCGACACCGAAGCCGTGAGCGCCGACACCGAGGAGCTGGCACGTTCCTGGACCCTCGAGCACGCGCTCGATGCCCTCGTCTCCACCGACGGCGACGCCGACCGACCCCTCGTCGGCGACGAGACCGGCACCCTCCTGCGCGGTGATATCGTCGGCCTGCTCTCGGCCCAGTTCCTGCGGGCTCGCACGGTGGTGACGCCGGTGAGCAGCAACACCGCCCTCGAGCGCACTCGCGCGTTCGACTGCGTCCTCAGGACGCGGATCGGGTCGCCCTACGTCATCGCCGCCATGTCCGACGCTGCGCGCCGGGGCGGGGCGCCCGTCGTCGGATACGAGGCCAACGGCGGGTTCCTGCTCTTTAGCGACGTCGAGCTCCACACGCCGAGCGCGGAAGGCCGGCTCTCGGCTCTCCCCACCCGGGACGCGCTCCTCCCCATCCTGGCGCTGCTCGCCCAGGCCGCGGACCAGGGAGTGACCCTCTCCCGCATGAGAGAGAGCCTTCCGCCCCGCCACACGGCGAGCGACCGGTTGGCAGATTTCCCAACCGCCCGCAGCCGGCAGCTCCTCCACCTCCTCGCCGGCTCAGCCGTCGAGCTGTCGGGATTCTTCGCGGAGCTCGGGAAGATCGCCGAGGTGAACAGGCTCGACGGCCTGCGCGTCACGCTCGAGAGCGGGGACATCGTCCACCTGCGCCCCTCCGGCAATGCCCCCGAGCTGCGCTGCTATGCCGAGGCGAGCACGCGAGAGCGCGCGGTCGAGCTGAGCCGCTGGGGACTTCGGGCCGCGAACGAGAGGAGCCGTCTGCCCTGATCGAAGGGGCTTCCATGTGGGATGAGCTCGCCCGAAAGGCGTCCTTCCACGCCTCGAGAAGCGAGCGCCGCCCGTTGACGCAAGGCGGCGCTCCGTCCCCCACCCCCCCCGGTTGGCGATGGATGATCTTACGGCACCCTGGAAGCGAGGTCGGCCCCAAGAAGCGCGGCGAGGAGTCGCACCGAGGGATGAAGTCGAGCAGGTGCGCTCGCGGCGAGCAAGCGCCTTCGCGCACGTGCGAACGGCCGCGAGGTCACCGCGCGCGCCGACAGGGTGTCCCGCGCCTGCGCGATGGCGATGCTGCCCCCTGCAGCGCGCTTGTGGGGCGAATCTGACCTGGCGCTTTCGCTCCGAGCAAGGGCCAACGCCCTCAAGAGCGAGCCGGGGACCCCGGGGCGTCTCTTGAGCGAGGACAAGGCGAAAGGCCCCGGGAAGGGCGCGGGCATTCGGCCCGGTCTCGACCCGGGGTGTCGGATCGTCAGTGCAGGGAGGCCACGATGCGCTGGGCATCCGCTGCGTGCGTGCCCTTCGGGCACAGGCGAAGGTAGTCCTGCAGCATCTGAAGAGCGAGGGCGTGGTCGTAGGTACGGCTCTTCTTCACCGAGCGGCTCTGTCCCAGCCAGTAGAGTGATGGGCAGCTCTGCGGGTCCGCCTTGAGAGCGTTCGTGTAGGCCTTCTCGACCGTCTCCGGCGGCGATCCGCGCGCCTCTTCCGTTTCGGCGACATCCACCCAGGCCGCGGCGGCACCACCGAGGGCGCTCTCCCCGTACTCCTTCACGGCGCGGTCGAGCTCCTCGAGCGCCTTCGGATAGTCCTTGCGGTCGCGAAAGACCCGGGCCAAGGCCACGTGCGCCTCGGGGTAGCTCTTCTCCATGGCGATGGCGCGCTCGTAGGCGGACTGCGCCCGCTCCTGGTCGCCGTCGGTCCGGTAAGCGTCTCCGAGCAACTTCGTCACCCGGGCATTGCCGACCTTCTCGCTGGCCCGCTCGAGGGCGGCCACCGCCTCGCGGGCCCCCCCGCTCTTGCGCATGAGCGCGTCGGCCAAATCGACGTAGAAATCGAGCCGGGCTGATCCGAGCGAGATGGCCTTCTGGAAGGCCTCGGCCGCGCCGGCCACGTCTCCGCCGCGCAGCTTCCGCCTGCCGATGATGTCGTGGATGTCCGGGTTCGCGGCGTCGAGGGCGAGCGCCTGCTGCTCCTCGGCCTCGCCCTCGGTGGCCTTGCCCTCGGCGCTCAGCACCGAGCCGCGCAGGGCGTGGGCGAGCGCCACCTGGCGTGGCGAGGCCCCAGGTCCGAGGTCGAGCACGCGTGCAATCCGCTTCATCGCTTCGTCGGGATGGCCGGCATCGAGCAGGAGCTCCGATTTTCCGAGAAGGGAGGGCACGTGATCAGGGGCGAGCCTCGTGAGCGCGGTATCGTAGAGCGCCGAGGCCTGGATCTCGTAGCCGCGACCGCGGCGCCGCCATTGCTCGGCGAGCATCTGGGTGACCCGCACGTCGCCGGGAGAGGCCTGTCGGGCGAGAGTGAGATCCTGCCGGGCGCCGTCCAGATCGCCGGCGTTCATCTCCAGGGTGCCGAGCACGCCGTGCAGCAGGGCACTTGCCCCCTCGGGTCCCGCCATCGCCTTGCGCAGCTCCTCGATGGCCCCGGAGGCGTCACCCCCGTAGAACTTCAGGTAGGCCCGTGCCGCGTAGGCGTGAGAGTGGCCGAGGCCGAGCCGATCGACCGCCTCGAGGTGCTTCTTCGCGTCATCGCGCAACCCCTCGCTCTCGCCGTGCTCACCCCACCGAATCGCGTCGACGTAGGCGAGGTAGGCGTGACCCCCGAACGCGTCCGGGTCGCGCTCCAGGATGCGCTCGCACAGCTTGGCGGCCTCCTTGTAGGAGGCGTAGCTGTCCTTCTCCAGCAGCTCGCGGGTCTGACGGAGCAGCCGATCGATCTCCACCGCTCGCGCCTTGCGCACGGAGCTGAGTGTCCACCATGCCGCCAGGACCAGGCCGAGGACGAGCGCCATCGCGAGCGAGGCCACGAGCGGCGCCCTCGAGCGCTTGCGCGCGAGGGGGCCCCGCTCGAGGGTGTACTCGTGCGTCGTGTAGCGCGAGGCGAGCTCCTCGGCGTAGGCGACGTTGCGGGCCGGAGCCGCCCGCGCCACGGGCGCTTTGGCCGCGGCCGGCTCGGCGCTTGCCGGCGGCCCTGCATGAGGGCCGACCGGAGTGAGAACCGGCGGCGACCCGGCCACCTGGGTGGAAGGCTTCGGACGCGGCGGCGGCGCCAGCGGCGCTGTCGCCACGGGAACAGGCGCGGGCGATTCGACCGGCGGGGGAGGCGGTTCGGGCGGGGCGAAACTCAGGCCCCATTTCCCCATGGCCTCGAGCGTTTCCGGATCGCTCGGCGCCGCCTCGAAGGCCTTTCGCAAGGCCGCGATGCCGGCTTCCTTTTCACCGAGCTTGAGCTGCAGCAGACCGGCCATGCGGTTAGCCGCCGGATCGCTCGGGGTCTGCTTCAGCCCCGCCTCGAGCTCCTCGAGCGCCTTGCGATCCTTGCCCTGCGCCGCGTAGATGCGGGCGAGCAGGACGCGCGGCGCGGGTGCCTCGGGGTGCGCCTTGACACCCTTCTTGCAAACGACCATGGCCTCCATGAAGCGGCCGAGGCCCAGGTAGGCCTCGGTGAGGGGGCGATAGGCGTCGGAGCTCGGATCGGTGGCGAAGGCGTGCTCGAGGGTCGCGAGCTCTGCCGGCGCGATGGACTTGGCGGGGGCAGGCATGACAGCCATTTCCGAATAGCAGGGGTCCGAGAGGCCGTCAAACGACGAGGTCCCCCGCCGCTAATGGCGTACACGTGCTTACCGCACGTGCGCGAAGGTCATACCCTGCGGAAACGCGCGCCAGGGACTGTCGGCTCCCACATCGGCCGCGTACGCTTGACACCCGACCGCAAGAGCCGTTATTTAGGCAACCCCCCGCGACTTCGGGGGATTATGTCTCTGGGGCTGTAGCTCAGCTGGGAGAGCGCTAGAATCGCACTCTAGAGGCCGTCGGTTCGATCCCGATCAGCTCCACCATTTGGCGAAGGGCCCGCGGGCAGTTAGGGAAACCTAACCGCCCGCTTCCCTTTTTTGCGCGGGGATGCGTCCGGAGCCTGGCGGCGGGATCTCCCTTCAACCGGGAGTCCACTCTCACCCGAAGGTGCTCTCCGGATGCCTATCGCGGGTACCGGGACGTGAGGACATCGCCCAGGGAGACGTCCCAGCGGAGCCCGGGGTCGGGAGCCCGTCTCTTGCGAGCGAGGGCGGCAACCGCCAGGAAGGCCGGCTCGCGCCAGAGGCCGACGAGGGCGGGCTCGCTCACGAGCGGAACGATGGAACAGGGCAGGCCTTCGGCGCAGGCGACGAGTTCGAAGCCGCTCGGACCACTGAACAGCACCTCGAAGGCCTCCGGGTTGTAGCGCCAGAAGTCCCAGGGCCGGTCGTGCGGTGGATAGGCGGGGTGGGTGAAGATGCAGACTACGCCGCCCGGCCTCAGCACCCGGTTGAGTTCCAGGACCACCTTCCACGGCATGGCCAGGTGCTCGAAGACCGAGACGGCGAAGGCCGCGTCGAAGTGTTCGGCCGGAAAGTGACGGGAGAGTTCATGGGCGTCCCCCACCACCTCGACGTTCTCCCCGGGCATCACGTCGAAGCCGACGTACTCGGCGTGAGGAAACCTCTGCCTCTGGACCGTGCCCGACCTGGCTCGGGATCCCACCTCGAGCAGGCGCGGGCGGGAGAGCGCGTTCACCTCGTCCACGAACCGCTGGAACACCGCGTGCGAGGGCTCCGGGACGGTGCCCCGGTGAAACGGCGTCTTCAGCGCCTCGAAGGCGCGCAACACGAGGCGCCGGCGGACACCACTCAGCACGGCCGGCACACCGCCCTTGCGGTACGCCTCGCGCAACTTCGCCATGTCGCTCACACGCACATTTAGGCGGGCCGGAGTCGCCCCGTCAAAGAGCCAAACGGAAGGGGGCGCTCGAAGGACTTAGGTAGAAGGCCGCACCGGGGAGCGGGGGCGCGGCCCCGAGCGAGAAGGCCCTGCGCGCGACTTTCGCCGTCGACTTCTCAGAACCGGAGTGCCCGGTCGACCGCCGCCAGGACCCCATCCACCTCCCGCTCCGGGTCGTTCGGCCAGTGGGGCGCGAACCGGACGAGGCCGTCGGGGATGGCGACCGCCACGCCCGCTTCCTTAAGAGCAGCGCGCAGCGCCTTCGCGTCCGACCCGGGCGGCGCCTCGAGGGAGAGGATTCCCGAGCGCCGGGAGGGTTCGCGCGACCTTCGGCTCGCAAAGCCCCGCGCCTTGAGGCCGGGCTCCAGGCGATCGAGGTAGCGATTCACATGTCGATGGATGTTGTCGATTCCGAGCCCGAGCAGGATCTCGAGTGAGGCGGCGAGAGCCGCCTGCGAGAGGCTGCTCGACGAGCTCGCCTCGAAGACGCTCGCTTCCTGCCTGAGGGGGCGATCGTAGCGCAGGTGCCCTTTGCCCTCGGTGAGGAAGGACGCGGGGTCCTCGTGGGAGAGCCAGCCTGCCAGCGCCGGCCTCAGCTGAGCCACGCGCTCGGGGCGGACGTAGAGGACGCCTGCCCCTTCGGAGCCCATGAGCCACTTGTGGGCGCCGGCGGCGACGTAGTCGACCCCGAGCTGGCCGGCGTCGAACGGCACCACACCGAGCGCCTGGATGGCGTCGACGAAGAGTTCCGCGCCGTAGCGGGCGCACAGCTCGGCCATGAGCGCGAGCGGCATGAGAAAGCCGGTCCGGAACTGGACCGCGCTCACGGCCACCACCCGGGCTCCAGATTGAAGGACCTGCTCCAGCAGTGAAAGCCCCTCTTCGACACTCTCTTCGAACGCCTTCACCGGCAGGAATGCGATTTGCAGGCCAAACAGAGCCGCTGCGCGCTGCCAGGGAGTGACGTTGGCTGGGAACTCGCCTTCGAAGAGGACGATGCGATCACCCGCCTGCCACGGCAACGAGAGCGCCACCGCCTGGATCCCGTGGCTCGCCCCGCTCGTGAGCGCCACGTTCGCCGGGTCCACTCCCAAGAGCTGCGCGAGCCTCTTGCGCAGGCGCCCGCGCAGCCCGAGCACCTCCGACACCGCCTGTCCGCCCCCGCGCCCGTAGGCAGAGAGGAGGTCCTCCACCGCGCGCCTCACCGGGATCGAGGGCGGAGATACGCCGGCGTGGTTGAGGTAGGAAAAAAAGGAGAGGTCCGGGAAGAGACTGCGGTCTCCCAGCCGTGGCTCGGCGAGCGGAGCGGGTGCGTGGGTAGTCACGAGCGGATTGTAGCGCGGGCGGGGCTTGCACCGATCGGAGGTAAGCTCCTCCCGTGCCCTTCGCGCCCTGCCCGCTGAGGTTCCTCCTCGCCCTCCTCCTCGCCATGGAGGCCCATTGCCGAGCGCCGAGTTCGAAGCGGGAGACCGAGTCGCTCCTGCTCTCCGTGGCCTCCTGCCCGGTACCCCTCACCGACGATGCACTCGACGCGCTCGACACCTACGACAGCTGTGCCTTGCCGGCCTTCGTCGCCCGGCTGGTGCGGAACGACTATGCCGACGACGAGCTCGAGATGCCCGACCTCTCGTCCCTGTCGAGGTTCGCCGGCCTCGTCCCCCGTTCCGCCTTCGAGGCCCAGCTCGAGCGCTTCATCGACCCGGAGGGCGAGCTTCGGGGGACGATGGCGATCGACCCGGAGCGCCGGGTCCTGCGGCCCGACCCCCTCCTCGCCCCCGGAGTGGAGATCGCCTTCGCCGAGGACCTGCCGGGCGCGGCACCTCCTTGTGGCGGCCCATCCTGTCGGGGACAGCTCGTGCCTCCCCTGCGACCCGAGCGGCCCTACCGGGAAGCGCGACGGAGGGAGCTCATCGCTCACCCTGACCCCATGCTCCCCCTCCTCGGCTTGCGGATCGCCATCGACCCCGGCCATTCCGGCGGCCCCTACGGCGGTATCGAGGAGCGTCGCTTCGTGGCGCGGGGGGAAGAAGCGGCGCCTGCCGTCGTGCTCGAGGAGGGCGACTTCACCCTGCGGACCGCGCTCGAGCTGCGCTCGAAGCTCGTCGCCCGAGGGGCGAACGTGCTCCTCACGCGGGAGAGGGCGAGCCTCGTCCACGGCCTCCCCCTGCACGCCTTGCGGCCCTATGCCGAGCACCTCTTGCGCCGGCTCGCCCTCGACCCCCGCTTCCAAGGGCTCGAGCAGGCGCTCGAGCCGGCCGAGCGGTTGCGTCTCAGGACCGCGCTCGCTCTCTTCGCCGTGAAGAAGCAGAGCCGCTTCGAGTCCCTGCGCGCCCGCGCCCGGCTCGCCATGGCCTTCCGCCCGGACCTCTTTCTCTCCATCCACTACAACGCCTCGCCCGGCCCGGGCGGCCGGGCCGTGCGCGAGGAGGTGCTGGCCATGGTGGGCGGGAACTTCGACCGGGAGCGCCTTTACAATCCGTACTATCGATGGCGAGCTCTCGAGGAGGCCTTCGCGATCGACGACTTCGACGCCTCCGCCCACCTCGGCGCGCTGTGCGTCCGGGCCATGTCCGATCGCCTCGGGCTCCCGGTCGAAGGCGAGCCCCGTTACCCGGACCACCTCGCCATCCGCGACGCACAGGGACGACCGACTGGCGTCGACGCCTGGGACGGAGCGCTCCTGCGCTACCTCGATGGTCCCGCCATTCTCGTCGAGGGGCCCTACCTCGATGCTCGCGAGGAGTTCGCCCCGCTCGAGGCCGCGCTCAAGGCGCCCCTCTTCACGGCCGGGACGCGGACGGAGCGCTACGCCGCGGCGCTCGCCGCCTGCGTCGAGGACTTCACCCGAACCTGGCTTCGTTCTGAACGGAACCCCTTCGGCTCCTGAAGAGACCCGGGACCCCTACCGGTTCCGGTTGACACGCGAACTCCGGACGGTGACATTCACCCCTTTGCCAGAAGAGAGCAGAGCGTTGACGACGGAGGAGCAGGCCCTCCTCGAGGAGGAGCAGGCACTGCTGCTGCTCGTGCAGACCGCCCTGCGGGCGCGGCGACCGGCACGCTACGACCCGCCGGACCTCCTCGGCCGCCTGGCCGAGCTGCGGGAACAGGCGGTCGAGGCGACTGCCAAGGATCTGCCCACCGTCTTTCAGGAGATGGGGCTCGTGCGGGCCATGATGGAGCACCCGCGAGCCCAGGCCTTCCCTGATCCCGACTCACCCTACTTCGCTCACCTGAGCGTGAGAGAAGGGCAGACTGTCCGCGACTACTGCCTCGGCCGCACCACCTTCGTCGACCTCGGCCTGGGCGTCCGCGTGGTCGACTGGCGGTACGCACCGGTGTCGCGCCTCTTCTACGCCTATCGGGAGGGCGACCCGTACGAGGAGCGCTTCCCGGGCCGGCTGGCCGAGGGCGTGGTGCTGGCCAGGCGGGTGGTGGTGGTGCAAGGGGGCGAGCTCGTCCGCGTCTCGACTCCTTCCTTCTCGCTCGTTCGCGGCGAGGGCGACACCTGGGTATCCTCGCGCGGAGATGCGGCCGCCTCGCTCGGAGGCGGGGCGGGCACCGCAGCCCGCCCCGGCTTCCTGGGCGTCGGCGAGGGTAGTCCGCGGCGCGCGCCTCGCGCCGAGGTCACCGCCTTGCTCGACCGGGAGCAGTTCGAGGCCCTGCAGGTGGCGGCCGACGAACCTTTGCTCGTGGTGGGCAGCGCCGGGAGCGGCAAGACCACGGTCGCCTTGCACCGGCTGGCGCGCATCGCGTTCGAAAACCCCCGCCGCTATGCTCCGTCCCGGCTTCAGGTCGTGGTGCCCGAGCTCGGGCTCGCGAAGCTCGCCACCCGACTCCTCGAGCCCCTCGGGTTGTCCCGGGTGGCGGTCCGCACGCTCGACACCTGGTCGCGGGGAGCCTTCCAGAGCCTGTTCGGCGTCCCTCCGCCCCGCCTGACCGACGAGACCCCGCCCCTCGTCGCACGGCTGAAGCGGCACCCGGCCCTCTATCACGCGTTGCGTCGCCGGCCCCACGTCGCCGGGACGGCGCCGCCCAGCTGGTCTCGCCTGCGCGCCGAAATGGGGGAGCTGTTCAGCGACCGAGCCTTTCTCGCGGCCGTGGTGGCGGCGTCGCAGGGAGAATTGCCCTCGACCGCGGTGGAGGAGACACTCCGCCACACCCGCCTCCAACTTGCTTCCCCGCTGTCCCTCGCCCTGCGGGGAATCGACCCCGAGCGCGTGGTGGCCCTCGACGGCGAGGCGGTCGACGCCCGCACCCCCGAGGCGCTCGCCGGCTCCCTCGATGCGGAGGACCTGCCTATCCTCCTCTTCCTCCGGTCGTGGCGCTCGGGGATGAGCGCGCGCGCGGTGGCCCACCTCGTGGTGGACGAGGCCGAGGACGTCTCGCTTTTCGAGCTCTTCGTCCTCGGGCTGCAAGTCGGGAAGCACCGAAGTCTCACCCTCGCCGGCGACGAGGACCAGCAAACCACCTCGGCCTTCGGCGGCTGGGACGCCATGCTTCGGGCCCTGGGCGCCGAGCATGCGCCTACTTGCCGGCTCGAGACCACCTACCGCTGCCCCGAGCCGGTGGCCCGGCTGGCCCAGGCGGTGCTCGGGCCGCTCGCCAAGGGGCATCCGCCGACAAGCGGCCGCCCCGGAGTGCCGGTGGGCCGCTTCGACTTCCCGAGCGAGGCCCACGCCCACCTGTTCGTGGCGGGTGCGGTCCGGGAGCTCCTCGAGCGCGAGCCAGCGGCCTCCGTCGCCGTGGTGTCGCGCGGGCCGGAGGTGGCGCGCAATCTCCATCGCTTGCTCGAGGATCTGCCCGAGGCGCGCCTTGTCCTCGACGGGGATTTCTCCTTCAGGCCGGGGGTGGACCTCACCGACGTCGAGAGCGTGAAGGGGCTCGAGTTCGACTACGTCATCGTGCCCGACGCCTCGGCGAGTACCTATCCGGCCGATGACGAGTCGCGCCGCAGGCTGCACGTGGCGGTCACCCGCACCTCGCACCAGCTCTGGATCACCACGGTGGGCGCACCCTCCCCGCTCCTAGCGACTGCCTAAGCCCTCTGCCTCCGCTCCGCCAACCGGCTATTCTTCGGTACAGCGTGAGCGTGAGGACCATCGTCGTCGGCGACGTGCACGGCTGCCTCGAGGAGCTCGACGAGTTGCTCCGCCTGGTCGAGCTCCGCCCGGGGTTCGACCGGCTCGTCTTCGTGGGCGACCTTCTCGACCGTGGCCCTGACCCGGTCGGCGTGGTGCGGCGGGCCCGCGAGCTGCGCGCCACCTCGGTCGTCGGCAACCACGAGGACCGCCACCTGCGCTGGGCGCGCCACGAGGCCTGGCACAGGGCCGATCCCAGCCACCGCAACCCCTTGCGCCCGCTCTCCGCCGAGCGGCTGGCGCAGCACCGGCGGCTGTCCTCGGAAGACCTCGCCTGGCTCATCGCCCTCCCGCCGCTCCTGAAGCTCGACGCCCGGTGGGCGGTCGTCCACGGCGGACTGTCACCACGCAGGCGCCTCGACGACCAGGTCCACCAGGAGGTGATCCGGCTGCGGCTCGTGAACTCGGAGGGGCATCCGGTGGCCCACCCGCGCAACGAAGAGTTGCTGCCCTCCGGCACCGCGCCATGGGCGACGCGCTGGGCCGGGCCGGAGAGCATCATCTATGGTCACCACGTCCATGGCCTCTCCGAGCCGAGGGTGGACGAGCCGGCCCCGGGGGTTCGCTGCGTGGGCCTCGACACGGGCTGCTGCTACGGAGGACACCTGAGCGCCCTCATCCTGCCTTCCGAGGAGGTCGTGAGCGTGGCGGCGCGCGCTGCCTACGCGCGGCGGCGGCGCTGAGGTCCGCCGGCCTCTTAGGCGTCCGAGCGCTTGGGACGGGAAGGGAGCACGCCCGAGCCGCTCGGCGTGGGACGCACGCCGAGCCGCCGGACGAGGAACCGTCCGAGTGGGACGTCATTCGTCTCGATGTGGAAGGTGATCCAGTCCGGAACTCGCTGGCAGGCCCAGGTCTTCACTTCGGCAGTGAGCACGCCGCCTGAGAGCTCGCTTTGGAGCCCCTTCAGGTCCTCGAGGAACAGTTGGTGGGCCGCGCGGTGCGCGGGCAGCTCGGGGTAACCGAACCGCTCCATGAGCGCCTCTTCGGTGCCGAAATGACCGACGACCTCGTCCCAGAGCGCGTTCACCGTGCGAGCGGTGTCCTTGGCGTCGTCCGCTTCCACCCTCTCCCGGACGAGATCCAGCACGGATGCGATGGAGGCGTGCTGCGCATCGAGGACGTCGTAGCCGACGCTCAGCAAATGGCTCGGCATGGTCCCCCTCCTTCGTCCCTAGCTTAGCGCACCGCGTCACGCTTGGCGATGGCTTCGGCGAGCGCGAGGAGTCGTAGGGCGCCCTCGACGTGGAGGGCCTCGACGAGCCGCCCGTCGACGACCACCACCGCCTCCTTCCGAGCGAGGGCCTCCGCATGGGCTGTCACGATGCGGCGGGCGAGGAGGATCTCACGCTCGTCCGGGGCGAAGACGCGGTTGGCCACCTCGACCGTGCGCGGGTGGATGAGCGTCTTGCCGTCGAAGCCGAGGTCTCGCCCCTGGCGGCAGATCTGCTCGAAGCCCTTTTCGTCGGCGAGGTCGAGGTGCACGCCATCGAGGGCGCACAGGCCGGTAGCGCGTGCCGCGAGGAGGATGAGCCCGAGGCTCGTCATGACCTCGAGGCGCAAGGGCGTGGCGCGTGCGCCGAGGTCGTTCGTGAGGTCCGAGGTGCCGGCCACAAGGCCCCCGATCCTGTTCGAGGCGCAGGCGACCTCGCGAGCCGCGAGGATACCGCCCGGCGTCTCGAGCATGCACCACAGGGCCATCCCAGAGGGGGCTCCGGCCCACGCGAGCCTCTCCTCGGCGCGCCGCACGGTGTCGGCGCGCTCGACCTTGGGGAGGAGCACCCCGTCGGCGCCCGAGCGGGCCGCCGCGGCGAGGTCGGGCTCTCCCCAGGGGGTCTCCTCGCCGTTCACGCGGATAAGGATCTCTCTCCCCCCGTGGCCTCCTTCCTCGAGCACCTGCACGACCCGGCGCCGCGCCTCCTCCTTGGCCTCCGGGGCAACGGCGTCCTCGAGGTCGAGGATGAGCGCGTCAGCGGGAACGGAGCGCGCCTTGGCGAGGGCGCGCGGGTTTGAGCCTGGGACGTAGAGCACGCTGCGGCGGGGTCGAACCGGGAGCCTCACGAGCACCTCGGGATGTGTGGTGAGGTCGCAGCGAACCACGTTTCGCCCGGGCCGAGAACCCTCCTCTCCCGGGCCCGCGCGCCTGGAGAGTCGTCCCGGGCCCGGGAGTCGCGCGGACCTGTGTAGCCGGGGACCCACGCCCATCCGCCCTGCGAGAGGATCGCCTCGCTCTGGTTTTGTGCGGGCTTAACGGCGGCTCGGGCGTGGGAGCTCCCGGAGAACGCCGCTTGCAAGGATGAGGTCTCGAGCGCGGGCTGTCCCGCCTTCAAGGGAGCTCTCGATGTCCTCCAGGCCAGAGCGATCGAAGGGTCCGAGCTTCGGGTGGTTCCTGCTCCTCCTCGTCGCCTTGGAGGCGAGCGCGGCGAGAGCCGCCGACGGCGCGGCGGCGCCGAACCCTGAGGCTCCGCCGGTCGCGCTCGCTTCGGTCGGCTCCCCGCTCGTCCCGCTCCCTCCTCCGCCCCCGGGCATGACGGCCATTCCCGTGAGCACCCCGGCCCCGGCGCGAGCGGGCCGCGGCTACCGGATCCTCGGCCTCTCCCTCGATGCCGGGGTGCCGAACGGCGCCTCCGCCACGCTCCTCTACCGCCCGCTCAAGTACCTGCGGCTGGGAGGCGGGCTACTCTACAACTACATCGGGTACGGAGCGCTGGCGAGCGTCTCCCTCCAGCCGCACTACTGGATCGCTCCCTCGCTCTCCCTGGAAGCCGGCCACTACTTCGACGCGAACGCGCTCGACAAGGTGGCTCGCTTCACCACCGTGGACGCGAGCGTGCAGCCGCTCCTCGAACAGGTGGGCTACACCTTCGTGAACGCGCAGGTGGGCCTCGAGCTCGGCGCCCCGAGCACCTTCGTCTTCTTCGTACGCGGCGGCCTGTCGCGCGTTTGGCTCAACGTCAACAACGCCCAGGCGGCGGCCCAGGCCGCCTCCGGGACGAGCGGCACGCGGCTCACCTCCATCGAAAATCCCAGCGTCCGGCTCGGCCTGCCCTGTGCCAAGGCCGGCTTCATGTTCTACTTCTACTAGGGGGATCCCGTGGGAAAGAGCCTCTGGTTCGCGCTTTTGCTCCTGGTAGCCTCGGCCTGCGGCGACCCCTTGTTCTTCGCCCAGGTCTCGGAACCCAAGATCTGCATTCAGGCGGTGAACGAGACGGTCCCGGCCGCTCCTGCCGGGGTGGGCCCGGCCCAGGTCACCTGGCAGGGCAGCTTCGACCTCTCGCAGGTGCCGGGGAACGGAGATTCGGACACGACCGGCACCGTCACCATCCTTTCCCTCGAGATCGACAGCACGACCGACATGAGCGGCGTCACGCAGGTGGCAGTGGACCTGCCCACCATCGTGACGAGCGGAGACTACATCGACTACACCGTGCCGTCGCCGCTCGCCGATCCCAACTCCATCCTCATGACGCCCACCGTGCCGAACGTGAACCTCCTCTCCGCCCTCACTAACGGCGGGACCCTCCCCTACGGCATCACCCTCACCGGCACCCCTCCCACCCAGGCCTGGCAGGCGAACGTCACCGCCTGCCTGTCGGTCAACGTGGAGGTGAACCTCCTCAAGGCGAGCAAGTAGCCTCGAAGCCAGGAAGGCTCCATTCGACCGCGGTGCGGTCGACCCCCTGGCGTGCCATGATGAGCGCATGTCGCTCATCGTGGTGGATGTCGAGGCAGACGGCCCCGCTCCCTCCCTGTATTCGATGGTGTCCTTCGGCGCGGTGATCGTCGAGCCGAAGCTCGCGCTCACCTTCAAGGGCGAGGTCCGCCCGGTCTCCTCTCGTTTTCTGCCGGAGGCGCTCGCGGTGAGCGGCGTCACGCGCGAGCAGCACGAACGGTTCGAGGAGCCCGGGCCGGTCATGGAACGCTTCGAGCGCTGGATCCTTTCGAGCTCGAAGGGCAAGCCGGTCTTCGCCTCGGACAATCTCGCCTTCGACTGGCAGTTCATCAACTGGTACTTCCACGCCTACCTGGGCCGCAATCCCTTCGGCTGGAGCGGCCGCCGCATCGGCGACCTCTACTGCGGGATGCAGCGAGACGGCTACGCGAGCTTCAAGCACCTGCGCAAGACGCCCCACGACCACGACCCGCTGCATGACGCGCGCGCCAACGCCGAGGTACTGCTCGCCATGATCGACCTCGGGTTGAGGCTGCCGGCCCGCTGACCTATTCCGGGTCGAGGAGCACCGCCCGCGCGAGCTCCGGGCGGCCGGCCAGCTTCGCCCTCTGCTCGTGCGAGAGGATGAAGGCCACCGCAGCCCCGACACCCTCGAGGTGGGCTGCCACGCTCCCGACGAGCCCGGCCAGGCCCTCCGCTTCGACCGGGACCCTCGACAGGTCGAGGGTCACGTCGGGGGTGACGGAGGACTCCCGCTCGGCCCGGTCCTTGATGATGCGGCCGAGCTGGCGGAAATAGGTGGCGAGGTACTTGGGTGGACCCTCGAAGCCGGAGGCGCGCAGCACGTGCCCCTCGACGAAGACGAGCGGCCGCAGGAAGTTGGCGTAGAGGAGGTCCTTCACCACCTCGTCGCTGAGATTGAGCGGCAACAGGCCGTCCAGGGGTCCGTCGGGCGCGTCGAGGCGCGCGGGCGTCGCCGCGGCGGGCGAGACCCCGAAGATGCCGGCGAGGGGCTGGCGCTCCCGGAAGAGCGGCGCGGCCTCCAAGACCTCCGTGTCGAGGATGGCGGCGGCGTAGCGCTTGCGGTCGGCGAGGTCGAGCGCCTCGGCGAGCTGCGCAGCCGCGTCGATCTGCACGTGAGCGGGGACGAGCGCCCTCATCTGCTGCCCGAACCCGTCGTCGGCACACTGGAGCAGGATGAGCGGCCGATACTGCGGCAGCCGAGCGAGGTCGAGCCCCAGCACGCGCGCCACCACCTCGCGGATCTTCTGGGGCGCGAAGGGCTTCGAGACGTACTCGCGGGCTCCGAGCTTGACGGTCGCGACGACGACGGGCGAGGCCACTCCGGTGGTGACGAGCACCACCGGCGCCATGATCCCCTGGCTCCGCATGATGCGCAGCAGGCTCGGACCGTCCAGCACCGGCATGTTGATGTCTAAGAAGACGAGGTCGACCGGGGTGGTCTTGAGGAGCGTCAGTGCCTGGGCTCCGTTCTCGGCATGCTGGACCTCGAAGCCCCACGGCTGCAGGCTCGCCTCGAGCATGCGGCGCACGCCACGGCTGTCGTCCACGAGAAGGATGCGCCTCATCCCACAAGAGAATACCAGCGGGGCCGGGCGTGGTACATGATGCGACCAAGCAGGCAGGCTTCGGGAGGGAAGGGCCGCCGGCTCGAGTGGGGCGAAAGCGAGGGAGCCTCGGCGCTGTCGCCTGGCCCCGCGGCGCGGACCCCTCGGGGCATGGAGGGGTGGGACAGGGAGTGTTAGAGAGCGCAGCACCGGAGGAGCGCATGATTCTCGCATGCGACGTGGGCGGAACGAAGACGCTGGTGGCGCTCTTCGAGCCTCGTGGCGCTGCGTTCACGCTGTCTCGTCTGGAGAGCTATCCGAGCCGGGAGCACCCCTCGCTCGAGGACATCCTAGCCCGCTTTCTCGCCGCGACCGGGGGCTCCGCCCCCGAGTGCGCCGGCTTCGGGGTGGCGGGAGCGGTCATCGGGGGACGGGCCCAGGTCACGAACCTTTCCTGGGCGGTGGACGCCGCCCGGCTCGCCGCCGAGCTCCGCCTGTCCTCGGTGGCGCTCGTGAACGACCTCGTGGCGAATGCCTGGGCGGTCGACCATCTCGGGCCGGGCGACCTCGCCGGCCTGAAACCCGGCAGGGCGGCCCCCGGTGGCAACGTGGCGGTCATCTCGGCCGGGACCGGGCTGGGCGAAGCGGCCCTGGTGCGCGGGGGGGCCGCCCGCGGCGAAACGGCTGCGCTCGCCACCGAGGCAGGGCACGCCGACTTCGCCCCCCGGGTAGCGATCGAGGTCGACCTTCTGAACTACCTCAGTTCGAAATTCGGGCACGTGAGCTACGAGCGCATCCTATCCGGACCAGGGCTCGTGAACGTCTATCAGTTCCTCAAGGACACCGGACGCGGCGAGGAGGCGGCCTGGCTTTCCGAGGAGCTCAAGGCCGGCGACCCGGCGCCCGCCATCAGCTCCGCGGCGCTCACCGGGCGTTCGCCCCTGTGCGAGCTCGCCCTCGAGATCTTCCTGCAGGTCTACGGCGCGGAGGCGGGTAACCTCGCCTTGCGCACGATGGCCACCGGCGGCGTCTTCGTCGGCGGTGGCATCGCACCCAAGGTATTCGCGGGCCTGGAACGCGGGCCCGCCGTGCAGGCGAAGCGCTTCCTCGGCGCCTTCCGCGGCGCCTTCGTCGAGAAGGGCCGCTTCACCTCCATGCTGGAGGCGGTGCCGGTACAGCTCATCCTCAACGACCGGGCCGCGCTCCTCGGCGCCGCCCACTTCGCCAGCGCCTCCGCGCCTGCCCAACGTTGAGGACACGAGAGGAGATCGCATGCAACTCGGGATGATCGGGCTCGGCCGGATGGGGGCCAACATGGTGCGCCGCCTGGTTCGCGCCGGGCACACCTGCGTCGTCTTCGACCGGTCGCGCGAGGCGGTCGAGGCCCTCGCCGGTGAGGGGGCGACGGGAGCGACCTCGCTCGACGATTTCGTGGCGAAGCTCGCGAAGCCGAGCGCCGTCTGGCTCATGGTCCCGGCCGCGGTGGTGGACCGCGCCCTCGAAGACCTCGCCTCTCGCCTCGCCCCGGGCGACGTCGTCATCGACGGCGGTAATTCGTACTACGCCGACGACATTCGACGCGCGCGCGAGCTCAAAGAGCGAGGCCTGCTCTACCTCGACGTCGGGACGAGCGGCGGCGTGTTCGGGCTCGAGCGCGGCTACTGCCTCATGATCGGGGGTGAGCCGGTAGCCGCTGCCCGGCTCGACCCGATCTTCTCGGCCCTCGCCCCGGGGTCCCAGGCGGCCCCGGCCACGCCCGGGCGCTCGGGTCGCGGAGGCACTGCCGAGCGGGGCTACCTCCACTGCGGACCGAGCGGAGCCGGCCACTTCGTGAAGATGGTCCACAACGGCATCGAATACGGCCTCATGGCCGCCTATGCCGAGGGTCTCAACATCCTGCGGCACGCCGACGTAGGTGAAGCGGAGCACAGCGTCGACGCCGAGACCACCCCCTTGCGCGACCCCGGCCTGTACCGCTACCACTTCGCCCTCGACGACATCGCCGAGGTCTGGCGCCGGGGCAGCGTCATCGCTTCGTGGCTGCTCGACCTCACCGCGCAGGCGCTCCTCGCCGACCCGGACCTCGCCCACTACGGCGGCCGGGTCTCCGACTCGGGCGAGGGACGCTGGACCATCCACGCCTCCATCGACGAGGGGGTCCCCGCCCCCGTGCTCTCCTCGGCCCTGCACGCGCGGTTCTCCTCCCGCGGCGAGGCGGATTTCGCGAACAAGGTCCTGTCGGCGATGCGACACGCCTTCGGCGGCCACCTCGAACAGCCGTCGAAGCGATAGGGGTGAGAGGAATACCCGGTTCACTCCTCCCGTATACCCCTAACGGGTGCGTCCACTCGCCACATCCCGCCAGGCGACCGTCCGAACCCAAGATCGCCCCATGAGCACATCTCTGCAGATGGCGACCGTCCATCGAACGAGCGATGTGGGCATTGATCTCCCACCCGGCGCGAGCGCTGAAGATCTCACCCCGACCGACTACCGCCCGGTCGAGGTGGTCGAAGAGACGGTGTGCCGCGCGGCAATCCACCGCCCCGGCAACTCCGTCGTCGAATTGCCGGCAGGGTCCAACGCGTCCGATCTCGCGACGAACGAAGACCGCGTCGTCGACCTCGAAGAAGACGAGTAGCCCGAAGTCGGATCTCTCCGCGGCGCCGACGCCGAAGGTCGAGGTGCCGGCGTGTTCTGCGCTGAAGGTTTCGCGAGATCGTTACCTCGCGCGAGGCTCCCCGAGCGGGGCGTGAGCCTTCGCGCGCCTGGGGGCTGTGCTTCCACGCTCACGGCGAGCGTGGCGCTCCGCGTCAGGTTCACAGAAAGGCGGGCCGGTCCTCCCGCACCCGAGAACCTGGACCCTCGGCGCATGAAAGGACGGGACTGACCGTCGAGCCCGAGAGGGCGCGGACTCTTCCAGCCCTGATGGGAGTCCTAACCGTGCCCAGGACAGGCTCCCACGGTGGCCGTGGGGTCGATGGCGTCCGAACCCTCCACGATCGAGACCACCTTCCCGTCGCGGTCGATGACGAAGTTGGCACGGTTGGCGAGACCGACGACCGGCATCGTGCCCGAGTACAGCGGGACCACCTTCTTCTGCGAATCCGAGAGGAAGATGTACTGGGCCTGCCGATCCGCCTTGAACTTCTTCAGCGTCGGCACGTCGTCGACGGAAATGGCCACGATCTGCGCACCCTTCTTCTTCAGCTCCTCGTACCTGTCGCGGAAGTTGGCGGTCTGCCGGGAGCAACCGGGGGTGAATGCCTTGGGGAAGAAGAAGACGACGACCGGACCCTGCTCGAGCAACTTGGAGAGGGTGACGGGCCTACCCTCCGTGTCGGGCAGGGTGAAGTCGGGCGCGCGGTCGCCCACGTGAAGAACCGCAGAGGCGCCGAGAAGGAGGGACAGGAAACCTGGACTCATGGCGACCTCGTTAGCTCGATGAGACACGTCCCGCTAGCCTTCCGCGAAGTCCGATCGGGGGACCGACCCACAGCTAAATGACCCGACCGGGCTATGCGCAAGCCTTGCGCCCAATGGTGGACCTTGCGCCTCGGCCTGCCGCAGCGGTGCTCGGATCTGCGCCATCGCCTACTCGGAGCGCGCTGGCAAGCTGTGTGCATCCGCGCGCGGACTCGCTTTCTCGACGTGGTCGCTCGAGGTCACCCTTCTTCGGCCGCGTCCCGTGCGGGACGGAAGGCACGCTTTTCGAAATCCTTCGGGGGTACGTGGATGATCACAAGAGAGGAACTGTCTGACGGGGCTGTCGTCATGCGAGTCCAGGGAGCTTTCGACGCGTCCTTGGCGTGGCAAGTCGGTAACCTCTTGGCGGCAGCCAAGCCGAACTCGCACGTCACCCTGGACTTCAGCCGGGCGAGCGGCTTTCCCGACTCCGTCGTCGCCACGCTCGCCCAGGGCATGTCGAAGGCGAAGGGAACCGTCTCTCTCCTGGGAATCGGTTCTCACCAGCGACGCATTCTTCAATATTTCGGAGTAGTGGAGCGCGCCGCGGCGCCCCTGCAGCCCGAGTGAAGGGCGACGAATCGCCGGGGCGGCGCTCCGATGAGCCTCTCGACGGAATCAATCCTGGGGCCTCGCGCGCGCCCTGGGATGTGAGGCGCCCCGAGCCCGCCTACCGCCCCGAAAGAGGGGAGGGCCATTCTCTTTGGTCTTCCGAGGACGGCCCCTCGGCGATCCGCAGGCCCCCGTATCAGGGGATCGCCCTTGCCGTCACATCCGGTAGGCGAGCATGCCCTGCACGCGCAGGCCGAAACCGGAGTCTGTCCCGGGCTTCGCCGCGTCGACGATGGCCCCGAAACGGGTGTCCACACCGATGGTGACCCGCGGGTCGATCCGGTACTCGAGGTAGGGTCCGATGAGCGGCCCGAAGACGAAGGCGGGGGTGCCGTCTCCGGTGACGAAGAACGTGGCGTTGAAGTCAGCCCCGATGCCGATGCGGAGCGGCGGCTTGGCCGGGAACTCGAGGTTGATGCCGAAGGGAGCCTGGAAGCCGAACCAGGCCGGCGAGTAGGTGTAGAGCCTCAGGCCCGGATCGATGTGGAAGAGGAATCGGACGGTGCCGTGCGGCGCGAGCGAGAAGCGAAGCGGCACGCCCAATCCGAGCCCGAACTGCGAGTCGATGTCGGCGCGGTTCTCGAACCCATAGATGAAGGAAAGCCGCACGCCCACGTCGGAGTTGTTGCTGAGGCCATGCGTGAACATGAACGACGTGTCGGGCCATCCGAACGCGCCCGAGAGTACGTCGTTCCCGGGCGCCACCGTCTCGGCACCGAGGAGGCTGTAGTCTCCGCCGCGGCCGACCGCCGCGCCGGCCCTCGTGGTCACGAGAATACCGAGAAGCGCAACGAGGATCTGCTTGTTCATGGTTCCTCCGGTCCCTTGCCGGACCCCTCGTGAAAGCCCCCGGAACCTCGGGAGCGCGTGGCCTGTCTACGCAAGGTGGCCGTCGAAGTAAAGCGCCGACGACAGGTCTGTAGGTGCGTCCCCTACGGGTGAACAACTCCTCTCACCCCGTTTTGGGCGAGCGGCGACGATCAGCCTCCCAGCATGGCCTTCTTCAGGGAATCGTCGGCCGGCCGGGGACCGAGCCAGCAGCGGAAGAGGGCATCGGCGAAGTCCTTGCCGGGCACCGTCACCGAGGGCTGTCCCTCTACACCGATGGTACTACCCTGCCCCGGTTCGTAGCGAACGACCAAGACCTCCCCACGCTTGAGATTGGGCAGGGATCCCTCCACCGCCGACAGCTTGGCGAGAAGATCGCTCAGGCCCTCCTTCGTGTTGTTCTCGAAACCCTCCCGGAAGGCCCCCATCATCTGCGAACGCGTGACATCGCGCAGGAAGGCCATGCGCACCGCCTTGGGCGCCTCGACCGCCACCACCGCCTCCGCGTCGTGCGACAGCTCGGCGAGGTAGAGAGCGCCGACGTACACGTTCACGATGAACTTCCTGCGCAGCCCGGCCCCGTTGAGCTTGAGCTCCTGTCCTCCTGCGGTGAAGGTCCCCGGGACTTCCACCCCGGAGACCTCGCGAGAGGTCCCGGGGGCGGTGAGGAGCAACACGAGAGCGGCCAGCAACGATGGGGACATGTCTTTCCTCCGGCTTTGCTCGGCCCAAAACGCCGGCGCGGCTCGCATCGAAGGCCCCGACCGATTCGGGGTCTGGGTTTCCGGCCCCTCCGCCCGCGCTAGTCCTCGAGCGGGTTCTCGCCCGGCCTCCAGGTCGGGACCTCATCGGAAAGCTGGAAACTCTCCCCTTCGTGTTCCGTCAAGACGACGTAGACGTTTCGCCGCGGGAGGCCGAAGAACCTCTCGACCTCCTCCATGATCTTGAGCGCAACGCGGCGCTTCTGTTCAGTCGACCGACCGTACCGAACGTCGGCATTGAGGATGACGGCTCGCCCGTCCCGGGAACGGCCGAAGAGGAGGTCCTCGCGCGGGCAGGTCCGAAGGGTCATGGCGATAGGGTCCGTCCCGGTGTCCATGATCTCGGCGAAGCCGCGCAGGACCGCCTGGGCGAATCGGCCCTTCTGTTCAGGGCTCGGCGCGAAATTGAGGTCGAACTGCAGATGTGGCATCGCCTCGTCCCTTTGCGCGGCGGCGCTCCCCGAAGGAAAGCGCCGCGGCAGCGCCATTGTACGACGCCGCCCGAGGGCTCCTCGGGTTACGGGCGGGTTAGGCCGAGCTTGGCAGGACGTGGTGGGGCCTCGGAGGCGGGTAGCGCGGTCGAAGGGCTCTTCGGCTCGCTCGGCTCTGCGCAGTCGATCTCGACTCGAGATGAGGTTAGGGTCGCCTACTTCGCGCCCTCGCCCCGAGGAGGACCGCTCCGGCGCGATGTCCCCCGGGGCACCGGCCAGCGGGGAGCAGGGATGACACCGTCCTCGAAGACCACCTTGCCGCAGAGCACGCATCCCCGCATGCCCGGACGGCAATAGGCGCCATCCACCCGAAGGCAGATCTCGTTCACCTGGTGGGGACAGCTGAAGGAACTCACGGCGGCGAGCTTAGCGCGGCCGCGAGGGAGTCAGCAATCTGGCGAGGTTACAGGAGCACGGCTCCCCATCGAAAAATGGTGGGGGCATCTCACCCCCTGGCCGGGGAACACCCGCCTCGCCGGCTCGGCGGACGCTGGGAGGGGGCCCGAGGGATGGCCTTGGAGGAGCGCTCCCAGAAGAAAAGGGCGACTCTCGCACCCCGCCTGCGATCCCTTCCTCCCGCGCTCTCTGCGGGCACCGGGCGAAGCTACGCCCGCCCGCTCGGTCTGGCATTCCCGCACCCATGGTATGTGGAACCTCTTACGGGTGAATTGGAACGGAGCCCCACCTTCGGTGCGAGCCTCGAACACCCCGAACCGTTGCCGAGGCCCCTCGCGACGCAGCGTCTTTACTAGCTGACGACGCCGAGTTGACGGGCCTTCACGACTTCGAGGACGAGGTCACGGAAGGCCTTGACCTTGTGCGGCACGTGACGGGCTCCAGGGGTGACGAGGTGCAAGTACCCCGCCCTTCGCTCGAAATGCGGGAGGACGCGCACGAGCGTGCCCTGGGAGACGTCGGGTTCGGCCACGAAGGTGGGCAAAAGGCCGATGCCGGCAGATGCTCGCAGGACGTGGCGCGCGAACAAGAGGTCATCGCAGGCGATCCGGCCACGCGGTGAAGGGCCCCGCGCCTCCGGCCGAGCGGGCCTCGAGGGTCCTCGCCGCGGACCGCTCCTGAATTCCACCCAGTCGTGCAGGGCAAGCTCCGCCTCGCTGCGCGGGACTCCACGCCGTGCAAGGTAGGAAGGCGAGGCGAAGAGCCGCATGACGATGGGAGCGGCGCGCCGAACGACGAGGGTGGAGTCCTTGAGCGACGGGGCGGCCCTTAGCGCCACGTCGAAGCCCTCGGCCACGAGGTCGACCATGCGGCCCGTCAGGTGGAGCTCGACCGAGGCCGCCGGATAGCGCGCGGTATAGCGGGTCACCGCCTCGGCGAGGAGTAGCTCGCCGAGGTCGACGGGCGCGGTGACTCGCAGCGTGCCCGCCGGCTCTTCCTTCCCCTCCGGCAGCTCGCCCAGCGCCGAGCGCACCTCTCCGAGCAGAGGCGTGACGCGCTCGTAGAGCGCGGCCCCGGCGGCGCTCGGGACCACGCGTCGCGTGGTGCGAAAGAGCAGCTGGACGCCGAGATCGGCCTCGAGCCTTGCGATGGAGCGACTCACCGAGGACTTGGCGAGCGCGAGCTCGCTCGCGGCTGCGGAGAAGCTTGCGGTGCGCACGACCGCCTCGAACACGGCGAGCCGGTTGAGGTCCATTGTTCCTCCTTTGGAACAGAGATGTGCTTCCTAGCAGATTGCACATGCGGGGGAACGACAGCTAGATACCCGCCGCCTGTCGGGGCGAGGTCGTTCGGCCTCCCCCAAGATGCCTCCCCGAGGCGCGATTGCGAGAAAGGAAGAAATTCATGAAGAAGCTCTTGGCCGTCGTCGTGACCCTGGCCCCCGCGCTGGCGTTCTCCGCGCCGAGTTCCTGGGAGATCGACCCGGCTCACTCCCAGGCCGCCTTCACCGTGAAGCACCTCGTCATCACGAGCGTGCGCGGCGAGTTCGCGAAGACGGCGGGCACCGTCGTCCTCGACGACGAGAATCCCGCGCGATCGAAGGTCGAGGCCACTATCGACGCCTCCACGGTGAGCACGCGCAACCCCGACCGCGACGCCCACCTGCGCTCGCCGGACTTCTTCGACGTAGCCAAGTACCCGACCATCACCTTCAAGTCGACCCATGTCGACGTAGTGAGCCCGGGTGAGCTCAAGGTGGCGGGCGACCTCACCCTCCATGGGATCACGAAGCCCGTCGTGCTCGAGGTGTCGGAATCGGCGGAGGTGAAGGGCATGTCGGGAGAGACGCGGCGTGCCTTCTCGGCGAGCGCCAAGATCAACCGCCAGGACTATGGCCTCAAGTGGTCGAAGATGGTCGACGCCGGTCCGGTGGTCGGCGACGAGGTGGCCATCTCGCTCGAGATCGAGGCGGTGAAGGCCAAGTAGCTCCGGACCCTCGGCTCCGAAGGGCCGTGCCTTCGCCCGCGGGCTCTCCTCGCCCCGCGAATGCCTGGGAACACCGTGGGGCGATCGCGGGCCAGCCAAGACGGCCCGGCTCCCAGCACTCACCGCTCGGAGTCCGCCCTGGACTAGTTCGGGGCTCCAAAATCGAGGACGGTCGCCGGGTCGAGCTTGTCGATGCGCTCGACCCGGTAGGCGTTGTGGCTGAAGTCCACCGCGAGCACGATGACGACCTTGCTGCCGATTGTGATCCCGTCGAGGGAGAGCGCCGGGTCCACCGCGAACAGCATCACCATCGAGGCCATGGGGGTCCGCCTGCCCTCTCGGTCGACGAAGTCGCGGATGGGCTCGTGGCGGAGCCCGAGCTCCCGGAACGGAGCGCCTCGACGAGGGAGCTCCACGACCTCGGCCCTCACCGTGTAGCGCTGCGCTGCGCGCGCTTCCGGTGCGCTGCCCTCGCTTCTCCTTTCGCAGCTCGCGCAGACGAGGGCGGCAAGGAGAAGGACAACGAGGGCCCCTCGGTTCGTCGGCTCGCACACCGTGCGGCCGCTCGCACTGCGAGCATCTCCATCGCAACGTCCTGACATGGCCCCGCCCTGCCCTTCTACCCGAGCTTAGCAGGGCCGCGGCCGCCCGGTCCGCCTTCCGAAAAGGGCGCCTGAGCCGAACCGGGCCGGACCCGAGCACGCCTCGAGTCAGGCTCGGCGCTCGGCCACGAGGGACGCAAGCTCCCGGTGCAGCAGCTTCTCGTCGCCGAGATTGAGCTCGAGGAGCCGTCGCAGGTGGCCGATGCTCTCGACGTCGATCTCGTTGCAGCGGACCCCCACCGTCCGGTCCTCCCGGTGCGCGATGGCACCCTTCATGCGGATGACGGCGGCTCCCGCGTCGAGGTGGACCGAGAGGGTGCACGGCTGCCCCTCCCCCACGACGAGTCCACCGGGCATGCGCAGGAGGGCACCTCGCATGGAGATGTCGACGAGCCGGCAGGCGAAGCGAGTACCCCCGGCCTCCAGCGTCGAGGGACGACTCAGCGCGATGCGCGAGAAATTGCGGCGCTCCTGGCTCATGACCACGACGCTCACGGCCACCTCCGCGGCAAGGGATGCCTGGAACGGCCGCTCCCCGCGGGAGGATTGTGGACGCGGGCGAACCCCCCCACCAGTCCCGCAGTTGCATGGAGCGCGGGGCACCCGCGCCCCCTGCCGCGGGTGCTCGCAGGCCCTCACTCGCGCGTGAGACGGTCGCGGCCCCTCTCCGTCATTTCCTCACATCCCCGGGCCGTCAGGCGATCGATGACGTCGCCGAAGTCCTCGCGCTGGGCTTGCCCGAAGTCGGCCGCTCGCAGGCCGGACAGCGTCTTCAGCATGCGAGGGAAGCTTCCGCGGCAGGCGGTGAGGAGCCGCTCGAAGGCCGGCCCCCCGGTGTCGTAGGTCCGGTAGCCGGCGAGGGTCGCGTTGTTGAGGACACCCGTCACGCCGAGCTCGGCGCGCAGAGCCCCGAGCAAGGCCGCCTTCTCGACGCGCTTCGCCGCATCGCTCCGGTCGGATCGGTACACCGCATCGAGCTCCTCGTAGGCGCGGTGCAGGCGGGTGAGCCTCTGCGTGTAACGGGCCTGGGCCGCCGCCCAGGCCCGGGTTTCGGGGGCCTCGGGGCCCACCATCTCGGAGAGAAAAGGACCGGTGAGGCGTTCGGCCACGAAGCTCGCCAGGCTCTCGTTGAACGCGGACTGGTCCTTCACGTACAGCGTGGCGTGGACGCTCTCGTGCAGGACCGTGTCGGCGAGCTCGCCCAGGGCCTCGCTCCCGGCCGGGATCATGGTGGAGAGGACCGGGTCCTTGAACCACCCCAGCGTGGAGAAGGCGGCCGCGGTGCGCACCTCGACGTCGAGTCCTTGCCTCTCGAGCGACGCGCCGAGCTTGCGCGCGTCTCCCTCGTGGAAGAAGCCCAGGTAAGGGATGCTCCCGATGAAGGGGAAGCTCCAGTGCACCGATTGAAAGGCGAGCGGAGCACAGGCCTCGACCACCCACACCGCCGCCGCCCGGTGCAGGTCGGCATAGCTGTCGTAGTTTCGGGTCGGCCTGAGGCCCTGGGTCTGGCCGTAGGCCTTCATGGCCCTCACCATCCCCACGAGTCGCCGGATGCGCTCGGGGGTCGTGTCGTCGGCGATCACGCTCGCGATGGGACGCGCCGCGTGGAGGATGTGGTACTCGCCGCCCGCCGCCTGAGCGATGTAACGTACGGTGAAGCAGCCCTGGAGCGCCAGGCTCGACAGGGTGAGCAATGCCGCTCGCACCCCCCACCGGCGGACCCGAAGAGCAGGCCGCGAGCCGGGCCCCGGCCCCGCTTCGGCCGCTCGAGCCCTCAGCGCGTGGCTGCCGTCTGGGGGCTCACCTCGTAGAGAGGAAAGGCCTGATCGAAGGTGACGAAGAAGGTCACGGGCGAGAGCCCGGCTGGCAGCGGCCGTGCCAAGGGGAAGCCGATGTCGATGCGAAAGACCACCCGGTCGAGCTGCGGAAAGAGGATACGCGCGCCGAAACCCATGGCCTGCCATAGGTACAGGTTACTCCAACCGCTGAAGGCGTCCCCCGCGTCATAGAAGAGGGCCCCGCCGAGTTGCATGGAATGAAATAGCTCGAGCGGCCTCGAGCGGTACTCGGCATTCACAGCGAGGAGATCGGCGCCGACGACGTACTCGCTCGGGTAACCGCGCAGGCGCGTATCGCCGCCGAGCGTGTTCGTGCGGTTGAGGTAGTTCGCATAGCGCCAGAGGAGCAAGCCGTCGGCGACGAGCCGTCCGGCCGGCAGGCGGGGCGAGGCGAGGCGCACGGTGGTCTGCAAAGACCCGTCGCTCACCTGTCCCGATCCGGTCTCGATCTCCGCGATGCCCTCCACCCCGGCCCGGGCGAGCCCGTCGCCGAAGGCTATCGTCTCGGCGACCCCGGCCGAGAAGCCGGCCAAGTTCCGAGATGAGCCGAGCGCCGTCAGCACCGGATAGAACCGCAGGTAGTACTCGGCACCCAGGCGATAGTCCTCCTGGAGCGCCAGGGTCTCGAGATCGAGGACGCGCAGGTGGTCGGTCGAGTACGCGTGATACTGCAGAAGGGGCCCCACCCGATCGTCGCTCGTCGGGACGAGCTCGGCACGGAAGGCCGCCACCGTGGCCGGGTCGTATCCAGAAAGGTTCGGCAGCGTGTAGCGGCTCCTCATCGCGCTCAGCCCCAGCGAGACATCCTGCTTATGTGCCCATCCGAACGATCGGGTGAGAGAGGCGGCTGCCTCGGCCACGTTGCTCTCATACACCTCCGGCACGCACAAGGCCGAGGGGGCTATGCACGGATTGGACCGAGCGAGGGTGAAGCTCGCTACCTCGGTATTCTGATAGGTCCGCGTGACCTCGTTCAGCCACGAAGCCCCGGCCGTCCACGACCAGCGGGTCAGCGTCGACCAGAGCGGGAGGCTGAGTTGCAGGGCGCCGAACGAGCCCTCCCTCTCACCGCTCGAGGTGTTGAAGATGAGGCCGGCATCGGCGAACCCGGACACGTGACTGCCCCATAGCCGCGGCTCGAGGTACTGCGCCCCGATGGCATAGGATTTCGGCAACCACGAGTAGCTGAGGCCGAGGGTCTGGTGCGTCCCGCGGAAGTTGGTCTCGGAGGGGTCGACGGTCAGGCTCTCCAGGCCACCGTTGGCGAGGGCGATGTTCCAGTTGAGCCGCAGGCTCCAGACGTCCTTCGTCACCACCACGACGCGCACCAGGCCCGGCGCGCTCCCCTTGGCCGCCAGGACGAGGACGAGCGAGAACTGCGGGAGGGCGGCGAGGTTGCGCTGGGTCTCGTCGGCGAGCGTTTGACGGTAGGTCTCCCCCGGGCGCAGGAGCACGTCCCGGGCGACGACGTCCTTGCGGGTGAGGGCGTGAAAGACGTCGAGGAAGCCGGGGGCCGGGTCCCGGGGCTCGATGACTTCCAGCCGGACGGGTTCGATCGATTCGACCGTCTTCCCCTCCGGCGACTCGTCCAGGGCGAGCCCCAGCCTCTGAAGGGCTTCGCCGATGGAGGCCTCCTCGTAAGGGGAGTAGTGAAACTTTCGGGTCTGGGGCTCGGGGCCGGACGGGAACGTCGCCTCGGCTCGACACAGCGCCGGCAGGACGAACCCGAGCACCGCCACCCACGTCGCCTTCCCTGGCTCCACCCGCAACATGGTACCGGGGTCACCCTGGCAAGGCACGCGAGCACGCTTCGAAGAGGCCACCCCCGGCGCCGGTCGGCGGGGGAACGAGGGGTGAGACTCGCCCCTCTTCCCCGGGCGCCCTGCCCGCGAGGGCGACCGCCCCTCGTCGGCCTGCGTCCCCCGCGCGTGCCGATACACCGAGATGCCGACCTTGAGCCCGCCGGCGCCCTCGTGAGCGGTCCGCCGCTCGAAGGGCACCCTGAGTTAAGAGAGGGTCTCGAGAGCGGGCTACGCGGACACGAGGAGGCGGACCGCACACGAGGAGCTCGGCTGAGGTCTGGCGGCCGGGCCAACCGTTCGTTCGAAGGGGGTACATGCCTCGCCCAATGGCCAGAGCGGGGGCCCTCGAGAAGGAGGCGAGAGCCTCCCCGCGCGATTTGTAAAGAAGGAGGGCCGCGCCTTTCCTCTCAGTCGACCCTTTGTGCGCTCGAATCTCCACCGACCGCCGGAGGCATCTCCTCGCGCGCAAGGAGGCCGAGCCGGGCGTAATGGGGCAGGACCTGCCGGCGCAGGCCGGGGAGAGCGCGGGCAAACAGGGCCGCGCCGAGCAGGCAGGAGAGGCCCCCCATGAGCACGGTCGTCCGCGCCCCGACACGAGCGGCGAGCGCACCGGCCATGAGGCTGCCGATGGGCGTCGTTCCCAGAAAGGCCATGGTGTAGATGCTCATGACGCGACCCCGCTTGTTGTCCTCCACGAGCGTCTGCAGGATGGTGTTGCTCGAGGCCATCTGGGCCATCATGCCGAAGCCGGTCACGCACAGGATCGCGATCGCGACCCATTCGTTGCGGATGGCCGAGAAGGCCATGAGGCCGAGCCCGAGCAGCGTGACCGCCGCCACGATCACGCGGCCGAGGCCCCGAACGCTCCTGCGCGACGCGAGGTACAGGGCTCCGACCAAGGCCCCGACACCGACGCCACCCGCCAGGAAGCCGAGGGTGTGCGCGTCGCCGTGTAGGACGTCGGTCGCGAACATGGGGAGGAGCACGGTGTAGGGCAGGCCGAGGAGACTCACCAGGGCGACGAGCAGGAGGACGGCGCGGATGGGCGCGAAGCCGGCTGCGTAGCGAAACCCGTCTTTGAGATGGGTCCAGACCAGGGCCACGTCTTCACCCCGCTGCGGGCGCGGCGGGACCCGGACCGCGAGCAGCGCGGCGATGACGGCAACGTAGCTCAGACCATTCAGGAGGAAGACCATACCCTCTCCCAAGAGGCCGATGAGGACGCCAGCGATGGCCGGACCCACAAGGCGCGCCGCGTTGAAGGCTGATGAGTTGAGGGCGATCGCGTTGGGGAGGTCTTCGCGGCCGGCCACCATCTCGACCAGGAAGGACTGGCGGGCCGGCACGTCGACGGCGGTGACGAGGCCGAGGAACAGGGAGAGGGCGAGGATCTCGAAGATGGTGATGCTCCCGGTGAGCACGAGAAAGGCCAGGACGAGGGCCTGCACCATGGCGAGGACCTGAGTGCCAATGACCATGCGGTGGCGGTTCCAGCGATCGGCCCACACCCCGGCCAGGGGCGCGAAGAAGAGGCTCGGAATCTGACCCACGAAGCCAGCGAGGCCCAGCAGGAAGGGGGACCGCGTGAGCCGGTAGATGAGCCAGCCGAGGGCGATCGTCTGCATCCAGGTTCCGATGAGCGAGATGATCTGGCCGGACAGGAACAGCCGGAAGTTGCGGTGGCGCAGCGCTCGGAGGCTGTGCCTCATCTGGCTTGCTCCCGGAGACACGCTCCCATGGTAGTTCGCCGCCCGCGGCTTGGCACGGCCGCGCCATCCGCAAGAGGCGGCGAGAGAGGCGACGGCGTTGCCGCCTATCCCCGGATGCTCGCCTGCGAGCCGGCCAGCTCGGACAACAGATCGCCGAGGAGCGCACGAACGCGCCCGTCGACGAAGCACACCCCCGCGGTGGTGACCGACCCGAGGCGCGACCACCAGCAGACGACACCCTTCAGCTCGATCTTGCCGCGCGCGGTTCCGAGGCGGAGCTGGAGACGCTGGCCCACCGTCGGAGCTTGGCCCGACCAGCGCAGGGAACAGCCACCTTCCGAGAGGTTGAGCGCCGACATGTACTGCTCGCCATTCTGGCTAGCGACCGCCAGGGGCAGGTTCACGAGGTAGCGGCCGGGGCGTTCCTGAAAGCGCATCGGATCCCCCCGGGCGGCGGACGCGAGCAGCCGCAGGGCGCCCAGGGACTCGAGGTCGGGAGCGAGCTCCACGCGGCGGGTTGCACCCGCCACGTGCACGCCCACCACCGTCCCCACCACCAGGGCATGCACGGAGCGGTCTTCGATCTCGATTTCGACCGCCAGCCGATCGCGCAGCTTCACCGCGCGGGGAACGAGGAGCAGCAGGCGCTTGCTCTGCTGCCGCCAGGCCTCGAGAAACTCGGAGGGAGGCACGCGGATGCGCAGGTGGATCACGTTTCAACCGTACATTGCAGCGAGGCAACGGCTCACACTCTACGTGGCGCGGCCGGGTGCGCTCAAGTACCGGTGCGGGACCGACGGCCCGCCGCAAGGTGAGCGGGAGAGCCGACCTCTCGAGGGTGGCCGGTCGGTGGGCCAGTTCAGGCGACGCTCTCCCCGAACCGAACGTCGAGAGCGCCCTTCTTGACGATGGGTTGCGCCACCTCGACGAGGTCTTACCTGCGGGTGAGACGAGACGCGCGCCCGTGGGAAGAGGGCAAGGCCCGCTCCTCGCACCTCGACGCCGGCGTCGTCGATCTCGCCCTCCACACGCGTGGCCTTCGGGTAGGATGGGCCGAAGGCCGCGATTCTCGGATCTCGAACCCGGCCGCGGAGGGGAACACCATGAAGAGACGGTACCTGACACTCACGCTCGCTCTCCTCGGGTCTTTTGCGACGCACCCGGATGCTCTCGCCGCTTCCCCCCTCGCCACGGTCGCGCTACCCGCCCCCAAGCTCGACGGAAACGTCTCGCTCGAGAGCGCACTCAAACAGCGGCGCTCGGTCCGCAATCCCACCGCGGCCCCCCTCTCCCTCGAGGACGCGGGCCAGCTGTGCTGGGCGGCCCAGGGCCTGACGGACGACAAGGGTCACCGCACCGCGCCTTCGGCCCGTGGCCTCTATCCGCTGCAGCTCTACCTCCTCGCTGGCTCGGTGACCGGCCTTTCCCCGGGGCTCTATCGCTATGATCCGGCCAAGAACGCGCTCGTCCTTCTCGCCGAAGGAGACCGCCGCGCCGACTTCGAGAGAAAGGCCGTCGGTCAGGTGTGGATCGCCAACGCGCCCGCCATCTTCGTCATCTCGGGTACGGCGGCCAAGATGGCCAATCTGAAGGAGCGCGGTCCCCAGTTCATGTTCACGGAAGTCGGCCTCGCCGCCCAGGGATTCCTGCTCGAAGCCACCGCCCTGCGGCTCGGCAGCACGTTCGTCGGAGGCTTCCGCCCGCGAGAGGCACGCGAGGCCCTGGCCCTGCCGGATTCGGAAGAAGTGCTGGCGGTGCTCCCGGTGGGCCACCTGCCCTGACCACGCGCACGGCAGACCCCGGTTCTTCACGCGTCGGCTCGCTCCTGAACCCTGGGCAGGGCGCGGGGGACCCTTCGACCCCGCCGGACCTGCTAAGCTCTCTCCGCGGAGAACCGCCATGCCCGAGTACCAGGAGGTGGAGTGGCTCGCCAAGACCGCGGACGTGCAGGTCCGGGTGAACACCCTCAAGCCCGGTCAGAGCACTCCCTGGCACTTTCACAGCGAGGTGACGGACAACGTCTTCTGCCTCGAGGAGGGTCTGGAAGTCGCCCTGCGTGAGCCGGAGGAGGTCGTCCGGATGCGGCCGGGAGAGCGGGTGGCCATCGTCCCCCGGCGCGTCCATCGGGTGGTGAACGCCTCGGCGCGTCCATTGCGCTATCTCCTCGTGCAAGCCACCGGCCGCTACGACTTTCACGTAGTTTAACCCTCTCGCCGGTCGGTGAACGCCTGGCAGGGAGACCACCCTCCTGCCCGGGCCGCCACCTTTCGCCAGCTTCGGGTCCGCATGAGGCTCATGGCGGCCGTGGGCGGCGGCGCCGCCGCCTACCAGGGGTAGGGCCTCTTGTGAGGAGGGGGTCGGCGTCCGAGGCGAGAGCACGTCCTGTAAGCCTCGGACGGGCCCCGAGGATACACCGCTGGCCAAGTGCCGAGGGTGCAGCGGTGGGCGATGAGGCGCCCTCGCTCGCCTGGCGACTGCGCTCCCCGGGCTCGTTCCGATGTAGGCGATGCCACCCGCTTGGATCGAGTTCTCGGTGACAAGGATGGTCGCCCGCGGCGTGGACGGCTTCGTTCGGGTCGCCCTCGGGGAGGCGAAGTACTAAGCGGCTCCCGGCCACATGCGCGGGCTCACGGAGCGAAGAGACGGGGGAAGATCGACCGCGCGATGCCTCGCGGGCTCTCCGTGACCTACACCATCATGCACTGAGAATGATGGCATGGAACGTCCGGCCCCCGGGGCGATGGCGAGCGGATCGGTCTCAGGAATGAAGGAGAACAGCGGCTCCGCATCTTCCACGGACCTTCGCCCGCCGTTCAAGGACCACCTCGCGGGCCGCGCGACCTCACGCCGGGTAGCGCTTCAAAGGAGGGCGGATCCGACCCTGGTTGCCGAGCTCCCACACGATACCGTACCGGGCCTCGGTATCCATGTAGACGTGCCAATCCTCGTCGTACTTGCCCTGCTGCAAGGGCATGATCCCCTGCTTCGCGAAGTCCTCGAGAGCCTTGGGTAGGTCGGGGCAGTAGATCTTGATGTGGTGGACCCCCGGCCCCTTCCTGTCGAGGAAGTCGCGGTGGATCCCGGGTCCGTAAAGAGGCTGCATGAGTTCGTACTGGACCGGGCCGATCTGGGCGAGCGCCAGGCGAAAGGCACTCTTGTCCACCTTGACCCCGCGGTAATAGACGTCGTGCAGGTCGGGCGGCTCGAAGTCCCAGAAGTACCAGGGACCGAAACCCATGGTCTTCCAGTAGCGCTCGGCCGCCTCTTCCAGGTCTCTCACCACTTCGGCGATCTGACAGATCTTTCCCGGCGCCCAGGTCTCGGGGAACATTGCCTTCATCTCGGCCTCCTCGCTCGAGTCTCGCATGCGAGCGGACCTCCCGACAGTTTGGCAGGGCCTGAGTCGGTTGCCGGCTCTTGAGTGCCGGTGAGGAGGCCGGCCCGGGGCTCGGCCGCGCCCATCGCTCCCCTCAAGGCTGAACCGGCACCCGGCCGACGGCCCCGCAGCGGCAGCGGATGAAAAGCCCCGCCAGATCTCCAGGCGCGATGCCCCGGCAGACCAGGCGCTCGCAGTGAGGACACCGATAGTTGAGTTGGCCCTCTCCGAAGAAGAGGGGCCGCTCGTGTTGAACCGGCTCCGCCGGAACGGCTTCCACCCCCGCCATCCCCACGCGCTCGAGGGGAAGACTCCCCTCCTCGCTGGCGGGCGGACGAACGAGCGCCGAGACGCCCACGACGTCGCTCCTTCCTGAAGGTGGCCGATACCTTGGACCAACGAGGCCTCTCTGACAAGGACACGTGAGGGGGTCCAAGGGACGTGAAAAGTCGAAGGTGCGCCTTCAGGAGCCAATGTGGGAGAGTCAAGCCCCGGGCCACGCAACATCCAGAGGCGGTTTTACCGTCCGGCACCGTGGGGGCGCGCGCCACGCGGCGGTTCCTCGCCGGCTCAGCCGGTGGGACAGGCCGTAGCGCGATCTCTTGGATTCACGTTCAGCGATCGGAGCAGCCTGAGCATCTGCTCGATCCTGAACGGCTTCAGGAGGACCGCATCCCAGGGACCCTCCCCGGGCTTGTCGTGTACCTCGGCGGCCGTGACGAGGATGATCTTGCTCGCCGCCCGGCGTGGCTGAGCTCTCATGAGGGACGCGAAATACCGCGCCGTCATCCCCGGCATGTAGAGATCGAGCAACACCGCGTCGGGCGGAGGATCGTCGCTGTCCAGCCAGCGAGCCGCTGCGTCGGCGCCGGGGGCCGCGCGCACCGCATAACCCTCGTCGACGAGGATGTCCGTCAGGTTCTCGCGAAGGTCTGAGTTGTCGTCCACCAGCCAGACCAGGGTCTGTCGCCCGTGTTCGGTCGTAGCTCGTTCCATACGGGAGTTGGCCCCGGCGCGCCACCGGAAGTGCCCTCGCCCGGTGCTCGTACCTCCACCTCGGCGGGCGCGAAATCGTCGCCCAGGACCGGGGCCCGCGACGATCGAAGCCACGCGTCTTGCGGGCGTCACCGAACGTGAGCGCGGGCCCATGGCCGGTGAGCGCGCCAGTCGCTCGAGCCCGCAGAGCGCTGCGGCCGCCCAATCTCGAGGATGGAGCCAGGCGAGCGGGGACACCCCGCCCGCTGGTTGGGGTGCGTGATGGCGCGGGTCTTAGGATACGCGCGGCCATCGTATACTCCTCGCGCGCCACGAGGACTCAAAGACTTCCGGCGAGGCGCGGCCGCTCGTCGAAGGCGAGGCAGGATGCCGTCACGCGCCCAAGCTGAGGTCTCGATCCTCGAGATCCTGCGATCCACGCTATGGCTCGGTCTGGTCGGCTTCGGGGGCGGGGTGAGCGTGCTCGGCCTCATCGGCCACCTGGCAGTCGAGCGCCGCAGGTGGCTCACCGAGCGGGAGTTCACGAACACCGCCACCATCGCCCAGATGCTGCCGGGCGGTGCCGCCGCCAACGCCCTCGCGCACATCGGGCTGAGGCTCCGCGGTCTCCCCGGCGCCATCGCCGCCTACACCGGGTTCATCCTGCCGGGAGCGCTCATGATCCTCGCCCTGGCGTGGGCCTATGTCCGGTTCGGGGTCGCCCCGTCGGCTGAGGTCGTCCTCTCCGGTTTGAATGCGGCGGTGGTCGGGATCGTCGCCGCGCTCACCCTGCGCATGGTTCGCGCCGGGGTGGGCCGACTCTGGCAGATGGGGGTCGCCTTCGCGGCCTTGCTCCTCAGCCTGGAGGGAGGGGCGGGCTCGGGCGAGATCGCGCTCCTCGGCGTCTTCGCCGGGCTCGTGGTCGACCTCCTGCAGAAGCGCGCGCGCCTGGCTCGCCTGCGGCGGGCCCCGAGAGCACCCTCACCTCCCGTGGCGCTCCCCGACGAGGGTGAACCGCTCAAGCGGCTCGGCGCCGAGCGGGACGACGACCCGCCCTCTCTTCCCGCCGCTTGGCCGGTCGGCCTCGTCGGGCAGGTGGGTGCCGGGAGCCTGCTCGCGCTCGGCCTGTTGTTCTTCCGGACCGGGCTCGGAGCGTACGGAGGCGGCTTCGCGATCGTCCCGAGCCTTCACGCGGCCGCCGTCACCGGTGGGTGGATCAGTGAACGGCAGTTCGCGAGCGCCGTGGCGGTGGGCAAGCTCACGCCCGGACCGGTCCTGCTCATGGCGACGTTCATCGGGTACGTCGCCCACGGCCTTGCCGGCGCGCTCGTCGCGACCTTCACCATCTTCGCCGCGCCCTTCGGGCTCGTGGTATCCCTCGGCAGCTGGTTGCTCCGCATGCGATCGCGTCGCGTGGTTCGGGCTGCCCTGCGAGGCCTCACCCCCGCCGTGGTGGGCCTCATGGCCGCGGCGGCCGTCACGCTGGGGACGTCGATGCGGGGCCCCGCCGACGTCGCCGTCTCGGTGGTGACCCTGCTCACCCTCTCCCGCTTCGCCACGAACCCCGTCGCCGTCCTCCTCGTGGCCGGAGTGGCGCGCTACCTGCTGTCGCTCGGGGGCGTGTGAAGGCTGGCCGGACGCTTTCCATCCCCCCACGATCGGAGATTGAGGCCCGGGTAGGCGGGGGACCTCACTGCCTTGTACTCGGCGGAAGATGGGTTCGAGACCTTCAACCTGGCGGGGGTCGGGACGCGCACGGGCACCAGGAACTCCCTTTCTCACTAGCGGCCTTACGCGAGCGAGATGCTCATCGAGGAAAGGCCGGTGGAGATCGACCATCACCCACGACGCCACAAGGACGTCGACGAAGATGCTCTGGCCGGCGCCGTTTCGCGCCGAGGAGGGCCGGTACCTCACCGGAGGGCACCTCGAGTCGATCCCCTTCAGCGCCTTTGCGCCCTTCTTGATTCCCTTCATGGCGAGACAGGGCCGTGCATGCCGACCCTCGAGCGCGCCAGCTCTTGCGCAGCGCGTCGAGGGCCACCGCACGGTCTAATTCACGGTAAGTCCTACATCCAGCCTTCGCGCGCGGCGCAAGCTCATTCTCGGTGGGAAAGCCGCTCCTCGAACAGGCGGGCTCATGGGTCCCCTTCGACCCGAGTCGGCCCCTTCCCTGGCCCGAGGGCATGGCGTACCCCTTGCCCGGACAGCCGGCCGCATCGATTGGCTCCCCCCTCTTGCCTCACCGACGATTCGGCATATCCTTCCCTGCCCTCATGCCCCGAATTCCTGACCCACGCTTCAGCACCGATTGCGCCATCGAGGTGGACGGGGAACGATTCCCGGCTCGGACGGGCGAGCGCGTGACCTCGGCGCTCCTCTCCGCAGGTCGGCCGCTCTTGAGCCGCAGCGCCAAGTACCACAGGCCGCGCGGGCCCTTCTGCCTGGCCGGCTCCTGCACCGCCTGCCTCGTGCGAATCGACGGCGAGCCCAATGTCCGCGCCTGCCAGACGGCGTGCCGCGAGGGCCTCAAGGTGGAGACCCAGAACGCCATCGGAGGGGCCGGACGCGACCTCCTCGGCGCGATCGACCTGCTCGCGCCGAAGGGCATCGATCACCATCACGTCGCGACGTGGAGCCAGCTGGCCAATCGCGTGGCGGTGAGCGCTTCGCGCAAGCTGGCGGGGCTCGGCCGGCTGCCCGATGGGATCGCCAAGGCTTGGCCTTCGGTCGCCGAGGAGCGCTGGGAGGCCCTCGTGGTGGGGTCAGGCCCGGCGGGCCTGGGCGCGGCGCTCGCCCTCGCCCGGGCCGGGCGCCGCGTCCTCCTCGCCGAGGGGGAATCGACCTTGGGAGGCCGACTGCGTTGTGGGCTCGACCTGCCGGGAGATCCCCCCCTCGCTCTCGCCGAGGAAGTCGCCGCCGCAGTGGACGCGTCGGGTGGCGAGGTCGTCCGCGGGGCGGCCGTCATCGGCCTGTGGCGCCATGCCGGCGAGGCCCTGGCAGCCCTGCCGCAAGCGGGTCCGGCTCCGCGCATGCGGCTCGTGCGCGCCCGCCGTGTGGTGCTGGCGGGCGGGAGCTGGGCGGAGCGTCCGCTGTTCGGATCGAACGACCTTCCCGGCATCTTCGCTGCCCGCGGCCTTCTCGTCGCGCTCGGCGAGGACGGCGTGCTCCCGGGGGAGCGGGCGGTGGTATTGGGCACGGGCGCCGAGGCCGAGGCCGTCCAGCGGCGGCTCTCCGCGGCCGGAATGACGGTGGAGCTCGTGGAAGGCGGGGTGGTCCGGGCGCGCGGCGGCCGGCGCCTGGCCGCCGTCGAGCTCGGCGACGGCCGGCGTCTCCGGTGCGACACGCTCGCCGTGGCGACCCCTCGCATGCCGGCCGCCGAACTGGCTCGCGAGGTGGGCGCCGGCCTGAGGCTCGACGCCGACACCGGGGCCTTCCGCGTCGAGGCCGGGAAGGACGGCGCGGTGGCCGAAGGGATCTACGCTGCGGGTGAGCTGACCGGGCCGTGCAGTCCGGCCCAAGCGGTCGAGGACGGCCGTCGTGCCGGGGAGGCGGCGGCCCGTGGCTAAGACCATCCTGTGCGCTTGCGAAGACGTCATCGTGGAGGACGTCGAGCGCGCCTTCCACAAGGGCTATCGCGATCTCGAGTCGGTGAAGCGTTACACCGGCCTCGGCACCGGCCCGTGCCAGGGCAAGACCTGCCTCGCCTTGGCGGCACGGGAACTTCTGCGTCTGGGGGGGACCCCGGCCGAGGTCGCCCCCTTCACGGTACGGCCGCCGCTTTACGCCACCTCGCTCGCCGCCCTGGCCTCGCTCGACCCGGCTCTCCTCCCGCTCGAGGCGGGGGCACCCTTGTCGCCGCCTCCGGGCGAGGTGCCGCGGCCCTCCGCCCCCGTGCCCGAGCGAGCCAAGATCGTGATCGTCGGCGGCGGCATCATGGGGCTCGGCCTCGCCTACAACCTGTGCCGCCGAGGCGTGTCCGATGTGGTGCTCCTCGAGCGCGCGTTCCTCAACGCCGGGGCCTCCGGGCGTAATGGCGGTGGTGTGCGGGCGCAGTGGACGACGCCCACCATGATCCGGCTCGCCAAGCGATCACTCGAGATCGGCGACGGTTTCGCAGCCGAGATGGGCATCAACACCTGGTTCCGACGGGGAGGCTACCTCTTCCTCGCCCCCACCCGTGTTCAGGCCGAGCGCATCGAGAAGAACGCGGAGCTCCACAACCGCCACGGGATCCCGACCCGCATCCTCTCACCGGTCGAGGCGCTCGAGGTGGTGCCCGAGCTCGACCCGCACAGTTTCATGGCGGCGGCCTTCAACCCCGAGGACGCGGTGGTCTTCCCCTGGCCGTACGTGTGGGGTTATGCCTCGCGGGCCGAGTCCCTGGGCGCCCGTGTGCTCACCTTCACCCGCGTGACGGGTTTCGAGTCTTCCGGCGGCTTGCTGTCGGCCGTGATCACCGACCGCGGTCGCATCGCCTGCGACGTCGTCGTCAACGCGGCGGGAGCCTGGAGCCGGGAGGTGGCGGCGCTGGCCGGGGTGAAGTTGCCGAACGCCCCCGAGCGCCACGAGATCATGGTCACCGAACCGCTCAAGCCCTGGTTGGGCCCGCTCGTCTCGGTCCTGGGGAACGGCCTCTATTTCTCCCAGAGCCTGCGCGGTGAGATCGTGGGTGGGATGGGGGACCCCGACGAGCCGAAAGGGATCAACACGCGATCGACGTTGCGCTTCCTCGCGCGCTTCGCACGCGCCATCACCTCTTGCGTTCCCGTGACGGCCGGCCTGAAGGTCATGCGCCAGTGGGCGGGCTGCTACGACGTGACCCCCGACAACAATCCCATCCTGGGCGCGGCCGGATTCGACAATTTCTTCCAGCTGAATGGCTTCGTCGGGCACGGGTTCATGATGGCTCCGGCCGTCACGGAGCTCATGGCTGGCTGGATGGCCGGGGACCCACCGGACGAGATCTTCGAACGCTTCACGCTGTCGCGCTTCGAGCGTGGCGAGGTACGGGGCGAGGACTTCATCATCGGTTAAGGGCAGGCTGCTCGGCCTCCGCCACGGCAGCGGCAGAGGCTTCGCCCCGATGCCGGGGAAGGCTCACCACGAATTCCGCCCCCTCGCCCGGGGTGCTCGCGACCTGCAGCGACCCGCCCAGGCTGTGGATCACCCGGCGCACGATGGTGAGGCCGAGCCCCATCCCGTGGCCGGGGGACTTGGTGGTGAAGAAGGGCGTGAAGAGCCGCGCCTGGAGCTCGGGGCCCATGCCGGGGCCGTTGTCCTTGACGCCGAGCACGATCCGGTCTTTCTCGCCCTGGCCGCGCACACGCACGTGCCCGGTCCCCTCGGGCGCCGCCTCGATGGCGTTCTGGACCAGGTTGGAGAGCACCTGGTGGAGCTCTTCCGGTACGCACTCGATCGATCCGTCTCCGGTGCACTCGACGTCGACCTTGACCTTGCGCCCGGTGGCCGGCAGCACGATGCCCACCACCACCCGGGCGGCCTCCCATGCGTCGTGCATCACCCACTCGCGTCGGAACCCGGCGCGCCCGTAGCGGCTCATCAGCTCGACCGTGCTGGCGATGCGCTTCAGCCCGGAGTCGGCCACCCCCAAGAGCTCGCGGGTCCGGGCGACCAGCTGCTCGAGCGGGTCAGGCTTCCCGGCCTCGGGCGTGGTCTGCCCGGGCCGGATCGACGAGGCGAGCACCTTTTCCAGATCCACCCGCACCCGGGCGAGCGCGTTCTTCACGTAGTTCAGCGGATTGTTGATCTCGTGGGCGAGCCCGGCGGCCACGATCTCGAGCGACTCCATCCGGCCGCTCAGGACCATGTCCGCGGTCTCCTCCTTGCCCTTGACCAGTTGGCGGGCGCAGGTGAGCAGCTCCTTCGGCGAGAAGGGTTTGGTCAGGTAAGCGTTCACCCCGGTCTCCATCCCCTTCACCCGGTCATCGAGCTCTCCCCGCCCGGTGAGCATGATGATGGGGATGTGGCGGGTGCGCAGATCCTGGCGCAGGCGGCGGGTGAGCTCCAGGCCGTCGATGCCGGGCATCATGAGGTCGGTCACCACGAGATGCGGCTGCTCGCGCGCGACGAGCTCGAGCCCCTTGGAACTCTCCAGAGCGGCGAGCACCCTGAACTCCCGCCGGAGCGCCATGTGGACGAGTCTCAAGACCTGGGGATGATCGTCCACCACCACCGCCGTGTAGGGTCGGTCGGCCTCGTCAGGATCGCGCTCGAGGAGGCGCCGCTCGGCAGCCTCGGCGATTTCGAGCAGGCGGTAGTCCTCATGCTTGGCGAGCTTGAGCGTCGCGTCGCGCTCGTTGGCGTCGCGTGCCGAGCTCACCGACTCCAGGGCTTCCCGCCTGAAGTGTCCAAAGCCCTTGCGGAGCTTGACGAGGAAGCGCGCTCCGTGGACGCCGTCGCTCTCCGCCTCGATGGTACCGCCGTGCAGGAGCACGAGCTCGCGGGCCAGCGCCAGGCCGATGCCCACCCCCTCGTATTGCCGCGTGCCGGCCATGTCCACCTGGTAGAAGCGCTCGAAGAGACGGGCCGCCTGCTCGGGAGGGAACCCCGGTCCGTCGTCCTCCACCACCACCTCCACGTGGTCGGGCCGGTCGACCACCGACACCGCGACGTGGCCCGAGGATGGCGTGAACTTGATGGCGTTGGAGAGGAGGTTCACGAAGACCCGCTCGAGCAGCTCCGGATCGCACCAGACCGCCACGCGCTCGACGGCCGAGTGAAACTGCAGCTCGATGCCCTTGTGCAGCGCCAGGACCTGGGTCTGGTCGACGAGGCCCCGAAGCTGGTCGCACAGATCGTGCTCCATCACGTTGAGCCTCAGCCGGCTCTCCTCCAGGCGCGACAGATCGAGCAGGTCGGTGATGAGCTTGAGGAGCTTCAGGGCACTCTTGAACATGGTGCGGAAGGTGTGCCGTTGCTCCTCGCTGAAGGAGCCCATCTCTCCCTGCAGCATGAGCTCGAGCGGGGTGAGGATGAGAGCGAGCGGCGTGCGCAGCTCGTGGGCCATGTTGGCGAACGAGCGCGACTTGAACTGGTCGAGCTGCTGCAGCTCGAGGTGCGCCCGTTCGAGGTCCGCGGTGGTCTGCTCGAGGCGGACGCGCTGCGCCACCTGCTCTCGCTGGCTGTGGAAGAGCAGGACCTGCCCGACTCCCGCGATGAGGGCGGTGGCCACGAGAAAGGCCAGGTTCGAGACGGCGGCTGACGAGTCGCCGCGTTGGCCCACGGCCAGGTTTGCCAGGACAAAGCAGCCGACCACTGCGGTGTGGGTCACAATAACGACGCGCGGGGGCCAGACGAAGAGGACGCCGGCCGCCACCACGACCAGGATGAGGCCGGCGTAGTAGGGCGAGGCGAGACCCCCGAGGTAGATCGTCATGAGGCTGATCCCAACCGCTCCCAGGACGACGTAACCCGCTGCGACGAGGTCGCGGTGTCGCTCGAAGAAGGGAGACCGGACCACCCAGATGAGCGCGATGCTCACCAGAGTGAACACCGCCCGGGTGATCCATAGCCCGCCGAGCGCTCGGCCCGAAGCGATCACCCAGTCGAGGACGCCAAAGGCCGGGTAGAGCGTGAGCCCGATGGCAAGGCCGATGCGAAGGCCACGGCGATTGCGGTCGACGAGCCAGCGCGTCCACCGTGCATCGATCTCCTGGCTGAGGGCCTGCATCTACCCCGACACGAGCTCGAGGAACGGGTTCGCGCCGCTCTCCTCCTCGAGGATTCGGTTGCGAGCCTTGGGGACCGCGCGCATGCCGATCTCCGCCAGTTCCTCGCGAGAGCGGTAGATGAGAGACCAATCGAGGTGGTGCTCCATCAACCACCGGGTGGAGTGGTCGACGAAGTTGGCCACGAGGAGCTGCCCTCCCTCAGCGGTCACCGCGGCCAGCCGACGGGTGAGAACCACCGTGCTGTTCAACTGCAGGTAGTCGTAGAGACCCGCGCAATAGACGAGATCGAAGACCCCGAAGGGCTGGAAGAGGTCCTCGTCACGGAGCAGGCGCTTGATGGAGTCGTGCAGGAAGGTGGTGCGCACCGCGCCGGGGAACCGCCCATCGAGAGAAGGCTTGAGGCGCCGAAAAGCATAGGCGAGGGCGTTCTTGTCCTGCTCGAAAAGGACGAGCTCGAGTCGGGTCGGCAGGTCTTCCAGCTCCGCGAACAGTTCGACGAGTTCTTGGGCCGGTCCCGCCGCCACGGACAGCACGCGCACCGGCAAGGTGGTGCCGGCCCGCCGGGCCAGCAGGGCTGCGACCTGTTGCTTCACCACATCCTTGCGTCCGCGCACCGCACGCGGAGCCCGGGTCTGGTTAAAGGCGAGGCTCACGGCGCGCGCAAAGAGCGTCGTCCCCTCAAACTGCCGCTCGTACATGAAATCCATGACCCCATAGTCGCCAGGGTAGCCGAGCGGCTTGTTTCTCGCTCGGTGGAGTACGGGCACCTGCATGAACATGTCGTGCAGGTGTCGCAAAGACCATTGCTTGGCTGCGGCATTGCGGTGACCGTCGGGGAGTCCTCGTACAGCCGTATCGATCTCCTCGTTCATCCGCACGACGTCCGCCACAAACTCCGATCGCAATTCGCCGATGAGCGCGGCCCGCGCGGCATTGTCAGGTCCGTGCAGCACACTCCAGGGCAAGCGCGCTTCCAGCTCGCCCAGCTCCTGCTGCGCATCCTCCAGGTATAGCCTGAGCTCGGCCACCGCCGCCTTGAACCGATCGTGGGCAGGCAGGTGCCAGGACCGACCGCGTGCGCGGTTGTGGGAACTCTCCGCGCTCCACTGCCGAACAGCGCGGAGTTGAAGGATCTCGTCCACGTCGAGCAAAAAGTCGACGAAGGAGACGCCGATGACGGTCACGCCGTCCTGGACCCGCACGGAACCGACGACGACCTCGCCCCGAAAGGCCTCGTGGTCATCGAAGCGCAGGACGGCACTCAAGTGCTGGTGGATTTCGGGTAGGCCCTGCGTCGGAGCAACGAGCGCGAGACCGGTTTGCGAGACGTCACGCACTGCACAGCACTCAGCGATGCCGTCGAACTCGAGCTCGATCGTGCAGGCAAGCGGCTTCAGATCGGCCGCGCTGTGTCGCTGCGGTCTAAAATACACGGCCCGACCCTGGGCGCCCTCCAGCTCCTCGTAGGTGCGGACCGGAACGGGGGCATCGACCACCCGAAACGCGCGTTGAACGTCCAACTCGCTGGCGATGAAATCCACACTGGCCGAATCGAGAACCGCGTGCCCATTGCCCTTCGAATCCAGTGATGGCATCTCACCCCTCCAGGTGAACCCGAACTCTCACCCGCTCTGTCCGGGAGCCAGGACCGGCAGCACCACCTCGAACCGTGCCCCCGCCCCCTGTCGCTCGACCAAGGCGATCCGTCCACGGTGGGACTCGACGATGAGCCTCGACATGTACAGCCCGAGCCCGAGGCCCTGGCCACTCTTGCTCGTCACGAACGGCTCGAAGAGATGCTCGCGCACGGAGGGGGCGACGCCCGACCCATCGTCCTCGACCGCGAATTCGACCTCGCCCTCGGGCCGGACCCGCACGGCCACGCGCACGCGCGCCCCCTGCTCGGTCGCGTGAAGTGCGTTCCGGATGAGGTTCACGAGGACCTGGGTGAGCTTCTGGGCGTCGGCGTGAAGGGCGGGAAGACTGGGGGGAACGTCCTGCTCCACCCGCCGCTGCTTGAATTGGCCATCCATCCTGGAGATGGCGAGGGCGGCCCGCACTACCGCGGCCGGGTCTACCACGCCGAGCTGCAGTGCCACCGAACCCGAGCGCGCGTACTCGTGAACCGCCTGCAGGGAGTGCAAGAGGTTGTCGATAGCGAGGACGCCGAGGTTCATGATCTCGCGGAGGCCCGGGTCGGCCGTGCCCTCGGCCAGCTCGACGTCGGCCGTGCGCAACGCCACCATGACATTCTTGAGATCGTGGGTGACACCCGAGGCCAGCTTCCCGACGGTGCTGAGCCGCTCGAGGTGGAGTAGGACCTCTTGCTGGGCCTTCACCTGGTCGAGCGAGGTGCGCAGCTCCTCGCCCCGACGGGCCAACAGCCCGACCAGGCGCTCGATGGTGCGGCGCTGCACCACATGCGAGCTCGCCTGCTCGATGGCGCGCGTGATCTCGGCAGGCTCCCAGGGCTTGCGCAGAAAACGGAACACGTTGGCCCGGTTGATGGCCGACTCCATCGACTGCATGTCGGCATAGGCGGTGAGCACGATGCCCGCGATGTCAGGGCGCCTCCGCCGCAACTCCTCCAGCATCTCCACCCCGGTCATGCCGGGCATGCGCTGATCGGCCACCACCACGTCGAGGGGCTCTCGCGCTGCGATCTCGAGGCCTTCGGCTCCCGAGTTGGCCTCGTGGACGTGCCAATTCTCCTCCAGGAAGCCGCGCAAAACGGTCAGGTTCATCGGCTCGTCGTCGACGATCAATACACCACGAGTGCACTGGCTCTCGACACCCAACCGCTCGACGAGTCTCGCGATCTCGCGATCGTCAAGCAACGTTGGTCCGTCTTCGCGGGTAGTATGTTCCACGACCGTAGGCTCTCGAGGCTACGCCATCGGAAGGAGAGGCGGCAGACAATTCTGCGGCCTTGCTGCGACCTCTCGCCGCGGCTTCACCGAGCCGTCACGCAATATTTGCGTACACCCGTGAACCCAGGGTCGGGCCATGTCCGCTTTCTGCGCCTTCACACCCTCCTTGGCCTACATAGACTCTCCGTCCCCGTCGCACCTCGCCAGCGACGGGCTAACCTTCTGGCGCCGGTGGCTCTCTTTCGAGCCACCGGGGCATATCTTGGCCCGGCCCGGCCGGCGTCCTCACCGGGGCCACCCGGCGTCTAGACACCTTGAGTGATATCACCTGTTGTAACAGTCGAGAATCACGTTGCGGCCCAGGCGAAGAAGGGGTCGAGCCCCCCTCTCCGCGGCGCCAGACGCCCGGGCGACTCGTGCGCCGGGCTGCGACCTCATTCACAAACTGGTTCAGGCGCCGCGCGCAAAGAAAGGGCCCGCCCGGAATGGAGGAGCGGCTTGCCCCGGAGTGGACCCGAGGCCGTGATCGCGCGCGAAGGGTCTCGCCGCCCAATTTCGGGATGGGCCAAATCTCAAATGGCGCACGACGCCGGGCGAGGTGAAGATGAATCCAATGACCCGGTCGCGTTCGCTCGGCCGTGAGCGTGACCTCGAGCGAGGCAGCGTCTCCGGGGCACGGCACGTTTCCCTGAGCCGCGAGCGCCCGGGGTCATCCCCGAACTGTGCGGAAGGAGAACCAGCGGCCTTGGTGCCGGCAAGACCGCCGCCCCGTCCTCGCGGCGAGGCTTCGAGCTCTCGAGCGAAGTGCGACGAGGAGGTACCTGCGAGCGGCAGGGTAGCCCGCGAGCGGAGCGTCAGGAGGAACGGACCGGTTTGCTGCGCAGCCGGCTCGCCATGCCCGGATCCGCCCGGCGACACAGTTGCGGCGGCAGGTCGCGCAGGATGAGCTCGGCGTCGGCCACGGTCATCCGGCCGATGAGATGAAAAGCCTCCGCCATGCCGCCGGTGCGGTGGGCCGAGAAGAGCAGTCCGTCGCCCGGGTCCGTCCGCACCGGATCGGCCACTGGGACCGGCTCTTCCGGGAAGACGTCGACGGCCACCCGGATGCGACCGGACTTGGCTTCGCGTACGAGCTCAGGGAAGTCCACCACCGCCGCGCGGCTCATGAGGAGGAAACAGGAACCGGACCTCATGAGCCCGAGCTCGCGCCTGCCGATGAAGCCTCGGTTACTGGTGGTGACCGAAGCAAAGACGAAGACGACTTTCGAGGACCCCAGCACCGCGTCGAGAGACGCCGGCTCACAGCCATGGGCGCGAATGAGCTCATCGGGCAGCCAGGGATCGTGGACCCTCACCGGATTGCAAAACGGCACGAGCAGGGCCCGCAGCGTTCTTCCGAGATCCCCGAACCCGATGATCCCTACCGGCGCACCGGTGAACTGGAAGGAGCCCGCGTTGCTCGCGAGCCCGTAGAGCTCGGTCCCGGAACGGAAGGCGCGGTCGGCGGCCGAGATCCCGCGCGCGAGGTCGATGGCCATGGCCAGGGCGGCCTCGGCCACCACGGTGGCGAAGGCCGCGGTCGGGCTCAGCACCCAGATCCCACGTTCCTGGCATGCCCGATAGTCGATGTTGGGAAGGAAGTTCGTCTCCACGTTGAAGATGGCCCTGAGGCCAGCCGCGCGGTCGAGCCGTTCGCGCGGCATGTCCGACTGGCCGATGAGCAAGGAGGTCTCGGGCAGCCACCGCTCGAGGAGGTCCGCCGGCATGGGCCGATCCTCGGAGACCACGAGCTCTCCGAGCGCTTCCAGGCGGCGGCGGGTTTCGGGGTCGCAGATGAGGCTAAGCGTGCGCGGCAGCGGATCGACGATGATGAGCGGTTTCGATCTCAAGGACACTCCTCCGGTCCGATCCTCGCTTTGAGAGCCGCGCTCGGGGAGGAGGAGAGTGAAGTAAAATATCCATTCAGGTCAACGGCTTGGCAGGGGGCCGCCTCGCCACGGGCCCCATGGCCACCCCCCCCCCTCACGCCGCCCGACCGTAGGACGCGGACCGCCAGGCGAACCCTCGCGCCCATCCGCCTTCCCGCGGCGACCACAGCGCAGCCGTGGCCGCGCCCGGACGCAAGCCCAAGCGTGCCAGGCACCGGGCCGGCATCCTCCCTGGGCGGGCGAGGGGACGCTCGTCGATTTCGCTTCCAGGGTCGAGGGGAGGGCCTCGGCTCCCGAGCGTCAGGCCGCAACGCTCGGCCGCAGCACGAACCGTTTGGGGCCGGGCAGGGACTCGTCGGTCATTCATCCAGGGTGATAGCACTCAAAGGCGCGGCTCGCGTATCTGCCATCTGCCCTCTTCAGCGCATGGAACGCCCCGGGGGGGCCCGGGCGGTCGGGTGGGTGGCAGCGGAGTCAAAAGAGGGCCGGAAGGAATCGCCGTCGGTCGCCGGAAATGAGTGGCAACGAGGGACCGACGCGGTACGCTTCAGAAGGCCCGGGTTGCCTAGACCGAAGTAGTGGCGAACGCGCAGGGAGGTACTGCACATGGCTGGCGAGAGACAGACGATCGAGACCGCGATCAACAAGGGCAAGGGTGTGTTCCGGCTGGCGCCGAACTGGGTTCCCCGGTCCTTCTGCATTCCCGGCAAGCGGCTCAAGCTCCACCCGGGCGACTACTACGCGTTCGGCGCGCATCGCGGAGGCATCGACGAGCGGTGGTTTGCTTCCACCACCAAGGCCGACAACGGGCCGGAGACACTTCCCGACGAGGGGCTGAGCTACATCTGCGTGGAGGATGGCGCCACGAGCTCGAAGGTGCTCCTGAAAGCGGCCATCGAGCTGGCGGGGGCCGAGGTACTCGGGGCCGCCGTGATGAAGAAGCACGGCGGCTGGGTCATGTACAGCAAGTTCTTCGACAACCAGGAGCCCTTGCCATTCCACGTCCACCAGACCGACGAGCGCGCAGCCGACGTGGGTCAGAAGGGCAAGCCGGAGGCCTACTACTTCCCGAAGCAGCTCAACAACCACGGCGGCTGGTTTCCCTATACCTTCTTCGGCGTTCACCCGAAGACATCCAAGGAGGACATCAAGCGCTGCCTGGCCGACTGGGACCGAGGCGACAACGGCATCCTGGACCTGTCGAGGGCCTACCGGCTGCGCCCGGGAACCGGATGGGACGTTCCGCCGGGTATTCTCCACGCCCCGGGTTCCCTGCTCACCTACGAGCCGCAGCGCGCTTCCGACGTCTTCTCGATGTTCCAGTCGCTCGTGTGGGACGCCTACACGCCGAAGGAACTCCTATTCAAGGACGTCCCGAAGGATCGCCGGGACAATCTCGACTACCTCGTGAGCCTGCTCGACTGGGAACTGAACGCCGACCCGTACTTCTACGAGAACCGGTTCATGCCACCGAAGCCCGTCAGGCCGATGGAGCAGATGCGCGCCGAGGGCTACGAGGAGATGGCCATCGTCTACAAGTCGGACATGTTCTCGGCAAAGGAGCTGACCGTTCTCCCCGGCCGGTCGGTCGTCATCAAGGACGAGGGGGCCTACGGGGCCATCGTCATCCAGGGACAGGGCAAGCTCGGGGAGCTCGATATCGATTCACCGGCCATGATCCGCTTCGGCCAGATGACCCAGGACGAGGTCTTCGTGACCGCGCGAGCCGCCCAGGAGGGCGTGAAGATCACGAACCCGAGCGACACCGACAACCTGGTGATGCTGAAGCACTTCGGCCCCCGCGCCTAGGGCGCCGCTGGGGGGGGGGAAAGGAGGAGAAGGAGACTGAAGATGAGATTTTCTTGACCTGCGGCGGCGCATCGGCGCATCACAGGACTTCGCAGCCCCAACGCGCGGGCGCCCGCAGGCGGCGGAACAGGTGAGAGTGGTTGGCCCGGCCCGCCGTGTCAGGTCGCGGGCACCAAGTCGACGTGATCGAAACTCTAGGTTTTATAGGAGGCACGTTCATGAAGAAGGCGCTGATCGTACTTCTCGCTGGTTTGGTCCTGCCGGCGGCCTCAGTCCTCGCCAGCGGAACGAAGGTCGCCGCGGCCGGCGGTCCCATCGTCATCGGGATGTCGGTTCCCGGTCTGCAGTTCCCCTTCTTTGTCACCATGAAGAATGACGCGGAGCAGGCCGCGGCCAAGCTGGGCGCCAAGATCGTGTTCGCCGACGCCCAGGACAATTCCGAGAAGCAGGCCGCCGACGTCGAGAACTTCGTCGCCCAGGGGGTTCAGGCCATCCTCATCTCGCCCAAGACCACCGACTCGCTCGTCCCCGCCATCGAGGCTGCGGTGAAGGCTGGAATCCCGGTGGCCACCGTGGACCGCAAGGCCAACACCGACAAGGTGCTCGTGCACGTGGGCGCCGACAACGTCCAGGGTGGACGCGCCGCGGCCAAGTACATCATCGACAAGCTCGGCAACAAGGGCACGGTCATCGAGCTCGAGGGGACCCCCGGCGCGTCCGCCGCCATCGATCGCAAGACCGGCTTCGACGAGGTCATCAAGAAGTCCAACGTGAAGATCCTCGTCAGCCAGACCGCGGAATTCAGCCGGGCCAAGGGCCAGAGCGTCATGGAGAGCCTGCTGCAGAAGTATCCTCAGTTTGACGCCGTCTTCGGCGCCAACGACGAGATGATCATCGGCGCCATCGAGGCCATGTCCGCGGCCAAGATCAATCCGGGGAGCAAGGTGACCATGGGCTTCGATGCCACCCCAGACGCCTTCCAGTACATGAAGGAGGGCAAGCTCAACGCCACCATCGACCAGTTCCCCGGCAAGCAGGCCGGCGAGGCGCTCCAGTACCTCGTGGCCTACGTGAAGAACAAGACGAAGCCGCCCAAGCCGGTGATCTACATCAATCCGGAACCGGTGACGAAGGCTCCGTAGCGGGCGCGTCTTCACCGCCCCCATGGGTCGGTGCCACCAGGCGGCTGCCGGCGGCACCGACCCCTTCCATTTCCGGGTGCGACCAGGGTCAGGCCATGGGCTCAGTGCTTCGGATGAGGGGCATCAGCAAGAGCTTCCCGGGGGTCCGCGCGCTCGATCGGGTGGACCTCGAACTGGACGCGTCCGAGGTCCACGCCCTGGCCGGGGAGAACGGGGCCGGGAAGTCGACGCTCATGAAGATCCTCTCCGGCGTGTACCGGGCCGACGAGGGCGAGATCTGGCTGCGCGACCGCAAGGTCGCCGCCGCCGGTCCCAGGGCCATGATCGAAGCCGGGGTGAGCGTCATCTACCAGGAGCTGAACCTCGTGCCCTACCTGTCGGTGGCCGAGAACATCTTCCTCGGCAGGGAGCCGCGCAAGCGAGGCGGCTTCATCGACTGGAAGAAGATGCGCGCGGAGGTGGCGACCCTCCTCGAACCCTTTGGCCTCTCGCTCGACCCCAAAGCCAAGGTCTATTCCATCGGGCCCGCCTACCAGCAGGTGGTCGAGATCGCGAAGGCGCTCTCGCTGCGGTCCGGCATCCTCGTCATGGACGAGCCCACCGCGGCCCTGACCGGGCACGAGGTCGATCGCCTCTTCGAGCTCATCCGGAATCTCAGGAAGAAGGGGGTCTCGGTCATCTACATCTCCCACCGGCTGCAGGAGATCAAGGAGCTCGCCGATCGGGTGACGGTGTTGCGCGACGGACGGCACATCGTGACCGCCGCGGTGAAAGACATCACGGTGGATGAGATCATCCGCAACATGGTGGGCCGAAAGCTCACCGAGCAGTACCCGAAGGCCCAGCAGGCCGTCCGCGGTGAGGTGTTGCGCGTGGAAGGCCTTTCCAAGCGCGGAGTCTGCGAGGACGTGTCTCTCGCCGTCCGGCGAGGCGAGATCCTGGGACTCGCCGGTCTGGTCGGCGCCGGCCGCACCGAGATTGTCGAACTCATCTACGGAGCGCGCCGCAAGGACGCGGGGCGGGTCTTCGTCGACGGCAAGGAGGTCAAGATCCGCTCGACGCGCGACGCCGTGCGCGAGGGCCTGGCGCTCATCCCGGAGGAGCGCAAGAAGCAGGGACTCGTCCTCGGCCTCTCGGTGCTCGACAACATCGCCCTCACCGTCCTCGACCTCTACTCCTTCTTCGGCTTCATCAAGCGGCGCATCGTGACCGGGCTCGTCCGCAAGATGTCGGGTGAGGTCGGAGTGCGGACCCCGTCGCTGGCGCAGCTGGTGAGGAACCTCTCGGGCGGCAACCAGCAGAAGGTGGTCCTGTCGAAGTGGTTCGTGCGCGACTGCGACGTGTACATCTTCGACGAGCCCACCCGCGGCATCGATGTCGGGGCCAAGGTCGAGATCTACCGGCTCATGCAGAACCTGGCCGCCCAAGGCGCCGGGATCATCATGGTGTCGTCGGAGCTCATCGAGGTGATGAACATGAGCGACCGCATCGCGGTCGTTTGCAACGGGCGCATCGTCACCGAGTTCGTCCGAGGCCAGGCCACCGACGAAGAGGTGATGAGTTGGGCGCTCGGCCTCAAGGGGAAGGCTTCCTGAAATCGCGGCTGCATACTCGGAGCAGGGGAGGAGACTCCGGATGAAGCTCGACCTCAAACGTGTACTCAAGAACTACGGGATCGTCTTCGCGTTCTTCTTGGTCTGCTTCATCCTTTCGTGGCTGAGCCCGGTCTTCCTGCACTGGACCAACATCCTCAACATCATCCGGCAGAGCTCGATCTACGGGATCATGGCCATCGGGATGACCTTCGTCATCTTGACGGGCGGCATCGACCTCTCGGTGGGTTCGATCCTCGCCTTTGCCGGTGCCGTGGCCGCCGGGATGCTGAAGGCCAACGCACCGCTCGGGCTCGTGATCGTGACGGCCATCGCCATCGGGGCCGTCCTCGGACTCATAAACGGGCTCATCATCACCGTCGGCCGCATCACACCGTTCGTGACGACCCTCGGCATGATGAGCATCGCCCGCAGCTTGACCCTCATCTACTGCAATGGATACCCCATCAGCGGCTTCGGAGCGGCCTTCCGCTTCATCGGGGGCGGCGATCTCTTCGGCATCCCGTTCCCCATCGTGGTCTTCTTGCTCACGGTGCTCTGCGCCTGGGTCATCCTCGCCGAGACGCGCCTCGGCCGCTACACCTACGCCATCGGCGGCAACGAGGAGACGGTCCGCCTCTCCGGTATTCGGACCCATGCTTACAAGATGGCGGTGTACGTGGTGTCGGGCGTCACCTGCGGCTTCACCGCCCTCATCCTCACCTCACGGCTCAACTCCGCCGAACCGGTGGCCGGGACGGGCTACGAGCTCGACGTCATCGCCGCGGTCGTCATCGGCGGCACGAGCCTCAGCGGAGGGCGCGGCGGCGTGTGGGGCACCCTGGTGGGTGCGCTCCTCATCGCGGTCATCAACGACGGCATGATCCTGCTCGGCATCTCGCCCTATTCGCAGCAGCTCGTGAAGGGGCTCATCATCATCGGGGCCGTCCTCCTCGACCGGCTGCGCGAGGAGCCCTCCTAAGCAAAGGCGCGGCTCTTCGTTTCGCCAAGGGCCCCTTCCGCGCCGCTGCCGCGCGAAGGGGCCTTCGGGACGAGCCCCGCGCGGGGAGGCGCCCCTTTGGTCACTGCTTCTTCTTGCGCTGCTGTTCCTCCCAGACCGGCCGGTAGTCATAGGTCGGGTAGAACTCCGTCCGGTAGGCGCCCCAGCCGGCGTTCTCCACGGCGAGGTTCACGTCGCGGAGCCGATCCGCAGGCACACGCAGCGTCACCACCTGTCCGATGCCCATCATGACGTACCAGCTCACCACTTCGACTCCACTGGGAGGGAACTTTTCATACCACCCGTTCTTCTCGAGCTGGGCGTTCAGCTCGGCGAGAGGCCGCGACTGGTCGTGTTTCAGGAAGATGGTGAGCAGGACCGACCCATCGCTCTTACCGGGCTTGGGCGTGTCGGCCACCGCCGGGGCGCCGATGAGGGCCGCGGTGAGCGTGAGGAGGGCGATGGAGAGGGCACGAGTTCGGTTCATCCTCTTCCTCCGTGGGGCGAATCAAAATGGGTGTGGCTCCGTCACGACGACGCTCCACCGGCGATGACCCGCAGCGTGGGCTTCTCGGCGTAGCGTGAGGCGTGGTGCCTTTGGTGCTCAGTGTCGAGATGGAATCGCCAGTAGTCGTCGAAGT